>Ga0256842_1000332_pt1 | contig 41653 bp, 51 predicted proteins | sample 4559240metaG_FD_185973 | JGI IMG/M metagenome (GOLD analysis project Ga0256842, IMG submission 185973) | Hydrothermal vent microbial communities from Guaymas Basin, Mexico - 4559-240 | ecosystem: Environmental > Aquatic > Marine > Hydrothermal vents | place: Mexico: Guaymas Basin | collected...
CCAGTGCACCTCGAAAACCGCGGGTCCCTTCGCCCCCTCATCGCGGAAGCAGCGCTGCCGGGCCTCGGACCAGCGCGTTGAGAACTCGGTCAGCAGCTGCTCGTAGTTCGCGCTGCACAGGTTGCACGCGTCCCTCCTTACGTTCACCGTGTGCACCTCGCGCATGGCCCTCAGGCGCTTGAGGCTGCTGACGGTAAGGTTCCAGCTGGCGCCGAGCGCCACCCGCTCGTTCGCGTAGATCTTGCAGTGGATCCCCAGCGTCCCCTTGCGCCCCTCCGCCTCCCGGACCTCGAAGCCCAGGCGGGCCCACCTCCTCAGCACCTCCGGCTTGTTCTCGCCGGCGGCGACGAGGAGGTAGAGCTCCAGGCCCTCCCTCGGCAGCTCCCGTAGGATCTGAACGCCCTCCTCTACCAGGTCGTCCGGGTCGGACACCCACGGGCTGGCCAGGCAGACGAGCTCCCCGGCCTCCTCGATCAGTCGGTCCAGTACCTTCTCCGAGTACTCGTAGAACCGGAGGCTCTCGTCGTCCTCCTCGCCGCCGAAGATCCGGGCCGAGAGGGCCTTGATCCCCTGCTTCGCCACCTCCGGGAGGGACAGCCGGCTCGACAGCTCCTCCTCGATGTCCTCCCTAACCTCCTCGCCCGAGATGCCCACGGACTGGAGCACGTCCGAGAGCCTGTCGGCCGCATCCCTCACGACCTGACTCGCCGACTGGAACATGTCCTTGATGCCGATCCCTTGGCGACGGGCCTCCCGAGTCAGCTCCCGGACGACCTGCTCGGCCATCTGACGCACGTATCTCCGGGTCGACGGATCGCTCACGTACTTCTCCACTATCATGGAGATGACGGAGCTGAGCGCGTACTCCAACAGGATGTACTGGATCACCGCGCTCACCCCGGCGGCGGCGCCCGGCCCGGGAAGGGAGATGGTTTTAACGTTCGTCCGTCGGCCGGCGGGCGGGGGGACGAGGTTGTCCGAGCGCGAGCAGCTCGTTTACCTCAACGGTGAGCTGGTTCCCCGGGAGGAGGCGAAGATCTCCGTCTACGATCATGGGTTCCTGTACGGGGACGGCGTGTTCGAGGGGATCCGGGCGTACGACGGGAGGATCTTCAAGCTGGACGAGCACGTGGATCGGCTGTACGACTCGGCGAAGGCGATCATGCTGGACATCCCGATGAGCAAGGAGGAGATGAAGGAGGCGATCATCGAGACGGTGCGGGCGAACGGGCTGCGGGACGCGTACATCCGGGTGGTCGTGTCCCGGGGCGAGGGGGACCTGGGGCTGGATCCGGAGAAGTGCCCGGAGCCGACGGTCGTGATCATCGCGGAGCCGATGGAGCCGCTCTACGGGGACCTGTACGAGAAGGGTATCGAGGTGATCACGGCCTCGGTGCGCCGGATCCCGCCGGACGCGCTGGATCCTAAGATCAAGTCCTGCAACTACCTGAACAACATCCTGGCGAAGATCCAGGCGAACCTGGCGGGCGCGGACGAGGCGATCATGCTGGACCACGAGGGGTACGTGTGCGAGGGCACGGGCGACAACGTGTTCGTGGTGGAGGACGGCGTGGTCTACACGCCGCCGGAGGACACGATCCTGCGGGGGATCACGCGGGCGACGGTGATGGAGCTGTGCGAGGAGCTGGGGATCCCGGTGGAGGAGAAGCGGATCACGCTGGGGGAGCTGTACGCGGCGGACGAGGTGTTCCTGACGGGAACGGCGGCGGAGGTGGCGCCGGTGCGGAAGGTGGACGGGCGGAGGATCGGGAAGGAGTGCCCGGGTCCGATCACGCGGAGGATCATGGAGGCGTTTCGGGAGCTGACGCGGCGGGAGGGGACGCCGGTGTACGAGGATGAGGTGTGACCCGGGGTGCCCCGTTGTCCCTCCTCCGCCTCGTCCGGGGCAGCCTGACGGTCCTCGTCGGGTCGCTCGCGCTGCGCCTGGGCGGGTACGTGTACCGGCTGCTGGTCGGCCGGCTGCTGGGGCCGGACGGGTACGGGATCGTTTCCTCCACGATGGTCGTGCAGACGATCGTGATGTTCCTGGCCACGTTCGGGGTCCCGCCCGCGATCGCCCGGTACGTGTCCCGGTACCGGGCGCTGGGTGACGGCGCGCGGGTGCGCCAGTTCATCCGGATCCCCACCGCGACGCTGGTGCTCCTCTCCGCGGCGGCCTCCCTTGCGCTCGCGCTCGCCGCCCCCTACCTGGCGTGCTGGTACTTCCACAACCCCCGGCTCTACTGGCCGCTCGTGCTCACGGCCGTCGGCCTGCCGTTCGCGGCGTTCGCGTCGTGCGTTCGCGGCGCGTTCCAGGGCTTCCAGGACATGAAGGGCTACGTGATGACCCAGTTCGTGGAGCAGGGGACCCGGGTGGGCGGCGCGCCGGCCCTGATCCTCGCCGGGTACGGGCCCGCGGGCGCCGTGTTCGCCTCGGCCGCGCTCGCGTACATGACGTCCGGGGCCTACGGGGCGATCCAGCTGCGCCGGAAGCACCTGCCCGAGGTACCTCCGGATGGGGATCCGCTCCCCCCGGCCCGGGTCGCCCGGGAGGCGCTGACGTTCGGCCTGCCCGTCGCCCTGACCGGGATCGCCGACATGCTGCAGTCCAACGTGGACCTGCTCGCGATCGGCTACTTCCTGGGCACGCTGTGGGTGGGGTTCTACGACGCGGCCGGCCCCATCGCCCGGCTGCCCACGACCCTGTGCGCCGCGGTGGCGACGGCCCTACTGCCCGCGGCCTCCGAGGCGGAAGCGCTGCGGGACGAGCGCACGCTGCGGCAGTACGCGCACATCTCAATCAAGACCGTGTGGACGCTGCTCGTCCCGATGGCCGCGCTCACGGGCGCGCTGGCGGAGCCCCTGATCGTCCTCTTCTTCGGGACGTCGTTCCGGCCCGGCGCCCAGGCGCTCTACGTCCTCCCCATGGCCATGGCGTTCATCGTGCTGTTCCGCAACTGCGCGAGCCTGCTGCAGGGGATCGGGAAGGAGCGGCACCCGCTGCTCATCCTCACCCTCTCGCTGGCGCTGAACGTGGGGTTGAACGCGCTCCTCGTCCCGAGGCTGGGGATCTTCGGGGCGTCCGTCGCCACCGCCGTCTCCGACTGGGTGGCGATGCTTCTGGTCGTCCGGGCGGTGCTGGTCAGCGCCCCGGTGGAGCTCAAGCTCCGGTGGATGCTGGCGCCGGCGCTCGCGGGATCGGCCGCCTGGTTGGTCGCCCGCTGGGTCGCGGAGGCGCTCCCATGGGTGCCGCTCAAGCTGCTCGCCGGGTTCTCGGCGGGCGCGCTCGTCTACACGCTGCTCGTGGTCGCGCTGGGTGGGATCAGCGGGCTGGAGTGGGAGATCCTGGAGCGCGGGGCCGAGCGGATCGGCGCTCCGAGGCTCGTGACGGCGCTGCGTCGGCTCCAGCTCGTGGGCTAGGGGGGCGCCGGGATGGGCCTGGCCGCCGCCCTGAGGGCCCTGGCGGCCGAGCGGATGGCTCGGGAGCTACCGCTGACCGAGGCGGCCGAGCGACTGGGCGTGGACGTGTCCACGGTCTCCCACTACCTCCGGGGGGACTACCCGAGCGAGCGCGCCCGGGACGCGGCGCGCCGGGTGCTGGAGCGGTCCGCGCCCTTCGGACTGTGGCCGGTGCTCGAGGAGGAGCTGGGCCGGGAGGTGGCGGCCGAGGTGCTCCGGTGGCTCGTGGGGGAGGAGGTGGAGGGTCGGGTGCGGGTGGATGACGCCCGGTGCGTGTCCTGCGGGAGGTGCCGGGAGGCGTGCCCCTCGCCGGACGCCTGCCTGGGGTGCGCGGAGTGCGTGCGGGCGTGTCCCACCCGGGCGCGCACGCTGGAGGTTCGTTACCGGGGCGTGCGCTACGAGGTTCGTCGGGAAAGGTAGCGTTCGGCCAGCTGGATGGCCCGTTCCGCCGCCCGGGGTACGGCGCGGCGCACGGGTCGGGACATCCCGGGTCGGACCTCGGGGATCGGCAGCTCCTTCACCTGGCACCCGATGATCCGGAAGTCCACCCCCGCGCGCTCGCGCAGCTCGAGCAGGGCCCCCTCGACGCTCCACCCGTGCGCGTCGACCGGGATGATGCGGGCGTCGGGGCTGAGGTCCTCGGGCCCGAACTCCAGGAGCGTCCCCGGCTCCTCCCCCACGTCCACGGCGTCCACGACGACGATGAACTCCACCCGTGACTCCTCGTCGATCAGCGAGAACACGTTCTGTGGGGCGCCGGAGCCCGCGTCGATTACCTCCGCGTCCGGGTGCGACCAGCCCCTGCGCTCTATCTCCCGGACGACGGCCGGCCCGAACCCGTCGTCCCCGAACAGCTCGTTCCCGCACCCCACGATCAGCACCCGCTTCTCGAGGAAGCTCAGCATCGCCCGCTACCCCGTCCTCGCGAGTAGGTTTAGGAGCGCGAGCCGGAGCAGCGCCTCCAGGGGCCGGCACAGCGACTCGAGAAGCCACTTAACGTCCTCCCTCGGGATTGAGGTTCCGAGGAACCGCTCGACCGAGTTCACGACCGCCAGGAGCGCGTCGCGGGAGAGGGACCGGAGCTCGGCGGACAGCCAGTCCGCCAGGAACCCGTAGGTGCCGTCGGCGCGGACGCGCTCCCGACGGGCCAGCGCGCTCGGGTCGATCCGGTCCGGGTACAGGAGTGTGAAGGCCCGCTTGAGACCGTCGTTCATCAGGCGCACCCCCTCCTCGACGAGCGTTCGCGCGGCCGGTGACAGCCGGAACTCCCAGAGCCGGTTCAGCGCGGCGCGGAGGGCGGTGAACAGCAGGTTCAGGTACGGGGTGAGGGAGGCCACCACGTCCCGGCCCAGCCGGGACTCCAGCGTCCGTCGGGCGTAGGAGGTCACGAGGTCGACGACCCGGGGCCAGATCTCCCTGTCGCACGTCCTCAGGACCCTTCGAGCCACCTCCTCGGGCCGCGGCAGGAGCCGTTCGAACGCCGAAACCGCCAGCGCCCGGTCCGGGACGTAGGTGACGCGCACGGTCGTCCCGTCCCCGAGGAGCGTCATCCACGCCACCCGGAGCTGGGAGGTGATGCCCGAGCTCGAGGCCGTGATCCCGGCGAGCGCGGGCACGAGCCGGACCTCCCGGTGCACCGGTAGGTGGAGGAGCGCCTCCGTGAGGTGCCGGTCGAGATCCAGCGGCGGGAGGACCAGGGGCAGCGGCCCGGAACGGTGCTCAAGCCTCCGGCCGTTGGGGGTCTCGATGAGGACCAGGTCCCGGGTCCCGGTGATCCGGCCCACGAACACTCCGTCGGCGCGGTACCCGACGGCGGTCATCCCGGTGGGTTGGATCGGGGGCTGACCGTAAGACGATCCGGTAGGCACCTTCACCTCGACCGTGGCGGGCGTGAGCGTCGTCCCGTCGAACCTGGCCAGCACGTGGTCCGGGTGCACGCGCACGAGCTGGGACGCGACGGGCGCGGGTGAGGATAGCGTGAGGAGGAGCGAGGTGAGGAGGATCGCGCTGGAGCGGGTGGAGCGGCTGCTGAGGCTGGCCAGGGAGGCGTATCGGGAGGATCCGGACCGTGCGCGGCGGTACGTGCGGTTGGCGAGGCGGATCGCGATGAAGGCGCGGGTGAGGCTGCCGAGGCACCTCAAGCGGAGCTTCTGCAAGCGGTGTTACACCCCGCTGATCCCCGGGGTTACCGCTCGGGTCCGGCTGCGGCAGAACCGAATGCCGCACGTATCGGTCACGTGCCTGGAGTGTGGGTACATATACAGGTACCCGTACCTGAGGGAGGTGAAGGAGCGGCGTCGCCGGCGCGCGGAGCGTCGGAAGGGGGTGGGCTCGGATGGTTAAGTACCCGGCCGACGTCAAGCGGCTGCCCGGGAAGGAGCGTCGCCGCCTGCGGGCCCGGGGCGTGATGCTGGAGCCGGTGGTGCGGATCGGGAAGCGCGGGCTCACGTCGGGCGTGATCGAGGAGGTGGACCGGCAGCTGGAGGAGCGGGAGCTGGTCAAGGTGCGGTTCGAGCGGAACGTCCTGCGCCGGTACGATCGCAAGGAGTTGGCGGCGGAGCTCGCCCGGAAGGTGAACGCGGAGCTGGTCGACGTGCGGGGTCGCACGGCCGTCCTGTTCCGGCCCCGACAGGGCTGGAAGCGCTACCTGGAGCGCTTCTCCCGGTAAACCAATTAACGCGGGCGGGCCCGCCGAGGCGGGGGGCTGGCGCGTGCCGGTGTACGACGCGTTCTCGGTCCCGGGGCACGAGCTCGTGGAGCGGCTCGCGGAGCGGCTGAAGGAGTTCGACGAGATCGAGCCGCCGGAGTGGGCTAAGTACGTGAAGACCGGGCGTCACAAGGAGCGACCGCCGGAGGACCCGGACTGGTGGTACGTGAGGGCCGCCTCCGTGCTGCGCCGGCTCTACATCGACGGGCCGGTGGGCGTCGAGCGACTGCGCACGTACTACGGGGGCCGTCAGGACCGGGGCGCCCGCCCGGAGCGGTTCCGCAAGGGCAGCGGTGCGATCATCCGCAGGATCCTGCAGCAGCTGGAGGAGGCGGGGCTGGTGGAGAAGACGGACGAGGGTCGGGTGCTCACGCCGGAGGGGCGCTCCCTGGTGGACGAGACGGCGCACGAGATCGCCAAGGAAAAGGGGTACACGGATAAGTTCCAGTCCCCGGTGTAGCCGGGGCGTACCACCATGACGGACCCCGAGCTGGAGCGGCTTCGAAGGAAGAGGATGCTCGAGCTGCAGCGCCGGGCCCAGGCTCAGCAGGCCCGGGAGGGGGCGGAGGAGCGTAAGGAGGAGGAGCGACGCGCGCTGGAGGAGGCGCAGCGCCGGGCGCTCCTGCGCAAGATCCTGACCCCGGAGGCCCGGGAGCGGCTGGCCCGCGTGCGCCTGGCCCGGCCGCAGCTGGCGCAGGCCGTGGAGAACTATCTGATCCAGCTGGCGCAGTCCGGCCGGTTGAACGGTCGGGTGGACGAGGATCAGCTGAAGAGGCTCCTGAAGCAGGTCTCGGAGGCGACGAGGAAGGATTTCAAGATCCGAATCGAGCGGAAGTAGGGGGCTCCGAAATGGCGAAGGCCAAGCCCCTGGGTAAGAAGCTGAGGATGGGTCGGGCCATCAAGCAGAACCGCCGGGTACCCCCGTGGGTGATCGCAAAGACGGGCGGTCGGAGCGTTGAGAACCCGAAGCAGCGGCACTGGAGGAGGAGCAAGCTGAAGCCGTAAGGGGGTGACCGAACGTGGCGGAGGGCGAGGTGGTGGAGGAGCGCGTTTACACGGTTCCGCTGCGGGACGCCAAGAAGGCGCCCCTGAAGAAGCGGGCCCCCAAGGCGATCAAGGTCCTCCGGCAGTTCATCGAGCGGCACATGAAGGCGGAGGAGGTGAAGATCGGGAACGACGTGAACGAGCGGATCTGGGAGCGGGGGATCAAGAAGCCGCCCTCCCGGGTGAGGGTCCGCGCGGTGAAGTACGAGGACGGAACCGTCGAGGTCAGGCTGGCGGAGTGACGATGACCGTCGTCAAGGCCTCGATCCGCGGGGACCCGAACGTCGGGGCCTGGATCGCCGCGTCGGAGGAGTTCGCGGTGGTCGCCCCCCGGGTCCCGGACGACGTGGTGCGAGACCTGGAGGAGGCGCTGGACGTCGAGGTGGTAAAGACCACCGTCGCGGGGAGCCAGCTCGTCGGCGCCCTGCTGGCCGTCAACTCCCACGGCGCCCTGTTCCCGCGGCACGCCGACGATCGGGAGATCCAGGCGGTCGCCGAGCTGGGCGTGGAGGTGGACGTCCTCCCCTCCAAGATGAACGCGGTGGGTAACCTGGTGCTGGCGAACGACCGGGGTGCCCTGGTTCACCCCGACCTGAACGATCACGCGCTCGAGGTCGTGGAGTCCGTGCTGGGCTGCCGCGCGGAGCGGGCGGAGATCGGCGGCGTGAAGACGGTCGGGTCCGCCGGCGTGGCGAACTCGAAGGGCGCCCTGATTCACCCGGGCGCGACGGAAGAGGAGCTGGACCTCGTGTCCAAAGTCCTAAAGGTGGAGGCCGAGGTTGGGACCGTCAACAAGGGTTCCCCCTACATCGGGGCCGGGCTGGTGGTAAACTCCAAGGGCGCCCTCGTGGGCGAGGAGACGACCGGACCCGAGCTCGCCCGCATCGAGGACGCGCTCCACCTGATCTGACCGGGGGTGCCGCCCCGTGTCGGAGGAGGGTCCCGAGGTGAAGGTGTTCGAGGTTCGAGGCACGTTTCGGATGGGTGACGAGCCCCGGCAGCCCTTCCGAAAGCAGGTCACGGCCACCCGGGAGGAGGAGGCGCTGGAGAAGGTCTACTCCGAGCTGGGTAGCGAGCACCGGGTCTCCCGGACGGAGATCCGGATCGAAGAGATCAAAGAGATCGACCCCGAGGACGTCGAGGACCCGGTGCTCAGGCGCCTCTTAGGGGTGGAGGAGTGATGGCGGAGAAGAAGGGGAAGGAGAAGGACCGGGAGAAGCTGCAGCGCTTGATAGCCGAGATCCAGCAGCTGCAGGGTCAGGCGGAGGCGATCAACGCGCAGCTCGATCTGATTGACACCTCCATCGAGGAGCTGAACCGGGTGGAGGAGACGCTTAAGGGCGTGCAGGAACTGAAAGGGGAGGAGGAGGTGCTGGTGCCCGTCGGCGCCCAGTCGTTCGTGAAGGCGACGATCACGGACACGGACCGCGTCATCGTGGGCATCGGAGCGGGCGTGGCGGTGGAACGCACGATCGACGAGGCCCTGGAGTCCATCGACAACCGGCGTCAGGAGCTGGAGAAGGCCCGCTCGGAGGCGCAGAAGCGACTGCAGGAGATCTCGCAGAAGCTGCAGGAGAAGCAGCGTGAGGCGCAGCAGCTGGCCGAGAAGCTGGGGCTCACCCAGCAGGCTCAGCAGGCCCAGCAGGCCGCCCAGCAGCGGCAGTCGGGTGGTCCCTCCGGCGGCTCCTAACCCCTTCCCGGGGGTCCCCTGCCCTTGTTCGGCAAGATGAAGAAGCTGCTGGGCAGCGTGAAGGAGAGGGTCACGAAGCGCGTGGAGCGGCGGGCCGAGGAGGAGTCCCCGAGCCCGGGAAAAGTTAAGGAGACTGAAACGATTGAAGCAGGGGAAAAGACCGAGCCGGAGGAGGGGAAGGGGAAGAAGGACGAGGAGAGTGTTAAGGAGGAGAGGAAAGAGAGGATGGAGAGCGCTGAGGGAGAGGAGGGGAAGGAGACCGAGGGGAAGAGGCTGAAGAAACCGTCACTGAAGGAGAGGCTGAAGCGGGTGATCAAACGTGAGGTCACGATCACGGAGAAGGACGTGAAGGATATCCTGGAGGAGTTTGAGCTGAACCTGATAAGCAACGACGTGGCGGTGGAGGTGGCGGAGAGTATCAGGAAGGAGCTGGAGCGGGAGCTGATCGGCAGAAAGGTCAAGGGCAAGTCGGAGGTCCAGAAGGTGGTGGAGCGGAGCCTCCAGCGGGCCCTGCTCTCCGTGCTCGAGCCGGAGCGGGAGGTGGACCTGTTCGAGGTCATCGAGGAGGCCCGGGAGGAGGGCCGACCCGCCGTCATCATGTTCGTGGGCGTGAACGGGAGCGGTAAGACCACGACCATCGCCAAGGTGGCCAAGCTGCTCAAGGATCGCGGGTACTCCGTGGTCATCGCCGCGGCGGACACGTTCCGGGCCGCCGCGATCGAGCAGCTGGAGGAGCACGCCGAGCGGCTCGGGGTCACGCTGATCAAGGGGGAGAAGGGCGACGACCCGGCGGCGGTCGCGTTCAACGCGGTCCAGCACGCGGAGGCGAAGGGCAAGGACGTCGTGCTGGTGGACACGGCCGGCCGGGCCTACACGGACGTGAACCTGATGGAGGAGCTCCGCAAGATGAAGCGCGTGCTCGAGCCGGACCTGGTGATCTTCGTGGGGGACGCGCTCGCGGGCAACGACGCCGTGGAGCAGGCCCGGACGTTCGACGAGTACGTGGGGATCGATGGGGCCATCCTGACCAAGGTGGACGCGGATGCGAAGGGCGGGGCGGTCCTGTCCATCACGAAGGTGACCGGTGCCCCCATCCTGTATCTGGGCGTCGGTCAGGGCTACGATGACTTGAAGGAGTTTCAACCGGAGTGGTTCGTCGAGCGCGTCGTGGGGGCTGAGTCGTCGTGATCGGAGGGTTGGGCGACCGTCTCTCCGCGCTCGTGGACAAGATCAAAGGCGCCCCGGTCATCGACGAGCGGCTCGTGAAGGAGGTCGTGCGGGACGTCCAGCGCGCGCTGCTCGAGGCGGACGTGGACGTGAAGCTCGTGATGGACCTCAGCAAGCGGATCGAGCGGCGGGCGCTGGAGGAGGAGCCGCCCGCCGGCGTGCCCAAGCGCGACTACCTGCTGAGGATCGTGTACGAGGAGCTGGTTGACCTGCTGGGCGGTGAGGAGACGGAGGGGCTGGACGTCGATCCCTCCCGGGACGTCAACGTCATCATGCTGGTCGGACTCTACGGCATGGGTAAGACCACCACGGCGGCCAAGCTGGCCCGGTACCTGCAGCGGAAGGGGTACAAGGTCGGGCTCGTCTGCGCGGACCCGTACCGGCCCGCGGCGGACGAGCAGCTGCGGCAGCTGGCGGAGGAGATAGGCGCCCCCGTGCACACGGAGGACACCGACGACGCGGTGAAGATGGCCGAGCGGGGCGTGGAGGAGCTTAAGGACGAGTGCGACGTGATCATCATCGACACGGCGGGCCGGGACCGGCTGAGCGAGGACCTGATCGAGGAGCTCAAGGAGATCGCGGAACGGGTGGAGCCGCACGAGGTGCTGCTGGTGCTGGACGCCACGGTGGGCCAGAAGGCGGGCGACCACGCGGAGGCGTTCCACGAGGCGGTCCCGCTGACGGGCGTGATCCTGACCAAGCTCGACACGGCGGCGAAGGGCGGCGGTGCCCTCTCGGCCGTGGCCCGAACCGGCGCCCCGATCAAGTTCGTCGGCACGGGCGAGCGGCTGGACGACCTGGAGGAGTTCAACCCGAAGAGCTTCGTGGCCCGCCTGCTGGGCATCGGCGACATCGACGAGCTGCTGCGCCGCACGGAGGAGATGATGGAGGAGGAAGAGAAGGAAGAGGACGTCCTGGAGGGCGAGTTCACGCTGAAGGACCTGTACGAGCAGCTGGAGGCGCTGAGCAAGATGGGACCCGTGGACAAGCTGCTGCAGTTCGTTCCGGGGATGGGGGCGGGACGGCGAGCGCGCGAGCTGTCCAGGATCACGGAGGAGCGGTTGAAGAAGTACAAAGTCATCATGGACTCCATGACCGAGAAGGAGCTGGAGAACCCGGAGATCATCAACAAATCCAGGATCCGGAGGATAGCCATCGGGTCCGGCACGTCTGAAAAGGACGTCGTAGAACTCTTAAACCACTACAGGATGATGAAGGAAGTCCTTGAAGACATACAAAGCGGCCGAATCCCGAGGATCGGAGGGGAACTCGGGAGGGTCATAAGAAACGTGCTAAGGGGGTAGATTAGGATTATGGTGAAGAAGATCTCGGAGCTCTTCGTGATCGGCCTGCAGGAGGCGCTCTTCGAGACGCACGGCAAGATGGCGCTGGCCCTGAACCGGATCGCCGGCCGCGCCATGCTCGACTACCTGAAGGATCATGACATGCTGGAGGCCTCGGGGCACTCGACGGAGTCGCTGGCCCACGACATCCAGGAAATCATCGACACGCTGGACTCGGTCGAGAACGTGGAGGCCGAGGAGGAGGGCAACGAGATTCGAGTGAGGATCATCGGATGCCCGTTCTCCGAGGCCAAGCAGGCGCTGCTGAGGCGCGACAAGATGCCGGTGGTCTGCCCGTTCGCCTCCTGCATACTGAAAATCACGGAGGAGACGTTCGAGCAGCGGATGCGGATGAAGGAGATCAACGTGGACGAGGACCAGTGCGAGTTCGTGATGGAGAAGCTCGAGTAACTGTGCCCCGCCCGACGGGACCGGGGCGTCATCGTCGGGCGCCAGCCCGCCTCCGCCCGGTCGGGCCAGCGGGGCTCATCGCCCGTGTGCCCCGACCGTTGAACGGTGGCTCATCGGCGGCTCCGGCCACCTCCCCACCGCCTGCCGCGCCGGGGCGGGCCCGCGCTCGGGCTCTCAGGAGCGTGACGGGGTGATGGTTTGCGTGGGACGGGTCGCGCCTACGCCGCCGGCACGGTCGTCAACGCCATTTCCGCCAAGAAGGGCTGCGCCTTCGCGCTGGATTTGAAGGTTACCGTCCGCGCCCGGGAGGCCGAGGAGGACGCCGTTCGGACGGACGTGGAGGACACGTCGCTGGTCGAACGCTGCGTGGACGTGGTCCGCGAGCACGTCGACGCGGAGGACGCGCGCTTCCGGATCGAAATCGAGTCGGAGATCCCGGTGGCCGTGGGCCTGGCCAGCAGCAGCGCGGTCTCCAACGCCGTGGTCGAGGCCCTGCTTCGAGCCTTGGGGAGGGAGCCCGAGCCGCTGGAGGTCGTCCGCCTGGGGGTCGAGGCCAGCCTCCGGGCCGGGGTGACGGCGACGGGCGCGTACGACGACGCCTGCGCCTCCTTCCTGGGTGGGATCGTGCTCACGCTGAACGATGAGCGTAGGATCGTCGACGTGCGCGAGCCACCGTACGATCACGCGGTGGTCCTCCTCCCCGGCGGTCGCGTGGAGACCCGGGAGGTGGACGTGGAGCGGTTGGAGCGCGTCGCCCCGGTGGCGGAGGCCGCCTTCGAGCGCGCGCTCGTCGGGGATTACCGTTCAGCCATGCTGATCAACTCGTCCGCGTACTGTCCGTTGCTCGGGCACGACCTGGACCCGGTGCTCGACGCGCTGGAGGCGGGCGCGTCGGCGGCCGGTCTCTCCGGCACGGGCCCGGCCTACGTGGCCCTGTGCGAGACGAGGTCCGACGCCGAGGCCGTGGAGGAGGCGTGGGAGGACGTCGGCAAAACGCTCCGGACGCGGGTCGTTGGTCTTGAGCGCGTTGGAGGGGCTCAGGCGCAAGATCGATGACATCGATAGGGACCTGTTGGACGCCGTGATCCGGCGGCTGAAGGTGGCGGAGGAGATCGGTCGGGTGAAGGCCCGGGAGGGGCTGCCGCTGACGGATCGGGAGCGGGAGTCGGAGATTCGGAGGAGATGGAGGGAGAGGTTTAAAGCTGAGGGTCTGGATCCCGCCCTTGCGGACCTCATCCTCGACTCCCTGCTTGAGGCAAGCAAGCGGGTGCAGCGCGGGGTGATAGACGATGGGTAAGGTGCGCCCCTCGTTCGTGAAGCGGCCGGCCCGCGAGATCGTGGAGAAGTACGAGGAGTACCTCACGACCGACTTCGAGCACAACAAGAAGGTCGTCGAGATCGTGGCGGAGCCCAAGACCAAGCGCCTGCGCAACCTGATCGCGGGCTACGTGACCCATCTGATGAGGCTGAAGGAGCGTCAGGAGGAGTCCGAGGAGTAGCCGGGAGGTCACGCCTTGACGGACGTGGACATCGAGGGCATCATCCCGGCTCTGATCACGCCGTTCACGGACGACCTGAAAGGGATCAACGAGGAGGGACTGCGCGAGAACGTCTCGAGGCTGATCGAGGCCGGCGTGCACGGGGTCGTGCCGGCCGGCACGACCGGGGAGTCCTCCACGCTGAGCCACGCGGAGCACCGGCGCGTGATCGAGGTGGTCGTGGACGAGGTGAACGGTCGGGTCCCCGTCATCGCCGGCGCGGGCTCCAACTCGACCCGGGAGGCCCTGGAGCTCTCCCGGTACGCGGAGGACGTGGGCGCCGACGCGATCCTGTCCGTGGTCCCGTACTACAACCGGCCCCCGCAGGAGGGCCTGTACCTCCACTTCTCCCGGATCGCCGAGGCGGTGGACTGCCCGATCATCCTCTACAACGTGCCCTCCCGCACCGGTTGCTCCCTGGACCCGGAAACGGCCGCCAAGCTCGCGGAGGAGTACTCCAACATCGTGGGAGTGAAGGAGGCGAGCGGGAACCTGGACCTCGTTCAGCGCTTCGTGGAGGAAACGCCCGACGACTTCATCGTGCTGTCCGGCGTGGACGAGCTGAACCTGCCCATCCTGGCCGTGGGCGGCCGCGGCACGGTCTCCGTCACCGCCAACGTCGCCCCCGAGCTGATGGTCGAGATGTACGAGGCCTGGAAGCGGGGCGACCTGGAGCGGGCCCGGGAGCTCCACTACCGGCTGCTCCCGCTGCACCGGGCCCTGTTCACCGAGACGAACCCGATCCCCGTCAAGGCCGCGGCGGAGATGGTCGGGCTGTCCTCCAGCCCGCCCCGACCCCCGCTGAAGGAGGCCCGCGAGGACACCAAGGAGCTCCTGAGAAGGGTGCTGAAGGACCTGGGCCTGCTGGAGGGGGAGTAGTCGCTGAACGCGAGGGAGATCCTGGACCGGTACCACATGGACGTGTACTCCCGGTTTCCGGTCACGCTCGTGAGGGGCGAGGGGGCCCGGGTCTGGGACGATCAAGGGCGCGAGTACATCGACCTCGTGGCCGGGATCGCGGTGAACGTGCTCGGGCACTGCCACCCGGCCGTGGTGGAGGCGATCACCGAGCAGGCCTCCCGGCTGATTCACTGCTCCAACCTGTACTACAACGAGCCTCAGGCCGAGGCCGCCAAACTCCTCGCGGAGACGGCCCCGGGCGACCTCAACCGGGTCTTCTTCTGCAACTCGGGCACCGAGAGCATGGAGTGCGCGATCAAGCTGGCCCGGAAGTGCACGGGCCGCACGAAGTTCATCGCGTTCGAGCACGGCTTCCACGGGCGCACGCTGGGCGCCCTCTCGGCGACCTGGAAGCCCGAGTTCCGCGAGCCGTTCGAGCCCCTGGTGCCGGGGTTCGAGCACGTTCCGTACGGGGACCTGGACGCGGTCGAGGAGGCGATCGACGAGGACACGGCCGGGGTGATCGTGGAACCGGTGCAGGGAGAGGGGGGCGTGCGCGTCCCGCCCGAGGGCTTCTTGCGGGGGCTCCGCGAGCTCTGCGACGAGTACGGGGCCCTGCTGATCGTGGACGAGGTGCAGACGGGCATGGGTAGGACGGGCCGGTTCTTCGCGTTCGAGCACGAGGGGATCGTGCCGGACATCGTCTGCCTGGCCAAGGGACTGGGCGGCGGGGTCCCGGTCGGGGCGACGATCGCGCGGGAGGAGGTCGCGGAGGCGTTCGAGCCCGGGGATCACGGGTCCACGTTCGGGGGGAACCCGCTGGCGTGCGCCGCGGTGGTGGCAGCGGTCCGCACCGTGCTGGAGGAGAACCTGCCGGAGGCCGCGGCCCGGAAGGGTGAGAGGGCGCTGGAGCTGCTGTCGGAGGCGGAGGATCACGTCGTGGAGGTGCGGGGACGCGGCCTGATGATCGGGGTGGAGGTGGGCGACGGGGACCGGGCCGAGGAGATCGCCAGGGAGATGGTGGACCGGGGCGTGCTCGTGAACGTCACCTCCGGGGACGTGATCCGGCTGGTGCCGCCGCTGGTGATCACCGAGGAGGAGCTGGAGACCGCGCTCACGAGGCTCGTGGACGCGATCGCCGGGCGGTCGGGCTAGTCCAGGTAGTCCCGCAGCCACTTCACCTCGTTCAACTTCTCCCCGATCCGGTCCCGGAGCAGCCCCTCCGGCTTCTCGTACCTGCGGTCGCACTCGTGGGTGCCCGTGGGCGTGTGCACGACGTCCACGGGGACGTCGTGCTCCTCCATCGGGATCTCCCCGGCGGGCAGCACCTGCACGTCGTGCACGGTCGTGTGGACGGGCGTGTCCTCGTCCACCAGCCCCAGCTCGGCCAGAATGCCCCACTCCAGGTCGAAGTACCCGCCCCCCTTGCCCAGCCGGGCCCCGTCCGGCGCCACCGCCACGGAGCCGGCCACCACCAGGTCCGGGGCGGGCAGCTCGTCGGGCATGACCCGGCGGCCCTCCCGGAACGCGCCCCGGATCGTGGAGGCGCGGCGCGGGTCGCGCGGGTTCTCGATCACGAGGAACCCCTGACGCAGCCGCGGCGTGGGCATGATCAGCGTCTTACCGTCCCTCAGGGCCCGCTCCCGCACCGGCCGCTGGGGCGAGTCCGGGTTCACCTTGATCACGTCCGCATCCTCGTACTCGTCGGTCGAGGTCAGCCGGCGGGCGGCGAGCTGAGCGCCCCGGAAGTTGGGGATCCGCCCCTCGACGGGGAAGGGTGGGGCGGCCTCCCCCGACTCCTCCAGCTCCCGCCACACCCGGCGGCGGATCCTGGCCTTCTCCACCTCCGACATGGCCCTACACCACCCGCACCGAGTCCAGCTTCCTCGCGTTCCTACGGACCGCCCGGCGAACCTCCCGGGCCACCTCCTCCATCCGCCTCCTCGCCTCCTCGGGGGGCAGCTCGGAGATCTCCTCCATCCTGCGCTCGATACGACGGGTGAGCTCCACGCTCACCAGCTCGGGGATCCGCTCCTCCAGCACCTCGATCAACCGCTCCCCGCGCCGGGTGGGCTTCATGCCGCGGCCCGCCCGCTTCACGTACCCGCGGTCGAAGAGCTTTTTCACGATCTCCGCCCGGGTGGACTCCGTCCCGAGCCCCAGCTTCTTCATCTTCGCCACCAGCCTGGACTGCGAGTACCGGGGCGGCAGCGGCTCCTTCCTGCGCTCGACCCGCACCCGGGCCCGCACCGTCTGCCCCCGTCGGGCGTCCGGCATCCTCCGCTCCTCCGGCCGGTCCCACGGGTAGACCGCGTACCAGCCCTCGGACTTCACCTCCTTCCCCTCCGCCACGAACTCAACGCCCGTGCCCGGATCGCGGGCTAGGATCCTCCACTCCACCACCTCCGCGTCCCGGGCGAGCGTGGCCAGGTACCGCCGGGTGATCAGGTCGTAGAGCCTCCAGGCCAGGGTTCCGAGCCGATCCTTGACGCGCTTCCGCTCCCCGGTCGGGGTGATGGGCGGGTGAGCGCCGTCGTACTCCCGCCCGGACACCGGTTCGTCGCGTCGCCCGGCCCGGCGGAAGTCCGACATCGCGCCCGGGTGGGCCCGCTCCAGCCGGCGCAGGAGGGAGTCGTGATCGAAGGTGGGCGGGTACCGGTTCGTGGCCGTTCGGGGGTACGTGATCAGCCCCTCCTCGTAGAGCCGCTGGGCCGTGTCGAGGGTCTTCTTCGGTGAGATCCGCAGGATCCTGCCCGCGGCCCGCTGCAGGTCGGTGAGGTTGAACGGGGCGGGCGGGGTCACGCGCTTCCGCCGGCGTTCCACCCGCTCGATCCTCAGCTCCCGGATTCGACGCGCCAGCCGTCGGGCCCGCTCGGGATCGCGGAGCTTCTCCCGGGACTTCAGCCGCCCGAGGGGCGTGTCCGCGACGAGCACCCAGTAGTGTCGGCGCTTCTTCTTGGCCTCCTCACGCTCCCGCTCCCTTTTGACCACCAGCTTGAGGGTCGGCGTCTGAACGCGGCCCACCGAGACGATCCCGTCGCTGCCCTGGGAGAGCTTCCGGGTCAGCGGGATGCCGTAGAGCCAGTCGGCGATGGTGCGGGCGAGGGCGGAGTAGGCCATGCTTGGGTCCACGCGCTCGCCCCGAAGGGCCTCCTCGAGCGCCCGGAGGATGTCCCGACGGGTGTAGGCGGAGAACCGCATCCTCCGGGCCCGCTCGGGGTCGTCCAGCCTCCCGCGCTTCCGGAGCCAGACGAGCACCTCCCAGCCGATCAGCTCCCCTTCGGGGTCGTTGTCGGTGGCCACGATCACCCGGTTCGCCCGACCGCCCGCGTACCGGTCGACGGCCCGCTCCACCGCCCGCAGGAACCGGCGCTTCTCCCGGATCGGCCGGACGTCGAACTCCCGGGGATCGGGGAAGTAGTCGGGATGGTTGAACCCTGGGTCGTTCCGGGGCCACCACTCCAGCACGTGGCCGGAGAGGCAGGTAACGGCGAACCGGCGGCCGCGGTGGCGGGCGAATCCCAGGAGCCGCCGTCCGACCCACCGACCGCCGAGGAATCGGGTGATGGTGGCGGCCAGGCTGGGCTTCTCGGCCACGATCACCATCGTCTCGCCCGACATGCCAGCAGGAGCCCCAGGACGATCGTCCCCGGGTGCGCGGGGGACGGGCTCCCTTCCCCGTCCTGGGCTCCGGCCGACGGCGCGCGCCGGACGAGCACCTGACAGTCGATCGAGTCGCTCCCGGCGGGCGATCTTAGGCTGATTCGGAGCCGGTGCGCGCCCGGGCGGACGTTCAGGGTGAGGGACTGCTGGAACAGCCCGTTGGCGTCCAGGCTTACGTCCCGCTGCAGCACCGTTCGGTCGTCGAGGGTCACGGAGAGGGTGCAGCGACTGGCGCGGTGGGGGGAGGCGACCGCCACGTTCAGGAGTGCGGGCCCCGAGAGCCGCACCTCCACGCGGTCGCGGACCCGGCGCCGGTGGGTGTCAGGGTCCACCCACGCGATCCTGGCGTAGTCCGACGGGGACTCCGCCTCCGGGGGCCCGAGGACGCAGTCCACGATCACGGGGTGGTCGTAGGGGAGCCTCTCGACGTCCTCCGGGGTCAGTACCTGGGCCGCGGTCGGGGTCAGGCAGAGGAGGAGCGCCGCGGTCGCCGCGAGGACTCTCAAGGCGTCAACCCCTGGTCCGGGCTCGCCCGTCCCGGAGGAACTATTTAGGGAGTTTCCGCAGACCGGGCTGGGGCCGGATCGATGCGGCCCAGGCTATTGGTGAGCCCCGTCGACCGGAACGAGGCGCTCGAGGCCGTGGAGGGCGGCGCTCACATCATCGACGTGAAGAACCCGAGGGAGGGCTCCCTCGGGGCCAACGTGCCCTGGGTGATCCGCGAGATCATGGAGGTGGTGCCGGAGGATCGCGAGGTCAGCGCCACCGTGGGTGACGTGCCGTACAAGCCGGGCACGGTGTCGCAGGCCGTGCTCGGGGTCGCCTCCATCGGGGTGGATTACGCGAAGGTGGGGCTCTACGGGGTGAAGACGTCGGAGGAGGCCGTGGAGGTCATGCGGGCCTGCTCCCGCGCGGTGCGGGAGTTCGGGTACTCGACCCGGGTCGTGGCGGCCGGGTACGCGGACGCGCACCGGGTGGGCAGCCTGGACCCGATGAAGGTGCCGGAGGTGGCGGCGGAGGCGGAGTGCGACGTGGCGATGGTGGACACGGCGGTGAAGGACGGGAAGCGGCTGTTCGACTTCCTGAGCGAGGAGGAGGTGGGCGAGTTCGTGGATCTGGCCCACGAGCACGGGCTGGAGGTCGCGCTGGCGGGCTCCCTGCGCCGGGAGGACATGCCGGTCGTGAAGGAGCTCGGGGCGGACATCGTGGGCGTCCGCGGGGCCGCCTGCGAGGGTAACGACCGGGACCGCGGGTCCGTCCGCAGCCACCTGGTCCGGGAGCTGGTCGAGGCGCTGGCCTGAACCCGATCGATTACCTTTTTACCGTGGCGCGCCGCCGGGCCGCGGGGGAGCCTCACCATGGGTGAGCTGGCGGATCAGATCCGGAAGCACGCGGTGCCGACGCTGGTGAACGGGCTGGGAGCGGTGCTGACGGTGGCGCTCGCGCAGCTGCTGGTGCCGATGCTCTCCTCGCTGGGCTCGGCGATCCCTGGGATCGGCGTCCCGGTGAACACGATGGTGACGGTCGGCGTGATCCTGCTGTTCTTCTACTTCCTCTACCAGACGATCCGGCACCTGGCTCCCATCGTGAACGCGGCGTCCGACCTGCTCTCTGAGCTGGTGCTGGGCGAGCGGGACGAGAACGTCCGGACCGCGACGTACAACCTGGTGCTGGCCATCGTCGCCATCCTGGCGGCGGTGCTGCTCTCCCCGCTGGTCGTCCCGCTACCGGGCCTGGGCGCCGTGCTGAGCGTCATCGTGCTGGTCGCGGGGCTCGGCGTGGGCGCGCTGTTCCTGGTGAAGGCGGCGAAGGGTTACTACAGCGCTTTCAAGGAGAAGATGGAGGAGCTCTCGGAGCGACTTGCGGAGTGGGCGGAGGAGCTGGAAGAGCGGGCGAAGCGGGCGAAGGAGGAGAAGGAGGAGAAGGAGGCCGAGGAGTAGGCGCCCCGGCTTTTTCTTCCCCTCCCGGCAAACCTTTAACGTGGTCGGTGCGGGCCCCGCCAAAAAGTGCGGGGCCCCGGCGGGTTGTCCGGTCGGTACACCCGGAAGTTGGAGGAGGCGGAGCTCGCGCTGACCTTTGACGACGTGTTGCTCGTACCGAAGCGGTCCTCCGTGGAGCCCGCGGACGTGGACGTGTCCACGCGCGTCACCGTCAACTACCGGATCAACATCCCGATCCTGAGCGCCGCGATGGACACGGTCACGGAGGCGGAGATGGCGATCGCGCTGGCCCGGTGCGGCGGCCTCGGCGTCATTCACCGGAACATGAGCGTGGAGGAGCAGGTGCGGGAGGTGCGGAAGGTCAAGGAGGCGCGCACGGTCGTGCGCCGGGACGTGATCACCATCCGGCCGGAGGAGAGCGTGAAGAAGGCGATCGAGCTCATGGAGCGGCACGGGATCGGCGGCCTGCCCGTGGTGGACGAGGAGAACCGGGTGGTCGGAATCATCACCCGGAGGGACGTGGAGCTGCTTTCGGACGAGGAGGTGGAGGAGCTGGACGTTCGATCCGTGATGACGGAGGAGCCGATCGTGATCCGGGAGGGCCGCAACCTCGAGGAGCGCGCGATCGAGACCATGAGGCGGGAGAAGGTGGAGCGGCTGCCGGTCGTGGACGAGAAGGGGAGGCTGATCGGTATCGTGACGGCCAAGGACGTTTCCGAACTACGTGAGGAGACCGAGGCCGCCACGGACGAGGAGGGCCGCTACCTCGTCGCGGCCGCGGTGGGTCCGAAGGACCCGGACCGGGCGAAGGCCCTGGACGAGGCGGGCGCGGACATCCTCGTCGTGGACTGCGCGCACGCGCACACCGAGACGGTCATGAACTTCATCCGGGAGATCCGGGACGAGGTGGAGGCCGACGTCATCGCGGGCAACATCGCCACGGCCGAGGCCGCGGAGGACCTCATCGGCGTCGGCGCGGACGCGCTCAAGGTGGGCATCGGTCCGGGATCCATCTGCACGACCCGGGTCGTGGCGGGCGTCGGCGTCCCCCAGATCACCGCGGTCGCGCAGGTGGCCGACGTGGCCGAGGAGCACGACATCCCGGTGATCGCGGACGGCGGGATCCGGTACTCCGGGGACATCGCGAAGGCCATCGCCGCGGGCGCGGACGCGGTCATGCTCGGCAACCTGCTCGCGGGCACCGACGAGGCCCCCGGACGGCTCATCCGGCTCCAGGGACGCCTGTACAAGCAGTACCGCGGCATGGGCAGCCTGGGCGCGATGATGAAGGGGGAGGCCGCGGACCGGTACTTCCAGCGGCGGGAGCGGGGCGGCCGGCACGTGGCCCAGTCCAAGTTCGTCCCGGAGGGCGTGGAGGGCGTCGTCCCGTACCGCGGGCCCGTCCGCGAGGTCGTGTACCAGCTGGTCGGCGGGCTGAAGTCCAGCATGGGCTACGTAGGCGCCCGGAACATCGAGGAGATGAAGAAGAAGGCGGAGTTCGTCCGCATCACCCGGGCGGGCTACGAGGAGAGCCACCCGCACGACATCGCGATCACGGACGAGGCACCGAACTACCCGATGGACCGGGTGCGGTAGGACCACCACTGATCCCCTCGTAGTTCCTCAGGTTGATCAGCCGCACCCCGTCCACCTTCTTCAGGTACGCGTACTGCAGCTCCCGGTAGTGGGTCAGCTCCCACAGCGTCTCCAGCGGGGAGATCAGGAACGGGGTGAACCAGCCCAGCGCGACCGCGGTCACCGCGAACGGCACGTTCCCGTAGTTGGCCAGGATGTAGTAGTACGGCTCGCACCCGCACCCCCCGTAGAGCAGCGGGAACCCATCCCGGACGGTACCGTGCCAGAACACCACCGAGCCCTTGGGCAGGATCGGTCCCGGGATGGGTCCGTCGTGCACCCACGTCGCGTTCCTCAGCCGGTCGGCGAACACGAGCTCCCTCAGGACCCCGCGCCAGTCCACCGGCGCCCGGTTCCCGCGCGGATCCAGGACCGCCAGGTTCCAGACCAGCACGCCCCGCTCAACCCAGTGCCCGTACAGGTTCTCGTACCCGGCGTTGTGCACGATCACCACCGCCGGGTACCCCATCCCACTCGCCACGCGAACCGCCGTCAGCTCGTGCAGCCCGCCCGGCCGGATGTCCGGGTCGTGTAGCTTCACGTACGACAGCCGGCCCAGCGGCAGGCAGTGCGTCGTCGCGTAGAACTTCACGAACCCGATCAGCGCGTACCCGAACCACAACAGCGCCAGGAGGGCCAGCAGCAGCGCCCCTCTCCCGAGCCCAAGTCCCGTCGGCACCATCCGGCATCCCCGACCGCGTCCCGAGCGACGCTTGAATAACCTCGCCCCGGCCCGTCGCGGGGCCCCTCGCTTGCCCACGGTGCGGGAGATCATAGAGTTCCTCGAGGAGCTCGCCCCCCTGGACCTCGCGGAGGACTGGGACAACCCGGGACTCCAGGTGGCGCCCCCCGACGGACTCTCCCGCCGGGTGAGTCGGGTCGTGGTGGGCCTCGACGTGGCGCACGTCGTGGACGCGGCCCGTAGCGCGGAGCTCGCGGTCACTCACCATCCGCTGCACCTGAGACCGCCCAGGAGGATCACGGGTCACACCTTCTCCCTGCTGCGCCGGGTGCTGGAGGCGGACGCCACCTTCTACGCCGCCCACACGAACTGGGACCGGGCCGATGGCGGCGTCGCGGACTGTCTGGCCCGCCGGCTGAACCTGCGCGTCGTGGACACCGCCTGCGACGGGTTCGGTCGGGTCTGCGAGGTGAGGGGCTCGGAGGACGAGCTGCTCAACGCGCTCCGGAACCTCTCCCCGCTGACCACGGTCTACGGGGATTGGGAGGGCGTTCGGACGGTACTGGTGGTCCCGGGGGCCGCCCCGGGCGAGGTGACGCGGGAGGCGGACGGGGTGGACGTCGTCGTCTCCGGGGAGGTGAAGTACCACACCAGGGCGGAGCTGCTGGATCTGGGCGTGACCGTGGTGGAGCTGGGTCACGAGTACAGCGAGCTCCCGGGCGTGCAGGAGCTGGCCCGGCGCGTCCGGGAGGAGTTCGAGGTGGAGGTGGAGGTCGTCCCGCCCCCGGACCTGACGGTTATCCGTTAAAGTCTAGTAACCCGGTTGCCGGGCCGGGCCCGATGATGTGAGTACAGCACGCCGAGCGCGGCCCGTGACGACCACGGGAGCGGCTGAGGGTGATCGCTTGGGTAAGAGGATCCTGGTGCTCGTGGGGGACGGGATGGCCGATCGGTTCGAGCCGGACCGAGGAGAGACGCCGCTGCAGGCGGCGGACGTGCCGAACATGGACGAGCTGGCCCGGCGCGGGTCGACGGGTCTAATGGATCCGATCCGACCCGGGGTCCGACCCGGCAGCGACACGGCCCACCTGGCGCTGCTGGGCTACGATCCGTTCAAGGTGTACCCGGGTCGGGGACCGCTCGAGGCGCTGGGCGCCGGGGTGGAGGTGAGGCCCGGGGACGTGGCGTTCCGGTGCAACTTCGCGACGGTGCGGAGGGAGGACGGTGACCTGATCGTCGAGGACCGGAGGGCGGGTAGGATCAGCGAGAAGGAGGGGACGCCGGAACTGGCCAGGGCGGTCAACGAGGAGGTCGATCTGCCGGTGGAGTTCGAGTTCCGGGAGGCGGTGGGCCACCGGGCCGTGCTGGTGCTGCGCGGTGACGGGCTCTCGGCGGACGTGACCGACGCGGACCCCAAGCGGCCGGGTCGGCCGGTGAAGGAGGTGAAGCCCACCTCGGACGACCCCGCGGCCGAGCGGACGGCGGAGATCGTGAACGAGTTCATCCGACGGGCGCACGAGGTGCTGGAGAACCATCCCATCAACGAGGAGCGCCGGAAGCGGGGGCTGCCCCCGGCGAACGCGATCCTGCCGCGCGGGGCGGGCCGGCTGAGGAGGGTGGAGGGGTTCGAGGAGCGGCACGGGATGTCGGGCGCCGTGGTGGCGGGCGCCTCGCTGATTAAGGGGATCGGTCGGATGCTGGACATGACGGTGCCGGAGGACGAGGGGATCACGGGGCGGAAGGACACGGACCTGCGTCGGAAGGCGGAGCTGGCCCTGAGGTGCCTGGAGGAGCACGAGTTCGTGCTGGTGAACTTCAACGCGGTGGACGAGATGGGTCACGACGGGGATTTCCGCGGGAAGGTGGAGATGCTGGAGCGGATGGACCGGGAGCTGGTGGGGAGGATCCTGGACGAGGTGGACCCGAGCGAGGTCGTCGTGTGCTTGACCGCGGACCACTCGACTCCGGTGACCGTGGGGGATCACACGGCCGACCCGGTGCCGGTGGCGATCTGGACGGACGACGCCCGCCGCGATGACGTGGAGAGGTTCGACGAGGTTTCCGTGGCCCGCGGGTGCCTGGGCCGGTTCCCCGGGCTCCGGCTGATGGACGTGCTAAAGGACCTGGCCGACCGGTTGGAGAAGTTCGGGGCGTGATTCGGTGGGGCTGCTGGGCCTCTCCGAGCACCTCGTCCTTTATTTCATGGAGTTCGAGCGGGCGATCGGGCTCCCGGGGATGCTCCTGATCACGGCGCTGGAGTGCAGCGTGCTCCCGGTCCCCCCGGAGCCGTTCGTGTTCCCGTACGCGCTGAAGATGAACCCCTGGGCGCTCGCGGGCCTAACCGCCCTCGCGTCCATCGCCGGGAGCCTGCTCGGCTACGCCATCGGGTACTACGGGGGTCGTCCCCTCGCCGTCAAGCTCGTCGGGGAGGCGAACCTGATCCGGGTGGAGGAGCGGCTCACCCGGCACCGGCTCGCCGCCTGGGCGTCCGTGTTCCTCGCCGGGCTTATTCAGTTCATACCGTTCAAGCCCTTCACCATCGGGGCCGGCCTCGTCGAGATGGACCTGCGCCTGTTCCTCACCGCCGTCGTCTCCGGCCGGTTCCTCCGGTTCCTGCTGTTGGGGTACGTGTCCCAGTCCGAGGCGGTCCGGTCCGCGATCTCCCACTACCTGGGGCCGAAGGTGCTGAAGATGCTCATGAGCGTGTAGGGGGATCGGTGGGTGCCGGACGTGCTCGTGGTGCTGGGAAGCTCCAGCGATCGAGACGTGGCGGAGAAGGCGGTGAAGGTGCTGGAGGAGGCCGGCGTCGACTACGAGGTGCGGGTGGCGTCGGCGCACCGCTCGCCCGAGCTGCTGGAGCGGATCGTGGAGGAATACGATGAGGAGGTGAAGGTGTACATCGCGATCGCCGGGCTGGCGGCGCACCTGCCGGGCGTGCTCGCGGCCCGGACGAGCAAGCCCGTGATCGCGGTGCCCGTGGACGCGAAGCTCTCGGGCCTGGATGCGCTCCTGTCCTCCGTGCAGATGCCGCCCGGGGTGCCGGTGGCCACCGTGGGGGTGGATCGCGGCGAGAACGCCGCCCTGCTGGCCCTCAGGATCCTCGCGCTGGAGGACGAGAGGGTGCGGGAGTTCCTGGAGGAGCACGCCGAGCGCATGCGGGAGGAGGTAAGGGAGGCCGACCGGCGGCTCCGGACTCAGCTCTCCAGCGCGTAATCAACCAGGGCGTTGAAGGCGGCGACGGCCATCGGGGTCCCGCCCCGCATCGAGAGGTTCGTGATCAGCGGGACCCCCCAGTCCAGCGCCGCGAACTTCACCTCCAGGGAGCCCAGGCCCACGGGCATCAGCAGCGCCACGCTGACGGACTCCCGGTACTCTCCCACCTTCTCGGCGGCCGTCGGCGCGTTGCCCACGACCACGGCCACGCGCTCGTGCTCGCTCAGGATCCTGCGCATGCCGTCCCCCGTGACCGTGTCCCGGGCGCTGCTTCTCCCCTCCCGAGAGGCCACCAGGGCGTCCAGACCCAGCCTTTTCAGGGAGCGGCGGATCCCGGCCCTCACCATCTCCACGTCGACCGCCACCAGTTCCGCCCGCTTTAGCCCGCGCACGACCTCCCCCTCGGAGGGCACCACCCGGAGCGTCTCGGTGATGAACGGGTCCCAGGTCGCGTGGGCGAGGCGCAGGGCGAGGTGATCCTCCAGCCCTTCCGGCTCGCCCAGTCGCTCGATCCACCGGTCCAGGCTCCGCTCGGCGATCCGACGCCCCCGCTCGGTCCGCTCGCCCAGCGTCACCGCAGTACGGCCCCTTCATCCGCTCCCCGAACCAGCTCCCGGTAGCGACGCAGGTACCCGGTCACCTCGTCCTCGGGGGGTTCCCACTCCCTCAGCCGGGCCTCCAGCTCCCCCTTCTCCAGGTCGACCTCCAGCCTCCGCTCCCGGACGTCGATGCGGATGGTGTCCCCCTCCTCCACGACCGCGATCGGACCGCCCCGGTAGGCCTCGGGCGACACGTGGCCGATGCACGGACCGCGGGTCCCGCCCGAGAACCGCCCGTCTGTGACCAGGGCCACCGAGTCGTCCAGCCCCATCCCGCACAGGGCGGAGGTGGGGGTCAGCATCTCGCGCATGCCCGGACCGCCGGCCGGGCCCTCGTAGCGGATCACCACCACGTCGCCGGGGTCCACCTCGCCGCCGAGGATCGCCTCGGTCGCCTCCTCCTCGGAGTCGAACACGACGGCCGGACCCTCGTGCTCGTACATGTCCTCGGACAGCGCGGCCGTCTTGATCACGGCCCCCTTGGGGGCCAGGTTCCCGTACAGGATCCGGATCCCACCCTCCTCCTCGACCGGGTCGTCCTTCGGTCGGATAACGTCCCGGTCCCTGACCTCGGCGCGCTCGACGCGCTCCCGCACCGGACGGCCGGCGTAGTCCGGCCGGTCGAGATGGAGGTCCTCCGACAGCTCCCTCATCACGGCGGGCACGCCGCCGGCCTCGTACAGGTCGCGCATGGTGTAGGGGCCGCCCGGCCGCATCGCGCAGAGGTGCGGCGTGTCCCGGCTGAGCTCGTCGAAGTCGTCGAGGGAGAGGTCAACGCCCGCCTCGCGGGCGATCGCGAGCAGGTGGAGCACGGTGTTCGTGCTGCCGCCCAGGGCCATGTCGACGCGGATCGCGTCCAGAAAGGCCTCGCGGGTGAGCACGTCCCGGGCCGTGACGCCCTCCTTGACGGCCTCCACGAGCCGCGCGCCCGTGAGCTTCGCGATCCGGAGCTTCTCGGCCTCCGTGGCCGGGGTCGCCGCGCAGTTGAATTCCGACATCCCGAGCACCTCGGTCATGCACGCCATCGTGTTGGCCGTGAACATGCCGGCGCAGGAGCCCGGGCCCGGGCAGGCCCGGTGCTCGAGCTCCTCGAGCTCCTCCTCCGTCATCTCCCCCTCCTTCACCGCCCCGACGGCCTCGAACACGTCGATGAGGTCCACGCGCTCCCCGTTCGCCCGACCCGGCTCCATGGGACCGCCCGTCACCACGGCGGCCGGCAGGTCGAGCCGGGCCGCGGCCATCAGCGCGCCCGGGACCATCTTGTCGCAGGACACGACCGCGACGAAGCCGTCGAACCGGTGGGCCTCCACCACGGTCTCGATGGAGTCGGCGACGAGCTCCCGGCTCGGCAGCGAGTACCTCATCCCGGGCGTGTTCATCGCAATCCCGTCGCAGAGGGCGATCGTCTCCACCTCGAACGGGACGCCGCCCGCGGCCCGGATCCCCGCCTTCACCGCCTCCGCGACCCGGTCCAGGTGGACGTGGCCGGGGACGATCTCGGAGTACGTGTTCACGACGGCGATGAACGGCCCGTCGCCCTCCAGCTCCTCGTCGGTGAGCCCGCAGGCCCGGAGCAGCGACCGGTGGGGAGCGCGCTCGAGTCCCCGTCGGACCCCGTCGCTCCTCAACGCGGGCCCCGGTCGGTGCGCCGACCGGTGCAAAGATAAGCGTTCGGGACCGAGGGCGCCGGGGATGAGGAGGACCTTTGGGGCCGAGTTCGGGATGAGGTGAGGCCGGCTTTGCCGACCCCTAGCTCGATCCCCGGCCCAGGACGATCGTCTTCTCCTCCGTGAACTCCCGGACCGCCCACGGCACGCCCTCGCGGCCCACGCCGCTGGCCTTCACGCCCCCGAACGGCATGTAGTCGACCCGGTAGTTGGTCACCCCGTTGATGATCACCCCTCCAGCCTCGAGCTCCCGCGCGGCCCGCACCGCCCGGTCCAGCCGGTTCGTGAACACCGCCGCGTGAAGCCCGTACTCGGTCGCGTTGGCCGCGCGGAGCGCCTCGTCGAAGTCCTCGACCCGAAGCACCGGGAGCACGGGTCCGAACGTCTCCTCCCGCGCGACCAGGGCGTCCTCGGGCACGTCCGCGAGCACCGTGGGCGGGAGCAGCCGGCGCTCCCGGGGCTCGCCCCCCGTGACCACCTCGGCGCCTCGCTCGACCGCGTCCTCCACGTGCCTCATCACCTTCCGCAGCGCCCGGTCGTTGAGGAGCGGCCCCACGTCCGTGCGCTCGTCCAGCGGGTTACCTACCCGCAGGGACTCCGCGGCCCTCGCGGCCGCCTCCACGAACTCCTCGTACGCGTCCTCCACCACGATGGCCCGCTCCACGGCGATGCACACCTGACCGGCGTGGGAGCACGCCCCCCGGACGACCTCCTCGGCGACCCGTTCCAGGTCCTCCACGGTCTCGTCCACGATGACCGGATCGTTCCCGCCCAGCTCGAGCGTCTTCCTCGGGATGGGGGAGATCCGCAGCAGCCGCTCGCCCACCTCCCGGCTGCCCGTGAAGGAGAGCGCGTCGAAGTCCGAGCGCGCCAGCCGCTCGCCCAGCTCCCCGCCCGGACCGACCACGACCTGGACCGCCCGCTCGTCGACCCCGGCGTCCAGCAGCAGCTCCGCCAGCCTCAGCGAGGAGAGTGGGGTCTCGGAGGCCGGTTTGTGCACGACGGAGCATCGGGCTGCGAGGGCGGGCCCCAGCTTGTGCGCGGGCAGCATCAGCGGGAAGTTGTACGGGGTGATGGAGAGCACGACGCCCACCGGCTCCCGGACCGTGAGGATGAGCTCGGAGACGCGCCCCGGCTGGGCGTCGCCCGGCAGCGTCTCGCCCCAGAGCCGCTCGGCCTCGCCCGCGCACAGCCGCAGCACCTCCGCCGTCCGACGCACCTCGAACCGGGCCTCCCGGATCGGTTTACCGCCCTCGAGGGCGATGAGCCGGGCGAGCTCCTTCTCGCGCTTTCGAACCAGCCGGGCCGCCTCCTCGAGCGCCTCACGGAGCTCGTGGGTTCGGCGCTCCCTCCACCGTTTCAGACCTTCCTTGGCGTGTTTTCGAAGCTCGTCGACGTCGATCTCGGCGGGGATCAGCACGCGGCCGACCTCGGAGTCGTCGTAGGGGCTGAGGACCAGGAGCTCCTCCTCGCCCTCCACCCATTCACCGCCGATCAGGCAGCCGAACTCGCGCTCCGGCACGATGGCCCCGCCGGCGGGGGCGGGTCCCGGGACTCTTAATCCGAGCGGCTCCCCGGCATCGTTACGAGACGATTAACGATGGCCGGGGGCGGAAGGGGGCGTGGGCCTACTCGCGGAGCTCCTCGACCTTCTCGATGATTTCGTCGACCAGGTCCTTGGCTTCGCCCGGGTCGATGATGCAGGCGCTGGCGGCCGCCACGTCGATGCCCGCGGCGGCGCCCAGCTCGTCCTTGCTCGGCACGTACACGTACGGGATGCCCTTCTCGTCGCACAGCTCCGGCAGGTGGGCGACCACCTCCTCCGGGTCCACGTCCTCGGCGATCAGGACCAGCACGGCCTGCTCGCGCTCGACCGCCTTCGTGGTCTCGTTGGTGCCCTTCCGGATCTCGCCCGTGTCCCGGGCGATCTCGAGCGCCTCGTAGGCCTTCTCGGCGAGCTCCTCGGGCACCTCGAACTTCACGTACATGGGCTTGTCCGCCATAATCCGCACCCCCTCATCGGTTCATCCTCATCCCGGGCGTCGTCGCCTCGCGGTGAGCGCCGCAGGCTCAATATAAATAAGATTTCGCCCTCGACGGTCGGCGGCCCGATGAGGAGGAGCTGACGGGCGTGACGCCGTGACGAGACTCCTCTCAGCCGAGGGTGGTGCCCTTGGCCTACAAGCAGGTGATCGTCGTCCGGGGCGATCTGGACCTGAGCCGTGGTAAGCTCGCGGCCCAGGTGGCCCACGCGGCCGTGGGTGCGCTCCTGCGGGCCCGGGAGCTGGGGGCCCCGGTGGACGAGTGGTTGGAGGAGGGGCAGAAGAAGGTCGTCGTTCGGTGCGAGGACGAGCGGGAGCTGCTGGAGCGGTACGAGCGGGCGAGGGAGCTGAGCCTGCCCGCGTTCCTCGTTCGGGACGCCGGGTTGACGGAGCTGGAGCCGGGCACGGTGACGTGCGTGGGGATCGGTCCGGAGCGGGAGGAGCGGGTCGACCGGGTCACGGGCGACCTGCCGCTGCTGCGGTGAGGGGCCTCCGCTAGGACGCGGCTCTTCACCCGTCCGTGCCCAGGTTTCTCGTCATCGGCCCGGGCGCGCTCACGTGCCGTAGAACGGGTCCTCTCGGCGCTTGATCTCCGCGATCTCCTCCAGCACCTCCCGCTCGTCCTCGGTGAGCAGGTCCCAGAACTCCTCGAACATCAGCCTGGCGTGCTCCGACGGCACGTCCGTGTAGAGGATGTCGCCCTCCTCGAAGTGGCGGCCCACGATCGGTCCCTCGATCGAGATGGCCACCTCCTCGCCCCGCTTGGCCTCCTCCTGCGGCTCCCCGTGCGACTGGATCTGCTTGATCCGGCCCAGCTCCCGACCGTCCTCGCGCATGAGCGGGTAGCCGGGCTTGATGACGCCGCCGAGGACGCGGACGCCCACGATCGCCGGCTTGCTCTGGCGGAAGATGTAGCCGGGCAGGACCTTGACCTTGCCCGGGCGGACGAGCTCGTCCAGGCGGCGACGGCGCTCCCGCTCGATCCGCTTCTCCACCATCTCCTCGTACTTCTCCACCAGCTCGTAGATCACGTCGTCGATGATGATGTCCACGTCGTACTCCTCCGCCAGCTCCTCCGCCTCCTCGGTGATGCCCACGTTGAACCCCACGATCACGCCCAGGCGCGGATCCTTCTCGGCGACCGCGTGCGCCTCGATCACGTCCTCCTTCGTGATGTCACCCACGTCGGCGCGCCGGATGGGGACCTCCTTCTCCTTGAACTCGCCCACCACGGCCTCCAGCGTGCCGAGCGTGTCCGCCTTGATGATGATCCCGTCCTTGTCCGTCTCGATCGTGACCTCTTCCACCTCCTGCTGCACCTCCTTCACGACCTCCTCCACGTCCTCGTCCTCCCCCACGACCCGCAGCGGGGTCCCGGCGATCGCCCGGTCCAGCTCCGGCGCGCTGATCTTCACGCCGGCCGCGGCGCTCACCTCATCCACCTTCCGGAACCGGTCGCTCGGGTCGCGCATCTCGTCCATCGGCTTGGGCTTCAGCAGCGAGCGGACGCGGGTGACGATCGGCTCCTCTGGGTGGCCGATGACGATCCGGTCGCCCGTCCGGATGATCCCGTCGTAGAGAATCGCGTCCACCGTGTGGCCCAGGCCCGGCTCCTTCTTGACCTCCAGGATCGCGGCCTTCCCGGGACCGCTCACCTCGATCCTGAGCTGCTCCTCCAGGAACCGCTGGGCGAGCCCCGTCACGACCATGAGCAGCTCGGGGATGCCCTCCCCGGTGATCCCGCTCGTGGGGACGATGGCGACCGTGCGCGTGAAGTCCCGCACCCGGTCGAAGCGTTCCGCCTGGAACCCGTGCTGGTGCAGCTGGCCGATGAGCTCGTAGATCTTCTCCTCCACCCGCTTCTGCACCTCCGGGGACTGCTTCTGGAACGACTCCAGGAAGGGAGAGTCCTCGTGCGGCTGCCAGCCGGGGACCCGGTCCACCTTGTTCGCCGCGACCACGAACGGCGTCTTGTAGCGGCGGAGGATCCGCAGGGCCTCCTCGGTCTGGGGCATGACGCCTTCCATGATGTCGATGACCAGGATCGCGATGTCCGCGAGGGCGCCCCCGCGGCGGCGGAGGTTGGTGAAGGCCTCGTGACCGGGCGTGTCGATGAACAGGAGACCCGGGATCGTGAGCTCCACGTCGAGCTGCTCGAGCAGGGGCCCGCAAATCTCCTTTATCACGTCCAGCGGGATCTCCGACGCGCCGATGTGCTGCGTGATGCCGCCCGCCTCCTTGGCGGCCACGGCGGTCCCCCGGATCTTGTCCAGGAGGGTCGTCTTACCGTGATCCACGTGCCCCAGCACCGATATGATGGGTTGCCGGATCACCTTCTCACCCTCGCTCAACTTCAACCGTCCCCCAACGCCCTTTCAACGGTCTTCAGGCCGGACTGCACCCACAATTTAAACGTTGGGTGGGGGCGGCGCCGCTTGAAGATCCTCGTCGCCACCGGAAACCGGGCCAAGTTCCGGGAGATGAGGGACATCCTCCGGGAGCACGGGATCGAGGCGGAGCGCGTGGACGTGGACTACCCGGAGCTGCAGTCGGACAGCCCGGAGGAGATCGCGGCCCACGGGGCCCGGTACTGCGCCGAATCGCTCGGTAAGCCGGTGATCGTGGAGGACTCGGGCCTGTTCGTGGACGCGCTGAACGGGTTCCCGGGCCCGTACTCCGCCTACGTGTACGAGACGATCGGAAACGAGGGTATCCTCCGACTGCTGGAGGGCGAGGAGGACCGCTCGGCCCGGTTCATCTCCGTGGTCGGGTACTGCGAGCCCGGTGGGAAGCCCGTGACGTTCACCGGGGAGGTGCGCGGGCGGATCGCGGAGGAACCGCGCGGGGAGGAGGGGTTCGGGTACGATCCCATCTTCATCCCGGAGGGCCGAGAAAAAACGTTCGCCGAGCTGGGCGTTGAGGAAAAATGTAAAATGTCGCACCGAGCCCGGGCCCTCGAGAAGTTCGCGAGATGGTTCAAGCGCCACGCGGGGCGATGAGCGATGGCGCGCATGCACTCGCGGGACAAGGGCAAGTCCGGCTCCACCCGGCCCCCGCGCGTGGCCCCGCCCTCGTGGGTGGAGTACTCGCCCGAGGAGGTGGAGAGCCTGGTCGTGGACCTGGCCAAGCAGGGCTACGAGCCCGCGATGATCGGGATCAAGCTGCGCGACGAGTACGGGATCCCGGACGTGAAGCTGATCACGGGCAAGAAGATCACCGAGATCCTGGAGGAGCACGGGCTGGCCCCGGAGATCCCGGAGGACCTACTGAACCTGATCCGGCGGGCCAAGCGACTCCGCGAGCACCTGAAGCGGCACCCCAAGGACCTGCACTCGCGGCGCGGACTGCAGCTGATCGAGTCGAAGATCCACCGGCTGGTGCGGTACTACAAGCGGAAGGGCAAGCTGCCCGAGGACTGGCGGTACGACCCGGAGGCCCTGCACGTCGAGTAGGCCGACCCCCGGCCGAATCGTTACGAGCCGATTAACGATCGACGGGGGTGAAAAGGGGAGATACCTTGAGCGAGGACCGCTGGAGCGAGCTGGAGGAGCTGATGGGGGAGGGCGCCGACCTACTCTCCGACCTGAAGGGACACGCGGTCCGCGTGTACACGCACAACGACGCGGACGGGCTCTCCGCCGGGGCCATCCTGACCTTCACCCTCCGGTGCCTGAGGATCCCGGCCACCGTCCGCGTGCTGGACAACGAGTCCGACGTGCTGGAGCACGGGCTCGACGGCCCCACCATCCTCCTGGACATGGGCAGCGGCATCCTGCGCCACCTCTCCTCCGATCACCCGGTGCTCGTCGTGGACCACCACGAGGCGCCCGACGAGGCGCCCGACAACGTCACCCTGGTGAACCCGCGCCGGTGCGGGTTCAACGGCGGGACCGAGGCCTCCGCGTCCACCGTGACCTACCTACTCTGCAAGTTCTTGGTCAAGCTGGAGCGCACGGAGCTCCCCAAAACGGCCCTGGTGGGCGCCTACGGGGACAACCAGGCCGACCGGCGCGGGGTGCGCGGGCTGAACCGGATCCCGGAGCGGGACGGGGAGGAGGGCGAGGTCCTGGAGCCCCGGGACCCCGCGTACTGGACGTACGGGCGCGCCACCATGACCGTCGGGGAGATCGTGGAGACGCTGTCCGGCCCGGAGGTCCGGCGAGCGCTCGAGGCCCGGTTCGGGGAGCTGGACCGGCCCCCGGTCGAGCTGCCCCGGGAAGAGGAGTGCGAGATCGTGGAGGAACACGCCCAGCTGACTGACTTGAACGGGAAGACCGGGTACATCCACGTCTTCCGCGACGAGCGACCGCTGGCGGAGCTGAGGGATCCGCTGGAGACGGCCACCCTACTCAACGCCTGCGGGCGGTACGGTGAGGGTTGGGTCGGGCTGGTCGTCGCCATGGGATGCTGGGACCACCTGGACCGGGCCAAGCGCCTCCGACGCAAGCACAGGGCCGTGATCCGGGAGGCGCTGTCCAGGCTCGAGCGCGGTCAGGGCGTGCGGGACCGCGACGGCTACCTGCTCGTCGAGGGCGACCGGCTCGGCGTGCCTCCCACCGTGATCGGCATCGTCTCCCAGATCGTGTGCGAGAACGAGGGTAAGGTCGTGGTGGGCGTGTCCCGCGTGGACGATGACACGGTTAAGGTCTCGATCCGATGCCCCGAGGACAGCGGGGTGGACGCGGGCGAGCTCGCCAGCGAGGCCGCCGAGCGGGTGGGTGGCGAGGGGGGCGGGCACGAGCGGGCGGCCGGGGCCGAGATCCCGGCGGACCGACTGGACGAGTTCCTCAGGTGCCTGGAGCGGACGCTGTGAGGCTACCGCTCCTCGTACAGCCAGCCCTCGTCGCACCGCTCGTACTCCACGATCGGGGGCTCCTCCCCAAACACGACCTTGATCTCCCGCTCCGCGGACTCCGGCGAGTCCGCCGCGTGCACCACGTTCCGACCGATGTCCAGCGCGAAGTCCCCCCGGATCGTGCCCGGGTCAGCCTCCACGGGATCGGTGGCCCCGATCAGGTTCCTCACCACCTTCACCGCCTCCCGGCCCTCCACGATCATCGCCACCACGGGACCGGACGTGACGTACTCCACCAGGTCGTCGAAGAACGGCTTGTCCCGGTGCTCCGCGTAGAGCTCCTCCGCCGTCTCCCGATCGAGCCGCATCATCCGCATCGCCACGATCTTCAGACCCTTCCGCTCCAGCCTCCTGATAACCTCACCGACCAGCCCGCGGACTACCCCGTCGGGCTTAATCATCACGAACTCCCGCTGCACGTCCGGCACGCACATCCCCGGCCACGCGCCCGCCCGACCGGCTTAATCACCTTTGCGGACTACCCGCACCACCGGCACCCCCTCCGGCACCTCACCTACCCTAACGCGCAGCCGCTCCCTCACCCGACGACCCAGCTCCCCCACGAACTCCACCCCCACCACCCGACCCGACCGCACCCACCGCTCCAGCACCCGCGCGACCCGACCCGCGTCCACCTCCTCGCAGTACCCGCCCGAATCCCCACCGATCACCACCCCGAACCGATCCCACCGGTCCGAGGCCACCCTCAGCGCGTACTCCACCGTCTCCTCATTCACCGCCGGATGAACGTCCACGAGCCCACCGTCCCGAGGCTCCAATCGACCCCGCACGAACCCGCGCCCCCGGGCCGCCGACACGTCCTCCCGATCCGCCAACCCGGAGAGCACGGCGACCACCGCCGCCAGCCCGAAGCAGCGGTCGTGAAAGTCGATCCCGAACGGTTCCCACCCCAGGGACAGGCCGGGGGCCCGAGCGCGTCCGGGACCCACCTCCACCCGAATCACCCCGGGCCCGCGCAGGCCGACCCTCACCGCCTCCCGGGACTCAACAACGACCCTGGATCCCACCTCCACCGCCTCTCGGATCGTGCGAACCTTCGCCCGGACGGCCGACCTCCGACCCCCCGCGATCCGGTAGTCGTACGGAGCCCCGGTGAACACCGCCCAGTCCGCCGCCGGGGTGACCCCCAGCGAGACCTCGCAGACGTAGGGCGGGCGGCAGTCCCTCACCACCTCCAGCACCCGGGCGGGCGTGACCGACGGCCGACCCACGGGCGACTCGTCCGTCGTCGACACGGCCGGATCGTGGCCCGCCTCCTCCAGGATCCGGGCCAGGTACGTGGCGGTCGTGGTCTTCCCTCTCACCCCGGTCACCTCGAACAGCGGGCCCTCCTTGAGCCCGCCCGCCAGGGCCCCGGACAGCGCGTGGTGAGTGACCCTCGGGCCGCGCACGGGCCCGTAGTCGACGCCGCAGTGCACGGGCACGGCTACGAGATCGTACGACCCGAAGGCGCGCCGGACCACCGGGTACCCCCGCGGTTCCCGGAACGTGCCGTACACGTCGACGAGCACGACGTCCAGGCCCAGCTCGTGCAGGAAGTCGCTCAGTACCACCCCTCCGTGGGTGGCGTCGACGACACAGGCTCGAGCCTCCGGAGCACCCACCGCTCCTCCCGCTCGGTCAGCCGCAAGGCGGCGGAGGGCGTCGAGGAGCAGGCGACCACCGTGCAAACGGGCTCACCTCCCGGCACGATCGTGCCCGGTCGGACCCGATCCCGGGCCCGGGAGAGACGGCCCGCGCGGACGGTCCCGGGGGCGTAAACGACCCGCTTGCAGGCCCATCCCCGCACCCGCACCCGCTTCAGGCGCAGCTCGCCCCGGCAGGCGGAGGAGTGGACGGTCATCGGGTTGACGTCGGCGACCCGGGCGAGGCACTCGGTGGCGGCCGTGGGACGGGGGTTCACCTCCACGAGGTAGAACGTGTCGCCCTCCAGGACCCCGTCCACCCCGTTCAGCCCCACCAGGCCCAGCTCCTCGGTGACCACCCGGCAGACCCGCTCTAGCTGCCGGCGCACCCTCGGGACGAGGTGAAACGGGGAGGGCACGAGGTTCCCCCGGTAGGCGTAGCCGTCACCGTCCAGATCCACCAGCTGGTCGTTGACGGAGAGGAGGACCGCGTCGGAGCCGTCGGACAGGAACAGGGCGCTCACGTGACGACCCTTGAGCAGCCGCTGGAAGATCACCCCGGGCCGGGGCTCGGCCCGCTCCCGCTCCACCCGACGGACGCCCACGCCTCCGGCCCCGCTCACCGGCTTCTCCACGATCACCCGGCCCGGGACCTCGCCCGGGTCGCGGGAGGTCTCGGGCATTGGAACGAGGTCCGAGAGCCGCCGGTAGAGCTCCCACTTATCGCCGGCCCGACGCACGACCCCGGGCGGGTTCCCCAGGAACTCGGCTCCCAGCCGCCTGGCCACCCGGTGCGCGGGTTCGACGGCGAACTCGGACGTGGGGACGATCGAGTCCGGCTCCAGCTCCCTCAGCCGCTCCTCCAGCCAGCCCGAGGGGGGCGTCCGGAACGGGGGCAGGACGCGACCGGGGCCCTCCCGAACGTACGGGACCACCCTCCCGGGCTGATCCTCCGGGTCGTAGAACTGCACCGAGCACGCGGGTCCGCCCGGATAAAGCTCGCAGAACTGCCGGTTGACCACCCCTACGAAGGCCACCTTACAGGAGTCGGAGGAGCTTGAGCGCCCGCTCGGCAACCTTCAGGTCCCTCAGGGCCTCCTCCGGATCCTCGGTACTGACGGCCCGGTCCAGCCACGTTCGAACCACGGACAGGACGACCTCCCGAAGCTCCTCCTCCGACTCGACCGGTCGCGCCTGGGGCTCACCCTCCTCGACGACGGCCTCCTCCCCTTCCTCCCCCTCGTCCTCACCCTCCTCGGCCTCCTCACCCTCGCCCTCTTCCGACTCCTCGGTTTCCTCTTCCTCCTCCGACGTCTCCTCGACCTCCTCCGCCTCCTCCGGCCCGGACCCGGGCTCCGGACCCTCGACCGACCCCGACTCGGCCTCCTCCCGCCGGCCACGCTCGACCATCGTGAGCTTACCCTTGACCACCTCGAACTTGGCCCCGCAGACGGGGCACACGACCCGCTTGGTCTTGGGGTGCTGGAAGAGCGGCGCCTTGCAGTCCGGGCAGTGGATGCCGAGCATCTTGTACCCGGCGAGCAGCTTCTCGGCCATCCGGTTCAGGTCGGTCCGGCGGATGCTCATCCCGGTCCGCTCTCCCCCTATGGGGCGAGCGCGGCGTACGGCGTTCGCATGATGAACATGGGAACCCGGTCTCCCACCTCCTCCTCGATGATCTCTCTAACCTTATCCTCATCCTCCGTGATGATAAATAGGACGGACTGCTCCTCTCCCGTGTACCCACCCCGGCCCGTCATCTCCGTTACTCCTTCCCCTTCCTGAATCAATCGGTTAATCACATCCTCCGACTTATCCACCGGAACTATGGCGATAACCAGCGCCGGACCTAAGCTAACTTCAAGCCTTCCCACGATCCTTGCTATCTCGAAGTCGTTGTCGACCTTCATCTTCATCCTAGCCTGCTCTAAGTGGTTCCTAACCCCGGAAACCGTAATGCCAAGTTCCTCCGCGATCTCCCGGTACGACATCCCCTCGGATCGCATTACGGAAACCGTGGCTTGCCGTTCCGTAAGCCCGTACACGTCCATCAGCACCTCGACGACTTCCCGGTTAATCTTCGATTTCACGCCGGAGGGCCCCCGGGGCCGTAACTTCCAAAAAGTTTTTTCAAGGTTACCTGGGGCGGCGACCCAGGAGGGGGGTGGCGACTTGTCGGACTACGAGGAGAAGTTCGAGCAGTGCTGCACGCTCCTTGAGGAGCGAATTGTTCAGGATGACCAGGTGCCCAGGAACGTGCGCCGGGCGGCCAAGCAGGCGATCAAGGCGCTGAAGGAGGAGGGGCAGTCGCCCGGGGTGAGGGCCAGCACGGCCATCTCCACGCTGGAGGAGGTGGTCAACGACCAGAACACCCCGGAGTACGTGCGGCCCGTGCTGCTGCAGGTGATCGCCACGCTGGAGCAGGTTAAGGACGAAGTCTGACGGACAGCCGCGCCGCCTCCTCCAACGCCTCGGCGAGGGAGAGCGCCTCCATCGGGTTCTCCCCCACCACCAGGCCCCCGTGCCGCTCCAGCACGGCCGCCATCGGCTTCCTGGCCACCCGTCCCACCGCCCTGGCCAGCTCCTCGCTCCCTGGAGGGTGGTACTCGATCCACTCGACCGACCCCACGCTCCTTCTCAGGCCCTCCGTCACCCTGACCTTCCGGAGCGCGTGGGCCGCCTCCGTGACCCACGGGGAGTGAAAGTGGAGTACCACCCCATCACCCACCTTCTCGTACACGGACAGGTGCATGGGTAGCTCCGAGGTGGGCTCACGCGTCCCCACCAGCCGCTCCCCGGACCCGGCGTCGACCACCGTGACGTGGCGCGGCCTCACGTCCGCCAGCCGGAACCCGGAGGGGGAGACGGCCACCCGGCCCTCCCGGCACGCGCTGACGTTGCCCGAGCCCCCGGCGGTGAGACCCCGTCGGTGCAGCTCGAGGCACAGGCGGGCCACCGTCCTCCTCAGCCCCGCCAGGGACCCCTCGGGCACCCTCATGACTTACGCTCCACCTTCTTGAGCCGTATCGAGTTCGGGTCGACGATCAGGTCGCCGCTCTGATCGAAGACCCCGGAGGCCTCCGCCTCGATGTAGTACGGGGTGGAGTAGATCACGATCGTCTCCCCCTTCGTCTTCACCCGTTCCACGTACCCCACCGCCTTGATCAGCACGTGGGCCCGCCGTCCGGGCTCCGGCCGGGTGTCGGCGTAGGCTCTAAGGCGACCCCCGGCGATCTCATCGACGTGCGTGAGCCGGGTCAGCCGGTCGCACACGTCGTGGGCGTTGGCGATGTTCACCCGGTACCGGAACTCCACCTTCCGCTTCACCCGCTCCTTGAACTGACTCGCCTTGTACCCGGTGTACTCCAGCAGGGTCTTCACGCCGCTGCTGAAGCTCGTCATGAACTGGACGTAGGCCATCGCGAGGTCGTGGGCCAGCGCGTCGTAGTCGCCACGGGCCAGGTCGGCGGTCGCGCGGAAGATCAGCCGGACGTCCACCGGCGACTTGCCGGACAGCGATATGGCGAACAGGAACCCGGAGACGGAGGACACCGAGAACACGATCACGGCCGCGAGGATCCTGGCCGCGATCGCGGTCGCTCGGGCCACGGTGCCCGTCCCCCGTGGGGTGAGGACCGTGGAGGAAGAGCGGTTGAGGATCGTGCGTGAGGTGGCGGAGCGGCATCGGGTGCTGCTGGACCCGGAGGCGGTGGAGCGGCTCGTCTCCTCGGAGGAGGAGCCGGAGGCGCTGGAGCGAGCGGATGAAATAGATTTGCCCGTGCTCACCGGCGAGCTCGTCTCCGGGGAGCTGGATCCGGAGTTCCTTGAGGGGATCGACGGGAGCGTCTACGAGGTCCTGGAGCGGGGTGAGGGGGAGGGAGGCGAGTCTGAGGAATCCACCGAGGTCGTGGTGGAGCACCGCTCGGAGACGCCCCCGGCGGCCGAGGTGGACGCGGAGGTGGAGATCGTTCAGGAGGCGCAGAGGGTGGACGCGGAGGGTAACGTGGAGGGTTTCGTGCAGCACTTTCGGGACCGGTTGGAGAAGCTGAAGCCCAAGGTGCGCCGCCTGTTCGACGGCGAGTGGGTGGACTCGCTGCGGGAGCTGGCGGCGAGGGCGCGGGAGGAGGCGGGCGTGTACTGCTTCGCCGGTCTGGTGACGAACGTGAGGGAGTCGGAGCGGGCCCAGGTGCTGATCCTGGAGGACGGAACGGGCGAGGTGCGCGTCGTGGTCCCCAAATCCAAGGCGCCCCGGGCGTTCGAGAAGGTGAAGCGGGAGGTGGCCCCGGGCGTGGTTCTCGGCGTGAAGGCGTTCGTCAAGGTGCAGCGTGGGACCACGGCGTTCGTGGGGGATCGGTACGGGGAGATCCTACTGCCGGGGGAGGGCGCCAGGAAGACCCGGAAGGCGCGGATCGAGGACGACGTCCGGGTGGTGTTCATCGGCGACGTGCACGTGGGCTCGAAGCGGTTTCGGGAGGATCTGTTCAAGAGGTTCATTGAGTGGTTGAACGATCCCAGCGATCCGGTCGCGGGTAAGGTGAAGTACGTGATGATCACGGGCGATATCGTGGACGGTATCGGGATCTACCCGGGGCAGCGCGAGGAGCTGGAGATCCTCGACATCGACCGGCAGTACGAGCGGTTCGCGCGGTACCTGGAGGAGTTCCCCGACTGGGTGGAGGTGGTGATCATCCCGGGCAACCACGACGCGATCCGGCAGGCGTTACCGCAGCCCAGCCTGCGCTCGTCGGACCCGGCGCAACCGCTGACCGAGCTGGACGGGGTGCACCTGCCCTCGAACCCGGCCCTGGTGCGGCTGCACGGGGAGCTGGAGGTCCTGATGTTCCACGGGCAGTCGCTGGACGACATCATCCTGAGCCGACCGGACGCGGAGCACGATCCGAACGGCGTCCGGACGGCGGCGGAGGCCTGCCTGAGGGCGCGGCACCTGGTGCCCATGTACGGGGAGTCCGTGCCCATCGCGCCGCTCCCGGAGGATTACCTGGTCATCAACCGGCTGCCGCACGTGTTCGCCGTGGGGCACACGCACATCAGGGCCCTGCACCACTGGCGGGGCTGCGACGTGATCTCCACGGCCACCTTCCAGGAGCAGACGGACTTCCAGCGGAAGGTGGGAATCGAGCCCACCGTGGGAAGGGTTATAGTCTACGACCCCACCCACGGAGGCCGGGACCCCGGTCGAAGGATGACCGTGATCAACCTGAAGGAGGCGTAGCGTGGGGCTGGTTGGGGTGGAGCATCCGAGCGTGGACCGGGCCGTGCTGGTTCCGTTCACCAAGGTGGCGGCGGGGATCCTCCGGTTCTCGGACGTGGACGTCGTCGGAGCGTGCGACTACCGGGACCATCGGGTGGGGAAGAAGACCACCGAGGTCGT
>Ga0256842_1000333_pt1 | contig 41635 bp, 39 predicted proteins | sample 4559240metaG_FD_185973 | JGI IMG/M metagenome (GOLD analysis project Ga0256842, IMG submission 185973) | Hydrothermal vent microbial communities from Guaymas Basin, Mexico - 4559-240 | ecosystem: Environmental > Aquatic > Marine > Hydrothermal vents | place: Mexico: Guaymas Basin | collected...
CTCTTGTATCTTCTGAACAATAAAATTCATCACTTGATGAAGTATAGCTTGGTGTATTTTCATCAACAGCTATCATTAAATTTCCGTCAGAAGGATTGTAGTTAAATGGAGTGCTTAATGTGATTTCTAACCATCCGTCTCCATTTTCTACAGCATCTAAACCAACACTGCCATTAAATACTTCAGTCATTCCATCAATTGGAGTCCATACGGAATCAACTTCAGTCATAGCTGTGGTACCCATATAGATAACCCAATCATTTTCATCATCATCACTATTACTTGTCCAATGATAATTATAATAAATTTTAGAAATTCTTTGATCAGCATCAATCGTGCCAAAATCAGAAGCTAAGTAAATTGATTGTGAATAAGAATATCCGTAATAAGGTTCAATTGGTAAATGCTTATTTGTTTCAGCACCGTTTCCAATCTGTACCAAATCGGCGGGCATTTGATATCCTTCACCGGTAAGAGGAATTTCGTGAGTAGTTCTGGTAATATTATCAACTATAGATAAGAATGCTGATTTCTCTCCGTCTGATAAAGGTGCAAAAGCTACACCGATAGTAGCAACTTCGTTAAGTCCCAAGTTAATAGGATATGTATTAGTGTCTGTTAATACGAAGTCAGCTACATCATCACCTGTAATGGAGATGTTTGCATCAATAATTAAATTTCCGCCACTAGTATTGCTAATGGTAAATTCTTGCATATCAGAGCTTGAATTAACATTTACGGTTCCAAATCCAACTGAATCCGGTTCAATTGCAAATACCGGATTAGCAGGAGCCTCATCAATTGTAACTGCATCAAGATAAGTATTTTTCATTCCCCAATCACTGAGTGCTGTAAATTTTACATCGGTAACATCAGTGGTTAACGGAAGAATTACATTAGCCCAATCTGTAGTACCGAAAACAGGTATTACTAATACATCTGTCCAATCGGTACCGTTTGTTGTGGTTGCGATAGTTAAAGTAGCAGGATTTGATTCAGAATCACCATTCCACCAATAAAATGAAAGAACAGGTGAACTCATAGCCGTAAGATCTAACGAAGGGGTAATAATTGAGCCGGTTGTTCCGGAGCTGTAACTATAATTATTAAACATTGCGGCATTTGTGCCTTCATAAGATGCACCAGGACCATAAGATGTCCCGTCGTTTTGTACCCAGGAACCGGAACCGTCAGCAGGATCCAATGTCCAACCGGTTGGTGGCCATGTTTCGAATCCTTCCGATAATATCGGGTCTGCGAATAGAGTTAAAGTAGCGAATAGGACGAACAATAAGATGATTGTCTTTTTCATAATTCTCTCCTTATTTTTTTTTCATACAAAATTCGTATGTTTTTATGAGAAAACTTTTCATCATCAATGTTGTCAACTATTTTTTGAAGTTTTTTTGGATTCCATCTAAATTTTTCCAAATAGTGCCTACGAAATCGTTCACACACTTTTCTAATGAAATTATTCTAAATGACTTTGAACAATTTATCCCCTTTATTATAAATCTCTTAACTTATTTGTTTTAGAGAATTTAGAGGGAAATGCGTAATTTGAAAATGAAAATGACAGCTACCTAATGTAGCCAACGTGATAGCTTTATAAAAAAACGGAATGGATCAACATTTTCCGGTAAAATCTCATCAGGAATATATTTTGTAAGATTAAAAACAAATAAAATTATCCAAACGCGAAGAATTTTATTAATGAAATAAACGCTTTCTAACCGGCACAATTTAATTTGTGGCAGTTCCTAAATATGTAAATCTCTAACTATTTCAGATTGAAAATGGTAGGCAAATATTTTGCTACACTTTGTGAAATTTTCTTATTCATTAACAGTTAATTTATGTTTTCTCTCAAAATCTTACATATATTTTTTTACCTTTGGTAGGAATTTAAAAAATAATTGACTCTCTTTTGATAAATTTCAGTGAAATGCCAACAAATTTGTAAAAATCTTGACACTACTTTAAGTAATAACTATTTGGAAATCAAAAATTAAAGGATATAAATTTGAAAATTACAACGATAATTGGAGCCAGACCTCAATTTATAAAAGCCGGTGTTGTCTCGCGTGAAATTAAAAAACACGAAGATATTACAGAAATTATTATTCACACCGGACAACATTATGATTACAATATGTCCGATATATTTTTCAAAGAATTGGAAATACCTTTTCCTGATTATTCTTTAAATGTCGGCTCCGGTTCTCACGGAGTTCAAACAGCAAAAATGTTGGCAAAAATTGAAGAGGTATTAATCAAAGAAAAACCTGATTGGGTATTAGTTTATGGAGACACAAATTCAACTCTTGCCGGTTCGTTGGCAGCAGTAAAACTTCATCAAAAAGTGGCACATGTTGAAGCCGGACTTCGTAGCTTCAACAGATTAATGCCGGAAGAAATAAATCGAATCTTAACTGATAGAATTTCTGACGTTTTGTTTGCCCCAACTCAAAATGCTGTTGCAGAATTATCAAAAGAAGGCTTGTCGGAAAATACTTTATTTGTTGGCGATGTCATGTATGATTCAGTTCTTTTTTATCAAAAAAAGATTAAACAAAATTTCTCAGCTTATAAAATTCCTAATATTCCTCAAGATTACTATTTGGCAACAATTCATCGTGCCGAAAACACAGATTTCCCCAACCGACTTCAATCCATTTTAGATGCTTTCGGTGAATTAGATAAACCTGTAATCCTTCCTCTGCATCCGAGAACAAAAAATATCATTATGAATTTCAAAGTACCAAAAAATGCGGTGATAATCGAACCGGTCAGTTATTTGCAAATGCTTGCTTTGGTTATCAATTCAGCGAAAGTTTTAACGGATTCAGGCGGATTACAAAAAGAAGCTTATTTTTTAAATAAATATTGCGTTACAATGAGAGACGAAACAGAGTGGATTGAAACCCTTGAAAATGATTGGAATATTATCGTTGGAGCTGATAAAGATAAAATTATTAATGCAACAATGAAAAAGAATTCGAATTCAGATCGGATTGATGCTTTTGGTAACGGTAATTCGGCCGGTAAAATTATTAAATTTCTAACTGAGAGGTATAGATGAAAAAATTAAAATTCGGTTTGGTTGGTTGTGGAAGAATTTCTTCTAAACATTTTGAATCAATTAAACTTATTGATGAAGCTGAAATGGTGGCGTGTGCCGATATAATTTTGGACCGAGCAAAAACTGCTGCTGAGAAATATGGAGTTAAAGAATATTTTCAAGATTATCATGAAATGTTTGAAAAAGTAGATTTAGACGTTGTAATTATCGCAACACCGAGCGGAATACATCCTGAAGTTGGAATTGCTGCCGCAAATAAAAAAATTAATGTAGTTTCTGAAAAACCAATGGCTACAAACTTAGAAGATGCCGATAAATTAATTAAAGCTTGTGATGAAAATAAAGTTCACCTTTTTGTTGTAAAACAAAATCGCCTAAATACAACTATGCAACTCCTCAAAAGAGCAATTGACAAAAAAAGATTCGGAAAAATTTATTTCGTCCAATCAAATGTATTTTGGCAACGTCCACAATCCTATTATGATTTAGCTAAATGGCGCGGAACTTGGGAATTTGACGGTGGTGCTTTTATGAACCAAGCCAGTCATTATGTTGATGCAATTCATTGGATTGTTGGTCCGGTTGATAGCGTAATGGCTGAAACAGCAACCATGGCCAGAAATATAGAAACTGAAGATACGGGATGTGCTGTTCTTAAATTTAGAAACGGTACTATCGGAAATATCAACGTTTCAATGCTTACTTATCCTAAAAATTATGAAGGATCAATAACCGTTATTGGTGAAAAAGGTACTGTAAAAATCGGCGGAGTTGCTGTAAATCACATTGAAAAATGGGAATTTGAAGATTATGATGATGACGACAAATCTATCATCGAAAGTAATTACAATCCTCCAAATATTTACGGATTAGGGCATCTTCCCTATCTCAAAAATGTTGTGAATTCAATATTGAACGGTGAAGAACCATTAACGGATGGTCGCGAAGGAAGAAAATCTTTAGAAATTATTTACGCAATTTATTTATCTGCAAAACACGGCAAGAAAATCGCCATTCCATTATAAAAAAGAGAGGTTATATTGTTTGAACAAGAGTATTATGAAGTAAGAAAAAAGATGTTGGAAAAAGCTTTAGACAGATATTTAACTCCTAAAAATGTATATCCGAATGAGTTGCATGAAGCGATGAGATACAGCATTTTTTCTGAAGGAAAAAGATTAAGACCTTTTTTGATGTTCGCAGCTTTTGAAATGCTTAAAGGCAAAAAAAGCGTTAAAAGTTTAAAAAATATCGTCCCGGCAGCGTGTGCAATTGAAATGGTACACACCGCATCATTAATTCATGATGATTTGCCGAGCATTGATAATTCAGATGAGAGAAGAGGTAAGAAAAGTTGCCACGTTAAATTTGGAGTTCCAACTGCTTTATTAGCCGGAGACGCACTGTTGACAAAAGCTTTTGAAGTTTTAACAGATGTTTTACCAAAATTTAAAGCAATTGAATGTATTACTGCCTTTACAAATTCCGTTTCAACTCGTGGAATGATTGCCGGTCAAACTGTTGACATAACTTCTACAAATAAAAGAATAAATGTTAATATCTTAAAATATATCCATTTGAAAAAAACCGGTGCTTTGCTGCAATTAGCTATGGATATCGCTTGTATAATGTCAAATGCTGATGAAAATGTTCGAGCAACATTAGGAAATTTTGCCTTAAATGTTGGACTGGCTTACCAAATAATTGACGACATCCTCGATGAAATCGGTGGTTTTGAAGACCTTGGTAAAGAACCGGGTCAAGATTTAAAAAACAAAAAAGCTACTTATCCAGGATTGATCGGATTGGAAAAATCTAAAAAAGAAGCTGAAAAATTATTAAATTCGGCATTTAAAATGATTAAGGGATTTCCTAACAATGATGTTCTCTTAGAATTCGTACAAACTATTAAGGATAGATTACCATAAATTGAAAGCTTATTTTGAAATAATTAGACCTTTTAATACAATATTTGTAGCACTGACAATTTTGTTCGGTGCTTTTTTTCATTCACATAATTATTCAATATATGCGATTATTTTTGCTATTTTTTCAGCTGGTTTCATATCGGCAGCCGGATATGTAATTAATGATTTTTATGATTTGCAAATTGATAAGATTAATCGACCTGACAGAGTTTTACCATCAAATAGAATGCGACCGAAGGTTGCTTTTTGGTATGCAATAATTTTGTTATTTTTGGGAATTATCTTCGGTTTTCTTACCCAAAAATCAGGTTGTATATTTCTCGCATTATTGAATTCATTTTTGATGTTTTATTATGCAAAATCTTTAAAAAAGAAATTTTTATTTGGGAATTTAGTTGTTGCTTACGCAGCAGGTTCAGCTTTTATTTTTGGAGCTATATCTAATTCTAATTTAAAAAATGTTTTTGTTGTTTCTATTGTTGCTTTTTTATATACTTTAGTTAGAGAAATCGTTAAAGATATGGAAGATGTTGAAGGCGACATAAAAGAGAATTCTTCAACTTTACCAATTATTTTAGGGAAAAAAGTAGCAGCATATTTAACGATAATTCCGATCTTAATGATATTTTTTTTCCTAAATTATAAGTTTATTTTTCATGGACTTAATATTTATAAAATTGTCATAAATCCATTTAATTATATTGTAACGTTACCACTTTTAATCCTATTTTTTTTATATTCCAATAATTTAAAAGCAAAATTTCTTCATAAGATTTCTTTGATCATGAAATTGGATATGTTACTATACCTTGTCGGAGTTTGGTTTATTTAGATTTTAAGAATAGAAAAGCACCATTTGTAATTTCAAAATAGTGCTTTTTCTAAAAAGTTTACTTCAGATAAATTCCACAACCAATAAATGTTTTAGAATCAATTTTTCGAAGATATGTTAATTTTTTCTCAATCTTAAAATTCTCGTAATTTTTCCAAGCATATTCTTGCCAGGCAATATCAGTAGTTTTCATTGCTTCGATAAATTTTTTGATAAAATAAACACCATATTAATCCTTAAGATTTATCTGATTTTGACCAATTTTTTTACACCAAATTTTGGTACGTATCATAACCGCCGAAATTATTTTTTTTTGAAGTAGATGAGAAGTATTCGATTTATATTTGTTATTTTTAAATGAAAAAAGAGAAAGAGTGTTAGCTCTTTCTCAAATAACATTATATTAGTTGATTTTGTTTCTTTTTTCCTAAATATGCTTCTTGGATTTTTTTAGATTTCAATAATTCTTCGGAATTACCGTATTCCACAATATTACCTACTTCTAACACATATCCTCTATCTGAAAGTCGCAAAGCAGCTCGAGCATTTTGCTCTACAATAAGAACTGTTACTCCCTGCTTACTAATTTCTTTGATAGCTTTGAAAATTAATTTAACTAAAATTGGGGCTAATCCCAAACTTGGTTCATCCAACAATAGCATTTCCGGATTACACATTAACGATCTTCCGATTGCCAGCATTTGTTGTTCACCACCGGAAAGTGTTCCGGCTAATTGATTTTTCCTTTCTTTTAAGCGTGGGAAAAGTTCATAAACCCATTCCATTCGGGCATAATCAATTTTCTTTAAAGAATAAGCTCCCAGTTTAAGATTATTTTCGACTGTGATTGTTCCAAAAACAAGTCTTCCTTCCGGCGATTGACTTATCCCAAGCGGAACAATTTTATGAGCAGGAATTTTAGTTAATTCATGCCCCCGATAATTTATTTCACCGGATTGAGCTTTAATCAAACCACTAATTGTTCTTAACGTAGTTGTTTTACCGGCACCATTAGATCCTATAATTGCAACAATTTCCGAAGGATATACTTTTAAGGAAATTCCTTTTAACGCTGAGATATGACCGTAGGAAACTTTTAGATCCTTTATCTCGAGAAGAACATCTTTAGTTTTCATCTTCATCTCCTTCATCATCTGCATCTTCCTTTCCTAAATAAGCTTCAATAACAGCCGGGTCATTTTGGACAATTTCAGGAGTTCCTTCACATATTTTTTCCCCAAAATTAACTACCGTTATATAATCGGTCACATTCATTACAAGATTCATATCATGCTCAATTAAAAGAATTGTGAATCCCATATCTCTTAATTTAAAGATCAAATTCGTTAAATCTAAGGTCTCGTGACCATTTAATCCAGCAGCCGGTTCATCAAGCACAATCAATTCCGGTTCAGTTGCTAAAGCTCTGGCAATTTCGACTCTTCTTTGATGACCGTAGGGAAGATTCTTAGTCAATTCAGTAGCATAATCTTGAAGATTCATTAATTCCATGATTTCTTTAACTTTCAACCAATTTTTCTTTTCGTCTCTTTTTGAAAAAGGTGTATGAATTAAACCATGATACCAATGTTGTTTACTTATTTGATTTCTTCCGGACATAATATTTTCTGCCACACACATATCGCTAAAAAGTCGAATAGTTTGAAAAGTCCTCACTATCCCCAAATTAGCTATTTTGTCAGGAGGATAATTTGTTATATCTTTTCCTTTCCAAATAACTGTTCCTTCCTCCGGTTTATAAATGCCGGTAAGACAATTAAAAACGGTAGTTTTCCCAGCACCGTTTGGACCGATAATTCCATAAATTTGACCTTTTTTTACTGAAAAACTTAAATGGTCAACAGCTACTAATCCGCCAAATATTTTTGTTAGATTTTCTATTTTTAATAATTCCATTATTTATCCTTCAATAAGTATTTTGGAATAATTCCAAATTTCTTAGGAATTATACCTCTAGGTCTCAAAATCATTGTTAAAATCATCATTACCCCAAATACAAGATATCTATAAGTATTAAAATCTCTAAATATTTCAGGTAATACAAACATAAGGAATGTTCCTAATAACACACCGGGAATTGATGACATTCCTCCTACAATTACGATCGTGAAAAACAAAATTGATTGCATCAAATTAAATGATTCCGGACTAATTACAGTATATTGGATAGCGAAAAGAACGCCGGCAATACTTGCAATTGAAGCTCCAAGTGCAAAAGCAAAAAGACGATAAAATCTCGTATTAATTCCAACACATTGAGCAGCCAAATTGTCCAATCTTAAATAATGAAAAGCTCTTCCAACTGCACTTGTTTCGAGATTCTTTATCATTATCAAAATTAAAATCAGCACAAAAAAAGCGAGATAATAAACAGATAAATCGGAAGAAAATTCAAAACCAAAAAGGGAAGGTCTTTCAATACCAAAAATTCCATTTGGACCACCAGTAAGTCCAAAAACATTATTCTTGATTACTTGTTGGAAAATAATATTGAATCCTATTGTTACAACTAAAAGATAATCACCTCTCAGATGAATAGTCGGCATTGCCATAAGAACGGAAATAATCGCCGAAATTAGCACTACGACCGGTATCGCCCATAATATAGGTATATTAAAAACGGTATTCATAATTGCTGAAATGTAGGCGCCTATACCAAAAAACATGGCATGTCCCATATCAAACATTCCGGCTTTTCCAAGTACAATATCCTGACTAAGAGCAACTATCGAATAGATAATAAATGTCGTACCAATTGCTAACCAACTGGAATTAGAAAATAGCGGATAGATTAACAATATCCCCAAAAATACTAGATATTTGTATATTGCTGATTTTCTCATTATACTTTCTCCGCAACACGTTCACCGAGAATTCCGGTAGGTTTAAAGATAAGAATAAGAATCAATAATATGTATGTAAAGGCATCCGCCCAAGTACTTGAGATATATCCGGCAATTAAAGAGTTAAATAATCCTAAGAAAATACCACCAAGCATCGCACCCGGTATATTCCCGATTCCGCCGATAATAGCTGCAACAAAGGCACTTATTCCGTAATTCCAACCCATATTGAAAGTAATTCCACGATAGAACATTCCAAGGAACATCCCACCGACAGCACCTAAAGTTGATCCTAAAGCAAAAATTATGACAATAATTGCATCAACATTAATTCCCATTAACCTTGCAGCATCTTGATTAATTGCAGCTGCCCGAATTGCTCTACCGGTTCTTGTTTTATTCACCAAAATATATAATCCAATCATGATGAAGAACGATAACAGTAAAATCAATATTTGAATCAAACTGATAACCGAATCTCCAAAATGCCATATTTTATTTGGAATAATATCTGCCGGATAATAGTGTGGATTAGGTCCCCAAATTAGCATAATCGCATTTTGAAAAACCATTCCTGCTCCTAAAGCTGAAACGACTGCACTCAATCTTGGTGCCTTTCTTAATGGTCGATATGCAATTCTTTCCAGTAGGTAACCAATAATTGAGATAATAACAATCGTTATGATCAATGATATTAAAATAGCAATTATTGAGTTCGAAAAGGAACTAACTACGGTCGTATAGATTGTTAATCCTACAAAAGCTGAAAGTGCAACCAAATCACCATGAGCAAAATTGATAAACTTCATTGTTCCGTAAACCATAGTATAGCCTAAAGCTATGAGAGCAAAAATGCTCCCAATAGTTAGACCATTAATAACTTGTTGTATAAAAATATACATTACAACACCTTATTTACTGATTACTTTATAAGAATTGTCCGGTTGAATTTCATAAGCAAAATATGAACTTCCAATTCTTTCACCTTTTTTATCCCACGACAAAGGACCTGTAAATCCGGGGAAAGGTTTTTTCATATTATGAAGGAAATCTGCAATAACTTTGGTATCTAAAGAATTTGTTTGTTCAGCAGCATACATAATAGCACGAAGTCCGTCAACATTCAAAATAGTCCAAATACTGGGAATTTTCATTCCGTATTTTTTTTCATAATCAGCTAAGAATTTTTTAGCATCGTCATATGGTAATAATGATGGAGTTGGAACATTAATCAAATAAGAACCTGAAGCGGCAGAACCTGCCAATTTTACAAAATCAACATTATCGTTTGCGTCACCACCATAAAAATCAGCTTTAATATCCAACTGAACTTGTTGAGATCTCAACAATCCACCATCAGAATAATAGCCACTGAAATAAATTACATCCGGATGAAGTGATTTTATTTTAGTAAGAATCGGAGTAAAATTTTGGTTTCCCGCTTTAATTTTACCATAATAAACCACATCTCCACCTAATTTCTCAATTTCTTTTTTTACAGCATCTCCTAAACCTACAGCAAAACTTGAATAGTCGGAAAGAATAGCTACTTTTTTATAATGCCTTTGATTGATAAAATGATTTGCAGTAAAAATAGCTTCAGCACTATTTGGATTTGAATTCCTAAAGAATGTCCAATAAGCATGTTTTGTCAAAGCATCGCTGGTACCATCACTAGTTTGAAGCACTCCCGCTTTATAATACATTTTTTGCGGAGCAGCAGCACAAGTTGAAGTGTAAGAACCTATTACAGCCATTACTTTTTTATTAATGAGATTCTTTGCAGCGAAAGCAGCTTTGACTGCTGTTCCTTCATCATCTTCACTAATGACTTCAATTTTGTTACCAAGTAATCCACCTTGAGCATTTTTTTGTTCAACAATAAGTCTTACAGCTTGGTCAATCCCTTGACCTTCATTTGCATATTTACCGGTGATAGGTGCTTGAACTCCGATTTTAACAACTTTGGCATTAAGTCCAATTGGGATAATTAGTGCCAAAACCATTAACAACATTAAACTTCCAGTAATCTTTTTTTTCATTCGATCCTCCTAAATTTTTATTAAAACAAAAAATGACTTTATTTTAAATCTATGTCAATTGTTTTATTTCAGATTAATTATATTTTTTGTTAATTATTTAGAACGTCAAATATATTGAATTATTTCAGAATTACTTAACTTCCTGGTACATATTGATTTAATATATAAATATTAGCGATAAATAGTCTGTTATTAATTTGTAATTTAATTTTCTTTTTTTTATTTATTTCCTTCATTATAAAAAAAAGAGGAATCTTCTTACGAAAATTCCTCTTAAATTTATTATCTGCTTATTCTTCTTTTGCGTCATCCTGAGCCATAGCTTCTTCAAAAGAAATATGTGTTTTGAATCTGGTAATACCCAATCTTCCGAATAATGAATCCACTAAAGAATAAATTACGGGAATAACAACTAATGTTAATATCGTAGCAAAAGCTAATCCGAACGAGATACTTACAGCCATTGGCTTCCAATCTTGGGTAGCCGTTGAGGTTGAAATAATCATTGGAACCATCCCAAATATTGTAGTAATAGTAGTTAGCAAAATAGGACGTAATCTTGTTACTCCGGCATTAATTAATGAATGCCAACGATCCATTCCCAATTCCCTTTCCTTATTGACAAAATCAACCAGAACTAAGGAATCATTAACGACAACTCCTGCCAATGCGACCACGGAAATCATTGTATTTAGGGAAAATGGAAGTCGTGTAACTAATAATCCGAAAATAACTCCAATAAACGAAAATGGAATTGTTAACATTACAATTAGAGGTTGGACATAGGATTTAAATTGTGTTGCTAAAATTGCAAATACCAAAAATAAAGCAACGATAAAAGCATACATTAATGAAGTGTACGATTTTTTCTGTTCTTCAGCCTGTCCACCATTTTCTAAAATATAACCGGGAAATTTTTTCTCAAAATTAGCCAGTTTACCATCTATTTTTTTGATTTTATTTCCAAAAAGAATATTTTTTACATTATTGGGAGTTTGAGTAATAGTTCTTCCGTTATCTTGATAATTAGAGACATCAGCAGTAATGGTAACAATTCTTTTCCTATCTCGATGAACTATTTCAGCGATACCATCTACTTGTTTTAATTCCGCCAAATCTTTGAGAGGAACTAAATTCCCTGTTCTAGTCCTAATTTTTAGATTTGCAAGTTCAGAGAGATTATCAATATTATCAGGCTTTTCTTTCACAATGATATCGTATTCATCCAAATCTCCACCTCTAAAAGTAGAAACCGTTGAACCGTAAAGAGCTGTTCTGACAGCTGAAGAAATTTGAGCGGTAGTTATTCCATAAATACCTAATTGTTCATAATTTGGAATAATCCTCAATTCATCTTTTCCTTTTGAATAAGTACTCGAAATATCCGTAACTCCCGGTATTTTCTCTAATACTTTTTCTAAATAATCGCTAATTTCCTTCAAAGTAGTTAATTTATTCCCCTTTACCCGAAGTTCAACATCTTCGCCGGTAGGAGGACCGCTTTTTGTTAATTTAAATTTATAGGAAGTAATTTCAGGGATTGTATTCATAAATTTCCGAAGTGAATTTTTTATTTCATCTAAAGGATATTTCATTTCATCAGCATCGATAAAATCCATTCGGATTTCGGCGTTTGAACTGGCTTCTTCCCATCGATGTCTAAGAATCATACTTCCCACAGTTGTTACAATAGACTCTATATCGTGCCTTTCTTTCATTGTTTCCAAATGATTTTCAATTCTTGTTACAACCTCATTTGTTTTATCTAACTCAGTTCCAATTGGTGTTGTTAGTTGTAATTTCAGTGTTTTAGGAGTGTGTTGGGGAAAAAATTGTAAAGGTATCAATTGAAAAACTATAACCATTCCACTGAGAATCAAAGCAAAAATCACGGAAAGAACGGTAATGATTCTATGCTTAAGTGCAACTTTGATTATTTTTCGATAACCATTTGTTATTTTAATTTGAATCGGAGAAATTTTATGTGTTTTAACATTTATCGGTTTTGCCATTTCAGAAACATGAGACGGTAAAATAAAAAGTGCTTCAAACAAAGATGCTGCCAAAGCTATTGAGACAACAATCGGGAAAAAATGCATAAATTTTCCCATCATTCCCGACATCATCAACATTGGAATAAAGGCGGCAATCGTGGTCAAAACAGCAGCAATAACCGGCCACATAATTTCTTCAGCACCTTTGATAGTCGCTTCTTTTGGTGAAAATCCCATTTCTAAATATCGATGTACGTTTTCCAAAACAACAATTGCATCATCTACTATCATTCCCAAAACTAGAATTAGAGCAAAAAGACTGAGATTATTAATAGTGATATCAAAAGCATTCATAATGATAAAAGCTAATAAAAAACTGAAAGGTATCCCCCACGCAGCAAGAATAGCATTTCGCCATCCAATGAAAATCCATAATGAGAAAAATACTAAAATAATTCCCAGAACAGCATTACTTCCGAGGACTTTCATGCTTTTGCTAACTTCAATTGAGCCATCATTTCTCACAACAGCTCTAACACCGGGATTATTCTTTGCAAAAGCTTTCACTTCTTTTCTAACATCTTTGATAACATCAATAATATTACCGTCAACGTCTTTATAAACAAAGATATTCACCGATTTTTTACCATCTAATTTTGAAATAACATTCTGTTCTTCGAGAGTATCTTTTACAGTGGCAACATCACTTAATTTTACTGAATTTCCAAGATTGTCAGTGCTTATAATTAGATGACCGATATCATCAACTTTATTAAATTCTCCAACAGTTCTTACTAAAAATTCTGCTGACCCGTATTTGATTGTTCCGTTTGGATAATTATTATTTCGCATTCTGATTGCATTTGAAATATCATCTAAGGTCAATCCGTAAGCTTCTAATTTTTTAAGATCACCTTCCACCCAAATTTGTCGTTCACGAGTTCCTGAAACATCGGTTTTTGAAACGTGATCAATATCTAAGAGGCGGTCTTTCAAATCATCAGCAATATTTCTTAAGGAATTTTCTGAAAAATCACCGGAAATCGCCACATCGCAAATTTCATTAATTTCTCTCATATTTAATCTGATAGCAACCGGATCCATGGCATCTTCGGGAAGGTCTTTAACTTTATTAAGTTCGGAGTTAAGATTATCCCAACAATCGTCGGGATTTGCGTTCGGTTTGAAATTTACAGAAATTGTAGCTTTTCCTTCTGTACAGGTAGATTCAATATAATCCAAATCATCGACATCCGAGATTTCATCTTCTATTTTTTTAACAATTTGCTTCTCAATTTCAGAAGGAGTTACGCCCGGGTAAGCAACAACGATGATTGCACTTCCAAAATCAACCGGCGGCATTTCTTCTTTAGGCATATTGAATACTGTGAAAACTCCAAAAACAATTACTAAAATCATGATAAGATTTATAAGAACGGAATTGTTTACAGATAGTTTTATTATAGACATTTTAAACTCCGTTATTTTTGATTAATCTTAAGTTTGGTTCCGTTTTCGATATCATCCGTACCTGAAACGATTACTTTATCGCCAAAATGAATTCCGGATTTAACAACAACCTTGTTATCTATAACTTTTTGGATTTTAATTTCTTTTTTAACGGCAATATTCTTATCGGAAGCGATAAAGACGTAATGTGTATCATAGTATCTTGCAACCGCATCTACCGGCAAAATGATTACGTTATTATGACTAATTGTATGGATTGTGGCATCAACAACCATACCCGGCAGTAATTTTTCATCATTATTATTGATTTCAATTTCAATAGGATAGAAATTTTTTTGCGGAATTAAATCCTTTCCAACACCGATAATTTTCCCTGATAAAGTAAGATTTAAAGGTTTATAAAAAACATCGACTTTATTTCCTTTTTTAATATTGATTACATCTTTTTCAGAAACTCCAAGTGATAATTTCAGTTTTTTTGTTTGAACTATTCTGCAAATTTCTTGTCCGGGATTTATATGCTGACCATCAATAACAGGGAGATAGGAAATATATCCTGAAATTGGGGCAATAAATATGGAATTGTTATAATTTCTTTGGGCTGTTTCCAAACCGGATTTTGCCATTTCCAAAGCGGATTTTGCATTATTCCAATTGCTTAAAGTTTGATTGTATTCCGAAAATGATATTGATTTATCTTTAAACATTTTTTCCGCAGCATTTTTTGATTTTGTTGCAACCTCAAAATTGAACTTACTTGATTTCAGAGAAGCTTTTGCTTGATTTAATCTGAGAATAAAATCATTTTCACGTAATTTACCCAAAGAATCTCCTTTAGAAATATAATCACCGAGATTTTTATTTATCTTCGCTATATTTCCCGAAACTTCCGAAATTAAATCTACTCGGTTCACACTTTTCAATCTTCCGCTGATTTTAACAAAATCCGTAATTGATTGAGGTTGAATATTTTCGATAAAAACCGAAGTTGGTTTATCACTTTTTTTATTTGGTCTTCGTTTGGATTTATTACATCCAAATGTAGTTAAAACACCAATTATCATTAGAATAGGAATTATTCTTCCTCTCATTTTCCCTCCGTTTTCTTAAATAATATTTTAGATATTTTTGTGAAATTTTCAACACCAACTTGAAATTTTAAATTGTTCTTAGCTTCTAAAAACGAATAAATCGAATTTGTATATTGGTTCAAAGCATTGAAATACATAACCTGAGTATCCATCAAATCTGTTAAAGAAACCAAATCATTTTGATATCTCGTTTCCATTTGTTTATAAGTTTCCGAAGCCAAATCTTTTGCTAAAGAAGAAGATTCTATTGTTTTTGCCGCTAAATATAAATTTTGTAATGAAGATTGAATTCCAAGATTCAATTGTGATTGAAAATTTTTCAAATCATACTCAGATTTTTTTAATTTATGTTTGCTATCTTTTACACCTAAACCGTTGTCAAATATTGGAAATATCGGTATTGACGATGACAACGCAATCGTACTGCTTTTTGAGTAACTATCATCAGGATCAATAGATTCAGTCCAATTCTTTGAATAAGAAAGATTCAAGTTAGGAAGAAAATTACCGTAACTCATCAAAAGGGATTTCTTTTGAATTTCTTTATTTAAGATAGAAATTTTAAAATTAGGATTATATTTTTCAGCTATATTCAGAAGTTGTCTATGAATATTTTCATTACTCATAATTTGAGAATATTTAGCTATTCCGGATTTTACTTCTTCTAAATTAATTTTTTTCAAAGTAATATCTTGATAAGTTCCGATAGAATTTTGTAAGTCTAAAACTGATAGATTATAGGCATTTGTTAATTGGATAAATACAATATTTTTGTTGGCTTTAGCTGTTTGTGCTTTCAAATAATCTGCCTTCGAAATAATACTTCTTTCAAATTTCAATTTAGAAATTTCAAGATGCTTTGCTGATGATTCCAAATCCAATTTGGCATTTTCTTTTTTGGACAACAATTCCAAACATTTGTAATACTTAGATTCAACATCATTTAATAATGATTGTCTTTTAAGCTTTAATTGTTGTTTAGAAATTTTTTCCGCATCAGATTGGATTTTTGCACCCAACCAAATTTTCCCGCCATTAAATATCGGTTGTGTAATCGTAGCATTAACGGAGATATTTCTATCTTGCAAATCGTCAGAATTTACACCGGGCATTATAGGTTTTGGGTCTGAATTTGACACATTCCCCGAAACAGAAGCCGATGGTAATAAATTAAGATAGGCTTTTTCTTTTGAAATCGTACTACTCTTCAAATTTTCTTTTGCAGATAATAATGAATTGTTGTTATTCAAAGCCATTTTTTTTGCTTTATCAAGTGATAATTCCAAAGCAAAAATATTAATCGAAATTAATATCATCATCAATATGATTATATTTTTTTTCATTAAATTTCCTCCTCATTTGACAAAAACCGTTTTTCACCTTTTCCCTTCTCCAAATCATCTAGAATATTTTGAACTGTAATCATTTCATTTTCAATCATCATTTTTACCATTTCTAATATTCTAAAAGCATAAAAAGGTAGGTTTAAATCTCCAGTTTCATTTTCCCCAATACGTTCTGTTTGCTTTTCAATAAACATTTTTTTACGTAACTTCATCGTTTTTAATCTTTTTTCTAAAGCTTCTTTAAAAGTATTTCTTGTTACAGCCCCATCAATAATCCACAACAAAGCCCAAAAGCCCGTTGTCTTTTCAGAATTAGCTAAAATATTTTCCTTTATTTTAGATTTGAATTCACGCTGACCTTCCTCGGTAATTGTATATACTTTCTTTTGAGGAAGATTTTTTTGAGAAACCATTTCTCCGGCAATAAGTCCTTCACTTTCCAGCTTTTTTAAAGATTTATAAATAGAAGCTTTTTTTATTCCTCTAAGAATATGAAATCTTCGCTCTTCCACCTTTTGTGAAATTTGATATCCATACATTGGTTTTTCAAAAATAAAACCAAGCACAAACAAATCAATTATCGGCATAAAACCTCCTATAACTATTTCCAATATTATCCATATCACTATTATTTTTTTTCATAGTTTCTTGGAGACTATATACTGTCAATTTTTTTCTTTTTTATAAAAGCAAATAGTGTCTAAATAAGCGTTCGTTAATCAAGACAAGTTATAAACAAAAATCCTTCTAAATATATTTATTTTTGAGAGAAATCGAGATTACATAAAAATCATTAAAATTGGGAAACAAACAAAACGCCATAATTTTGCTAAATAATTTTTGTTTACAACAAATTAGGTTATAATATTTACGTTCTCATTATCAAAAAATAGCATGGAGGAAAAATGTTAGATAAAAATAGAGTACAAGATGTTTTGGATAAAGTAAGACCATCATTACAAGCTGATGGTGGCGATTGTGAAATAGTAAATATTCGTAAAGACAATGTTATTGAAGTTCGTCTGCAAGGTGCTTGTGGCGGATGTCCAATGGCTACTTTAACTTTAAAAGCCGGAATCGAAAGAGTTTTAAAAGACGAAATTCCTGAAATAGTTGAAGTTGTTTCAGTTTAGTTTATAGCGGAGAAATCCGCTTTTTTTATGGAATCATTAAATTTTCAAACGTTTTTTTCTAATATCCAAAGTTGGTTATCAACCAATATTTTGGTGAAAGATGGTATTTATCAACTAATCTTTTTCGCTTTTGCTTGGATTTCCGCTTCATTATTAAATAAACTTATTTTAAAAATTTTCAGAAAATATAAATCTAATGTAGTTCACGTTATTACTTCGTTTATTTTTCCACTATTCTTTTTAATAATAACCTATTTAGGACAAATTATTGCGACCTATTTTCATTGGAAAAATCCGGCTTTAAGTGTAGGAATAAATTTTATTTTAGGTTGGATTAGCATTAAGATTTTAAATCTTATTTCTTTGGATCAAGCTCTGAAAAAAATATTAAAGTATCTCGTTTGGTTAATTATTATTTTAAATATTTTAGACCTGAGAGTAAAATTTGAAGAGGTTTTAGACTCTTTTAAATTTAATTTTGGCTCTATCCATTTAAGTTTATTATCAATTATTAAGGGCGGATTATTCCTTATTTTTCTGATTTGGATTTCTAAAAAAACTTCAGATAAAATCAATACGGAAATTCAAAAAAACAGTAAGTTAGATCCCGGTGCAAAAGCATTAATATCAAAAACAATAAATATTTCTTTTATTACGATTGCTACTTTGATAGCTTTGAATAGTATCGGATTAAATCTTACCGCATTTACTGTTTTTGGTGGTGCATTCAGTGTCGGAATTGGTTTTGGATTACAAAAATCCGTTTCAAATTTGATTAGTGGAGTAATTTTACTTTTGGATAAATCTATAGAACCGGGTGATGTTATCGAAGTTGATGGAAATTACGGAATTATTAAATCTATGAATGCCAGATATATTACTTTGAGTACTGTGATTGGTAAAGAGTACCTAATTCCCAATGAAAACCTTATTACTTCCGAAGTTATAAATTGGTCATTTACAGATAATTTGATACGTTTAACTGTTGGAGTTGGAGTTTCATATAAATCAGATATTGAAAAAGTTATGGAAATCTTAGTGCAATCCGCTTTGTCTGTAAAAAGAGTTCTCCCTAACCCTAAACCTATTCCATTTCTAAAGAATTTTGGGAACAGTTCAATTGATATGGAAATACATTTCTGGATAAAAGATCCGGAAAACGGAGTAGAAAGAGCAAAAAGTGCGGTGAGATTTGAAATTTGGAGACTATTTAAAGAAGAAAACATCGAAATACCTTTTCCTCAGCAAGAAGTTTATGTTAAGGAAATGCCGAATTAACTCTATGTTTTGAACAGAATCTTGTTAGAAATTAACATTCGGTAAAATATCGCTTATTTTGTTAATTTCTCGCAACCTTTATTTGCATTCCATAAATATTATTTTTTTACTTATTTCCTAATTTTTCCCCCGACTTAGCTTGTTTTTATTCTAAAAAGAGAATCTATCTTCTAAATTAAATTTCAACAAATAAATTAACGGAGAAACTAAAATGAAAACGAAAATTGCTGTTTTTATCTTGATAATGATTTCAAATATTCTCGGTGCAATTGTAATATCTGACAATGAAAAGAAGATAATGAATTCAATGTTAGAAAAAGTGCAATTAGATACAACCGCTCTTAATTTCCCTAAAAATTGGGCAAGTTCTAAATTCAAAATAAAAAAAATGATTCAAATTTTAGAACAACCTCTTGAATTTCCAAAATTCGTTGATGAAGTAAAAGACACGCTTTTAGTTAAAAATTCAAATCACAAGATTGATTTTATGTTCAATACAATTCTGGAAAAGGATTCTCTAAAAATAGATAATCATATAATCTTCTCAGAAATAGATAAGAAATTCAAAAACATAAAAAATGAAAAAGATATTTTAAAATACGCGAAATTTTGTATGGAAAAATCCGAAAAAATCCTCCAACCAATGTTAGATAGTCTGTCACTTTCAGAACTAAAATCTCTTGAATCATTTATCTATTCAATCAGAAAAGATGAAAAATTAGATAAAGAAAAATATGAAAATTTTTCTCAAAAAAATAACTTTACTCAGGATAGTCTAAAAATTGAAAATTACATTTCAATGATAAAAAAAACTGATTTACGAGCTCTTCAAAATGCATCTAAAATATTTTTTTATGGAATTAATAAACTGGAATCGTCAAATTTTCGCAAAATAAAATTCAAAAAAAAATATCTTTTAAAATCTAAATTCGGACTTTTGGTTTGCGGAACAAAATCAAATGATAATTATAAAAAAAGATACGCTTTCATTTATGACCCCGCCGGAAATGATATTTACACCGGAAATATCTCGACCAATCTCAAAAATCACTTTTGTGCAATCATCGATAAAAAAGGTGATGATATTTATAGAAATCCAAATCTCGGAGAATTGTTCAATATAACTTTTGGAATCGGCTATCTTTGTGATGAATCCGGTAATGATTATTATTACGGGGACGATTTTGCTTTTTCAGCAAATTTCGGTTCTTTATTGGTAAAAGATAACGGGGGAAATGATACTTTTCTTTGTGGAAAATATTCGCTTGGAGCCGCAAGTTTTGGAGTTGCTTTAATTCAAAATACCGGTGGTAATGATTTTTATTCAGGTTCCGAATTTTCTCAAGGATTTGGCGGACCTTTAGGTTGCGGTATTTTAGCTGATTATTCCAATAATATAAAATCTAACAATAATGATGTATATTTCGCCGGTGGAAAATATTTACATGAACCGCTTGCCCCAAATGATTATAGAGCATTATCGCAAGGTTTCGGCTTTGGCATTCGCCCTGACATTGCAGGAGGAATAGGCATTATATTTGATCAAAAAGGAAATGATCATTATAATGGAGGAGTGTTTTCCCAAGGAGTTGGATATTGGTTCGCACTGGGAATGTTAATTGACTTAGAAGGCAATGACGATTATCACTCGGTTTACTATCCGCAAGGAAGTGGAATTCATCTGGCAGCAGGATTTTTATATGACGAGGATGGAGATGATAATTACTATTCGAAACACGGTCCCGGACAAGGAGCAGGTCATGATTATGGAGTAGGATTTTTAGTTGATAGAAGCGGTAATGACGCTTATTCAGTGGAAGGCGGAAATGGTTTGGGAATTACAAATTCCGTTGGGGTATTTCTTGATGTTGCGGGAAATGACCGATACGAACGAAAATATACCGAATCATACGGATATGGGAAAAAAGCAAGAGAATCCGGCAGTCTTGGATTATTTTTAGACACAAACGGCAATGATATATATCCTAATAAAATATCCTCAAATAATTCTTTTTGGGATACCGGTTATTTCGGATTTGGTTTGGATACTTTAACATTTTCTCAAAAAAAATTGAAATCCGAAATTAAAGATGAACCTATTGATATTGACTCATTGAGTTCTATAGAAAAAATCTTTGAATACGCATCGGAATGGGAAGTAGGATCTGCCAAAAAACGGGTAAGATTTGCACGTAAATTATTAATTTCTCAAGATAAAATCGCCACTGATTATATTTGTAAAAACAAACTGGATACTAAAAGTGGTTTGGAAATGAGAGCAATCGTTGAACTATCAAAAAATTCCAATTATATGAAAAAAAAATTAAGTAAAAATTTAAAAAATAAAGATGAGCGAATAGTGAGAAACATCATTTATTTGATTGGAGAAATTGCTGACACAAGTTATGTTGATACTTTGAAAATAATGATGAAAAATAAAAAATACACTTCCTCGGTATTATCTTGTTTAGGTAAAATGAAGACAAATAAATCTCTAAATATTTTGGCAAAATACATTGATTCTGAAAATGTTTATTGGAGAGTTACAACTGCCAGAAGTCTAAAAAAAATCGCTACTCCTAAAAGTTTAAAACTTCTCGAAACAATGAAAAACGATAAGTGCTTTTTAATAAAATCGATGTTTAAATCATCATCAAAGACTTATATTACGAAGGAATAACATTTTACTCTTCTGATATTTCCAAAACAATAAACGACAATATCTTAAATATAACTTTTGTTTATTAAAGCACTGAGAATAATAATAAAAGTTGTATTTGAAAAACATTTTAGTTGACAGCTCAACCATATTAGTTGACTTGTCAACTGAGGTTAATATGAAAGAGAAAAGAAAAAAAAGCGTCGGTTTCTGCGTAAATTTTTTAGGGAGAAAAACTAGAAAATATCTCGAACTGGAAGCTGAAAAATTAGGATTAAAAACAGGTGATTTGTTTATTTTACATCGACTTATTAAAGAAGAAGGACTTTCGCAAAATCAAATAAGTTGCTTAATGAGGATGAATAAAGCCCACATTGCTCGCTCAACATCCCATCTAATTTCTAAGAATTTTATCGTGTCAAAATCTGATAAAAATGATTCTAGATTACACAGATTATATTTAACGGATTTAGGTAAGGAATTAATCCCGCAAATAAAGGTCATCTTTAAAAATTGGTCAGCTACCCTTACATCTGATTTTTCTAAAGAAGAAAAAACTTTGATTTTAAATTTGCTATTAAGAATGTGCGATAATGCTAAACAATATTATCATGGAGAAAATAATGAATAAACGAAATGTTTTAGATGAAAAAAATATGCTGAAATTGCTCTTAAAACTTTCATTACCCGCAATGACGGGAATGTTTGTAATGGCGTTATATAATATAGTCGATACGATTTTTGTCGGGCAGGGAGTTGGTTCTCTCGGTATCGCCGGTCTAACAATTGTCTTTCCTTTTCAAATGATAATTACATCTATCGGAATTTCTCTCGGGGTTGGAACAGCCTCTCTCATTTCGCGAAGTCTGGGAGCCAAAAATTATAAAAAGGCTGAAAATTCACTTGGAACTTCCTACATGTCGGCATTTATTATCACTGCAATTCTAACGTTATTTTCATACATTTTTTTAGATAATTTATTGCATTTATTTGGTGCAACCAAAGCGGTTTTACCTTATTCAAAAAGTTATATGAGTATTATCTTAATCGGAAATATCCCCATTGTTTTTTCAATGATTGGAAATAATGTTATCCGTTCGGAAGGAAATGCCAAAATGGCAATGTTTTCGATGCTCATCGGTGCTGTTGTCAATATTCTACTTGATCCGCTATTTATCTTTCATTTCAAAATGGGAGTTGCCGGAGCAGCCACAGCTTCCGTAATTGCTCAATTTACCCAATTGGCATTTATCATATATTTCTTTTCCTCCGGGAAATCCATATTACACTTCAAATTAAAATCTTTCCTCATCAAATTCAGTATTCTTAAAGAAATTGTCAGTGTTGGCTTTTCCTCATTTGCAAGATTAGTTGCCGGCAGTTTCGTTTTTATCCTAATTAATAATGCAATAGGAAAATATGGCGATGATAATTCTATTGCAATTTTTGGAATTTCCGTTAGATTTACCAGATTTGTTTTAATGCCGGTTTTTGGAATTGCACAAGGATTTCAACCAATTGCTGGATATAACTTTGGAGCGAAAAGATTTCCTAAAATTATTGAAGTAACCAAATTAGCTATAATTTCTTCAACCGCAATTATTACGTTTTCAATAATATTATCTGAACTTTTCCCAACCGCTATTTTAAAATTATTCTCAAAAGATCCGCTTTTAATATCATCCGGAGCAAAAGTACTACGGATTATGATTTTTGCCCTTCCGGTAGTAGGATTTCAAGCAATCGGCACAACTCTTTTCCAAGCTTTAGGGAAAGCTTTACCGGCAATTATCCTATCAATGTCGCGTCAAATTTTAATATTAATACCATTGATTTTAATACTTCCGAGATATTATGGAGTTATGGGGGTTTGGGTTTCTAATCCGATATCAGATACTGCTTCAGCTATTTTAACTTTCTTCTTTTATAAAAACTTAATAAAACAACTAAAAAAATTGTAAAAAAAAGTCCCTTTAAAAAGGGACTTTTAAAATTATTTTTTTTCAGAAAGAATATCTACTAAATGTGTAGTAGCTTCAATTAATTCTTTATGAAGTTCTTTATTTTGTTTGTTTAATTTCTGAATTTCTTCAACCAAATCTTTATCGTTTTGTGATTTAGGCTCTTCCCCAAGAACTAACCAATTTAAATCAACTCCAAACTCTTCACGAAGAGCTTTCAAAGCTGCTGTTCTTGGAATTAAAAAACCGTTTTCATATTTTGAAATTGTTGATTTTGGATATCCAATTCTTAAGCCAAAAGCATCTTGATTTAAATGATTCTCTAATCGAATCTGCTTTACTCTTTTACCTATTTCTTTCATTTTCCACCTCTTATTTTTTATTCAACCACCACTGATAAGGTGTATTACCTTAACTTCAGCGTTTTTTGGAATTATAAATGTGTCATAATCTTCTTTTTTCACCAAGGTACCGTTGACCTTAATCACAAGCATTTTAAACACATAATTCATCTTTTTCAAAACCATCCGAACCGTTAGGTTCTTTTCCCAATCTATTAAATGACCGTTAACAGTAATTTTTTCCATTATTCCTCATTCACCAAAATTTTTACTACTAAATCTGATTGCATATTAGATACAATTCCAATCTTTGGAGACAATGGCGAAAAATCATTTTTAATCTCTGTTACTTGATCGCCACATATGTAAATTTTGTCAACAACTTTTATTCTCAATTTTTCAAAATCTCCAAACCCATAAACACCGGAAGCAATAATTATCGGTTTTTCAGGGAAATGTTCTGTCCAATTTTCAATTAGCATTTGCTTAACTTCAGCCTTATCAAGGGCTTCTACAAGTATGTCAACTTTTGAAAAAATGTCTTTAACGTTTAGTGAATTTAATTCGGTTTTATATTTTTCTATCTTAATAAACGGATTAATTCTTTTTATAGTTTCATAAAGAGCATCAACCTTATACATTCCAACTTGGTCTAAAAAATAATATTGTCGGTTTAGATTTGGATATTCAACTTTGTCAAAATCAGCAATCACCAATTTATCGATTCCACAACGAGCTAAACTTACTGCCACATTGGAACCTAAACCACCTGCACCGGCAATACCAATAGTTTTATTAGCAATTTTTTCTCTAATTTTCGGGTCAATTTTTCCGAACAAATCTTCTTTATTTATATTCATCATTCTGTTAATCCAATTTTACCGATTGCTTCATTTCTTATCCAACCGCCTAAACCATTATTTAATTGTATTTGACACCAGTCTCCATCCGATTTCTCAATTTTGAAAATCATTCCTTCGTGAATAGTAAAAACTCTTGTAAAATCTTCACTCGGTCCACTATACCCCGCTTCTGTAGAGGTTAAAAGAACGCCTTCGGTAATATTATGAAAATTTTTCCATTTCAAATAAGATATCATTGAAAAAACGATAAAGAAAATTATAAGAATAATCATGATAAAAATAGGGACAGTTTTTTCACGACCTTTGAAATTTAAGATCATAATATTTAAAGTCAAAATTATTCCAAGAAAAAACAACAAGGAAATTATTGCCGACAGATTGGGCGAAAAATAATTATAAATTCGTAAAATTGTTTTTTCAGCCATACTTTTATTTTCAATTCGTTGCTTATCTTTTGTCAAAGTAAGAGCATATTCTAAATCTTTTCGAGCTTTTTTATTATTTGGATTTGCTTTAAGAGCGATTTTATAATACTGAATTGCCCGACCTAATTTTCCCAATCGAAAGTAGCAATTTCCAATATTGTAGAAAATTTTATCATCATTCAATCCTGTATTTTCTATTTTTTTAAAATCCTTTAAAGCTAATTTATAATTTTTATTTTGATAATTTTTTATTCCATCAGAAAAGGTTGTTTCGGTAAGCGAATTTGCTGAAATCGCAAATGTCAATCCAATAAGAATCATTATTGCAAAAAATTTTATTTTCATTTTATCCTCACTATATTTGCTGAATTTTAGAAATTAATGAACGCAATTTTTCTTCATCACTTTGAATTTTTTCTTTGCTTATTTCTTCCGGAGTAAATCTTGCCCGATCACAAATCTCAAAATATTCTTTAATGTCATCCAAAATATTAGCGAATTTTCCCGATTTTATCTTATCATAAATCTCGGAAGTTGTTGAACCTCGTGAAATATTTAATTTATCGGTAATGTAATTTGAAATCCCAACCTGTGATGATGAATAGAATTTTTTATCTCCATTCTTAGAATATTCTTCAGCTTCTTTAAGATATTTTTTTAGAATTTTTGACGCATTTTTAATTCTGCGATATTCGGTATTATTCAACAATTTGTTCTTTTCTTTTGAATAATAATATGCTCCGATAAGAGATAATATCGAAAACAAATAAATTAACCAATAAACAAATTTATCAAACAAAAGCTGTTTTGGTTTTTTAGAAATTGTTGTATAAATAAACCCGATATCAGCACCTTCAGAAGAAACATTTGATTGCACAAATCCATTTGGAATAAATGATTTCTTACCGGCTTTAATCTCCAGATTATGAGGTTTTGTACTTAAAGTAATGTATTTCTTTATCTGCGGATTAAAGAAAGAAAATTCTATTTTAGGAATTTGATAATTACCTTCTTCCTCCGCAATTACGAGATATTTAATTCTTTTAATACCGCTCATATTTGTTTTATCGAAAAAACCAGTCTTCGTTTCCGGATCAAGAAAATGAAAATGAACCATTTTTTTTAATTGAGGAGCGACAAATTGATTGAAATTACCTTTCCCTTTGATTTTCAAAGTATATGTAAAAGAATCCCCAACTTTCAAACCGGAAACATTTAATGAATCCTCCAACGTAAATTGCCCAATTGCTCCCGTGAATGAAACAGGTTGATTTTTTGTTGGCAACGGCAAAACCGTTAAAGGAATCTTTTTGCTTCTGACTGTAATTTGTCGAGAAGAATCAAAATCAAAAAATGACCTTGCCGGTACTGAAACCTGAACATTCATTTCTAAACTTGGTATAAACAATTTTCCGGAATTATTTGCTGACAAAGCAATTTTAGTTAATAACATTTGCTTATATATTTGTCCTTTATAATTCGTCCTCTGAAAACTAACTTTATCGGCTGTATAAAGATTTTCTTTCCAGAAACCTTTGTAATCCGGTGATTTCCCAAAAGATAAATTTAGCAATCTATCTTTAGTTAAAAGGTAATAACTTACAATTACCGGTTCGCCTTCAAAAACGGTATTCTTATTTAACTTTGCAATTACAAAAGTGTTATTCTTTGATATATTTTGACGGGGTTGATTTGAAGTAAACGGATCGGCAAAGAATTGGTTCTGCTGTTGCCTGTTTTGATGAGAAGGACGGTTACCTGAATTTTTGGTTACAACCATTTTTATCGGTGAAGTCGTAATTGTTTTACCTTTAAACGTTAAACTGATTGGAGCGATAATAAATGTTCCGATTTTTTGAGGTTGTAGAGTGTAGATAAAGGATTTTGTGGTTTTTCTTTCCATTTTCCCATTCACAATCGTAATTGAAGAAGATGATGATGATGTTTGTCCAATTACATCAAAATCTAATTTATTAGGCAATTTTACCTCATCGACTTTCGACGCATTCTTGCCGGAAATTTCTATTGTGAGAGTAAAAGTATCATTAATCCCAACTTTGGTAACATCAACATAAGATTGAATACTTAGAGCCGAAACACTGAATATCGTCATCAACAGGGAAATGGTTATTATTATTTTTTTGTAATTCATCGTTTTCATCGCACCTCCTCTACCAGAATTTTCCTGATTTAGGTCTTTGCCCTTGAATCATTACTTTTTTCTTTTTCTTATTTTCTTTTTCTTTTTGCATTACCATCTTTAATAATTTTTCAGCTTGTTTTTTATCTTTTGCCATTTTCATTTGCTGTTTTTTTTGTTGTTCATTTTGTTTTTTATCTTGCTTTTGATTCTTTTGTTTATCTTTATTTTGATTATTTTTATCTTGTTTATTCTGTTTCTGTTGGTTTTGTTTATCTTTTTTCTGATTTTTTTTATTCTTATTATTTTTATTGTTCTTTTGTTTTTGTTTTTGTTGTCTTTGAAGCATTCTCGACGCCAATTCATAATTGATTCTAGCATCTTCATTTTTGCTATCAGACATCAAAGAATTTTTGTAAGCTTTAATTGCATCTTTATAATTTTTCTTTTGAAAATAACTATTCCCAAGATTTTTATAAATTTCACTTTTATTCTTAATTGATTTATCTCGCAAAGCTAATTTATATTCATCAATAGATTTATCATATTTCTTATTTTGATAATAATTATTTGCCAAATTATAATGCAATTTCCCGTCTTTAGGATAATTTACCGCATTCTTTTCAAAGTATTTTTCACTATCTTTGTATTTTCCCTTTTGATAAAGAGATTTACCTTTAAAGTAATTTTTCAGCTTTGAATAATTAAAATCAATCGAGTGTAAACTGATGAACATTAAATATATCATTATTAGGATTGATATTTTTTTCATTTTCACTCCGTTATATCGTCCGTTTTATAATTTCTTTTTTATTATATAAAATAAATATTTCAACAAAAATTAAAAATAAAGCAATCAATAAAAAGTATCTGTATTGGTCTTTATAGCGAATAAATTCTTTGCTGGAATACTTTGATTTTTCAATAGTGCTTATTCTTTTCAAAATTTCAAAAATCTCTGATTGCTGAGGAGTTATAGCATAAAATTTCCCATCGGTAACCTTTGCTAATTTTGTCAAAGTACCAACATCCAATTTAGATAAAATTATATTTCCCTTATCATCTTTGGCATATTCAACATCTCCATTTTCATTTTTAATCGGTATTGTTGAACCTTCCGGACTCCCTATTCCTAAAGAATAAATAATAATCCCGTCTTTCTTCAATTTTTTTGCTGTTTCAATAGATTTCTTCTCCAGATCTTCCCCGTCAGAAACAAGAATAACAACTTTATATTTTTGAGAATTACTAAAAAGTGATGCGGATTTATTTAACGCCGCTCCAATATTTGTACCGTAATATGGAACCGTATCTGTATCTATATTGTTTAGAAACATTTTGGCAGCCCCATAATCATCGGTTAGCGGACATTGCACAAAACTTTTTCCGGCAAATGCTACAATCGCTACTCTATCGCCTTTTAATTGATCAATAAACAGTGAAATTTGATCTTTTGCACGTTTCAATCTATTTGGTTTAATATCTTCAACTTCCATACTCTTTGAAGTATCTAAGCAAATAACAATATCGATTCCTTCTTTTTTCACAATCTGCAATTCCTTATTCCATTGTGGTCTGGCAGCTGCAATAATCATAAAAAATATAGCGGTAATTAAAAGTGCGTTCTTTAAATTCAAATGAAAAAAAGAAAGATTACCATAATAAAAATCAAAAAAACGTTCATCACTAAATTTTGAGAATCGTGATTTATTTCTCTTTTTAACAAAGAAAATCAAGATAATTAATATTGGAATTATCAGCAGTCCTAACAAAAATATTTTATTTCCCCATTGCATTTTATACTTCCTTTATGGCAAAAATTTTGGATTTATAATCGTAAACCAAAGTTCAATTATTAACAACAAAATAGATAATAATATGAAATATGGAAATAATTCTTGGTAATGATAATAATTTTTAATCTTAATTTCTGTCTTTTCCATCTTATCAATATTATCAATAATATTCTTTAGTTCTTCGGAATTATGGGCTCGATAAGCTTTTTTTGTACCGGTTTCTTGAGCTATTTTATTCAAAGATGCCATATCAACATCAACTTTAATTTTCTGATATCTTTTCCCATAAATTGGATCTTGCACAGGAATTTCAGCATAACCTCTTTTACCAACACCAATCGCATAAATTTTTATACCAAAAGTTTTTGCTAAATTTGTCGCGGTTAAAGGATCAATCTCGCCGGTATTGTTTCTACCGTCAGTAATCAAAATAATAACTTTAGATTTTGCTTTAGAATCTTTGAGCCTCGCCACAGAATTTGCAATCCCCAAACCGATAGCAGTTCCTTGAGCTTCTTTATCAATTTTAATATCTGATAAAATTTTCATCAAAATGTTGTAATCTAAAGTTAGCGGACATTGAGTGTAAGCATTTTCAGCGAATTTGACAATTCCAATCCTATCATTTTTTCTTTTATTGATAAAATATTTAGCAACTTTTTTGGCTGATTCCAATCTATTTTTCGGCTTAAAATCAATGGCTTCCATACTTCCGCTCACATCAATTGCCATCATAATATCAATACCTTTTCCCGAAATCTGCTGTTTTTTATAAGAAAATCTCGGACCGGCCAAAGCAAATATTATTGAAAAAATCATCAAGCTGTGAATTGCAACCAAAAGAAGTGGCCAATATGAAGAATGACCGGCTACTTTTTTCAAAATATCTATTCTGGAATGATGAATACGCGGACGTTTTTTTCTAATAATATAGAAATAATACGCCCAATAAATTGGAAGAATAAAAGCCAGCCACAACCATTTAGGATTAGACAATTCAAACATTTTTCTTCTCCTCGGAGTTTTTCAAATCTTCGTGCCGATCAAAGCTGTTTAAAAAATTCTCAAACCAATTTAGCATTTCTTCAGAACTTTCCAAAGATGGAATATATTTGGCAAATTTAACTCTCTCTGCTTTTTCCAAAAAATTTAATATCTTTTTTCTAACTTCCATATCTTTACGAGGAAAAGCTTTTTTAATTTCATAGAAAGTCATTTCAACAGCATTTAATTTATATTCCAAAGCAATAAATTCTCGCATTATCATTGATAGACCAAAATAGAAACCCAAAAAATCACCTTTTCCGAGTAAATTCTCTTTCTTTAAATTTTCCAACTTTTCAAGACAAATAACATAAGGAGGTCGATTATCAATAAATTCAACTTTCTCAACGACATCTTTATCCTTATTTTTAAATTTTTTAATCAAAAGGACAATAACTAAAACGATTAAAATCAGGATAAGTATCGGTACAAAAATATCCCAAAATCCGGGTTTAATTGTCATTAAAGGAGAAATGCCTCTTATAGTTTTTGTGGAATCAGTTGTAACTTTTTTGACAAAAACAGTAATAGGTTGCGAAGAGAGTTTTTCAATTTTATCACCGGATTTTACCGTAAAATCAATCGCCGGAATTTGATGTTCTCCAGTATCAAAAGGAGCCATTTTTATCATTAAGTTTGTAATTTTCTTAGCATTTTTTATTGAATCCTGTTGAGAAATATTATAAACAATGAAGATATCCAAAGTATCTTCCCGCGGAGTAAATATCGAATCGTTCAATCCGGTTTCTATCGAAATATTAAGCGTCATCGGTGTTCCGATATAAACATTTGTTGGTTTGTCTATCTTTGTATTTATTGTTTGAGCAGACAAAATTCCAAATATTAAAATATTGATAATGATGAATTTTATATTACGCATTGTTCTTTCGTTTTATCCTCATTTTGAAAAATTTTATTAAAGCTTTCACATATTCCTGATCTGTTTGAATTGTTAACAAATCAATTTTCATTTTCTTAAGTTTCTCTATCAATATTCCATCCTCTTCTAAAATCAATCGGGAATATTTCTCTCTCACTTTTTTACTGGAAGAATTAACTGTAAAAATCTCTCCTGATTCCCAATCTTTAAGATAAAGTAAACCGGCGTTTGGCAAATTCTTTTCAATAGGATCAATTACTCTAATTGCAATTACGTCGTGTTTACGAGATAAAAGTTTTAGCGGTTTTTCATAATCCTTATCCAAAAAATCAGAAATTAAAAAGATAATACTTTTCTTTTTTGTAATCCGATAAACATATTCAATCGCATTTTTCAAACTGGTTTTATTGCTCTCCGGATTAAAATAGAGAATCTCTCTCAAAATCCTCAAAGCTGTTTTCTTTCCTTTTCTCGGCGGAATATATTTTTCAATTTGATCTGAAAATAGAGTTAAACCGACTTTATCATTATTTGACAAAGCGGAGAAAGACAGCACACCGGCAATCTCGGTAATCAATTCGGATTTCAAACTATTTCGGGTTCCGAGAACAGTTGAGGCACTGCAATCAATCATAAATAGAACATTCAGTTCGCGAGTTTCCTCAAATTTTTTAATATAAGGATGACTCATTCTCGCCGAAACATTCCAATCTATTTGACGAAAACTATCGCCTGATTGATATTCTCGAACTTCAGAAAATTCCAAACCTTGCCCTTTAAAAAGGGAGTGGTATTCTCCGGAGAAAATTTCCGAAACCAAACTTTTGGTAGTAATTTCTATTTTTCGAATTTTCTTAATTATTTCCGATGCTTCCATTTCTACTCCGATTTAATATTTTTACGGAACTTCAATTTCATCAAACAATCTGTTTACAACATCTTCTTGAGTTACTTCTTCAGCTTCGGCTTCATAAGTTAAAATTATTCTATGACGTAGCACGTCTTTACCAATTGCTTTTACATCGTCCGGAGTTACATAACCACGATGTTCCAAAAATGCGTGAGCTTTTGCAGCTCTTGCCAAAGCAATTGAGGCACGAGGCGAAGCACCGTTTGCGATTAGAAGTTGCAAATCTTTTAAATTCGGATATTTTTCAGGCTCACGAGTCGCAAAAACAATATCTAAGATATATTCGCGGATTTTATTTTCCATATAAATATCATTAACAATTTTTCTCATTTCCAGAATATCTTCAATTTTAATAACTTGTTTTACTTCAATTGGTTCTTCTTTTTCCATCCTATTAAGGATCAATCTTTCTTCTTCACGAGTCGGATAATTAACCACCAATTTCAGCATAAATCTATCTAATTGAGCTTCCGGAAGCGGATAAGTTCCTTCTTGTTCGAGAGGATTTTGGGTTGCCATTACCAAAAATGGTTTAGGCAATTTATAGGTTGTATCGCCAATCGTAACCTGTTTTTCCTGCATTGATTCCAATAAAGCAGATTGAACTTTTGCCGGAGCTCGATTAATTTCATCTGCAAGAATAAAGTTTGCAAAAATAGGACCTTTTTTAGGAACAAATTCCGTTGTTTTTTGATTATAAATTAAGGTACCAATTAAATCTGCCGGTAAGAGGTCCGGAGTAAATTGCAATCTTTTAAAAGTTGCGGAAACTGTATTAGATAAAGTATTTACAGCCAATGTTTTTGCTAATCCGGGCACACCTTCCAAAAGAATATGACCGTTTGACAGCAGCCCAACCAATAATCTTTTCATCATATAATCTTGACCGACAATCACTTTATTTACTTCATTCATAACATCGTCAATCATTTGACTTTTTTGTTCTACAATTTTTTGGATTTCTTCAATCGTCATTCTTCCTCCAAAATTTTTTGATATTTTAAAACTCATTAGAATAACACCGCCGAGTCGGTTTTGTTTCAAAAATATTCTAATTTTCTTTTATTTTGAGAGATTTTCTACCTTTCTTTTCACATATCGCGACAAAGCATTTTGCCAAGTTGGAATTTTCTTTCCGGTAATTTTTTCATATTTAGAAATTGAAAGCACGGAATTAGTCGGACGAGGTGTTTTATCGGGAAAATAATCAGCGGGAATAGGCTCAATATTTGTATTAAGAGGATAATATTTTTTCATAATTTTTAGCATTTCTACCGAAAATTCATATCTATTATGTCTGCCTTTATTTGTAAAATGAAAAATGCCTTTTTGTTTCATACTTAGAAGGTTTTGGAGCCCGACAATCAAATCTTCAGTATAAGTTGATTTTCCAAATTGATCACTGACAATTTTCAAATTAGCCTTTGTTTTTATCAAATTAAAAACCGATGAAACAAAATTTTTTCCATTCAAACCAAATAGAAAGCTAATCCTGATTATCAAATAATTTTCCAAATTGTTTAGCACAAACTGTTCGCCTTCCAACTTTGATTTTCCATAAAGATTCACCGGATTGGGTTTGTCATTTTCAAGATATTCATAATTTGAGGAAGAGTCACCTTTGAAAACATAATCCGTACTAAAATGCACGAGAAAAATACCGTATTTTTTTGCCAACTTACAGAGATTTTCTACACCGGCTGCATTGACTTCATAAGCTTTTGAATATTCCTCTTCAGCTTTAGTAACATTTGCATAAGCAGCACAATTTATGATAATTTCGGGTAAATATTTTTTGATAATTTCTTCCATCATTCCCATATTTGTTAAATCAAATTCTTGATGTGAAAGAGCAATTGAATCTTTAAAGAAATCATTTTTCGCAATTTCACTTCCTAATAAACCGTTCGCTCCGGTGATTAAATATTTTGTCATTTTCTAATCCTTAATTTCTTTCTGAGCAGTTAAAACCACAATCGTTTCCAAAATCAATAGCAGTAAAACAAGAATAAAAATCCATCTCCAAATCTCCAATCCGTCGTTATCGGCCAAAATTGAAGCGTCAAACTTTGGAGAAATTATTTGAAAATTGGAAGGATATTTCGTCTCTTTTTGATAATTTGATTCTTCATAATTCAGATTTACCGAAAAATATTTTTTCTCGCCTTCTTTATTTTCATAAGAATAATTTCCGATTCTTTCCGGATAAAATTCATCATTATTCATTTCTATTTTTTTATTATCGGGGAGAGTAATACTTTGAAAAGAAAGACGTATTTTTTCATTAATTTGAAAATTCTTTGTGTCGGAAATTTCATCATTTAGTGCGATTCTGTTAAAGATAATCGGAAAAATTTGGCTTTTCCAAAATTCATTTTTATTTATGCCAATATCAGTATTTAGCAAAAATCTTCTTTTCTTTAATTTGAAAAGAATACCGCCTTCGGGAGTAGAAATTAATTCATTTTTATGAGATTTTATTACCCGGAAATCTGAAACAAAATCAGAACCGATTTTAAGATCTGAAGTTATCTGCGAATATTTATCAAACCGTGTAATTTGGATTTTAGAATCTATAAAATTGCTAAATTCAACCTGATAATTTTGATTCATAAATGTTTTAAAATCTTGCGAAATATTTTTATCGGAAATAATTAATATGTTATGTTTAAAAGAGTTAACTGCCATTTCTATTGAAGGTGTAATTTGTGATTTTTTATAGATAACCAACAAATCATAATTTTGAAAATCTTCTTTATTAACCGTATTTGAGTTCAGAATTTGAAAGGTAAATCCTGATGAAATTAAGGCAGAAGTTAAAGGAATCGGAATCTTTGTATTATCTGTAATTATCACAGCTTGATGATGAATTTTATATTGGAAACTATAATAGGATTTGTTATCAAAATCCAACCGCTCGTCGTGAATTAAAACAAAACCTTTGTGAAAACCTTCCTTATTAATTGAAAGCGGAAAAAATATTTTTTTAACTTGTTTTCTATCTAATGAAACAATTTTTTCGGAAATTTTTACTCCGTCCAAAATCAATTCGCAAACAATATCATTTTGTTTTTGGGAAGAATAATTTTTTACTTCAGAAGTTATCATCGGATGCAAAGCATTGTTTTTCCAAACCATCTCATACTTTGCTTTCTCGCAACTTAAATTATTTTTTTCTGATTGTTGATAAATCGGAATGACATTTATTTTACATTTATCAAAACTAATTTTTTCTTTCTGAAGATCGGAGATAAAAAATATTTTACGATTAGAATAGCCGGTATCTTTTAATTCAAAGTTTACCTTGTTAAATAATGCGTCCAAGTTTTCCGCTGAAGGTGTGATTTTTATTGATTCTAATATTTTAACCGGGAAAGTTCCGGAATACGTTATTGAGTTAAAGTTATTCCATTTTTCGGAACGAGTATAAACTGCAACCAAATCATTTTTTTTGAAAAATCCGTTTAATTTTGTAGCAACAATTTTAGCTTTTTCCAAATCAGTTGAACCGTTTTTTGAGTAATTCATTGAATACGAATTATCTATTATGATGGCAACCGCTGTTTTGGAATGATTTTTTGATTTTAATCCTTTTATAGCAGGTCTGGAAAGGGCAAAAAAGAAGAGCAAAATAATCAGAATCCGAATTATCAAAAGAATTAAATTTAGAAGATTAAACTTTCTCTTTTTGGAAGATTGACTTTCAACAATAAATTTTATCGAACTAAAAACAACTTTGACCGGCTTCTTTTTAGAGAATAAATGAATCAAAATTGGCAATATTGCCAAAAGTGAAAACACCAAAACACTGCTGTTTATTAGAGACAAATGAAACATATTTTAATTATTTTCCGAAAGAAATAGTGGCGATATATTGGTTATTGTTAATTAACCACTTGTTATTTATTATCGCAATATCAATCTTAAAAGATTTAATCATATAAGATGTTCCAAAAGTGAAAAAAATATCCTCTTGAGATTTAAAATCTTTACTGTAACAACCGGTTCTAAAATTGACAGTTGATGCTTTTCTTTTAATAATTTTTTCATATCCGAAATGATATTCTTTTTTTGTTTTAATTTGAGCTTTCTGTAAAATGGAAACGTAAAATAATGAATTTTCCGTATTTTTTTGAACACCGTAAGAAACGCGTTTTGTAAGATTTTTATTCGAAGAATTTTCCCAATAAATTTTACTTAACAAATCATAAAAACTAACCCCGGCAAGAATATTGCCTTTTTTATAAATTCCACTAAAATCCAGAGAGAAACCTTTTGCTTTATCATCAAAAAAAGATTCCGTTTGCCAATTATTTTCATTCAATTCTTGATTGAGATTTACCAATCTTCCGTAAAGATATTTACAAGTTAATCCGAAAATATAATTTTTTTGTTTTTCTGAAATTGCAAGCTGAAAAGAATTCAAAGTAAAATCTTTATATGATTTATGTAAAGAATCCGACATAGTATTCTCATGTTTATCAACTATTGGAAAGTAAAGCATACTTCCTTTCGGAGCGGACATACCAATTCCCAAAACATGTCCTTTTTGAACAAAATTCAGAATATGTATTGATTGATAAATCGATTCGGGAGATTTAGGAGAATATTTATAGGAAATACCCACATTTTCTTTCTCGACCAAACCTAATGATGCGGAATTGAAATAAGCGGTAAACGGATCTCCCGCACTATAAATTGGATTACCACCCATTCCTGAAGCAATCGCAGATACCGGTGCTAAAGAGGTGTGAAAATCATAATTTATTTTGGGAAATGCCATAACTATTGAATAAATGGTAACAAAGGTTAAAACAAAAAGCAACCTATTAAACTTTAGATTTTTCATAAGAAATTTTTTTCTCCTCATAATATTTTATTCTGAAAATATTTTCCAATTTTGAATACAGTTTGAATGAAAGAGGATAAAAAATAATTACATATAAAATACCCCCAAGTACATCCGTAAAATAATGATAATGACAATAAACTGTTGCAATTGACAAAAGAAGCGTAATTGGAATAAACACAAAACCTAACTTCTTCTCATATTTCAAAGCGGAAAGCATCAAAACTAAGGCAATCGCAACATGAGAACTGGGAAAAGCCCCCCCAAGATGCGGACTGTGAATATATATTTCCGCCATAATTTTTGTAAAAATTCCATATCTTAAAGTTTTTGCTAATTCCATTGCCTCAGGATAGAATCTCCCGCCGATTACCGGCAGAATTACATAAGTTAAAAAACAAATATAAAAAACAAAACTTAGTGTGAAAATAAATTCTCCCAAATATTCATATTTCCTTTTTACAAACAAAGTTATTGCTAAAATAAAAAACATTAGATAGTAGGAAAAATAAGAAAAATGAAATAACTCCTGAAGGAAAAAAGTATCAAAATGAGTTCCCCAATAAAGAGTAGGCTGATATCCAAAAATAGAAAAATCAATTTTTTGAAAAAAACCATCAATATAATCATGAAAAATAAGCAAATTCAAATGTGAAACAGATTCAAAAAAATATCCGTATAGCACTAACGGATAAGACAATCTTAAGAAAAAAACAAACTTACTTTTGGGAAATTTTCCGTGTAAATAGGTTAAACCCAAAATTAAAATGATAATCGAAAAATGAAGTAGAATTTGACGCAAAGGATGCTCAATTCTACTCCAACCGTAAATAATAAAACAATCAATTATACTTGCATAAATTAAAGTTATGGTATCAACAGGGTTTAACTTTTTAATCATATTTCTTTATCATAAATTCTATAACGTTTGTAAGGCTCAGCTCCAAGCATTTCGGCGATTCTATTCATCATTAAATTAGTTTCCAAAATCCAAGATAACTCACCACCCCAAAGACCTTTTTTACGACAAGTTTCAAATGTTTTATAGTAAAAAGCGGCATCAATTCCACGTTTTTGATATTCGTGAACAACACCCATTGTTATAACTCTAACCGTAGGGATTTTTGATTTGTAATATAGAGCTTTTGCTAAACTAATCGGATTCATATGACCGTTCATCTTTTTCAAAACAAAGTTAAAATTAGGCAGTGCCACAGAAAAGCCAACAGGTTTTCCGTCTGCAAAAGCAAGATAAACTAATTCCGAATCAACAACAGGAAGCAAATCTTTAACTGTTTGATCAAATTCCTCGCGAGTATCGGGAACAAATCCCCAATTTTTTTCCCAAGCTTTAGAATAGATTTCAAAAACAAGTTCAATATCTCTCTTGAGATTTTTTTTATCAAGACACCGGATTTCAAAGCTATTTTTTTTCATAGCTAATTTAGCTATTCTATCTAATTTAGGAGGAATAGGATCCGATTTTAAAAGATATGCTAACAAATCCATAGATTTTTTATATCCGGATTTTTTTATCAAAGCATCATAATAGCTAAAATTGTGAGTCATCATTATATATGGTGGTGTCTCAAACCCGTCAACCAATGTCCCGCACTCATTATTTACAGAGAAATTCATCGGACCGCGAAGTGTATCCATACCCTTATTTTTATTCCAATCTTCGGCTGCTTTTAAAATACCATTAGCGACTTCTTCATCGTCAATAGATTCAAAAAAACCAAAAAATCCGACTTTATCATTATGGAAATTATTGTGTTGAGTATTTGTTTGAGCGGAAATTCTACCAACCGGTTTACCGTCTTTATATGCTAAAAAAAGTTGTACTTCCGAATGTCGGTAATATGGATTTTTCTCCGGATTAAAAAACTTTTTTTGATCACTCAATAGTGGCGGTACCCAAAGTTCATAATTTTTGTATAATTCATAAGGTAATTTTATAAAGGCATTTAGTTCTTTTTTAGTTACAACTTTTCTAATTTCCATTATATCTCTCCTAATTTTTTTGATACTATAATATTTACTACTCCCATTAAAAATGCTGCGATTAATAACTTGGTCAAAAAGACAGAATTATAATCAGAGAAATATACAGGGAAAAATGAGATGCAAAAATGTGCAACTATCGAAGGTAAAAGAACAATCATATATTGAGCAAATCTAACTTGTTTGAAAAAGATGACAACAAGCCCGGCAAAAAACGCAACAATTAGGGTCGGTAAAAAGGCAAAATAAGATATTAACCCAATGTAAGTAAATAATCCACGCCCACCTTTAAATTTATGATTCACCGGTAAACAATGTCCTAATAACATCATAAACCCAAAAGCTAAAAGATAATTTTCATAGTTTATCCCCGGGAAAAATTCTCTTAGCAAAACATTCAATAACATTAAATATAAATAAACTTTTAGGAAATCAATTGCTCCGGCAAGAATACCAAGCGATTTACTTACATTATGAAACAAATTCTCAGTGTCAGGATGACCTGTCCCGACCTTATATAAATTTAAAGATTTAAAACTCTTCGCTAAAATTATACAAGTTGAAAATCCCCCGATCAGATAAGAAATAAGTCCAATACCAACAGCGATAAATATATTCATCTAATCCTCCTTACCATAATTTCTATAACCAAACAAACTACTCCCGATTCTAACCATATTTGAACCTTCTTCAATAGCTATTTCAAAATCATTACTCATTCCCATAGATAAATATTTCATCTCCAATTCTTGATATTTTTTAGTTTTAATCCGTTCGGAAATTTTCCACAATAAACTAAAACATCGCCTAATTTCTTGTTCGTCTTTTGTAATTGTTCCGATTGTCATTAATCCTTTGATTTTTATGGAAGGAATTTCAAGAGCTTTGTCTAAAAAATAATAAATCTCATCCGGACTAATTCCTGATTTTGATTCTTCTCCTGAAGTATTTATTTGAATCAAAACATCTTGTTTAAAATCATTTCTACTCGAGTAATTGCTAATCTTCTCTAAAGTTGAAATTTTATCAATGGAATGAATTAGAGTTGGTCTGAATTTCATTAATTTATTTACTTTGTTAGATTGTAAATGCCCGATAAAATGAAATTCTCGGTACTTATTTTTTAGCTTAGGAAATTTTTTTTCCACTTCTTGGACTTTGTTTTCACCGATAATATCAAGACCTAAATTAATTGCCTCATCCAATAATTCTACCGGATGGGTTTTCGTTACGGCAACCAATTTTACATCTTTAGAATTAACTCCTGCTTTTTCTGAAGATTTCAGAATTTTTTCTCTAATTATTTCTATTCTTTGTGATAAATTCATACTCACCTCTTTTTTAAAAATAGCATTTTATTTGGATATTGTGTGTCAAGAAAAATAAGGTTTTATCATCAAAACAACATTAGAAGTTTTTTATAAAACAAATTTCCGCAGACAAACACGAAAGAAAATGGATTTATCCGCAACAACAATTATCTCAAAATTTCTTTGAATTTCTATAACCGATCAGAAGTCAAAACTTTTGCAAATTGTTAGAATAAAAAACAAGGTTATTCATCAACATTAAAATTAATTTTATAGTTTCTTTTCTCGAGTATTCTTCCAAAAATAATTCCGAAAAACAGATAAAGAGGAATTGTTACCAATAATCTAACAGCAGTGAATTTTAATCCTAAAAAGCTAATTTCAAAAATCGTCATGGGAATTCTTACAATTCCGGAAAATCCTAAGTAAGCAAAGATGACACTCAAAGAAGCACCTTTTTTGTGTAAAGTTTCTGCAAGAGGTAAAGCCACAAAGAGCCCTCCTACCGAAAAACCGGCTAAAATTAAAACCCACAAATAAGCTTTGGGTCCACTGTTTTTCCCAAGATGTTTAATTACGGTCTCACGTTTAATCCAAACTTCAAATAAAGCAATTAAGATAAACGCACATGGCAGAATTTTAAGCATTGATAAAAAAACTTTAACAAAAGAAATTCCGGAATTTAATCCACTTTGAAAATCTATAAAATACGAAATAAGAACGAAGATTATAAATCCCAGAAATATTGACAAATGTATTTTTTGTGATTTTTTCATTTTATTCTCCAAATATAATTTTCATAACGAAAACCGCTGTTATTGCAATAAACAGGGAAATAATATTCCTTAAAATAGCAATCTTAGTACCAAGTGTCTTCTTCTCAATTGGAAAAGTTACAACTCCAACTGTCATTAGCGACACGCTAAAACCGGCAATGACATAATAGGGAATTCCCTGCATTTTTAAACCTGCACATAAAGGGAATGCCGCAAAACCGGGCATAACCGAAATTGAACCAAATCCAAGTGCTAATAAAACGCCCCTAATTCCGGAATCAGAGCCAATGTATTTTTGCATTATTTCAGCCGGAATAAAAGTAATTATCAAAGCAAATCCGGACATTACAAATAGAAACAAAGGAAGCATATTCAGCATTTTTTTTAAAGCCATCTTTAAAGCTTTTATACTCTTTTTCTTATCTTTAAAAAAAGAAAACACTAAAAGAATCGCAGTTATTATCCATAAAAAAATATTCATAAAAGTACCTCGAAATTTTTTCATAAAAAAAAATTATGAGAATTATTAGCAAGGTTTTATTTTTTAATAGTAAATATCTCGTTCATTCTATATTTCTTGGAAAACACAATATTATAAGCGATGGTTTTATACAAAA
>Ga0256842_1000334_pt1 | contig 41517 bp, 35 predicted proteins | sample 4559240metaG_FD_185973 | JGI IMG/M metagenome (GOLD analysis project Ga0256842, IMG submission 185973) | Hydrothermal vent microbial communities from Guaymas Basin, Mexico - 4559-240 | ecosystem: Environmental > Aquatic > Marine > Hydrothermal vents | place: Mexico: Guaymas Basin | collected...
TTACTTTTTAATTTTTTTTACACTTCTACTAACTTTAGCAAATCCAAGATTAAATTCAAATTTTGTAGTTGTTTCTATAACTTCCCCATCTTCATCATCTTCCAATATATCAGGTTCTATCTCTATAATCTCTTCTAAAATTTGATTCGATTTTTGTGCTAAATCTTTTTGAATAGTTTCATCTGTTGTTTTCATAATATTGTTTATATTACGAGACAACTCTTTTACTTTTGCGAAAGTTTCTACAATTTGAAGTGTTGCTTGTGTAGCTACATCACTTTTTAAAATTGTAGCCAACATATATAACCCTTTTTCTGTAAATACCTTTGGATTATGTGGTGAATATTTTAGTTTTGAGAGGTGGTCGAAATTTTCGACTACATACTTTTTTTCATTTTTATCTAATTCAACAACATAAGTCTCATTTGGAAATTTATCCTCATTATTTTTTACAGCTTCATTAATTCTTTTTGTTTCAATTTTAAATAATTCGGCTACATCTTTATCTACTAAAACTAATGTACCTTTAATCTCTACTAACTTACTTTCCAATGTTTCAAATTTTGTAATTTCCATAATTATTATCCTTTTAAATCAATTCATCTTCATTATAATCTTTTTGAGCAACACTACCAACCACTTTACCCCTTCGCATAAGCTTAATCAGATTCTATACCTTTTATAAATTCAACTATTCTACTAGAAGCATTACCATCCCCATAAGGATTATGTGCTTTACTCATTTTTTCATACTCTTCTTTATTATCTAGTAGTATTTGAGATTCTGATACTATGGCATTTACATTTGTACCAACTAACTTAACCGTACCTGCAACTACTGCTTCTGGTCTTTCAGTTGTATCTCTCATAACCAATACTGGTTTACCTAAACTAGGAGCTTCCTCTTGTACCCCTCCACTATCTGTTATTATAAGATATGATTTACTCATAAGGTATAAAAACAACTCATATTGTAGTGGATTTATTAAATAGATATTATTTATATTTGAAAGTATCTCTTTTACAGGTTTTTGTACATTTGGATTTAGATGAACAGGGTAAACTATATCTACATTTGGATTCTGTAATGCTATAATTTTTAAAGATTCACATATATTTATAAAACCTTGTCCAAAATTTTCTCTTCTATGTCCAGTAACTAAAATTAGTTTTCTATTTTCATTTAAACTGTACTGTGTATTGATAGTTGATATAATTTTTTGTTTTAAATTTTCATTATTTTCTATTTTACGAAGTGTTAAAAACAAAGCATCAATCACAGTATTACCTGTAATCAAAATATTTTCTTTTTGTTTGTTCTCGTTTATTAAATTGTTAGCACTATCTTTAGTTGGTGCGAAATGATACGATGCTAAAACACCTGTAATCTGCCTATTAACCTCTTCTGGCCAAGGACTATAAATATCATTTGTTCTTAAACCTGCTTCTATATGACCTACCATTATCTTTTGATAAAAAGCAGATAAAGAGGTAGCACTTGTAGTGGTTGTATCTCCATGAACAAGTACCATATCAGGTTTAAAATCTTCAAAAATATTTTTCATCCCTAAAAGTACCTTTGAAGTTATGTCATATAAATTTTGACCTGTTTTCATTAAATCTAAATCATAATCTGGCACTATATTAAATATTTCAAGAACTTGGTCCAACATCTCTCTATGTTGTGCAGTTACACAAACTTTTGAGGTAATAGAATCATCTTCTTTAAAAACTTTAACAAGTGGAGCCATTTTAATAGCTTCTGGTCTAGTTCCAAATACTAATAACACTTTTTTAATTTTCATTATTTATAACCTAGCTTTTTTTTCAAAATAATTTTACCACTCTCAACACCTGGTTGATCGTAAGCATTAATATACATAAATTTAGCACAAACAGAGGTTAGTAGTTCATACTCATACATTAAACTTGATATACTTCTTTCACATACACCATCTATTGTGATAACATCACACGGTATATCATTTAGATTATTTATAGATTCTATTGTCGAATCTGCTTGTTTGTTTATAAGTGAAGAAAATTTTAGATTATCTAAATAGTTTAATTCATCTAAACCATCTAGTTTTATAGCTGGTATCTCTAAATCATTATCAAAATTTTCAACTTTTATCACTGTTACAGTTTTATCTCGTCTACCCTCAACTATAAGCTGTAAAAAAGAGTGTTGGTCTATCGGTCCTATGATACCTATAGGGGTTAAACCTTGTCTTGATGAGTTTATATCTATTTTACCTAAAGATTCACCCCAAAGTTGAATATACCATTTATTAAAACCCTCTAATCTTGATGAGTATGAAAAAAGAACATTGATATTGAAACTATTTTTATACTCCACAAAAAATCTTGCTTTATTTAATATACGATGATAAGCATCCATATTTAATTCTTTAGAGAAAAACGAATCGTATATATCTTTAGCACCAGCTAAAAGTTCATCTATATCTATACCAACTATCGCTAAAGGTAATAAACCAACAGCACTAAAAACAGAGAATCTACCACCAACATTTTTAGGAATATAAAAACTTTTTATACTATTGATTTTCGCATAATTATTTAGTTTTGAATCATCTTCTGTAATAATCAATGTGTTGTTTTTATCACACTCAATTAATGAATTTATATATTTAAAGATAGATATAGTCTCAACAGTTGTTCCAGACTTAGATATAACTATAAAAAGTGTATCTTTTAGGTCTATTAACTCTATCTTCGATTTTATATCTATCGGATCTGTTGTTTCAAGGAAGTAAAGCTTTTTATCTAAATTTTTAGAATGTTTTAGATATTTGTATATAGCATATGTTCCTAATGTACTACCACCTATACCTATAACTAAAATATTCTTTTGTTTTACAGTTTTGGCATACTCTTTAAAATCAGCTGTATTTTGATGAACTAGGTTATAATAACCAATACTATCTTTCTCTTTTAAAATTTCACTAAATATCTCTTCATCAGATATAGTTGGATTAAAGTTATGTTCATAAATCATAGTTTAGTTTCTCTCTCTTAAAAAAATTGGAAACCTAGGATTCCCTTTTGATGTTAAACCATAATATTTAAAAGTTATGATTGCACCAATTTTTGGTGGTGTTATTCTCTCTTTTTTACTTAATCCACTACCTATTTTAATCACTTGCATATTTTTCATTCTACAAGATAGTGAACCAACTAAACCACTATTTTTACCTTGACCTTTGTTGTAACCAACCACTTCACACTCATCATCTATATAATTTTTCATCTTTAAAGCATCATTTGTTCTTCCTATATAGTATACTATATAGCCATTGCGAACAACAACACCCTCACCTTTTTTCTTAATCACAGATTTAAAAAAACTATCTAAATCTTTTTTACTCTTAATCTGAATCTGTTTTATAACTTTTATATATCTACTCTCTTTAACTACACTTAACCTTTTAGTCAAATTTCCATCACTATCTGGTACTTCAAAAATATTATAAGTTAATCTACTCCATCCATTATGTGGCTTTTTTTGATTTACAATAGATATAATATTTGATAAATTATCTCTTTTATCCCAAAGTTCACCATCAAGTTTGAATTTTGGAAAATCTTTTGTAAAAAATTTTGGAGTGGCAAAGACTTTACCACCTCTTGATATAAGCTTTTGCCCATCCCAGTAAGCTCTAACACCATCAAGTTTTTCACTCATATACCAGTTTGTAACATTTATATCATCACTATACCTATTTAAAAGAAATAGATTAGGCTTTAAAGCAAATAATGATGAAACAAATAGTATTAATAAAAAAAATTTCATATTCTAAACCTCTTTATCACTTAAATTTTCAACTTATATAGTTTAGCATAAGGGTTTGAACTAACTTTTTCAAACAGATTTTTATCATAATTTTCTAATACCATTAACTGTATATATAAAGAGTTATATGTTTTTTCATCTAAAACTAAAAATGTTTTATAACTTGACATATATATAACACTAAGTCCAGTATCTTTGTTTAAGATTTGAATATTTTTTTCTAGTTTCATATTTTTAGTATAAAAGCTTCTTACAAATCTTCTCATACGAATCTCTTGATTTCCGATTCTCATAGTACCTTTAACTTTATCTATAGATATACCTCTACCTAAATCTATACTATTTCCATTATCTTTAAAATTATTAGTTTTATAAAAGAAAGGTCTTTTACCTTGTTTACCAGTCATAAGATTCAGATTTGAAAATAGATTCACCGTAGGGTAAATATTTAACATTTTAAAAGGTAAATAGAAGTAGATATCTCTTGTTTTTCTAGGTAATTTTATATCTTTTTTAAGTGATAATAAAAAATTGTTAGTATTTTTAAAACCATAATCTTTCATCATCTCCTCTAAAGGTGTATCTAGTTTTACACCCTTATTTTTTTCTCTAAAAGCTTTTTCAGTATACTCAACATCAAGTCTAGCCATATTTGCAGCTTGTTTTTGAGGATGTGTCAATATATAACTAACAGGGAAATTAACTATGCCAGAGTGTTTACCACCATCTGTTAATGTTTTAACATTTGCATAGTATTTAATAGGAAACCCATAATCCCACCATGCAATAGCATAATCTTCCCTATCTGCTTTTTTATGTAATGTTTCTAAGATAGCAACTTCACTAGAGTTAAATACAGTTGGAACTTTATAACCATCTATATGTTTATAATTAGGGTATAAAATCAGAGTTGTAAAAAATATATATGAAAAAATTTGAATATTTTTTTTATTTGTTAGTAATCTTGTAGATTCAACTATAAGATATGCTATCCCCATTGACATAACAGGTACAGCATAAACAGTAAATCTTAGTCCACCCCACCATGCTAAAAAACCAAGACCAAGCATAGGTAAAGAAAAAAGCATTATTCTATGTTTATAAAGAAGAAAAATATAACCTACCATAGATAAAATAAACAAAATAATACTTCCACTAATTCTATTTGCGAAAGTTTCAAAAGGTATTTTACCAGCTTCTCGAATAGTTTGCATAACAGAATAGTAATGAAGTTCTAAACCATGACCACTGCTAGAAACACTATTTGTAAATATATACATATTCAAATAACCATATATAGGTTTCAATCCTCCAGCTATCAAAAATAACATCACTGAAAGTGAAAAAACATAGTAAATATATTTATTATATTTATTTTGTTTAAAAAGATAAAAAGCTAGAAAAACTAAAGGTGCAGATATAAAAAGAGTTACATTCAACATAGCAAACATCATAATTGACAATAGCTTATAATTATAGATACTTTTTCTATCAAATATCAATGTATATAATAATATCAAACCAAAAAATGAAAATTCTAATGCATAACTTTGTGGATACCACCATCTATATACTAAAATATCTAAGGCTGTTATAAGAATATAAATATCTTTTTTTGTATCGACTGATAAAATTATTGACCATAAAAAAAACATAGGTAAAACAATATTAAGCATATCAGAATCATAGTAACCAACCATAGTTCTATTGTAATAACTCCAAGTAATAGATGCTAAAAGTGCTGCTATAAAACCCATCTCTAAATTTTTTAAATCTTTTGCTATTAATATTATCGGTACAACAATTAAAGAGCTTAAAAAAGATGGCATATAAAATATTATAGTTTCAAAACTAAAAGGTAACAGATGAACAAAAAAAGCAGTTAATTGTGATGTTGCTTGATTAATAGGTGACCTATCATTTAATTGATGAACCCCACTCAAAATATCTCTAGCACCCTCTGCCCAAAAGTACCCATCATTAGTATTTATCATAAATTGACCAGCATACTTAAATGCTTCATAACCTTCAAACTGATAAACCCAAATCATCCTCATTAAAACTGAAAATGTAAATGCCACTAAAATATATACTAAAGTTAATTTAGTCTCTTTTGTTAAACTATTCATATTCTTTTATCTTTTCCTCATAATTTTTAATCTCTTGTATTCTATCATATTTCATAGCACCTTTTAATAGTAAACTATATTTTTTAACTAAATACTCTTTAACTATCTCTTTTTTATCAGTTTCTATAAGTTTTTCCAAAGCCAAAACACGAAACCTATCCATACCCCAATGTTTAAAACTTAGTTGGTCATTATGTCCAGCATATTTAGTTATAAGTTTTTTATCTAATAAACCTATCTCATTTTTTATTGCTACTCTTAACCACAAATCATAATCTTCACAAACCTCTAAACTTTCATCAAAAATACCAACATCATCAAGTAAATCTTTATGAATTAAAGTTGCTGATGGAGCGATAATACAATGAGATAAACAGTTATCAAAAATATCACCACCAAATTTTTTAAACTTTTTAGGAATCTTAATCTCTTTAGAATCTCTTATCCATCTCTCATTTGTATAACTCATCAAAATATCTCTATTTTCTTTATGAAATAAAACTTGAAGTTTTAGTTTATCTTTATCCCACTTATCATCAGAATCTAAAAAAGCTATCCAATTATAAGTAGAGTTTTTTATACCTAAATTTCTAGCAGATGATACCCCACTATTTTTTTGATAAAGATAAATTATATTTGGAAAATCTTTTTTTATTTGAACGGTGTTATCGGTTGAACCATCATCTACCACTATAATCTCTTGTGGTAGATGAGTTTGAGCATAAACAGATTCTAATGCTCTTTTTAAAAACCCGTAACGATTATATGTAGGGATTACAACCGATATATCCATCTTTAGTAAGTTTTTATCTCATTGTAAAGAGAATCTCTCTCAACTGGGATAAATCCACTATTTTTTATAAGTGCTGTAAAATCTTTAAGATTTACACCATTAGCACTCTTTGCACCAGCTGCTGAGTTTATAGATTCTTTCTCTATCGTCCCATCTAAATCGTTCGCTCCAAACTCTTGTGCAACAAGAGCAAGGTTTACAGTTGAAGTAACCCAGTAAGCTTTAAGGTGTGGCACATTATCTAAAACTATACGGCTAATCGCCATAGTTTTTAAAACCTCATTTCCTGTTATGGGTGCTTCTATCTTAAGATAGTTATTTTCAGTTTGATAAACTAAAGGTATAAAACAGTTAAACCCACCCGTCTTATCTTGAAGTTCACGGATTCTCATCATATGATCGATTCTATTTTCACGACTTTCAATATGACCAAAAAGCATAGTAACATTTGAGTGTTTACCCCTTTCATGCCACTTTTGGTGAATATCTAACCATTGGTCAGATGTAACTTTACCTTTACAAATATAATCACGAACTTTCTCATCAAAGATCTCAGCACCACCACCGGGCATAGAATCTACACCATTTTCTACCATCAAGTCTATTATCTCATCATAAGTTTTTCCGTATTGACGGGAGAGAAAATCAACCTCAGCAGCAGTTAAAGCTTTTACATGAAGTTTAGGGTAAGCTTCTTTTATCTTTTTAAATATCTCTAAGTACCACTCTAACCCAGTATCTGGATTATGAGCAGAAACTATATGAACCTCTTTTACACCACGAGATTCTACATCTTTAACAACTTTCATTATCTCTTCATGGCTCATAGCATAAGGGTTGGGATTTTTACGATTAGCAGAGTAAGCACAAAATTTACAAATATCAGCACAAACATTTGTAGGGTTTATATGGCGATTTATATTAAAGTAAGTTTTTTTACCATGTTTCTTTTGTCGAATAGAATCAGCCAACTCACCCAACTCAAAAAAATCCATATCATAAAGAGTTAAAGCCTCTTCAAAACTAACACGACCACCTGCTAAAATTTTTTCTTTTAAATCCATATATACAATACCATCCATTTTATTATTTCAAATTATATCTAAATTAAGTAAGAGAGTTATAACCCTGGTGCTTTCCACATACTATGTGTTACATTTTCATCTACTAACTGTAATTGTAACTCATAAGCTTTTTGCCATTTGATTTTTATCTTACTGTAAATCTCATGGTTTTTCATATCTGGTTCATAAACTTTATCCCAAACCACTAACTCTTTAGAAGCCTCAACTAATGATGGATATATTCCAGCACCAACACCAGCAGATATACAAGCACCGAGTGCTGTAGCTTCTGTAACTTTAGGAATCTTAACTCTACACCCTGTCACATCAGCCAATATTTGCGACCATAACTCACCCTTACTAGCACCACCAGCAAAAACTATCTCATCTATCTCTATACCACTGAATTTTTTAATTTTTTCTAAATTTATAGCACTAACTATACAAGCATTTTCCTCTAAGGCTCTAAACATAGAAGCACGATTACAGATGTTAGGGTCTATACTTAGATTTAAAAAACTAGGACTAGCATGATACCATTTCCCATACTTCATAGAATCTGAAAATATTGGGATTATCCCATGTGAACCAACAGGTACACTCTTAGCTTTTTTCTCCAAAATAGTATATGTATCTACACCCATATCTTTAGCTTCCATCTTCTCTAAACCACAAAAAGCATCTCTAAACCATCTCATAACAAGTCCACTAAAAAAAGTGATTCCCTCAGCTTGTGATAACCCAGCAACAACATGTGGATTCACCCTTATACTCATATCTTCAGGTGGTTTTAGTGTTGATGGTATATTTACTATCTGTTGCCAAAAAGAACCACCTAAAATAGCCACTTGCCCACTCTCAACGATTCCAAGACCAGCAGAACCCAACTGAACATCACCACCACCCATAACAACTAATGTTTTTTCAGATAGATTTGTATCTAGTGATGCCTCTTTATTTACATTTCCTATCCAAGTACCAACCTCTAAAACAGGTGGAAAAATATCATCTTTGATTCCAACTTCACGAGCCATATCACAAACCCAATCCCGTTTCTCTAAAGAGAATATCCCCGTAGTTCCACCATTACTAGGGTCAGTAGCGATAAGCCCACTTAAACGAGCCAAAACCCAATCACCAATCATAGAGATTTTAGCAACTCGCTCATATATCTCTGGACGATTGTTTTTAAGCCACATAATTCTAGGTAATGCTCCAAGAGCAAAAGTTTGACCAGATTCTCTATAAAAATCTTCCTCTATCCCCTCATAATGTTCTTTTAAGTATTTTACCTCTTTAGAAGCCCTAGCATCAACATTAGCAACAGCCCATAACTCTTCACCTTTATCATCATAAAGAACGATTCCCTCTCTCATACTTGTAGCACTAACAGCAACAATATCTTTACCATTTAGATTAGCTTTTCTTAAAGCATCTTTTATACAATGACAAGTAAGAAGCCAGTTTTTTTTAAAATCAAAACTTAAAGAATCTTCTACACCATACTCTTCTATATGTGTCCACTCTTTTTGAGAAAGAGAGATTTGATTCCCTTTAGTATCAAAAATAACTGCCCTAACACTACCCGTTCCAGCATCTATTGCCATTAAATATTTCATAAACTCTCAACCTTAAATAAATTTACTAGCTTCTTCTTTATATCATTAAAATTTTTATGTGAAAAATCATAAGGTTTTTTAGGATAAAGTGTTTTGTATATACAAGTTAATATTTTTCTATTTTTATTTAACTCTTTTAACCTAAAACAAGATTCACAATCTTCAAAATTATCTTTTTTATCTAATGTATCTATTATAAAATAATCTAAATTTTTATTGAAGATATAATAATCAACTTCTATACTCCAATCTAATTGTTTAATTAGATTTTCAATACACTCTTTACTCTTTTCTAAACCACCACATCTATTATCATCTTCTATATAATCACAATCAAAAATAAATAAAACTTTATCAATTTTTTTACCTATTTGTTTCTCTATAGTTAAGTATTTCTCAGAATCTAATAAGTTCGATTTTCCTTTCATGGACTGAATGTATGAATCAAAGTTTACTATATTTGATGGGATAACTTCCTCTTTTTTTAAATGTTGTAAAAGTTGTCTTATAAATGATTTATCATCATCTCCCTCACAAATTATTTTTACCACCCTCTAATCTCTTGATTCTGATATATTTGTTCTATAACTTCATCAGATTCATAAATGATAGATTCTATTTTTTTATTTTTTTGACCAAGTTCTATAAATGATATATCTTTCTCTTCAAACTTTTTAGAGATTCTACCATAAGATTCTATACACTCTTTAGAGTGTGTTGTTGCAAAAAGTTGCACATTTTGTTCTTTTGAAATTTTTAAAATAATCTCCCAAATCTTATCTAATTGAGTCCAATGGATTCCATTGTCTATCTCATCTATAAAAAGGTATCCATTTGCACAAGCATATAAAGAACATATTATAGATATATAATGTTTCAGCCCATCTCCAAACTCATTTATATCTCTATATTCACCATCTACTTTACATTGAGGTTTATCACCACCAATAATTTTAAAATTAACAATATTAGAATCAAATTCGTTTATATAACTATATAAAACTTCCTCTTTATCTTTTTTTTGTACAGCTTCAAACATATCTTTTAGTTCACTATTTGTTAAACCAAAATTATCTATAAATTGTATTTTTTTATCTCTTTCAATATTATAAGAAAAATCATTAATATTTATAATTATTTCTTTATTATTTATTTTAAATTTATACTCTTTTTTTCCATTATTATTTAATAATCTAAATTCTGAAATATTTAAATTTGATGATATATTAATTACAGCTAGGGACTCAAAATCTTTTTTCATAGTATCTAAATTAAAAACTTCACCAAGATATTCTAAATTATTTCTACGAAACTTAATAGAAGAGATTACTGTCCACATTTTATCAATATTAGTAGAAGATATATTAGTATAACAAGCTTCCATAAAAGCTGTTTTTCCAACATTATTTTTCCCACCAATGAGATTCACTCTTTTAAATCCATTCGCTTCAAAATTTTTAAAACATTTAAAATCTTTTATATTTATACTTTTTAAGTAATTGTCCATAATTATCTCTTTAATTTAGCCTGTTCAAGTTCCCAGTATTCCATCTCAAAACTATCTTTTTCACTTATAGATTTGTATCCGCCAAGTTTATCTGCTCTTAAAACTGCCATCATTGTATGTTCAACTATATCGTTTATGATGTTAGCCTCTTTCTCATTTTTACCTATCGCTAAAATTCCATAACCTTTTACAACAACATAGTTAGGTGCTTGATTTAGGCATATCTCATCAGTTTTATATCTATCAAAATATTTTTTATACTCTTGTTTATAACTTTCTATTGTTTTTTCAAATTTATCGTCTTCTAAAACTAAAGGGATTCTTTTTGTTCTGATGATATGTTCAGGTGTTAAAACTCCACGAGTTACAAAAGTTTTTAAATCATTTTGTGAAGCATAGGTATAAGCTAGGTTAGCGTTATTAGTTTTTATAAAAACCTCATAACCTTTCTCTTTAGATAAAATCTCTTGAAGTTTAGATATATCAAACTTTTTAGTTTCACTCTCTAGTAGTTCCACTTTAGCATTTTTAGTTAAATAATCTTCAGCTTTAGTTACAGCATCTATCATCTTATCGTACGATTTTTTAGCATCATCATCAAAAGTGAAGATTCCGTGATTATGTAAGATAATACCCTCACACTTAGACCAATCCAAACCTTGAACCATATCGTTTATAGTTTTTGCTAAAATAAAACCTGGCATAACATAAGGAACTATCAAAAAATTGCTAAACAAACTTTTGATAATCTCTGTACTATTTTTAGAGTTTGAGATGGTAACAATAGCATCAGCATGAGTATGATCCACAACTTTAAAAGGGATGATGGCATGAAGTATAGCTTCAACAGATGGGTTTGGAGCAGATTTATCTATCATAGCTTTTTTTTGACCAGCTACCATCTCTGAATCGCTAAGCTTATCTAACTTTGCCATCTCTAAAAGTGTAGCCATCTTAACAGGAGCAAAACCCTCTGCTTTTATAGAAACTAAGTCCCAACCACTACCTTTTACAAATAGAATCTCTTCACCATTAACATCACTTTTCACAGAAGTGTTTCCACCACCATGTAAAACAAGTTCATCGCTCAATCCTAGAAGATTAGATGTATAAACCCTTAAGTCAAAATCAGTTTTAAATTTTTTTGCCGTTTCATCACACCATAAGTTTTTCATCTAATCTCCAAAATATTTATAATCGCCAATATTATAACACTTTTTATTTATAAAAAATTATATTTTAAATTTTAATGATGAAGAAACCTAAACTTAATCTGATATTTAACACTAATCCACTATAATTGCACCAATTAAATTAAGGATATAAAATGTTTGGAAGAGCTAAACTAAAAGAGTATGAATTAAGTGAAGAGGAATTAAATAAACTTCAATGGGCAAAAATCACAACAGCAAAAGGTGTAATATATATTAAACTATATAATAATGAAACACCAAATACAGTTGCAAACTTTGCACATTTAGCAAATACTGGTTTTTATAATGATCTTAGCTTTCACCGTGTGATTCCAGGTTTTATGGCTCAAGGTGGTTGTCCTCTTGGAACTGGTACTGGTGGACCTGACTGGGCTATCGCTTGTGAGACTAAATTAAACACTTCTAAACATAGAAGAGGTAGTATATCTATGGCTCATGCTGGACCAAATACTGGTGGTAGTCAATTTTTTATCTGCTTTGTAGATACTCCTCATCTTGATGGTGTTCATACTGTTTTTGGTGCTATTGAGGAAGATGATGAAGAGAGCTTTAAAGTTTTAGATTCTATTCAAGGTCAAGATGCTATAGAAAGCATTGAGATTTTAGAAGAAAAATAGGAATTTATTATCTTAGTACATATATGTTGTAGTGTTGATTCCCACTTCTTTTTAGAGAAGCTACAACAAGATTTTCCTAAGGAGAAGCTGACAGGCTTCTTCTATGATCCAAATATCCATCCATATTCAGAATATCAACTCCGTTTACTTGATGTAAGTCGTTCTTGTAAAAAACTTGGTATCGACCTTATCGAGGGTGCATACGATTTTGAAAACTGGATAGAAGCTGTTAAGGGTTTAGAAAAAGAGCCTGAAAAAGGTGCTAGATGTGTTGTTTGTTTCGATAAACGGTTTGAAGTTAGTGCCAACAAAGCATTAGAATTAGGTTTTGATAAATTTACAACTACACTTCTTGTTAGCCCTTTAAAATCTCAAGAGCAGTTAAAAAATAGTGGTGATATTTTTTATAAAAAACATGGTGTTAAATTTATTTCAGTTGATTATCGCTCAAATGGTGGTACACAAGATCAAAGCCGTGTAACAAAAGAGGAGCAACTTTATCGTCAAGATTATTGTGGTTGTCTTTTTGGTTTAACTATGCAAAGAGATCAGCAAAATCGCTTAATGGATGAGATGTTTTCACCTATATCAAACCAAATCTTACCAGCATCAATCGAAGAGAGATTGGAACTATATAAATATAGAAACAAACTTGATGAAAAAAATATAAAATATAAAATAGTAAAAGATAAATTTTTAAACTACCGTCAATTTAATTTTCAACTTATTAAGGGTAAAAAAGAGATTATACCAGCTTATGCTATTATTTATTCTACCATTCCTAGAAAAAAAGCACAAGGTAGAATCGAATTTGAACATCAGAATATTCACTATTTTAATCGTGATGAGATTAGATTTTTAACTATATATGAGTTCAATCAAAAAGCTAAAAGTAACTATAAAAATGTTAAAGAACTTATTTTTAACCCCTTATCATTTGATGATGAATTAAAAATTAGAGAATCTATAACAATGAACTTTTATGACCTTTCAACAATTATAATTGTTGATAAGATTATAGAATCTAAGCTTACTATAAAGTTAGATGCTAAGAGTTACGAAGATACAAAAGAAAAACTAATCGTTTTATAATCTTTTTTTAGGTAAAATAGTAGAAATTTTTTACAAGGCTTTTACTTATGACTATGGATGTTATTGAAATACAAGAGATTATCCCTCACCGTTACCCTTTTTTACTTTTAGATCGTGTTACTGATATTGTTGCTAATGAAACTTTAGTTGGTTTTAAAAATGTAACGATTGGTGATAATGTATTTCAAGGTCATTTTCCTGGTCACCCTATATACCCTGGTGTTATGATTCTTGAAGGTATGGCACAAGCTGGTGGAATTTTAGCATTTAAAAGTATGGATATGACGAAAGAGGAAGCAGCAAATAAAGTTGTTTATTTTATGAGTATAGATAAAGCTAAATTTCGTGCTCCTGTTAAACCGGGTGATAGACTAGAATATCGCATTAGTGTTATCAAACAAAAAGGTGCTATTTGGATGTTAAAAGGTGAAGCTTTTGTTGATGATAAAATGGTTTCTCAGGCTGAATTAAAAGCTATGATCGTTGATAAATAAAGGTTACCAATTGAGTATAAGAACTAAAGTTCAATACATGGAGGCACTAAATGTCTAATAATATATCTGAATTTGCAGTCATTGAAGATGGTGCAAAAATTGGTGAAAATGTTGAGATTGGAGCATTTTGTTTTATATCATCACAAACAACTATTGGTGATGGTACAACCATAGCTAATAACAGTTGTATATATGGAAAAACAACTATTGGTAAAAATAATAAAATATTTTCACATTCTGTATTGGGTTCAATTCCTCAAGATTTAAAATTTAATGGAGAAGATGTTGAACTTATCATAGGTGATGACAATACCATCAGAGAGTTTACACTTTTTAACCCTGGTACTAAAGGTGGTGGAAGTAAAACCATCGTTGGAAACCATAATCTTTTTATGGGGTATGTTCATTTAGGGCATGATGTTATTATTGGTAACAACTGTATTTTAGCTAATGCAGCCACTTTAGCTGGACATGTAGAAGTTGGTGATTATGCTGTTATTGGTGGTATGACACCTATACATCAATTTGTTCATATAGGTGATTATGCTATGGTTGGTGGAGCATCAGCTTTAGCTCAAGATGTACCACCATTTTGTATGGCAGAGGGTAATCGAGCTACATTAAGAGGTTTAAACCTAACTGGTCTTAGAAGAAAACTTGAAAGATCAGATATTGATAAATTAAAATCAGCATATAGAGAACTTTTTGAATCTGGAAAACCACTAAAAGATACAGCAAATAAAATTTTAGATGTTACTGAAAATCATTATGTTAAAAATTTATGTGATTTTATAATCAAAACAAAAAGAGGGATACCTTTTGAGAGGAAAAATGTATGATAAATAGAAAATGTAGTTTTTGTGGAGCAACTGAAAGTGAACAAAATCAGATAATTGCTGGGAATGGTGTTTATATTTGTAAAAACTGTGTTGTATCTGCATATAAGATTATGTTTGGTGATGAAAAAGAATCAAATAATGATCAAAAAAAAGATTTGGTTGATGCTGTAACAAAATTGATGACACCAAAAGAGTTGGATAATTTTTTAGGTGATTATATCATAGGGCAAGAGAGAGCTAGAAAACTTTTAAGTGTTGCTGTTTATAACCACTATAAAAGAATCTTTAAAAACAACACAGATACAGAAGATGATACTGAGATAGAAAAATCAAATGTTTTACTGATTGGTCCAACTGGTAGTGGTAAAACTCTTATGGCTCAAACTATCGCTAGAGTTTTAAATGTTCCTATCGCTATAACAGATGCTACAAGTCTTACAGAAGCTGGTTATGTTGGTGAAGATGTTGAAAATATCTTAACAAAACTTCTTCAAGCTGCTGATGGTGAGATCAAAAAAGCTGAACAAGGTATAGTTTTTATAGATGAGATGGATAAAATCGCTCGTATGAGTGAAAACCGTTCAATCACAAGAGATGTATCTGGTGAGGGTGTTCAACAAGCTCTTTTAAAAATTATAGAGGGTGCAGAGGTTAATATACCACCAAAAGGTGGAAGAAAACACCCAAATCAAGAGTTTACAACTATAAATACTAAAAATATTTTATTTATTTGTGGTGGTGCTTTTGATGGTCTTGATGATATTTTAAAAAGAAAACAGGGTGAAAATGTTTTAGGTTTTGGTCACGATAAAAAAACTAAAGATGAAAAAGAACCAACATACGATATGGCTGAACCTGATGATTTAGTAAAATATGGGATAGTTCCAGAACTTATAGGACGATTACCAATCATAGCATCTTTAAGTGAAATATCTGAAGAAGATATGGTTAGAATCTTAACAGAACCTAAAAATTCACTTATCAAACAGTATAAAAAACTTTTTGCTATTGATGATGTTGAATTAAATTTTGAAGATGATGCACTAAAAGCTATAGCTAAAAAATCTATAAAAAGAAAAACTGGTGCTAGAGGGCTTCGTGCAATACTAGAAGAAAATATGTTAGATATAATGTATGAACTTCCAGAGTATGAGGGGTATGAAGTTTTAATCACAAAAGCAGTTATTGAAGATGGTGAGACACCTTTATATATTAAAAAATCTACAAATAAAATAGCATAAGGTAATATAGATGATATTTAACAAAATCATAGGGCTTTTTTCAAATGATCTTTCAATTGATTTAGGAACTGCAAACACAATTGTTATCGCAAAAGGTAGAGGAATCATCATCAATGAACCATCTGTTGTTGCTGTTAAAACTGGAAAATTTGGTCACCAAACAGTTTTAGCTGTTGGTAAAGAAGCAAAAGAGATGGTTGGTAAAACTCCTGGTAATATAAAAGCTATCAGACCTATGAGAGATGGTGTAATTGCCGATTTTGATATGACTGAAAAGATGATTCGTAAATTTATCGAAAAAGCTCATGGTAGAAGTTCTCTTATAAGCCCTAGAATTATCATCTGTGTACCTTATGGTTTAACTCAAGTTGAAAGAAAAGCTGTTCGTGAATCTGCCTTAAGTGCTGGTGCTAGAGAGGTTTTTCTTATAGAAGAACCTATGGCTGCTGCTATTGGTGCAGGTATAGAGATAAGAGAGCCACAAGGTAATTTAGTTGTTGATATTGGTGGTGGTACTACTGAGATTGGTGTTGTTTCTCTTGGTGGTTTAGTTATATCAAAATCTATCCGTACTGCTGGTGATAAGATAGACCAATCTATAACTAACTATGTAAGAAAAAAATATAATGTACTTATTGGTGAAAGAGTAGCAGAAGAGATTAAAATCGCTGTTGGAACGGCTGTTGCACTTGATGAAGAGTTAAATATGGATATTACAGGTAGAGATCAAGTACAAGGTTTACTAAGCACTATAAATCTTACAAGTGAAGATGCTAGAGAAGCTATGAGAGAACCTTTAAAAGAGGTTGGCGAGGCACTTCGTGATGTGTTAGAACAAGTTCCACCAGATTTAGCTGGTGATATTGTAAATCATGGAATCATCTTAACTGGTGGTGGTGCTTTAATTCGCCAACTTGACAAATATCTTTCAGATATAGTTAAAATCCCTGTATTTGTAGCTGATGAGCCTCTTTTAGCAGTTGCACATGGAACAGGTAGAGCATTAGAAGAGATAGACCTACTACAAGAACTTTTTGAAAATGAATAAAGGGCTACTTAGCTTTTTATTCATATTTTTTGTACTTTTTGCTGGTACATTTTATTATTCAAGTATAGTAAAAGCACCTTTATTATCTACCCTCAATTATATTAAATCTAACTATCATAGTTCTGTAGAATTTATGGAACAAAAAATTGATAAACATTTTTATCAAGCACAAGAGATAGAAACATTAAATGAAAAATTACAAAAATATGAAAACAATCATCTAGTTATGCAACAACTTGCATCAGAGGTCAATGATCTTTTTATTGAAAATAAATCAAAACTAAAAACTAACCCTGAAGTTGAACTTGTTAGAACTATATCTTACAAAAAGATGGGAGATCTTAACAAAATATGGCTTGATGTGGAGGATTTTAATAGTTCAAAGATATATGGTTTAACATATAAAGAGTTAGTAGCAGGAATCGTTGTCTCTGAAAATGGTAGAGCATTAGGGTTACTAAATAAAGATATAAAAAGTACATATGCTGTATATGTTGGAAAAAGTCAAGCACCTGGAATCACACAAGGAAAAAATGCAAAATATCTTGTAGTTAAGTTTATACCTGCTTGGTTTAATGTAAAAAAAGATGATGAAGTTATAACATCTGGTCTTGATAATATCTTTTTTAAAGGTCTTAAGGTTGGGAAAGTTGTATCGGTAACAAAATCACAAGGCTACCAAAATGCTTTAATAGAACCATACTATAAAGCAAATAATCCAAACTACTTTCATATGATAACAAAAGTTAAATAGTTCACTTTTAAACTCATCAAATTTTAAGTGCTTTTTAGTTATAATCTCTAAATTTTTAAGATTATTTAAAAGGTAAAAAATGCCAAAACGCACCGACATTAAAACTATTTTACTTATAGGCTCAGGTCCGATTATTATCGGTCAAGCTTGTGAATTTGACTATTCTGGAACTCAAGCTGTTAAAACTTTAAAAGAGTTAGGTTATCGTGTTGTTCTTATCAACTCTAATCCTGCTACTATTATGACAGATCCAGAGTTTGCAGATAGAACTTACATCGAACCAATCAAAGAAGATGTTATTGCTAGAATCATCAAAAAAGAGAATGTTGATGCAGTTCTACCAACAATGGGTGGACAAACTGCACTAAATGTAGCTACAAGCATGTATGAAAAAGGGATGCTAGAGGGGATAGAGTTTTTAGGTGCAACTCCAGAAGCTATCCACAAAGGTGAAGATCGTTCAGCTTTCAATGAAGCGATGATAAAAATCGGTATGGACTTACCAAAAAGTAAAAATGCTTATACAGTTGAAGAGGCTATCGAAGTTGTAAAAGAGATAGGCTTTCCTGTTATAAGTAGAGCTTCATTTACACTTGCTGGTGGTGGTTCTGGTGTTGCTTACAATATGGAAGAGTTTGAAGCACTTGCAAAAGAGGGTTTATCAGCTTCACCTGTTAATGAGATAGAGATTATGGAATCTATGCTTGGTTGGAAAGAGTATGAGATGGAAGTTATCCGTGATAAAAAAGATAACTGTATCATCATTTGTGCGATTGAAAACTTTGACCCTATGGGTGTTCATACTGGTGATTCTATAACTGTAGCCCCTGCCCTAACTCTTACAGATAAAGAGTACCAAAGAATGAGAGATGCTTCTTTTGCGATTCTTAGAGAGATTGGTGTTGATACTGGTGGATCTAATGTTCAGTTCTCAATCTGCCCTAAAACTGGTAGAATGATAGTTATAGAGATGAATCCTCGTGTATCTCGTTCATCTGCACTAGCGAGTAAGGCTACTGGTTACCCTATCGCTAAAGTTGCTACACTTTTAGCTGTTGGTTTTACTCTTGATGAGATCACAAATGACATCACTGGAACACCTGCTTCATTTGAACCTGTAACAGATTATGTTATCACTAAGATTCCCCGTTTTACATTTGAAAAATTCCCAGAGGCTCAAAGTACACTAAGTACAAGTATGAAGTCTGTTGGTGAAGTTATGGGAATCGGTCGTACATTTAAAGAATCTATGCAAAAAGCTTTATGTTCTTTAGAAACTGGTCTTTGTGGATTTGATGAGATTGAAGCTGATGATGAGTTTGTAAAACATGAGATTCGTCGCCCTAATGCTGATAGAATGTTATATGTAGCTGAAGGATTCCGTAGAGGTATGAGCATAGAAGATATGTTTGATACTTGTGCTATCGACCCTTGGTTTTTATACCAACTTCAAGAGTTAGTAGAATCTGAAAAAACTATAACAGATAAAACTCTTTTTGATGAAAAATTTATGAGAGAATTAAAAGTTGATGGTTTTTCAGATAAAAGAATCTCTCAACTAATCGCTAAAAACTCGAATCATACTGTTAGTGAAAATGATGTTTATAAAGCTAGAAAAGATTTAGGTGTATCTTTAGAGTTCAATGAGGTAGACACTTGTTCTGCTGAGTTTGAAGCTTTAACACCATACCTTTATTCAACGACAAATATCACTAAATTACCAAATGTAAAGAATCGTGTAAGTGATAAGAAAAAAGTTCTTATTTTAGGTGGTGGGCCAAATAGAATCGGTCAAGGTATCGAGTTTGATTACTGTTGTGTTCATGCTGCATTTGCTTTAAAAGAGATGGATATTGAAACGATTATGGTTAATTGTAACCCCGAAACTGTTTCAACCGACTATGATACTTCTGATGTTTTATATTTTGAGCCTATAGATTTTGAACATGTAAGAGAGATTATAGAAAATGAAGATCCAGATGGAATTATTGTTCATTTTGGTGGTCAAACTCCACTAAAACTTGCTGATTCTTTAACTAAAATCGGTGCTAAAATCTCTGGAACACCATCTTCTGTTATAGATTTAGCAGAAGATAGAGAACAGTTCTCTGATTTTGTTATCAAAAATGGTCTAAAACAACCAGAAAATGGTCTTGCTCGTAAGAAAGAGGAAGCTCCAGAGATAGCCCAAAGACTTGGTTTCCCTGTTCTTGTTCGCCCATCTTTTGTTCTTGGTGGTCGTGGTATGAAGATAGTTTACTCACAAGAGGAGTTAGCTGAATATATGGAACTTGCTATAAGTGTTTCAAATGAAGCACCAGTTTTAATAGACAAGTTTTTAGATCAAGCTATCGAACTTGATGTTGATGCTATTTGTGATGGTACTGATGTTTATATCGGTTCAGTTATGCAACATATCGAAGAAGCAGGGATTCACTCTGGAGATTCTGCTTGTTCACTTCCACCTGTAAATCTTACAGATGAGATGATTGCTAAAGTGGAAGAGCAAACTAAAACTATCGCACTTGGTCTTGGTGTTGTTGGTCTTATGAATGTTCAGTATGCTATATACCAAAATGAGATCTACCTAATCGAAGTAAACCCTCGTGCTTCTCGTACTGTTCCATTTGTATCTAAAGCTACTGGTATGCCACTTGCAAAAGTTGCTACTCGTGTTATGCTTGGTGAAACTCTAAGAAGTTCGTTAGAATATTATGACAAATACAACATTGTAACAGAAGAAAATGATTTACTAAAACCACAACTTAAAGGTCATGTTTCTGTTAAAGAAGCAGTTTTCCCTTTCCATAAACTTTATGGTGCTGATTTAGTTTTAAGCCCTGAGATGAAATCTACTGGTGAAGTTATGGGGATTAGTTCAAACTTTGGAATCTCTTTTGCAAAAGCTCAAATCTCTGCTGGAAATAAGATTCCTACAGAGGGAACTTGTTTCTTATCATTTGTAGATTCTGATAAAAAATATGCTTCAGAGATTGCTAGTGGATTGGTTAGACATGGTTTTAAACTTGTGGCTACTAAAGGTACACAATCTATCTTAGAGGGTGCTGGAATCCCTTGTGAAGTTGTTCTTAAAATATCTGAGGGTCGTCCAAATATTGAAGATTGTATGAAAAATGATGAGATTCATATGGCTATAAACACTTCTGATAATAACACCTCTAAAAAAGATGCTGTTGTTATTCGTCAAGAGGTTCTTAGAAGAAGTATACCTTACTTTACAACGCTAAGTGCAGCAAGAGCATTGATTTTAGCACTTGATGAGATGAAAAATGATTCTTGGTCAGATGTTACAGCACTTCAAGATTTTTTAGTTTAAAAAGTGAAAACAATTCTTGCACAAACCGACACAACTGTCGGTTTTTTGTCACAAGATGAAAAAAAACTTTACGAGATTAAATCTCGTAAAACCTCAAAACCTTTTATAAAGGTTTATCAAAACTTTAAAACTTTTTTAGATGATAAAAACAGAATCCCAAACTCTCAAAAAAATCTAGTTCGCCGTTCTAAAAAAACAACCTTTATAGTTAAAAATAAAGCTTTTCGTATAGCTAAATCAACATTAGAATCAAAAATACTTAAAGATATACCTTGGTATTACTCAACATCTGCTAATCAAGCTGGAAAAACTTTTGATAGAGAGTTTTGTGAATCAAAAGCTGATATAATTATAGAGGATAAAAGAGGTTTAACAGAGAGTAAATCTTCTAAATTAATCAAAATAACTAATATAAAAAGAAGTAGATTGAGATGAGTAAGTTTTTTCAAGCATTTTTAACAGGTGTATTTTTTACATTTATTTTAGATTTTTTTCTATTTTTAGGGATACAACAAAACTATATCAAACTCTATGATATTAATGTTTACTATAATATCCTTTTTGCTGATAACCAAAATATTTATATATATCTATTTTTTACCATATTTATTGGTTATCTAATCATATATCTAAATAATAGTAAAATTAGTGTAACTATTTTAAGTATTATGTTTTTTCTAGTTGTACTAACTCTATTTAAAGATGTTGGTACAGAGGTTGCAAAAATGTTACTTATGAAAAAAGATGTGACTATTAAATGGAAAAAATACACCTATCGAGGTGATATTTATTATAATGGTAGAAAAAATATCAGTTTTTACGATTATAAATTAAAAAGAATCATTTTATTAAATAAACAGGAGATAAAAAAATGAAACATATAACATCAATAACAAGTGGTGTGATGCTAGGAAGTGCTGGTATTGCAATGATGAGTATTTTAACTGGCTGTAGTTCACAACAAGATGAACAAAAACAACAACAAAACAAATATTTAGTAATTGAACAACAACCAAATGGAAAATATGTAGTTGTTGAAGAGATGCCTACAGATGGTCCTAGCCGTGCTATCATCAGAGAAAGAGATGAAAATGGTAAAATAACTGAACGATTTATGAATGAATCGGAGATGAAAACTTTAGCTGAACAAGAGTATAAAAAAGTTCAAGATGGAACAAGTGAAACTATCCAAGATGGTGGTGGTGATTCTGGTATGGGAATCGGTGGTACTATCTTAGCAGCAGCAGCTGGTGCAATGATGGGTAATATGATCGCTAACTCGCTAATGAACAATAAAAACTTTTCAAAAAACTCTGCAGCAACAAATAGAAGTGCTTATAGCCGTTCAGCTAGAGGTGGTTCTAGTTCAAAAAGTTCTACAAGAAGTTCTTCAACTAAAAAAAGCTTTTTTGGTAGCTCTTCAAGAAGTTCAAGTAGAAGTTCATCAAGAAGTTATGGTGGTTGATAGATGGTAAAATTACAAAAACTAAATCCTCTTAGTGATGAGATTCTTGATGAGTTAGGTTTCTCGTGGCATACAGATAGTGATGGAACAAAATATGTAAGTGATGAACTTGTAAAAGTATCTGCTGATGAGGCTGAAAGATTTTATGAAGCTGGTAATGAACTTTATGATATGTTTGTTGAAGCTGCTGAGTATGTTATAGAAAATGACCTATTTTTTGAGATAGGGATTCCTTTTAATCTTGTAGATGTTATCAAAAAAAGTTGGGAAAATGATGTTCATTGGCATATATATGGTCGTTTTGATTTAGCTGGTGGTATAGATGGAGAACCTATAAAACTTATAGAGTTTAATGCCGATACTCCAACATCACTTTTTGAGACTGCCCTACTTCAATGGGCTTTACTTAAAGAGAATGGTATGGATGAAGAGAGTCAATTTAACAATATATATGAAGCTATATCAAATAATTTTAAAAGATTAATCACTCTTGATGAAGATTTAGAACTTTTTGATGAGCGATATGATGGTTGGAAAATACTTTTCTCTTCAATCTCTGGAAATGATGAGGAGGAAGTTACAACAAAGCTTCTTCAACAGATGGCAACTGATGCTGGTTTTAATACTGGTTTTGAGTATTTAGAAGATGTAAGATTTGATGATGATGGAATCTTTGATGGGGATGATAATAAATATGAATACTGGTTTAAACTTTTCCCATGGGAAGATATAGCACATGATGAACCAGAGTTAGCTACAACATTAACAAATATTATGGATAATCAAGAGGCTATAATAATAAATCCTGCTTATACTTTACTGTTTCAATCAAAAGGTATTATGAAGATTCTTTATGATCTATTTCCAGATTCTCCATACCTACTTAAAACATCTTTTGAACCATTAGATGGTATAAAACAAGTTGAAAAGTGTGTATTTGGTAGAGAGGGTGCAAACACTAAAATTATAGATTCTAATGGTGATGTTGTAGAATCTACAGATGGTGAGTATGATAATTATAAAAAAATATATCAAGAGTATGTAGAGTTTCCAAAAGATTCTAAAGGCTCAAAATACCAAGCTGGTGTTTTCTTTGCCTATGAAGCTTGTGGAATGAGTTTTAGAAAAGGTTCAGAGATTATGGACAATATGAGTAAATTTGTTGGTCATATTTTAACATAAATATTATCCCCTTTTAGGGGGGATAATTAATCTAAAATATCGTGGAGTTTATTTCCATCTGACATCGTTTTGTTTACACTTTCCCAATCATCATCTTTTATACTTTGTTTTAACTTACTTAACTCTATCTCAAATAACTCTACAGCTTCAAGAACATTAGATTTGTTTTGTCTAAATATATCTTCCCACATTAAAGGTGAACTTTTAGCCAATCGACTCATAGAACGGAAACCACCAGCTGCTAGTGCTAAAATATTGTGTTTATTTTCTTGCTTCATAACAGTGTTTGCAATAGAGTAAGATATAACATGTGGCATATGAGATATAAAAGCAGCATGTCTATCATGCTCTTTTGCTCGCATAAAATACTTTTTCATACCTATAGATTTAAAAATCTTTTTAGCAACCTCTTTTTGATGTTCACCACTATCTTCTAAATCACAAAGAACGACAACTTTATCTTTGTATAAATTTTCTATAGCAGCATGTGGCCCAAAATTTTCAGTACCTGTCATAGGGTGAGCAGCTACAAAATTTTTTCTTATAACTTCGGGAACAGATGAAACTATAACCTCTTTTGTGCTTCCTAAATCTATAATAGTTGTATCGTTAGATATATCTACTAAATTTTTAAGTGTAGCGATAACACCATTTACAGGAATCGCTAAGATGATAATATCACAAGATTTTATATGTTCAAAATCTACTATCTCATCCACTAAACCTATCTCTTTAGCAACTCTTTGATGCTCCTTGTTATGGTCACTACCTACTATATTTTTTATAAAATCTAGTTTTTTTAAACTCAATGCCAAAGAACCACCCATAAGCCCTAACCCAATAATTGCTACATTCATATTTATAACCTTTCACTTATTATATTTCTAATTTTTTCTGTAGTTCTTTTTTAAACTCATTTTCATCAACTTTTTCATAAAACTTAAGACCTAAAATCTTATATTTTTCATTTTTAAATTCCACGATAGAACCTTTAATGTTGTTTTTTATATCTACTAAAAAATCTTCTTTCCATTTATCTTTTAATTTTAAATGCCCACCTTTAGGTTCAATAAATATTTGATAATGAATATTATCGCTTGAATGTTGAGTAAATAGGACAAAATCTGGTTCAAATGCTCTACCATCTTTAAAATTATATATTTTAAAATGTCTCTCATTTCTTATGAGATAAATCTCATTTTCATTATATTTGATTTTAATATCATCTATCATTTTGCCAATAAGTTCAATTAGATATTTCTCTTCACTTGTTCCATAAAACTCTTCAAAAGCAAACCAATCATCACTATTAGCAATGATTCCTTTCTCTTTTTCTTTAGGAACTAACAAAATCTTATTTTTAAATATTTGACTAAATTTATGAGGTTTAAATATTTTTGTTCCCTCATACTCAATGATATTACTTTTCATCTCATTTTCAAGAACTTCTAAAAAAGAGAGTGTTATATTTAGCTTTTCTTTTGTAGTAATATGTTCAATAGAGTTTTCATCACCACAAATATCTATCTCAAACTGTTTTAAATATTCTATTTTAGATATGAAATCTTCTATTGATTTTAAGTTAGGAAGGTATTGAGACAAATTGTGAAGTGTAAAAAAATAGTTTTGTAAAATAGCATTTTGAAGAATATTTACACCCACAAAATCAACTAAATTTTTTTGCTTAGTTTTTAACTTGTTTTCTTCACTATTTTCTTTTTCAAAAACATCAATCAAAGAACCTTTACCAGTTTTCAACATATATAAAAAGTTTGACTTAGCTATACCAAAGTCTGATAAATTTTTAACATATTTATAACTTTTTTTCTTTTTATCATTTAAAAATATTTTTTTTCTTAAAAAATTTACATTATTAAATTTTTTCTTTAGTTTTACCTCAAACTCAATCGGTGCTTTATCTTCTTCTTCTATCAAACCTTGTTCAACAAGTGCTTTTTTTATCTCACTTATATATCTACTCTCATTTTCACTATGAAAATACAACTCCTCTAAAACTCTTAACTCATTAGTAATATCGTCATCATATTTTCTTTTAAAAAGTTCTTGATGTTCATTTATTTTAAATGGACAATATCTCACACCTCGACCAACTAACTGTGCCTCACTAATCGTTTTTTTACCTATTTTACCTTTATTTGCTCCACCATTACTTTGTCCATCATAAAGTCTAACAATATCGTAAAGATTTAAAACATCCCAACCCTCATTTAATTTATCTACTGTAAATATTGCTCTTATAGAGTTACTTTTATCTTCAAGCGAGTTTAGTAGTTTTTGATTTTGTTCTAAATCTTTATCGTTGTTTGTACTTAAACATCTATTGCTATGAAAAGCTATTTTTAATCTTTCACATACAGTATCTAAACTAATATTCTCAATTTCAAAAAATTTAAAAAATTTTTTGATTATATCAATATTTGTAATATCTCTAATCTCTTGTAACTCTACTTTACTAAGAGTTTCCAACATCAGTAAAAATTCATCTTGATTATCTTTACTCTCTGCTATTTTAGAAGATTTAAACAAAATAACAGGCTTTATATTTAATCCATATTTATTAGCTATCTCCTCTCTGTATAGGGAAGTTAAAAGTGCTTGTAAGATTCTTTGTTTTTTAGTTGTATCACTTTTAAGTAAATCTATTTTTTTACTATATTTATCTTGAACAAAATCTTTTAAATCATATTTGTATATAATTTTATCAAGATATTTAGCTTTTATACTTTTGTTGTCTAACTCCAATGTAGCTGTAAACTCTAAAAGCATATTATCTTTATGTGCTTTAAATATTTTTTCTACGGTATTTTCCCATGTTGGTTTTTCTTGAATCTCACTATTAAAATTAAAAACTTCTTGAACTTTTTGTTTTGTTTTTGAACTATTATGATGTGCCTCATCAGCTATTAAAACTATTTTATTATCAGCGAAGTCTTTAATAGTAAGAGAGTTCTCTTTTTCATTATGAATATCATAATGAAGTTTATTTATTGTAGTAAAACATATGTTTATATCATCCTTACTACTATATGAAAAGTTTTCAACAGCTTTTATTTTAACCTCTTGATTATCAATTATTATTTTCTCATTAAAAAGATATTTACTTGAATTACTATTTATAAAATTATCTTTTGTTTTCTCTACAATCTGACCACGATTAACAAAAAACAAAAAATTTCTATAACCTTGTTCATACAAATAAAGGATTAAACCACTCATCATAACAGTCTTACCACTACCCGTAGCCATATTGAAACATAGATGAATATTATCATTAGGTTTAGTATATTCTTCTGCATCATCATTCTCATAATAAAGGTAGAATCTATTAAAAGCCTCTTTCTGATACTCTCTTAGTTCTAACTTAGGATTTAAGTTACTGTTTACAAATGGATATGATTTATACTTTCTTAACTCTCTACCAAATTCACTCTTGATACTTTCAAATAAAAAACTCATTATTCAAACCACCCATATTTTAACCTATCATAAAGACAAGCTAACCTTTTATAGTCTGTTTTTTCTGTAGTATGTTTATCATTATTTAAAATAGATTTATTCTCTTTTAAAAAGTTTTGTAATTTTTCATGATTGATTTTATCTCTTTCATTATTTTCTAAATATTTAAAAATCTTTTCAATAACTTCTTTATCTTCTTCAAAATAATTTAAATTACTTTTATATTTATAATTTTCAATATTAAATTTAATAATACCAATGATTTTTTTATGTAATTTTTTTTCATTATAGTTTATTTCAGTAATTTTACTATCTCTTAAATATTTAAATACTGGTAAATATACATTTTGTCCAAATAATTTAGGTAAAGTTTTATGAACTATATTTTCAGGTAAATTAAATTTATCTGCATCAAAAATCAAATCTTCAAATAAATCTATACTTTCTATACAGTTATATCCCTTATTTGACATCTCATTCACTACACCTATACCAGCATAGAATTCTATATCTGTATAATCTTTGATATTTTCTATATCTACAACTGCCATTTTCCCTTGTGGATCATTAGTCTTTACAAGTTCATATATACTATTTTCCATCATTCTTAAACACTTAGCTGGAATCTTTCTTTTAGTTTTACTAAGGGTTTTATATATAGATAAAAAATCATCAGTTTTAATATGCTTAATAGGGATACTAAAATCTTCTTCAATTTTTTTAGTATTGTTAATAAACTGATGTTTTGATTTATCTGTTTCATATTCTACAAATATAATTCTATCTTTTAATCTATCAATATTATCTGCCCCTATCGACTTAGCTATGTTTTTAAGTACAGTTGTGATATTTTCATCTGATAAAGAATAACCTAAAAATATAATAGGATGTTCCATAAATAATGATGTTAATTTAGAAGTAAGATAAATATTTCGTTCTTTAAATATTTTATAATCATCATCTGTAATAACTATTGATTCAAATTTTGTAGAACAGCCATGTATTTTATAAATTTCACCTATCTCTAAAATTTTATTAAAAAGTAAATCATCTTGACCTTTATAAACTTTATAATCAAAAAGAGTTTCTAAAAATGTATCATAATTAGTAGTAATAATTCCATCAATATTAGCTTTTTTTAATGCTTCTACTTCCTCTTTTAATTCATAAGCATTATAATCTATATGGTTAAAGTAGTTCGCTATCTCTATTTTAAAAGGTTGGTTTCTTCTTGTTATATTTTTATGACTTGTTCTACTTTCCAAATATAAATCATTTTCCCACCAAGTTTTGTAAAACTCCTCTTCAATAATTGAAGCTACTTTAGGATAATTTTCATTATAATAACCGATATGAAATTTTGCCTTATCTGAAAATTTTTCTAATAATCCACCCCAATCAGGTAAATCTAAATATCTTCTACTCATCCCACTACCAACAAATAAAAAAGGTAACGAGTTTGATTTTTTAAGAACCTCATCAAGTTTGTTTTCTATATCTAACATTTGATATCCTTTATATTATAAAAATTGTAATTTTTAAAAAAAATCATACAAAACCCTTACCTACTTTTTTATATTGTTGTAATTCTACAATAATTTCTGTTATAAGTAATAGACTTCTTGCATAACCTATGAAATTGAAAACATTACTCAGAGTGCATTGATTTTTTTAAGAAAAGATTGAGTAATAGCCTTAGCTATTGCGATAGCTTTTCTTAAGAAAAGTGATGTGCTAAGAGTGATAGATTCTTTTCACTAGGGTTATGCAAGAAGTCTAATAGATACTTTATATTAATTTATCATCTCAAAATAATTTTTAAGATAAAAAAAGTTTAATAGTGTATAATTTCGTAACACTTTAATCATATAGGATGTTTGATTGTCTGATTTAACCCTTATTTTACTTGCAGCAGGTAGTTCTAGCCGTTTTAAACTAGATGTAAAAAAACAATGGCTGAGAAGTGAAAACACTCCATTGTGGCAATTTGTAGCACAAAAGTTTGAAAAAACTGGTTTTTTTCATAAAATTATTATAGCTTCATCTGTTGAAGATATAGAATTTATGAAAAATTATGCTGATTATACTTTTGTTAAGGGTGGTAAAACTCGACAACAATCATTAAAAAACACCTTAGAGTTTGTTGAAACAAAGTATGTTCTTGTTAGCGATATAGCTAGATCTTGCGTTAGCGAAGAGTTATTAACAAAAATCATATCTTGTAAAGATAAAGCTGATTCTATTGTTCCCTATCTAAAAGTTAATGATACTATCGTTTATGAAGATAAAACAATAGATAGAGATAAAGTAAAAAGAGTTCAAACACCTCAACTATCATCTACCGACATATTAAAAAAAGCACTACAAACAGATAACGAGTTTACTGATGAGAGTAGTGCTATCGTTGCATATGGTGGAACAAGAGAGTTTATTTTAGGTGAAGAGAATGCTCACAAAATCACATTTATCGAGGATTTAAACAAAGTAGAATGTTTACAACCACCATCTAAAGATATTTTATCTGGAACAGGGTTTGATGTTCATGCTTTTGATACAGATGGAGAGATGTTCTTAGGTGGTGTTCAAATAGAATCTAAGTTTGGATTTAAAGCACATAGTGATGGTGATGTAGCTATTCATGCCCTTATAGATGCCCTACTCGGTGCTTCTGGGATGGGAGATATTGGGATGATGTTTCCAGATAATGATGATAGCTACAAAGGGATAGATTCAAAAGAGTTACTAAAAACACTAATTAGTAAACTATATAGTTTTGGTTTTGTGATAATAAATGTTGATTTAACAATTACAGCAGAAAAACCAAGAGTTGGAAAATACAAATTTCAAATGAGAAAAACACTTGCTAATATTTTAAATATAGATAGCTCGAGAGTAAATATAAAAGCAACAACAACAGAAAAACTAGGCTTTATTGGTCGTGGTGAAGGTGTTGGGGTGATTGCAAATGCAAATATTAAATATTATGATTGGACAAAAAATTGAAAATACTAATAATAGAAAATGAGATCTATTTAGCACAAAGCATAGCTACAAAGCTAGGTGAATTAGGACATAGTTGTGAGATGTGTACATCTACAAAAGATGCAGTAAAAAGTACAGGTTATGATGTTGTTTTACTATCAACAAACATTAATGGTCAAGATTTTAACCCTATAATTGAATACTTTAAAAATTCGATTGTGATTCTTATGGTTTCATATATAAGTAATGATACTGTTTCAAAACCTTTATCTGCTGGTGCTAAAGATTATATCTTAAAACCATTTATGATAGAGGAACTTATAAGAAAGATAAACCATTATCAAGATTATGAAAAACTTAAAAAGAGAAATGAGGCTTATGAAAAGTATCTAAATCATACTTTTGCAAGTGTTTCTAAAAAACACGATTTTGACAATGTAAACTTACCTATTTATATATCATCAAGTTTTCAAAAATATGCTGATGCTTTTGCTTTTGAGTATGCAAAAGAAAAAAATAAAGCTATACACTTTATATCTTTAACAGATGCAAAAGCTTTAAATGAGTTAAACTCACTACCTCAAAATGACATCATATATATAACTGATTATCAAACATTAAAAGATAGTGAAATAAATAATTTTACTGGTTTGATAGCAAATAAACAGATTATAGTATCTAGTAATGACAAAATTAAAGATGTGGAACATTGTGTAATTGAGATTAAAAGTGATAACAATGTTTTTGAAGAGGGAGATATTTTACCTATAGAGGATTATGTTAAGTTTATAGTGCTTAACTATCAGCACAAATTTCCAGATACAGAACTTTCAAAGAAGTTAGGTATTAGTAGAAAAAGTTTATGGGAAAAACGAAAAAAATATGACATCATCAAGAAAAAATAAAACAATTCTCATAGATAGAGAAGCAGTTTCAGCATTAGAACTTGTAAAAGATGGTCTTTTATATCCTGTATCTAAACTTATGGGTAAAAATAGAACCAAAATGGTTTTAGATAGCTCACTTATAAAAGGGCAAACTTTCCCATTTCCATTTATTTTAGCACCAGCAGGTAAAAGGAATGAAGAGGTTTTATCTAAGCTTGAAAAAGGTGAAGAGATAACTATACTTTGTGAGGATAAAGAGTTTGCAACACTTATTGTTGATGAAGTCTTTAAAATCAACCCTACCGATAGACTAAAACATATATATGGTACAGATGATTTAACTCATCCCGGAGTTATGGCTACAGCAAAAAGACTTGGTCATTGGGCTGTAAATGGTGAGTATAAAATACTAAATCATACACCAAACAAAAATCTACAAAAGATAAAAGATGCTAAAAAACTTATAAATGCACAACATACATCTTCACTGTTTATGGCTGTAAACCCTCTTCATCGTGCACATGAAAGGCTTATTCGCCAAACTTTAGATTCTACTGATTTACTTGTTATATTTTTACTTAAACCATACGAAAGTGCAAATCTAAGTTATGAGATTCGTAAAGAAACTTTAGAGTATTTTATAAACAACTTTATACCAAAAAACAGAGTAGTTATAGTTCCACTAGAAAATAGTTATATATTTGCTGGATTAAATGAGATAATCATAGATGCGATAGTAGCGAAAAATCATGGTTGTGATAGACTTGTAGTTGGTAGAAACCATGCTGGTTTAGGGATGTATTATGATAGTAACTCAAACAAATCTATTATAGATAAACTTGTAGGGATTGATATAGATGTAACCATAGCTAGTGAATATGTTTATTGTGATCAATGTACAACACTTGTGAGTAAAGACACCTGCCCTCATGGACAACATCACCAAACATCATACCATGCAGATTCTATACTTGAACTTTTAGAGTTAGGTATATTACCACCAGCTGTTTTGATGAGAAAAGATATTTCTGCATTTTTACTATCAAAAATTTTACCAAATAGATTTAAAAATCTAGGTAAGCTTTACTACGATATTTTACCTGCTGCTGGTCTTTTAGAGGAACATACGGAACAAGATTTTTATTTAGAGTTGATGAAACTCTACCAAACAACATCACTTACATAGGATATTTTATGAATTGGTTTTTTATAACATTAGGATATAGTGGGTTATCACCTAAAGCCCCTGGAACTGTTGGAACATTGGTATCATTACCTTTAGGAATGTTAATACTTATATATTTTGAGCCACAAACACTCTTTCTAGCTACTGTTCTTATAAGTATATTAGCTATCCGTGCTATCAATAAGTATGAAGAAAAGTCTGGAATCCATGATGATAAAAGAATCGTTATAGATGAACTAGCTGGTATGTGGTTTGCACTTAGTGTTGCTCCTGCTATCAGTGTAGGGATGGGTGAAGTAACAACCTTAACAAATGGATTCTTAATCCAATCTATATTGTCTTTTACCCTTTTTAGATACTTTGATATAGCTAAACCATCTATCATAGGTAGAATTGACCGTGAAACAAAAGGTGGAATTGGTGTAATGGGTGATGATATTGTTGCTGGTTTTGCTGCAGGAATCCTAAGTTCAGTTATCTGGCAAGGATTATTGAAACTTCAAATTTTTTAAAATATATAGATGAAATTAAATTTTTTTTTAATTATAGATATAATTTTAATTCTTATTGTCTCTTATGGTGTTCACTACAATTACAAAAGGAAAACTTATATAAAAGTTTTTGAATACTTTAAAGTTTTTACACTTATAAGTATCAGTACAAAATTTGCTATGACTACTGGAGTACATCTTAGTAAATGGCATATCATAAAAGCTGATACTTATACCATACTTATACTGATAGGTTTTAGTTTAAATGCTCTTATTATCTACTATTCGTGGAGTTTTATATACTCATTTAGTGCGAAATTTATAAATAATGCTCAAATAAAAAGATTTTTTGCCAAATTTATAACTATTGTCGAAGTTATCATTATAGTAACATTTACACTATTTATGTTTATGCAACTAGATATTACTAAAAAATATATCTACCCTACTGTTAAAAAAAGCTACAGCTATAAGTATATAAAATCTTTTTATGTTAAATTTTTAAATGATGATATGCTTAAGATGATACTAAATTCAGATACAACAATGAATCATAAAGAGATAATTTTAAAATCATTAAAAAATAGTTTTTAAAATGTAACAATAACACACTATCTTCTATCTTCTATCTTCTATCTTCTATCTTCTATCTTCTATCTTCTAAGGAAGATTATGACATAATTAGATTCTATTTTACTTTAAAAAAAGGATTTTTGATGAAGATATATTTGATTTTTGCTATATTTGTAATAAATCTACAAGCTGTTACTATAGGGGAGATGTTTGATGCTATAAAGAAACAACCAACCTCTAAGATTGACGAGATAGGTTTAGAGATGGCAAATATCTCAAAAAAAAGGATTAATGCTCAGTATTATCCAAAAATTGATCTTTTTGCTACATACTCACACTATAATTCACCTACAAATCTAAGACCACTTAATCCACTGGCAACTGGTGGTCTAATAGCAAACAATGAACCGTTAGGCTTTGCAAATACAATTCAAAAAGTTGGTGTAAATGTAAATATACCTATATTTGTAAAAGAACTTAGTTCACTTAGTGAAAAAGCTACTCATTTAGCAAAAAGTGCTAGATTGAAAAAAAGATTAAATTATTATCAAAATGAAGCTTTAATCTTAGGTGCAAATGCTTCTTTAGAGTATTTAGAAAATCTCATAGTTAGCTTAAAATCTACTCAAAATTCTCTTAAAAAAACTAAATCTGATTTACAAATAGCCGTAAATTCTGGTAGAACTCCTGCTATTGCCATAGATAAGATAGATGAAAAGTTAAATCAACTAGATATATCTATAAACTCTATAGATATAAAAAAAGCTACACTACTTTCTACTATAGAGAATCTAACAGGGATGGAGATACAAAACTCTGCAAAAATGAGTATCATCTCAAAAATAGATTCAAATGAGATATTTGCTTTAAAAGCTTTACAAGAGTTGGTTAAGGCTTCTGTTAGCGACTATAAAGCTACTAAAGAGAAAAGGTATTATCCAAAAGTTGCACTAAATATGATGTGGAGTGAAAACTATGCTCAAAATGATACAAATACAGATTCTGATGTAAATTTAGGGTATGGTTACTACCAAGTTGGAATCTCTATACCACTATATAATAGAGATGATGATGTTGATATGCAACTTAAAAAAATAGCTATTTTAAAAGATAAAACAAAATTACAAAATAGTGAACAGGAGTTAAAAAGTGAACTAAAAGCTTTAGAAAAAAGTTTAACACTTTTAGAGAGATCAAAAGAACTCAAAAAAACAAACATACAGAAAAGAGAAGCATTACTAGCATATGCAAAAGTAGCATATGCACAAGGTAGAATCACAGAAGAGGATTACCTAGTATATGAAGATGGTGTTCTTAGTGCAAAATCTAGCTATTTTGAGACAGTTTCTCAAAAATGGCAAACAGTTGCGAAATTAGCAGTTATTTATGGAAATGATTTAAAAGGATTGATAAAATGAAAAAAGTTTTAGTATATGTTGGTATATTAGGTGTTATAGGTTTACTTGTAGTTGCTGGTTTAAAAGCTGTTAAACATAAAAAAGATGAAGAGGCAAAAACTCCACTAGCATATAAATATGATATGAGAGTAGAGACTATGAATCCTAAAATAAGTGATGTTGTTTTAACTCTACCATATTTAGCCACTACAAAAAGTAATGATGATGTAAAAATCAGTTCAAGAGTAAGTGCTAGAATCAAGTATATAGTAAAAAGTGGTACTCGTATAAAAAAAGGTACTGTTATAGTAAAGATAGATGATAAAGATCTAAAAACTCAACTTGAATCGTTAAACTTAAATATAGATTCTATAAAATCTCAACTAGAATCAAAACAAGTTGCACTTTCAAACCTACAAAAATCACATAAGAGAACAGAGGAGTTACTAACTGTTAGAGGTGCTTCAAAAGAGCAATTTGATAAAGAGGTAACAAACCTTGAAGCAACAAAATCAGCGATAGATACACTTCAGTTTAAGATTCAAGAATTAACAGCAAATAAAAGTTCTGTAGATAATAAACTTTCATATACTATGATAAAATCACCAGTAGATGGGATTGTTACGAGATTAGCTAATGTTGGTGATATTGCTATGATGGGAAAACCACTTATAAGTATAAGTGCAAAATCAAACAGTTACTTAGTTGTAAGATTACCAGCTGACATAAAAGCAGATGAGATAATTTTTGAGAAAAAAATCTATATGTTAAATGGATTAAATACAACATTTAATGGTTTACTTGAATATTTAGCAAATATAGATTCAAGCTTAGCTAGTGATCAAATGGTAAATATAGATGTTGTTATATACAACAACAAAGGTTATAACCTACCACACGATGCGATTTTAAATAGAGATGGTAAAAGTTATGTTCTTGTTATAAAAGATCATAAAGCTATAGCTAAAAGTGTTAAGATAGTAGCAAATGCTCAAGAGGGTGTAGTGGTAGATGGTGTTGAACCATCAGAGAATATTGTAGTTGCTAAACAAGATATTTTACTTAAACTTCTAACTGGAATCAAAGTAAAAACTATAAAATATGGGGATAACAAATGATATTTGAATATTTTTACAAAAGACCATATCTACTTTATAGTTTAATAGCTGGTTTTTTTATTATGGGGATTTATGGTTTAACAACCATGCCAAAAAATCTCTTTCCAGATGCAAATCCAGCTAAAATTATAGTTATCACTAAAGTACCAGGGGCAACTGCTAAAGTTGTAACAAGTACAGTTTCTAAGCCGATAGAACAAGAGTTATCAAGACTAGGTCTCATTAGAGATGTAAGTAGTGTTAATATTGCAAATATATCTATCGTAAGTGCAGAGTTTGGATATGAAAAAAGTTTAAATTCGGCAGCTGTTGATGTAGCAAATGCACTAAATATAGCAAAGGCAAAAATGCCACAAGGTTTAAACCCTGCTATATATACTGCTGGAGATTTCACACTTCCTGTTGATGTTATAGCTTTAAGCCCTAAAAACGATTCTATTAACTTAGATGAGATTAGAAAGATTGCAGATAGTTTCATAAAACCTAGACTTTTAAGTAATGAAAAAATTGGTAATGTGGAAGTTTTTGGTGGTTATGAAAGTTCTATCAATATTGAGATAGACCCTTTTAAGGCTAAAAAATATGGTGTAGATTTTGAGACAATCTCAAAAGTTATAACTGCTCAAAACAAAGATATTCCAGTAGGCTTTATCAAAGGTGCAAACAATTTTTATACGGTTACTATTTATGGTGAAAAAGATAATGTTTTAGAGCTTCAAAACTTACTTATAAGACCAAATGTTAGACTAAAAAATATAGCAGATATAAAATGGGGTCACCAAAAAAGAACGAGTGGATATATAGGAAATGGTAAAGAATCTGTTGCCCTATCTATACAAAGAGCACCAGGTGGAAGTGTGCTTGATGTAAGTAAAGCAACAAGAGCAGAGATGAGAAAGCTTGAAGTAAAATACCCAAATATAAACTTTGAAATAAGTGATACACAAAGAGATCTAATAGAACAAGCAAATGACAATATGTTAGAGGCACTAAAAGATGCTATATTTTATACACTTATCATCATTATGATATTTTTAGGTAATTTTAGAGCAATTATTGCTGCTGGGTTATCTATACCAATGGTGTTTTTTATAACGATAGCTATTGTATGGTTAGGTGGTGGTGAGTTAAATATAGTTATATATACTGCTATTATCTTAGCTTTAGGGATGCTAACAGATGATGCAGTTGTTGTTCTTGAAAATATTGAAAGACATCTAGTAAAAAATAAAGAGGATCTACAAGTAGCCATAAAAAAAGGTACTAAAGAGGTTTTGAACCCTATTTTTGCTGGAACAATCGCTACTATTGCTATACTTTTCCCGTTGATGTTTGTTGGTGGATTTCCAGAAAAAATATTTAAACCATTGATTGAAACATTAATTATTGCTTTACTTGTTAGTTACTTTTTATCTGTTACATTTATACCTCTTTTATCTACTTGGTTATACAAAAATGGAACTAAAAAAACAAAAGTAGAAAATGCTTTTGAGTGGTTTTATCAAAATACAGTTGGTAAACTTGTTGCTCCTTATGAAGGGATAATTAAATTTTCTAACAATGGCTGGAGAGTAGCTAGAAGAATAGTTTTAACAGTGGGTGTAATAGCATTTTTAATCTTTAGTATGAGAAATGTTATGCCAACTATAGGTAGAGATGCTATGCCACCAATGGATACTGGTATCATAAAAGCTCAAATAGCTTTTAGTGCAAACACAACAGTTGATGATGCTCAAGAGAGATTAAAACCATTTTTAAATTGGTTAGATAAACAACCTTGGTTAGAGAGAAGTTCTATCGCTTTTGGTAGTGAAGCTGGTGTTCTAAGTCTAGGTAGTGGAAATTTACCAACAGAAGCTACTGTTACTATAAATGCTGTAAATAGATTTGAAAGAGAAAAAACTTTATGGGATCTTGAAAATATTATCAGAGGAAAACTAGCTGATATAAAAGGTATAAAAAGAAATGATGTTTTTGATTTTGGGGCTACTGCTGTATCTAGCATAAAAGCAACTATAGATTCAAGGATAACATCACCAACTTTTGATGGGATGGCACAATACTCCAAAAAAGTACAAGATGCTATGGCAACAATCAAAGGTTTAACATCAGTATCAACAAGTTGGGATAAAGATTTTACAGAGTATATTATAGAAGTAGATAGAAATAAAGCACTTAGATATGGGATAACTCCTTATAATATTGCTATGCAAATACCGATACAAGGTGGTATAGTATCTTTAAATGCAAACTTAGAATCTATGAATACACAAGTTGTTAGACTTTACCTAAAAGATAGATTCACTAAAAACTTGGAAACACTAAAACTTATACCTATAACTACAAAACTAGGTGAGATTCCACTAAGTCAAATAGCAACGATAAAGAAAAGTTTAACTTATGCAAAAATAGAAAGAGACAATATGCTCTACTCTTTAGATGTAAATGGTTACCGTTCCAAACGACCAGTTACACACCTAAGCGATGATGTAAATCAAGCACTAAAAGCGATAGAATCGGATCAATTTACTATCACCAATGCTGGTGATATTGTTCAAATTGACGATAGTTTTAAAAGGATGATGAAAGCTATAGGTCTTGGTATAATTATGTTAATTATGAGTTTAATCGCCATTTATAGATCTGTTAGAATGGCATTTATTATGATTCTTGTACTTCCATTATCTCTTATAGGGGCTTCTTGGGGTATGCTAGTATTTAACAAACCTAGTTGTTTACCTAGTTTACTTGGTATTTTACTATTATTTGGAATCATCATTAAAAATGCTGTTTTACTTATAGATTTTTACCAAACAAATAGAGAAAATGGTGAAACACCATTTCAAAGTGCCATAGATAGTGTAACAATCAGATTCCGTCCAGTTATGATGACAGCATTTGGTACTATAGCAGGTATGATACCGATAGCATTAGAACAAGCTGTAGGGCTAGAGAGACTAAGCCCTTTAGCAGATGTTGCGATAGGTGGTTTACTTATCGGTACACTTCTAACTCTTGTTTATATACCTATGTATGCTTATATATTTGATACAGATGATACCAAAAAGCTTAAAGCTGATAGCTAAGCTTTTTATAAATCCCTCTTTAGAGAGGGGTTTAATTCTCTTTATATATAGACAAAGATGGAAAAGCAAACTCTAAACTGTTTCTTTCAAATATCTCCATTATTTTATACATAACATCCTCTTTAGTTCTCAACCAATCTTCCCAATCAACAGACTTACTAAAACAATAAACCAAAATATTTATACTAGAATCTGAAAATTGATCCAAATAAACTAAAAGTGTCTTTTTAACACCCTCAGCATCATCTTTAGATACAAGTTTTGCACTACGTGCTTTTGTGTACTCATATGTAGTATTTTGAGTAGCGATTCCTTTATGTTTATCTAACATATCTCTTATCTCATCTATCGCTTTTTTTATATCTTTATGGTTTGAATCATACTTTAAACCTAAACTCATCTTGATTCTACGACCAAGTTTTCGTTTGTTCCAGTTCTTTACCTCATTGTTAGCTAAAACAGCATTTGGTACAGCTATGAGTGCATTATCAAATGTTCTAAGTGTTGTAACTCTTAAACCTATCTCAACAACAACCCCCTCTTTACCATCAACCACAATCCAATCACCTTGAGAAAAAACATCACTTAAAAGTACAGATATAGTTCCAAAAAAGTTAGATAAACTATCTTTAGATGCTAAAGCTACTGCGATACCACCGATTCCAAGTCCAGATAAAACTGCTGTTAAATCTACTCCAGCTAACTTTAAAACAACTAAGATTCCGATGATTAAAATAGCAAAATTAAGTATTTTTATACCTACATTTATGATTCCATTTTTAGTTCTAATGTTTGCTCTATCTATATTGTTGATTTTGATAGTTGCGACAACATTTATAACTCTATAGATAAGCCAGATAATTAAAATAGAGTAAGATATGTTAAAAAATTTAACTACTAACCCATTTGTTGTAAAATCATTGTAGATATATATGGTTAAATCTATATTTATTAAAATAACTATCATCTCTAATGGTTTAGAAATTTTACTTAGTATAGCTTCAGCATAATCTTTAAGCTTTTTAGCTTTTAATAGATACATTTTTAAGTAAACATAAACAACTTTTCTTATAAAAAGTATAAATATAAATATAACTAACATAAGTATAATTTTAAAAACACTTAAACCATAAATATCTAAAATAGGGTTTATAAACTTAACAATTTTAAAATCATTTACAAATAGATCAACACCTAAAAGATTATAGTTTGCATACTGATTTAACCTATAAATTTTATCTTCAAAAGTATATAAATGGTTTATCGTATCTATATTTATATCAAGGAGTTTATTAAACTCTATAATATTAGTTTTAGCTATATCTAAAATCTTAGATTGTACTTTTAAATCTAAATATTGTTTATAATTTAAGTTAAGTAGATCTTTATCCATCTCTTGATTTTCAATAACTATTTTATTTAATTTATTATGAAAATTCTCAGTTTTTGTGTAATCAAGAGATTTTAAAACCTCTATAATCATTAAATTTTGATTATGTAGAAGGGTATATGAATTCACCTTTGCTTCATCTCTTAAAACAGCATAACTATTACCTGCTCGTTTATTTATATCTATAATCTTTTTAAGTCTAAAAATTTCAGAATCATATAAATTATCTTTTTTAATAAATGATGATTTATGACTAATCGCATACTCAAAATATTTAAGATATGTATTATCTTGCTCTTTTGCTATCTTAGAAAGAATTTCTGAACTAATATTTGAATCTTGTGATAGTGTTAAAAGTTTAAGCTGTTTTAATATAAATGGATTATACTCACTATTTATAGTTGCATTTAGTATAAAAGGGAAAACTAATATTAAAAAAAATCTAATCAAAATACTCACCTTAATTTCTCGATACTATCTATGTCTAAAGAGGTTATCAAAGATATAGTTTTATTATCTAAACCTTGTAAAATAGCATTTTTTACAATCTCTATCTGCTTGTTCTTTTCACCCTCTTCAACTCCTTGCTCACGACCCTCTTCAAGTCCTAGTTCTCTACCATCCATTCGAGCAGTTTCTATCTCATTATATCTTTTACCCTCTTGCATCGACATATAGTCATATATCTCTAACTCTTTTTCACTCCACTCATATATTTTAG
>Ga0256842_1000335_pt1 | contig 41509 bp, 47 predicted proteins | sample 4559240metaG_FD_185973 | JGI IMG/M metagenome (GOLD analysis project Ga0256842, IMG submission 185973) | Hydrothermal vent microbial communities from Guaymas Basin, Mexico - 4559-240 | ecosystem: Environmental > Aquatic > Marine > Hydrothermal vents | place: Mexico: Guaymas Basin | collected...
CCGATACCGATCCTGGGGCTGATAGCTTGCGCGGTGCCGCCGCTGCGGCGATCGTTGCGCTCCTGCTCGCGGCGCTGATCCCGGCCGAATCGCAGGTGCTGCCCCCGCCCCCTCCCGCACCGCCGGCACCGAGCGCGGGCGAATCATCGGGCGGAGGTGGAGGCGGCGGTAAGGGCGGCGGCGCGGGTCACGCGGCGCCCCCTCCAGCCTCACACCCCGCCCCGGCCCCTCCGAAGCAGGAGCACGGGTCGAAATCCTCGGGCCGGGGCGGGGGAGGACACGGTGGAGGGGGCGCCGCGCACGGCGGCTCCCACGGGAAGCACTCCGGTGGCGGCGGAGGCGGCGGTAAGGGCGGCGGTGGTCACGGTGGCGGTCACGGCCCGGGGTCGAGCGCCGGGGGAGGCGGAGGTGGCGGCAAGTCCGCCGGTGGCGGTCACGGGGGCGCGTCCGGCGGCTCCGGTGGGAGCGCCGGAGGGATCCTGAGGACGCTGTTCGGTGGTGGCGGCGGCAAGTCCGGTGGCGGCGGTAAGGGCGGCGGAGCGTCCGGCTCGGTGGGGCGCGCGATCAGTCACGCGGTGATCAAGGTGGTGTCGGGCGTGAAGGAGGCGGGCAAGAAGGTGAGTGAGGCCGTGCGACGGGCGGTGCGCGGGCTGAGCCGGATCACGGGGGCGCGTCCGGGCACGGTGGGGTGGATCCTGGCGGCCCTACTGTCGTCGGCCGCGCTGGGCTCCGGACTGTACGCGTGGTTCCGGCGGTACCGCTAATCGCCGGCGAGCTGCTCGGCGCACTCGCGGGCGTGCTCCAGCACCTCCTCCTCGTCCACGGTCGTCACGCGCCCGTTCCTGACCACCGGCTCCCCGCCCACGAGCACGTGCTTGACGTCGGCCCCGGTCGCCGAGTACACGACGTTCGAGGTCGGGCTGTGGCACGGGTTCATCCTCGGTGAGCTTCCGTCCAGGATGACCAGGTCGGCGGCGTACCCCTCCTCGATCCTCCCGATTTTTTCCAGCGAGTACACGCCCTCGGCCCGGCTCGTGGTCATTCTCAGGATCTCCCGGGCCCTCGTCGCGGTCGGGTCGCCGCGATCCACCTTGTGCAGCAGGGCGGCCAGCTTCATCTCCTCGAGCAGGTCCAGGTTGTTGTTGCTGGCGCATCCGTCGGTGCCGAGCGTGACGGTGGCGCCCCGCTCGAGCAGGTCCGGGACGGGGCTCACGCCCGAGGCGAGCTTCATGTTGCTGGCCGGGTTGTGGGAGACGATGACCCCGCGGCGGGCGAGCGTGTCGATCTCGTCGTCCGTGAGCCAGACGCAGTGGGCGGCGATGACGTCATCGCCCAGGAGCCCGAGCTCGTCGAGGTACTCGACGGGTCGGCGCCCCGTTTCCTTCTTCACCTGCCGGACCTCGTCCCGCGTCTCCGCGACGTGGATCTGAATCCTCACGCCCCACTCGTCCGCGAGTCGCCGGACCTCGCGCAGGAGCTCCTCGGAGCAGGTATAGGGCGCGTGCGGGCCCAGCGAGACCTCGATCAGGTCCTCCAGCCCGTGGCACTTGCGGTAGATTCGGCGCGTCTCCCGGAGCTCCTCCTCGCGCTTGTCCTCGTCGCCCAGGTCGATCATGCCGTGCGAGATGACGGCCCGGATGCCGGCCTCGGCGTACGCCTCCGCGACCGCGCCCATGTAGAAGTACATGTCCACGAGGCAGGTGGTGCCCGACCTCAGCGCCTCCACGGCGGCCAGGGCGGCCCCCCACCGGCACTTCTCCGCGTCCAGCCGCTCCTCCCGGGGCCAGATCTCCTCCTCCAGCCACCGCATGAGCGGGAGGTCGTCGGCGATCCCGCGGAGGAGGGTCATCGGGCCGTGCGTGTGCGTGTTGATCAGGCCGGGTAGGATCACGTCGCGCTCGTCGAGGGTGAGCTCGTCCTCCCAGTCCTCGGAGGCCTCCAGCTCCTTCCGGGTGCCCACGAACGCGAACCGGCCGTCCTCGATGAGCAGGCCCGCGTCCTCGATCGTCTCGTCCGGGGTCAGGAGCACGCCGCCCAGCACGGCCAGCCGCATGCGCGCCCGCCCCGGCGAGGTTAATAGCGGCGGGGGCCGCGGCCCCGCCGGGGTTCCCGGATGATAACCGTAGCGGTGCCGAACAAGGGGCGCCTGCACGAGCCGGCGCTGAACCTCCTGGAGCGGGCGGGGATCCGGGTCGAGGAGCCGATCGGCCGGCGGTTGAAGGCCGAGACCAGCGACCCCGAGGTCGAGGTCATGTTCGTCCGGGCGGCCGACATCCCGCGGCTGGTGGAGGAGGGCGCGGCGGAGCTGGGGATCACCGGTCACGACCTGGTCGTGGAGTCCGGGGCCGAGGTCGAGGAGCTGCTGGACCTGCGGTTCGGTCGGGCCAGGATGGTGCTGGCGGTCCCGGAGGAGTCCGACGTGGAGCGGCCGGAGGACCTGGAGGGGTGCACCGTCGCCACGGAGTTCCCGAACATCGCGCACCGGTACTTCGAGGAGGAGGTGGGCGTGGAGGTGGAGGTGGTCGAGGTGACGGGGGCCACGGAGGTCATGCCGCGGATCGGGGTGGCGGACGCGATCGTCGACCTGAGCAGCACGGGCACGACGCTGCGCGTGAACCGGCTGCGCGTGGTGGACGAGATCCTGCGCACGTCCGCCCGGCTCGTCGCGCACCCGGACGCGGTGGAGGACGAGACGGTGCAGCGGATTCGGCTCTCGCTGGAGGGCGTGCTCAACGCGGAGGGCAAGAAGCTGATCATGATGAACGTGCCGCGGGACCGGCTGGACGAGTTCCGGGAGCTCCTTCCCGGCGTGACCGGACCCACCGTCTCGGAGCTGCTGAGCCGGGAGGACATGGTCGAGCTGTACGCGGTGGTGGACGAGGAGGAGGTCTCGAACGTCATCCTCGAGGCGAAGCGGCTGGGGGCGGAGGGGATCCTGGTCCTGCCCATCGAGCGGATGATCCCGTAATCACCGCTCTATCAGCTCCAGCAGCGCCGTCGGGTCGATGTGCCCCCGGTACAGGGCCGTGCCGAGCACCACCCCGTGCGCCCCGGCCTCCCGGACCGTCTTCACGTCCTCGATCGTGGACACGCCCCCCGAGTAGAGCACGGGGCGCTCCGTGAGCTCCGTGACCTTCCGCACCAGCCCCTCGTCGATCCCGCGCTCCCGACCCTCCCGGTGCACGGCCGTGACCAGGAACCCGTCCACCCGCCCCTCGAACCGCTCGACGGCCTCCTCCAGGCCGACCCCGGTCTCCTCCTTCCAGCCCCGGACGAGCACCTGGTGCTCCTCGTTCACGTCCAGCGCTACGAACGCCTCGACCCCGTGCTCGCGGCACACGTCCAGGATCTCCTCGAACTCCTCCTCGTCGGTGAAGGCCACGGTGCCCAGGATCAGCCGGTCGGCCCCCAGCCCGGCGAGCTCCTCGGCGCGCTCGGCGGACCGGATCCCTCCCCCGACCTGCACCCCGGCATCGACCTCCTCGCAGATCCTCCCGATGACCTCCGAGTTGTCCCCCTCACCCCGCGCCGCGTCGATGTCGACCACGTGGATCCAGGGGAAGAACTCGGCCCACTGGCGCGCGGTCTCCACGGGATCGTCCGACTCGAACTTGACCCTGCTCGGGTCACCGCCCTCCAGCTGGACGCACTTGCCCCCTAACACGTCGACGGAGGGGATCACGACGAAGGTCACGGGTCCGCCCCCTCACTCGAACTCGATCGTCGCGGGCGGCTTGGGCGTGAGGTCGAACAGCACCCGGGTCACGTCGGGCACCTCGCTCGTGATCCGATCCTGGATCCGCCGGAGCACCTCCCACGGGACCTCCGGCACGTCCGCGATCATGGCGTCGATCGACTCGACGATCCGCACCGCGACCACCCATCCGTAGTCCCGCTGGTCCCCCTTCACCCCCGTCGCCTTGCAGTCCAGGAGCGCGGCGAACGCCTGCCAGGGCCGCTCCATCTTCCCCTCCTCCACCGCCCGCTCCACCTCCTCCTCCACGATCGCGTTCGCCTCCCGCACGATCTCCACCTTCTCCGGCGTGACCTCACCCAGCACCCGCACCGCCAGGCCCGGACCCGGGAAGGGCATCCGCTCCACGATCTCCTCCGGGATCCCCAGGTACCGGGCCACCTCCCGCACCTCGTCCTTGTACAGGTCTCGCAGCGGTTCCACCACGTCCAGCTCCAGCCGCTCGGGCAGCCCGCCCACGTTGTGGTGCGACTTGATCCCCCGCTCCGACTCGATCACGTCCGGGGCGATGGTCCCCTGCACCAGGACCTCCGCCCCCTCCTCCCGCGCGACCCGCTCGAACACCTCGATGAACTTCTCACCGATGATCCGCCGCTTCTCCTCCGGGTCCGTGACCCCGCGCAGCGCCTCGAAGAACTCGTCCGCCGCCTCCACGAACCGAAGGTTCAGCCCCAGCTCCTCCTCGAGCACCCGACGCACCCGCTCCGGCTCACCCTTCCTCATGAACCCGTGGTCCACGAACACGCACACCAGGTTCTCGCCGACCGCCCGGTGGGCCAGCACCGCGGCCGTGGTGCTGTCCACGCCCCCGGAGACCGCGATGATGGCCTTTCGGTCCCCGATCTCCCTCCGCAGCCGCTCCACGGCCTCCTCCACAAACTCCTTCGGGTCGAACATCGACCGTCCCCCCGGGGCGTCCTTGGACCCCTCGGAGGTGCGCAGGCTGGCGGAGCATCTGGTCTCCCGGGCGGAGGGTGCGTGCGGGGTCACGCACGCCGTGCTCGAGCTCCTCACGGGTTACGGTTACCGGGCGGAGTGCCGGGAGCGCCCGGAGGGCGTGGAGGCGCGGATCGTGGACGGGGACGGAGACGTGGTCTCGACCGGCCGGGACGTGACCTGGGCCCCCGCGATCCTTGACGCCCTGCTCGACCTGGGCGCCGTGCCCTGGGGCGAGGAGCTGCGCCGGATCCTGACCCCGGACCGGGACGCTAAAGCCTTGGCCCGGGTGTTCGGGTGGGGTCGGATCCTCACGGTGGGTCGCGCGGCCACCCGGCTGGCCCTGCGCGAGGGGGGCGAGGTCCGGGTCCGGCGGAGGGGGCTCGGCTCCGAGGTCGTGATCCGGTGCGGCGATCGCGAATCGCGCTACGTTTCCTACTGTCCGGCGTGCGCCCTGGCCCTGGCCGCCGCCCGGCACCCCGGGCTGAGCCGCGCCCTCCGGAGGGAGCTCGCGGACGCGCCCAACACGGGGCGGGAGAAGGCGGAGGACGGGGTCGTCAACGTCGTCCGGGTGCGGCGCGGGGTCTCCCTCTCCGAGCTGCGGTTCGAGGACCGCGAGCCCGTCCGGAACCGCGGGTGCTGCATCGCCTACTCCCTCGTCCGCGCGGAGCTCAAGGCGGGGTACGGTTCCGCGTCCTCGCGCCGCCTGTTCCGGGCGTACTGCGACGCCTGCCCCCTGAAGCACTGCTGGGTGGGCCGGCCGGTCAGCTCGCTGGGGAACGCCGTCCTGCAGCGCCTGACGGAGGAGGAGGGGGACGTGAAGTTCATCGTCCGGCGGTACCCGGAGGTGGAGACGCCCGTCGGCCGGGGTCGGGGCACGCTCTGCGCGCTGAGCGCCTGCGCGAACGCGGTCCTCCGGCTGGACGCGGGCCGGCTGCTGCGGCCCGAGCCCTCGGACCCGCGCGCCTGGGGGGAGGGCTGATGCCCCGGTACCGGGTGGGCCTCGCGGACACGACCTTCGCCCGCGTGGACATGGCCTCCGTCGCGGAGAAGGTCCTGAGGGAGCACCTGCCCGGGGTCGAGATCCGCCGGTACACGGTCCCCGGCATCAAGGACCTGCCCGTCGCCTGCAAGCGGCTGATCGAGGAGGAGGGCTGCGACGTCGTCATGGCCTTCGGCATGCCCGGGCCGACGGAGATCGACAAGCAGTGCGCGCTCGTCGCCTCCATGGGCCTGATCCTGGCCCAGCTGATGACCAACACGCACATCATCGAGGTGTTCGTGCACGAGGACGAGGCCGAGGACGAGCGGGAGCTGCACGAGCTGGCCGTCCGCCGGGCGGAGGAGCACGCGCTGAACGTGGTCAAGCTGCTCGAGAAGCCGGAGCTGCTCACCCGGGAGGCGGGCACGGGCCGGCGCGAGGGTCACCCGGACGTGGGCCCCCTGCGGGAGTGAGGCCATGGCCTGGACGCGGAGGGTCCTGGAGGACTGCCTCGGGGTGGGGAGGGACGAGCGGCTGCTGGTGCTGACGGACCCGGGGATGGAGGGGCTGGCCCGGGAGCTGTTCGAGGCGGCGCGGTGCGACAGCTCGCTGATGGTCGTCGAGCCCCGGGAGCGGCACGGGGAGGAACCGCCCGAGCCCGCCGCGGCGGCCATGCGGGCGGCGGACGCGGTCGTCGCGCTCACCTCGTGGTCGATCTCGCACACGCGGGCGCGGGAGCGGGCGTGCCGGGCCGGGGCCCGGGTGGCCTCGATGCCCGGGGCGACCCGGGAGACGCTGGAGCGGGCCGTGGACGTGGACTACGGGGACCTGCGGCGGCGGGCGCGCGAGCTCGCGGAGCGGCTCACCGAGGCCGAGGAGGCCGTGCTGATCACCGGAGACGGGGCCCGGCTGCGCCTGGACCTGTCCGGCCGGGAGGGGATCCCGGACGACGGGGACCTGCGCGAGCCGGGATCCTTCGGGAACCTGCCGGCGGGCGAGGCCTTCATCGCCCCGGTCGAGGGCTCGGCCGAGGGCGAGCTCGTGATCGACGGGAGCGTGGCCCCGGACGGGCGCCTGGACGGGCCCCTCCGGCTCCGGATCCGGGAGGGGAGGATCGTCGACGCCGACGGTCCCGGGGACCTGGAGTTCCTGCGGCTGGTCAGGGAGGCCGAGGGCGGGGACGTGGTCTGCGAGCTGGGCGTCGGGGTGAATCCCGGCGCCAAACTGTGTGGAAACCCGTTAGAGGACGAAAAAGCTTTAGGAACCGTGCACGTGGGCTTCGGCGACAACAGCACGTTCGGTGGCGAGAACGCGTCCGAGGTGCACCTGGACGCGGTGATCGTGCGTCACCGGCTGTACCTGGACGGGGAGAGGGTCTCGCCCCCGTGACGGGGGTCGTCCGGGCTTGGACCGGGAGGAGCTGCGCCGCCTGCTCGAGCTCGACACGTACCTCTCCCTGGCCTCCGAGCGGGACGACCTCGACGTGCTGGAGGTGCTGGAGGAGACCATGCTGCTCCTGGACGAGTTCGCGGAGCGCCTGAAGGAGGTGGACGTGGACGAGAAAACCCCGCTGATCGTGGACGAGCCCCGGGAGTTCCGGGAGGACGAGCCGGAGCGCGACCCGGAGTACCGCGAGAAGATGCTCGAGAACGCGCCCAAGTCCGAGGACGGGTACGTCGTCGCCGAGCGCGCGCACTGGCTTCGGTAGGGGCCGCCCCGTGCCCACCGTCGTCCCCATCGACGAGTTCTGGGACCTGACCGAGGGCGAGCGCCGCGAGGTGGACGCCGTCACCTGCGCCACCGTCGGCCTCATGAGCGGGGTCTACGGGATCCTCTCCTTCCGCGTGACCGACCCGGGCGAGGTCCGCCGGTTCCGGGAGGTCGAGCTCGAGGGGATCCGCGTTCCCGTCGGTCCCTGCCCCAACGAGCGCCTGGGACTGGTCGAGTGCCTGGTCCCCGCGACCCTGCGGGGCAGGATCTCCGGGGCCGAGCTCCTCCGACGGATCGCGGCCGGCCGGGAGTTCCACGCGGTGGCCGTGGCGGACGACGGGACCGAGCACGAGGTCACCGTCGGTCCCGAGGACCTCGACCGCGCGCTCCTGGCCTCCACCCGCACCTGCTTCCGCAACTACACGGCCTTCATCCACGACGGCCCCGAGCCCGAGCGGACCATCTTCGCCCCGAGGCCCCTGCGCCCCGGGGAGGCCGCGTTCAGCGGGTGCGGGGGCTACAACCCGCTGGAGCACGACCCCCGCCTCCGGCTGCACCGACCGGGCCGACGCGTACTCTTCTGCGGCGCCCCCGCCGTGATCACCGGGACCGGGACCCGAAGCACCCCCGACCGCCCCAACCTGACCCTCCACGCGGACCTTCGCGAGTGCGACCCGCGGTTCATGGGCGAGTACCGGACGGCGGCCGGGCCGGAGAACATCGCGGGCGTGGCCTCGGCGATCGCGGTCACGGAGGAGACGCTCGAGTGGCTGGACCGCCGGCACGAGGACGCGGAGCTCCCCGTGGTCCGCCTCTCGGACCGCCGCCCCGTGGGCTCGGCCCGGTACTCGGACGTCTGGGTGCAGGAGCGGGTGGAGTGGGACCCGTCCCGGTGCGAGAACTGCGACCCGTGCGCCCTGGAGGAGCGCTGCCCTTACCCGTACTCGGACGTGCGGTCCGGGGACTGCTTCCACTGCGGGTACTGCGCGGAGTTCTGCCCCGCGGTCCGGGTCCGGAGGGGCGAGCTCGAGGTGGGCGGGGAGCGGTACCGGGTCGTGGCCCGGGAGTCCTCCGCCCACCTGGCCCGGGAGCTCATGCGGGAGGCCGCCGCGGCCGCCGAGGAGGGGCGAATAGACCTTTTAACGCCCGGCCGATGAGGACTCTTGCCCGGCCCTGAGCGGTGAAGAGTGCGGCGCCGACCGAGGCCGTCACGCTCACCACCCGGGGGACGGGCGCGAGCCGGCGACCGCCGCCGATGAGCGCCCGGTACGGCGCCCCGGCACAGCCCCGGCGGGCCCCCTCGACGCCGCGCCGCGTCGGGATGAGAGGGGGTCCCACGGACCGGGGACACCGGTTCTTTCACGACGAAAACACCGCGGTCAATTCCCATAAACGACCGATCGACTGTTCCCGACTGACCGACAATCACGAACAATCGCGGGGGAGGACCCGGGTGAAGCCCGACCGGACGGTGGACGCCCGCGGCGCCGCCTGCCCCGGCCCCGCCGTGATGGTCGCCCAGGAGCTGGACGAGATGGAACCGGGCCAGGTGCTCGAGGCGCTGGTGGACTCGAAGAGCGTCGCGGAGGACGTGGCCGAGACCGCGCGCGAGAAGGGTCACGAGGTCCTGAGCGTGGAGGAGTCCGACGACGGCGTGCGCCTCCTGATCCGGGTGTCCGGGGAGGAGTCCGAGGGGGAGGAAGCGCCCGCCCAACCGGCCCGGATCGACACCGTCATGATCGTCCAGAGCACCGGGACCGCCAACCCGGAGCGGGCGTACGCCACGTTCCTGATCCCCGAGGCCGCGCTCGCCATGGACCTCAACGTGATCATCTTCGGGATCATGGACGGGGTCACGGTGCTCGTCGAACGGGAGGCGGAGAGGGTGCGCCACCCGGAGTTCCCGCCCCTGATCGAGAAGGCGGCCGAGCTCCTGGACCGGGAGAGCGTCGAGGCTTACGCCTGCGAGCTGAGCCTGGAGGCGCGCGGGATCGACCCGGAGGATCTCATGGACGGGGTGCGAGTGGCCGGGGCTCCCAAGTTCCTGAGCCTCATCACCGACCCGGGTGTGAGGCCGGTTTGGCTATGATCCACGCCGTCATCGCCGGGCTCTCGGCGGGCGTGGCGCTGGAGTTCGCCCTCCCGGCGATGGTCCGCCGATGCCCGTGGATGTGGCTCTCCGTCGCCGCCGGCGCGGCCGCCACCCTCCTTTGCCCGCTGCACGCGGTGCGACCGGAGCTCGGGACCGCGGGGGCCGCGGCCGGGCTGCTCACGGGGGTCTCGGCGCTGGCGGTCCGGGTGAGCGAGCTGAGGTCCGGACAGCTGGGGTCCCTGGGGTTCTCCCTCCGCGGGGTCGCCCCGTACACGCTGCTCATCTCCCTCGGCACCTACGCCCTCCTCTAGCGCCCAACCTACTTACCCGAGCCGGCCGACGGGTCGAGCGGGGCCGGGGTGAGCTACTACCGGGAGCTCGCCCGGAGCCTGGTGCGCGAGGCGTCCTGGGCCGCGTTCCAGGGCACCGTTCGGGTGATCCGGGGCCGGGTGCTCGCGTACGTGCACGTGACGCGCTCCGGGGCCCGGGTCGTCGTCCCGTCCCGGTTCAGCCCGGGCCTGCGGCGGGAGCTGCGGCGCGAGGTGTCGGACCGCGTGGCCTCCGAGGGCCCGCTCCGGCTGTACCGCCGCCTGGTCACCCGGCACCTGAGCCGCGCGGTCTCCCTGCTGCGGGGCGCTCGGTCGCTCGGTCACGTGGCGCGCGGGCCGCGGCTGCTGGCGAGCGTGAGGCTGCGCGGTGACTCGCTGCTGGTCTCGGTGCTGGGCGCGGACCGGGCCCCCTTCTCCCTGACGCTCGAGTTCCCGCTCCCCTCCCGCCTGGTGTGGGTGCTGGACGCCCCGGACGGGGAGCCGCTCCTGACCCTGTCGGGGCGGGCGGCGAGGGACGCGCACCGGCTGCTGGAGGGGCTGGCCCGGGCCGGCGTGCGGCCCCGACCCGCGTCGAGCCGCTTTTAGCCCGGGCGGGGACCGTACCGCGGGGGCTGCGCGTGGACGAGGAGCGGATCGAGGAGCTCGCGGAGCGGGTCGCGAAGGGTGAGATCAAGTTCTACGAGGTGGAGGAGTACACGGACGGGGACAGCGAGCTGGCGACGGAGGTGCGCCGTCGGGCGGTGGAGAAGCTCACGGGGGCCCGGCTCAAGCACCTCGGGGAGTACACGATCGACGCGAACCGGGCGATGGACAAGAACATCGAGAACATGATCGGGGCCGTGCAGATCCCGGTGGGGATCGCGGGTCCCCTGCGCGTGCGCGGTGAGTACGCGGATGGGGAGTACTACGTCCCGCTGGCGACGACGGAGGGCGCGCTCGTCGCCTCGGTGAACCGGGGCTGCTCCGCCATCACCGAGTCGGGCGGGGCGCACGCGCGGATCGTGAAGGACGCGATGACGCGGGCGCCCGTGTTCAAGCTGCCGAGCGCGCGGAAGGCGCTCGAGTTCGTGGAGTGGGTGCGCGAGCACTACGACGAGATCAAGGAGGCGGCGGAGAGCACGACGCGGCACGGGGAGCTGCTCGGGATCGAGGAGTTCATCACGGGGCGTCACGTGTTCCTGCGGTTCGAGTTCGACACGAAGGACGCGATGGGGATGAACATGGTCACGATCGCCGTCGAGGAGGCGGTCCGGTGGATCGAGGAGCATCACCCGGACGCCAAGTGCGTGTCCGTGAGCGGGAACGTGTGCGTGGACAAGAAGCCCTCCTGGCTGAACAACGTGATGGGGCGCGGGCGGACGGTCGTGGCGGAGGTGGAGGTGCCGGCCGACGTGGTCGAGGAGAAGCTGAAGACGACCCCCGAGGCGATGGCCGAGGTTAACTACCGGAAGAACCTGATCGGCTCGGCCACGGCGGGTAACGTCGGCTTCAACGCGCACCACGCGAACATCGTGGCGGCCATCTTCCTGGCGACGGGTCAGGACGAGGCGCACGTCGTGGACGGGTCCACGGGGTACACGACCATGGAGGTGACGGAGGACGGCGACCTGTACGCGAGCGTGACGATCCCGAGCCTCAACGTGGGCACCGTGGGCGGGGGGACCGGCGTGGAGACCCAGCGCGAGTGCCTGGAGATCCTCGGCGTGGCGGGCGGGGGCGACCCACCGGGCACGAACGCGCGGGAGTTCGCCGAGGTCGTGGCGGCCGCGGTCCTGGCCGGGGAGCTCTCGCTGATCGCCGCCCTGGCGGCCGGACACCTCGGACGCGCCCACCGGCTGCTCGGCCGGTAGGGGGGAGACCCGGGCCGGTGCGCTGCCGACGGTGCGGCGCCCGGGTGCGACCCCCCTACCGCTGCCCGCACTGCGACGCCCCCACCTTCCCCTACGCCGCCTTCACGATCGAACCCGACCCGGAGCGGCCCCGGTACGAGGTCGTCTTCCTCTCCCGGGAGCGCGAGCACCGGGTCGAGCGCGCCCCCGCCGGGGACCCGGACGGCATCCTCCTCCGGAACCTCGCGGAGGAGCTCGGCGAGCTCCTGAACGCGGCCCGCCCCGAGCGGGTGATCGGCGCGGACACGCCCCCCTGGCTCGTCGATCGCGTCGAGCGCATCGCGGGCGTGGAGTGCGAGCTGCACCGTGGAGGGCTGGAGTCGGCGGTCGAGCAGCTGCGGACGGAGCTGGAGGCCCGCGACCGGCTGCCGACCGTGGACTCACCCCCGGAGCGGAAGCTCGGGGGCAGTCACTCGACGATCATCGGGGGGCGCCGGGGCCGCGAGCTGCTCCTGCGCGTGGCCGCCCTCCCCTACGTCAAGCGCGTGATCCCCGGTCGGATCGGGGCCAAGGGCTCCCGGGGCGGGGGCGGGGTGCGGCTGAAGGTCACCCGCACGGACGAGCGCGGGAACCTGAAGCTCCTGCTCTCCGAGGGCGCCGCCACCCAGGAGATCTTCCTGGTCACGACGGCCCGGAGCGCCCGGGAGGGCCGCCTGATCGCCCGCCTGGTGGAGCGCGTCATTCGAGAAGCCGCCGCTCCCGCCGCTTCGGCGGCCGGACGGTGATCACCGCCAGCGCCCGCTCCCCCTCGCGCGCCAGCACGAGCGCCCGGGACTCGCCCGAGAAGCGGACCCGCTCGTACTCCCCCCGCAGCTCGTCCAGGTCCAGCCGGCCGACCGCGACCGGCTCGCACCCCTCCGACGTGATCACGTACACCGTGTGGGAGGGGTCCAGCCGGTCCAGGTGCCGCCGCAGCTCCCCCTCGTAACGCTCGAACCGCTTCATCCGCATCTCCGACATGACCAGCGCCCGCTCGGGCCCCACCGCGATCCACACGTCGTTCCGCAGGAGCACCCGGGCCTCCCGCGCCAGCGTTCGCAGGTGCCGGACCACCTCGGGCACGTCCGCCGAAGGCGATAACTCCCTCCCCCTCACGCGCTCCACCGCGTGCAGCGTGGGGACCAGCACCCACCGGTCCGGGTCGAACTCGCGCGTCACCGTCTCGGCCAAGGCGATCACCCGCCGGGGAGGGGAACCGTTGGAGCTGACGCCGGAGGAGGCGCGCGAGCGGTGCCGGGGTAAGGGTTGGGTCAGCCCGTACGAGCGCGTGGCGACGCTCGTGGGGCGGCGCGAGGACCGGGTCCTGCTCGTGGAGGACCACCCCACGCCCACCGGGTCCGACTGGATGATCCGCCAGTACGCCGCGACGAGCCCCCTCGTCGAGCGCGCCTGGCGCGAGGGTCGCCGGCACTTTTTCCTCCTCCGGGTGGGTCGCGCGGACCTGCGCCTGGAGCCGGGCGTCCGCGCCGCCGGGGTTGAGCGGGTGGAGGTCACCGACGGGGAGGTGCGGGTCACCCACGCGGGCCTGGCCGGGGCGGGCGTGGGCGCGACCCTGGCCCGGGGGTGCGCGGAGGGCGTCCTGCGCGTGGAGATCCACGAGGAGGGGGGCGGGGCCCGGCTGGGGCGCGGGACGGTGGTCACGCCCAAGCTGCGCCGGCTGCTGATCGGGGTGGACGACACGGACACCCGGGAGCGCGGGGCCACCTGGTCCGCCGTGGACGCGGTGTGCCGGGAGCTGGAGCGGGCGTGGGAGCGCGTGTTCTACTCCCGGCACGTGACCGTGCAGCTGTACCCCGGCGCCCCCGACCGGACGCAGAACTGCGCGGCGGCCGTGGTGGAGCTCGGGGTGCCGCCGGACCGGCTCGAGGCGGTGAAGGAGGACTTCCTGGACCGGCTCGCGGACCGGTGCTTCTCCGGGTCCACCTGCGTCGCCTTCTGGGAGGGGCTCGAGGTCCCCCAGGGCGTGCTCGACCTGGGGCACGCGGCCAAGCTCCGGGTCGTGCGACCGGAGGAGGCGGAGGCGGTGATCGAGCGCGAGGGGATCGAGGTGGTCCCGCTCGGGGAGCGGGATCGGGGCAAGATCGGGGCCGTGGCGGCGCTGGCCTTCATCGATCGCCCGGAGCTCGCCGCCCGCGTTCCCAGATCACCCGGCCATCCCTGACCACCCGGACGACCCGGTGCAGGGGGATCTCCGCCCCGTACACCCGCAGGAAGCCCCGCTCCACCCGCTCGATCTCGTCGCCTCGCACCTCCCGGAGCCGGGAGGCGGTGCCGCGGTCCACCACGTAGAAGACGTACCGGGACGGGTCCTCCCGCGGGTCGTAGAGCATTTTGCTTATAATCTCCCGCAGCTCGGACCGTCCGGCCAACCTCACCACCCGCGCGGGGCGGTCGGCGTGGACCCCAGGACCGGGGCCCTGATTTCAACGATCTGCCTCGTGGCCGCCCTGGCCACGGTCCAGTGGGACGTCCTGCTGAACCTACCCACCGCCGTGCACGATCTGATGACGGCGGACCGGCTCGCCCACCAGGCGCTCAGCGAGAAGGACCGGGGAGACGCGCTCATGCGGGACGCGTCCCGGGCGGTGTCCGCGGCCGGGTCCAACCCGCTCGCCGTCCTCGCCGCCGCCCCCCGGATCGTGCGGGACGTGACCGAGGCGTACCGGCACTACGAGAGGTCGCTGCGCCTCGCGGAGGAGGGCCTCCGCCACCTGGACCGCGGGCTGCGGCTGATCGGGGCCACGAGCGACCCGGAGATCCGGCGCGCCTTGGACCTGATGTGGGAGGGGCTGGCCGGGTACCGGCGCGCGCTGTCCGAGTTCCACCGGGGCGTCGTCGCGGCGCGCTCGGGGGACTTCAACGCCGCCCTAAGGCACGTGAACGCCTCCTACCGGCTGATGCGGCGGGCCGATCAGCGGTTCCGGCAGGGGCGCTCGATGCTGGAGGACAAGACCCTGCTCTTCATGGGAGGCTAGGGCGCCGTGAGGCGGCTGGAGGAGCGGCTCCGGGCCCTGCGGTTACCCTCGGGCGTCCGCTGGTGCCCGAGGAGGATGACGGACCGGTCCCGGGGACGGCGGTGGTACGCGGTCCGCGGCTCCGACGCCGTGCGCATCACCGTCCCGGTGCGCGTGTACCGGCGCGACCTGCGGAAGGTGCCCGAGGGGGCCGAGGACGCGGCCGCGCACCCGATCATCGAGCGGATCAAGCGGGAGGCGCGGGAGGAGCGCGACCTGTACCCGCTCTCGGGCCGGCTGATCGACTACAAGAAGGCGCGGAAGCTCACCGAGCCGTGCACCGTCGTCCGGCTGCACGGGTTCCGGACGCCGCCCCTGTGGATGCCGGGGGAGTCCAACCGGGTCCTCCGGGACTCCCGCGAGGTCCTGCTCTCGGTGAAGCTCCTCTTCCCCCCGGACTGGAGCGATGAGCGCGTGCTGGACGGGGTCTTCACGGCCCTGGACGCGCTGCGGGACGTCGTGCGGTCCGTGCCCCGGCGGGAGATCCTGCGGACGTGCCGCGTCGTGCTGGACCAGCGGGAGCTGCGGGAGCGGATGGAGTCGGGCGAGCTGACGCACGAGGGGCGCCGGGTGGTCGCGCTGATCGGGGAGGGCACGCGTCCCGCCCGTCGGTTCACGGACGTGCGGCGGCACTACCGGATCGCGGGCCCGAAGCCGGACCCGCACATCCCGTTCGAGGTGCCGGAGGACGAGGAGGCGGGGCTGGAGCCGCTGGAGCTGAAGCTGCCGTGGACGGGGGAGCGGCGCCGGTTCCTGCCCATTTACGAGGGGGAGATGTTCGCGGTCGCGGGGGCGAACGCGCAGGGGAAGACGACGCTGATCAACGCGATCGAGTCGGGGAAGGACGATCACGCGCCCGGGGACGGGCGGGAGTACGTGATCACGGTCCGGCGGACGGCGCGGGCGGAGGCGGGGATCAAGCGGATGCGGGGGGAGGACGTCAGCCTGTTCTTCCGGGAGCTGCCGCCGGGGTACGAGGGCACGCCGGAGAACGTGCGCGGCCTGGCCAGCGGCTCGATGAAAATGGCCGCGGAGATCCAGCGGGCGGTGGAGGAAGGGGCGAGGATCCTGTTCATCGACGAGGACAAGGCGGCCGTGAACCTGCTCGTGCCCGGGATCCTGACGCGCCGGCTGGAGGGCATCCGGACGCTGGTGGAGGTGAAGGACGAGATCACGTCGCGCGGGGTCACGATCGTCGCGGCGACGGGCGTGCTGGACGACTTCACGGCCGCCGCGGATCGGGCCATCGTGATGGAGGAGCACCGGCCCAAGCCGCTGAACCTGCGGGAGTTCCGGGCCCGGCTGGCGAGGCACCACGCCGAGCTGGCCCGCCGGTACTCCGAGGCCGGGTGATCAGCCCAGCTTCCCCGCCTCGCCGCGCACCCGCTCCCGCATCCGCTCGGACCGCTCGATGAACTCCTCCATCTCCTCCTCCGTCGCCTCTTCCACGACCAGGATCTCGGCCTCGACGCCCGGGTTGACCTCCCGACCCTCCAGCTCGAAAGCGACCTCCAGGGCCTCCTCCTTCCCGTGCTCGAAGAAGGTCTCCAGGATGGGTAGGATCGCGATCAGGGACGGGGCGGCCACGGCCACGTCCGCCTCCGGGATGCAGTACTCGTTCCCGTTGAAGGCCACGGCGAGCCCACCACCCTCCCGGACCGCGCGCAGCATCTCCACGTCCGTGATGCTGTCCCCGATGCACGCGACCTCCTCGACCTCGAGCCCCAGGGACTCGCAGACGTCCTCCACGACCGCCGCCTTCCGGCTCCCGCCCACCACCTTCACCCGCGCGCTGAACTCGCCCAGGCTCGTCCCCTCCAGGCGGCCCAGGAGCTCGTCCACCCGATCGACGAGCTCACGATCCTCCACCTCGTCCGGCGGGTACAGCTCCAGCAGCTCCCGCTCGATCTCTCGCACCAGCTCCCGCTCCTCCTCCGAGGGCTCCGGGGCCTCGTCCAGGGGCAGCCGGGTGCAGTACACGTTCCGCTCCGGGATGCCCAGCCGGCTGGCCACGGTCAGCGCGTGCTGCTCGTAGCTCGTGGACGCGATGAACTTGGGGCAGGTCAGCTCCCTCACCGTCTCCAGCGCGCCCGGCGTGAGGTCCGCCTGCTCGGACACCTCCTTAAGACCCTCCTCCGTGACCCCGTGCGCGAGGAGGAAGGGCACGATCAGCTGCAGCGTGGTGCCCGGCTCGTACCCCTCCCGCCGTTCCTTGAGGTACACGACGTCATCGTACCGGCTGAGCACCTCGAAGATCAGGTCGCCCTCCGGCACGAACCTCCGCATCACCTCGTAAGCATGGTCCATCGGCGACAGCGGGCCCTCCAGGTCGAAGATCACCGAGCTCACGACCGCCGCCCCCGGAGCCTCCTGACCGCCCTCCCCAGCCTGGATTCAATAAAGTCTATCCTCACGGCGCGCCCGACGCAGTCCGTCTCCAGGAAGTACATGTACAGCATACCCACGACCCGCTCGTCCTGCGCCACCGGGGCCCCGGCGTCCTCGGGTCCGGGGATCCGCGCGTTCGGCAGCCGGATCGTGAGCTCCCGAGGCCCCACGTCGAGCACCTCCGACAGCACCCACGCGTCCCCTAGGTGCACCGCGCACGTGCCGGGCCTCGGCTCCCCGGTCGGCGTCACCTCCGACCGCTCCGGGTCCACCCAGTACGCGGCGAACTTGCCCACGGGATCCCGAAACGCCAGCTCGCAGACCGTCCCCTCCCCGCGCACCCGCTCCGGCGGCTCGCCCGCGAGGCTCGTGACCAGGAGCCGGGCGCCCTCCTCCTCCAGCACGGCCGTCACCTTGGCCCGCCACCGGCCCCAGGCGAGGGTGGAGCCGGCGCGGAGCACGCTCAGCCCTCCTTCCGGGCGACGAGGGTCCGCTCCTTCGGCGTGTTGTGCTTCAGGAACTCGACGGCCAGCACCTCGTACCCGCGCCGCTCGTACTCCAGCTCGACCTCGGAGACCGCCGTCTCCACGTCCGGGGCCGCGTACTCGCCCGTTTCCGGGTCCACGGCCAGCTTCACCGTCTGCACCACGAACCCGCCGGGCTCCAGGAACCGGTCCGCGACGTCGAGCGTGATCGCGGCCGCCTCCGAGTGCACCCGGTTCAGGTCGCTCGTCACCAGGCGCACCCGCTCCGGCACGTCCTCCCCCGAGAGCTCCTCCGCCCGCTTCCGCAGGTGCACCACGTTGTCCAGCTCGCGAACCCTCGGGTGCAGCTCGCCCGGGTCGACCGCGTACACCTTGCCGGGCCTGAGGCGCCGCGCGAGCTCGTACGTCCAGCCGCCCGGGGCCGCCCCCAGGTCGATCGCGCTCCAGCCCTCTCGGACCAGGTACGGGTGCCGCTTCAGGAGCTCGCGCAGCTTCAGCTGGGCCCGGGAGATGGGCCGCATCCCCGGGCTCCACTTGCGGACGCGCTTGACCTCCTTCCGGACGATCAGGTCGGGCGGGATCACGGCGACGCCGGCCGTGTCCTGCAGCACCTCCACGCGCACGACGTAGTCCGGCTCCTCCAGGTCCACGGGGGCCCCGGTCGCCTCCTGAACGGCGGCCCCCACCCGCACCTCCACGTCCCGGCGGCCGAAGGGGGGCTGACCCCGCTTGCGGCACCGCACGGCGAAGGCGGTGTCCTCGTCCAGCCGGCGCCGGGCCAGGGCGACCGCGGCCCGCTCGATCGCGTCCAGCTCGGCGCGCACGGTCCGGTGGATGGGGACCGCCCGGGCCACCCAGTCCGTGTCCGCCTCCCGGATCCGCTCGACGATCTCCTCCGGCTCCAGCTCGGAGCGGACGACCACGACGCCCTTGAAGTAGGTGGGCTCGACCTCGACGAACGGGTCCTCCTCCCGCAGCAGCCGCTCCAGCTCGGAGACGCACCGGAACTCGAACCCGGCGGGACAGGTCACGAGGGCCTGGAACGGGGGGATCATGCTACCAGTCCTCCGGGGCGGGCGGCGCGTCCTCGTGCTGGGAGAGCAGGTCCGGAAGCTCCTCCCTCGCCCGCTCCCGGGCCTCCTGAAGCTCGCGCAGCAGGGCCTTCAGCTCCCGGGCCACGAGCTCCTTGCACTCCCCGCAGGCGACCTCGCCCTCCCGACACTTCTCCCGGAGCTTCCGGAGCTCTCCCTCGCCCAGCCGGTCCGCGAGGTGGTAGACCATCAGCTCGTACACGACGCACTCGTCCGGGTTCCCACCCTTCTCCCGGTGCTCCTCGAGCGTGGCCCCGCCGCCCGTCTTCGCGCTCCAGACCTTCCGCTCGACCTCCTCCGGCGGATCCGTGAGGAAGATGGCCGTCTTCGGCTTGCTGCTGGACATCTTCCCGCCGGTCAGCCCGGTCATGAACCGGTGGTAGGTGCTCGCGGGCTTGACCAGGCCCTCCTTCTCGGCGACGTCCCGGGTGAGGCGGAGGTGCGGGTCCTGATCCACGCCGACGGGCACGAGGACGCGGTGCGGTCCCTCGAGCTCCTGGGGGTGGAGGATGTCGGCCGCCTGGACGATGGGGGCGAACGCGTGCCCCATGCTGGTGTCACCGGAGAAGCCGTACGTGTTCTTGATCGCGTTCCAGGTGAGGCGCCCGGCGAGGAGCAGGGCCATCCGCTGGACGGTCTTCCGCTCGGACTGCAGGTAGACCTCGCAGCGTTCCGGGTCCAGGTCCAGGCCCAGGGCCGCGTAGTTCAGGATGTACTCGCGGACGGCCAGATCGTGCGCCTCCTCGAGGTCCATGCCGCGCGCGTGGTACGCCTCCAGGTCGGCGATGGGGATGTACACCTTGACGCCCAGCTCCCGCTGGTACCAGACGAGCTGGTCCACGACGGTCTTGTGCCCCAGGTGCATGCGCCCGCTGGGCATCATCCCGCTGAGGACCGAGACCCGCTCGCCCTCCCGGTACTCCCGCAGGAACGCGTCGAAGTCCCGGTGCCCGAAGACGATCCCCCGCTCGACCAGCGGGAAGTCCCGGGGAAGGAGGTCCCTAACCTCCTCGTCGATCGGCTCGATCCCGAACTCCCGGGTCAGCCGCTCGTAGTCGACCTCCTCGACGTCCCAGGGGTCGATCAGGACCTCCGGGATGGCGACTCACCCGCGCCCGCTCACTCCTCCACGAACTTCTCCTTCACGTAGTCGATGAGGCCCTCCTCCTCCGCCTTCTCGAGGTGGTACCGCACCGACTTCAGCGAGATCCCCTCCTCCTCCGCGATCTCCTCCTCGTCCTGCCCCAGCACGTACTTGCGCAGGACGATCCGGGCCCGCCGGGCGCTCGTGGTCACGCCCTCCTCCACGAGGTCCCGCGGGTGGCAGGGCCAGGCCCCGTAGTACGGCTTCTGCTCCTCCGCCATTCCCGCGCACCCCCTACAGCCTCCTCCACCTCCACCGAACGTACCGGATCCGAGGCTCGGACGGGTCCTCCACGACGGCCAGGAGGAACTCCTTGCGCACGGAGTGCGCCAGCCGCGTGCCGCGGACCACGTCCCGGGGCGACAGGCGCTCGGACGGCTCGACCACCCGAACCACGTATTTAGAGTGTTCCCGATCCGGGTCGCCCTCGTAGACCCGGAACAACCCCCCGTACTTGAACCCCGCCTTCACCACGTACCCACGCTCGACCAGGTCCCGGTAGACCGCGTACCCCGCGCGGAACCCCGGGACCCGATCCTCGAAGAACTCGACCAGCTCCCCCACCGACAGCGCCTCGCCCGAGGCCGACCGGGGCTCGATCTCCCCCTCCTCCGCCAGGTACACGGTCTCGAACGGGTTCAGCACGAGCGCGTCGCCGCGCTCCGTGCCGAAATGGTTTTCTTTCAGCCGCTCGAACCCCTCGAAGAGCGTGCTCCCGCCCTCGAACACCCACGCGACCGGCAACGGACCACCCCCGTGATGACAGGCCTGCGTCGCGGACCCGCGGATGAAGACTGAGCCCGGCACTGAGGACCCGGGTGAGCCCGTTGCCCAGGTACCGGGGCCGACCCGACCGGTACGTCGCCGCCTGGACGCAGCCCGACCGGGTCACCGGCGCCGACCGCAGCGTCGTGATCGTCCTCTCCACCCGCGGCTGCCGCTGGTTCCGCGAGACCGGCGGCTGCCACTTCTGCTCCTACCCGCTCGAGGGCGCGGGCGAGCGGGTCCCACCCGACCTCCTCGTCCGCCAGTTCGAGCGCGCGTACGCCCGGCACCGGCCCGACGGCCCCCACGCGGTCAAGCTCTTCACCTCGGGGAGCCTCCTGGACCCGGAGGAGGTCCCGGACGAGGCCCTCGAGCGGATCCTGGGACGACTCGCCCGGGATCCGAGCGTCACCGAGGTCTCCTTCGAGTCCCGCCCCGAGTTCGTGACGGAGGAGCGGCTGGAGCGGGTCACCGAGCTGCTCGACGGGAAGCCGTTCGAGGTGGGGATCGGGCTCGAGACCAGCGACGACCGGTTGCGGGCGAGCCTGAACAAGGGCTTCGACTTCCGCGCGTTCGCCCGGGCCGTGCGGCGGGTGAGAAGGTTCGGCGGGACGCCGAAGGCCTACCTGATGCTCAAGCTACCGCCCCTGTCCGAGGCGGAGGCCATCGAGGACACCGTCCGCTCCGCGGTCGACGCCCACCTCGCCGGGTGCGAGCGCGTGTCCGTCTGCCCGACCACGATCCACCGGGACACCCCGCTCGAGCGGGCCTGGCGCGCGGGCCTCTACCGGCCCCCGTGGCTCTGGAGCTGCGTGGAGGTGGCCCGGAGGATCAAGGGACTCCTGGGCGACCGCGCGGACGTGCTGGTGGACACGGCCGGCGCCGGAACGCCCCGTGGCCCCTCCAACTGCCGCCGCTGCTCCCGCCGCGTGGCCCGGGCCCTGCGCCGGTTCACCGTCACCCAGGACGTCGGCGTCCTGGAGGGGCTGGACTGCCGGTGCCGCCGGGTCTGGCGGGCCCTGCTCGCCGTTTAGCCCAGCACGAGCCCGAGCGTCAGCGCCGTGACCGCGCAGACGCCGAACACGCCCGCGACCCGGGCCAGCTCCGGTGAGGACAGGAGCCGGGCGAGCAGCCGCGCCCCGGCGTCGAGGGCCGATCGCAGCAGGTCCGCGGCGGTGACCGCGAGCTCGCGCAGGAGGTCCGGGTTCGTCACGGCGATGAGGGCGGCCGCCCCCGCGGCGCCCACGATCGCCGCCGCCTCCAGGAGCCCGGTCAGGTCGATGGTGGACTCGGTGACCGCGGGCCCGATCGTCCCCGGCGAGCCGCCCGTGCCGACCGCTCGGCCCCCGGCGAGCCGCAGCTTGCCGCGGACCTCACCGTACCGGAAGATCCAGACCTCGGGGCAGCCGGCCTCCTTCAGCAGCTCGATCTGGTGCAGGAGTCGGCCGAGCCTCGGCTCGTGGAGGGCGATGGCGACCTTGCCGGGGTAGAGGGACTGGTACAGGTGGTAGACGTGGACCGGCCACCAGTCGTCCCGCCCGTACTCGTACGTGTAGGCCTCCACGATGAACCGGTCCACGTACTGGGCGATGGCGTCCCGGTCGATCGAGTACGGGCGCGGGTTCTCCGGGAGGAGGCAGAAGTACAGCTCCTTGCCCTGCGCGTGCACGAGCTCGGAGATGCGGCGGACGAGGTCCGTGATCGCCTGGGTGGCGAGGCGGCGCTTCTCCGGGTCGCGGGTCGGGTAGCGGAAGGAGTCGTCGAGGACCACCCCGTCGCAGTAGGGCAGCGCGGCCGTCACGGCGTCCAGGATCTCCTGCTGCACCTCCGGGTCCCAGGGCCGGTCCCAGCCGTTCCGGCGCTCGAACCCGACGACCCAGGCGTAGACCTTCACGTTCGGGGCGCGGGCCTTGGTCGCGTGGTAGACCTGCTGGAGCGTGTCGACGCGGGTCGGCGTGCTCACGCCGCGGATGAGGACGGCGACCTTGGTGTAGCCGCTGTCGATGACGTCGGTCACGAAGTTCTCCACGCCCACGCTGCGGACGGTGCTGCCCCAGGCGAAGACGCCGACCTCCGTGGCCGCGGCCGGCGTGAGGAGGAGCGTTACCAGGGCCAGGTGGGCCGGCAGGCTCCTCAACGGTGTCCGTCCCCCGGGAAGGGCGGTCGGGTTCCGCAACGGTTATAATACCAAGGGGCGCGCCGTGCTGGGAATCCGGTTACCGGAAGGAATTCTCCGGGGTGCGCCCCGGCATGGGTCGCGAGGTTTACACGATGGACTTCCGGGAGCGGCGGCGCGAGAACGAGGAGCGGTTGGAGGAGATCCGGCGGGAGATCGAGCGGCGCGACGTGAAGTTCATCCGGCTGCAGTTCGTCGACATCCACGGGTTCGTGAAGAACTTCGCGATCCCGGCCGAGCACGTGGAGGAGGCGTTCGCGGAGGGCGTGCTCTTCGACGGATCGTCCATCGAGGGCTTCGTGAGCATCGAGGAGTCGGACATGATCGCCCTGCCGGATCCGGACACGTTCGCGATCCTGCCCTGGCGGCCGCGGGAGGGCAAGGTGGCGCGCGTGATCTGCGACGTGTACTGGCCGGAGGGGAAGCCGTTCGAGGGCTGCCCGCGCCTGAACCTGAAGCGCGTGATGAACGAGCTGGCCGAGGACGGGTACGTGATGTACTGCGGCCCGGAGTGCGAGTTCTACCTGCTGAAGCAGGACCCGGAGACGGGGGACGTGGAGCCGCACGACGAGGGCGGGTACTTCGACTTCTACCCGCTGGACCGGGCCGAGGACATCCGGCGGGAGATCATCTTCGCGATGGAGGAGTTCGGGCTGGAGGTGGAGATGAGCCACCACGAGGTGGGGCCGGGCCAGCACGAGATCGACTTCAAGTTCGCGGACGCGGTCGCGTCCGCGGACAACGTGATCTCGTTCAAGCAGATCGTGAAGGCGATCGCCCGGCGGCACGGTGTGATCGCCACGTTCATGCCGAAGCCCCTCTACGGGGAGAACGGGAACGGGATGCACGTGCACCAGTCCCTGTGGGACCCGCGCACCGAGGAGAACCTGTTCTACGACCCGGACGCGGAGGACCAGTACTACCTGTCCGACGAGGCCCTGTACTACATCGGGGGCCTGATGGAGCACGCGCACGCGCTCTGCGCGATCTGCAACCCGCTGGTGAACTCGTACAAGCGGCTGGTTCCGGGCTACGAGGCGCCTGTGTACATCGCGTGGAGCCCGAAGAACCGGAGCGCGTTCATCCGCGTGCCGGCCGCGCGGGGGAAGGCAACCCGGATCGAGTACCGCTCCCCGGACCCCGCGTGCAACCCGTACCTGGCCTTCGCGGCGATGGCCGTGGCGGGCGTGGACGGGATCAAGCGGGAGATCGACCCGGGCGAGCCGGTGAACGAGAACCTGTACGAGATGAGCAAGCGGGAGCGGGAGGAGCTCGGCATCCGAACGCTCCCGGAGAACCTGAAGGAGGCGCTGGAGGCGTTCGAGGAGGACGAGGTCGTGCAGCGGGCGTTCACCGACCACCTCGTCGAGCGGTGGCTCGAGGTCAAGTGGGAGGAGTGGAAGCAGTACCGGGAGCGCGTCACCAAGTGGGAGGTCCGGAAGTTCATCGTGTACTAGCCCCCGCCGCCCCCCGCCAATTGTTACGGGGGATGTAACGATGAGGGAGCTCGACGTGCTCATCCTCCGCCTCCTCGCCGAGGCCGACGAACCCCTCGGCTCCACCCGCCTCGCCGAGCTCCTCCGCGAGCGCTTCGGCCTCGAATACACGACCCGCACCATCCGATACCGACTCCGACACCTCGAGGAGCAGGGCCTCATCGAGCGCGTCCGCCGCGGCGGCCGCTACGTCGGCGCCCGCCTCACCCCCAAGGGCGAACGCATGCTCAAGCTCGCCACCTCCCACGAGCGCTCCCGCATGTACCTCTCCATCCTCGAGGAGATGGCCTACCGCTGCACCTTCGACCCCGAACGCGGCCAGGGCACCGTCGTGTGCAACGTCACCGTCCTCCACCGCGACCACCTCGACGACCTCATCGACGCCGTCGTCGAGACCTACCGCGCCGGCCTCGCCCCCAGCCCGCTCATCGCCATCGAGGAGGAGCCCCCCACCCCCGACATCCCCGTCCGCCGGGACGAGCTCGTCGTCCTCACCGTCTGCACCGTCACCATCGACGGCGTCCTCCTCAACCACGGCATCCCCACCCATCCCGTCTGCGGCGGCCTCCTGTACTACGAGGACCGCGAGCCCATCGGCTTCCAGGAGTACATCCGGTACGAGGGCACCACCGTCGACCCCCTCCACGCCTTCGTCACCCAACGCATGACCAGCGTCGAGGACATCCTCGACGAGGGCGCCGGCCTCCTCCCCGCCAACGTCCGCTACGTCCCCTGGGCCGCCGCCGACGAGGTCGACCGCATCGAGACCCAGCTCAAGCGCGCCGACGTGCACGGAATCATCGACACCCCCCGCATCGAGGGCGAGATCCTCGGCCTCCCCCTCCCACCCCGCAGCCTCGGCATCGCCGCCTGCGGCGGCCTCGTCCCCATCGCCCTCCTCGAGGAGCGAGGGATCACCACCCGCACCTACCCCACCCGCGTCCTCCGCGACTACCGGGACCTACAAGACGCCCGACGCTACTGAACCCCTCGCCTCATAACCCGCTCCTCATCCCAAACTCAGCCCACCCGCTCCGCTCATCGGGGCCGAGACCCCGAACCCACCACCCCTTAAACCGCCCGCGGGGGCCCACCCGTGACCACCTACGAGACCCTCACCCTCCGCGTCCACTGGGAGGACGGTTACTTCGAGATCCTCGACCAGACCCGACTACCCCAGGAAGAAGTCTGGCGCGAGTGCCGCACCCACGAGGACGCGGCCGAGGCCATCGAGAACCTCCGCGTCCGCGGCGCCCCCCTCATCGGCGCCGTCGCCGCCCTCGGCGTCTGGGTCGCCCACGAACGCGGCGAGGACGTGCACCGCGCCATCGACCGCCTCCGCCGCACCCGCCCCACCGCCTACAACCTCTTCTGGGCCCTCAAACGCATGGAACGCGCCGACGACCCCCGCCGGGAGGCCGAGCGCATCCTCCGGGAGGACGCCGAAACGAACCGAAAGCTCGGCGACCACGGCGCCGACCTCCTACCCGACGAGTGCACCGTCCTCACCCACTGCAACGCCGGCGCCCTCGCCTGCGTCGACTGGGGCACCGCCCTCGGCGTCGTCCGCTCCGCCGTCTTCCACCAGGACAAGGACGTTCACGTCATCGCCACCGAGACCCGACCCGTCCAACAGGGCGCCCGCCTCACCTGCTGGGAACTCACCCGCGACGGCATCCCCGTCACCCTCATCGCCGACACCGCCGTCGGGTACGTCCTCGCGAGCGGCGAGGTCGACGCCGTGATCGTCGGCGCCGACCGCATCGCCCTCGACGGCTCCGTCGCCAACAAGATCGGGACCTACCAGATCGCCGTCCTCGCCGACCGACACGACGTCCCCTTCTACGTCGCCGCCCCCACCAGCACCATCGACCCCGAGACCGAGACCGGCGACGACATCCCCATCGAGGAGCGCCCCGAGGACGAGGTCAAGACCGTCCAGGGCCGCCCCATCGCCCCCGAGGAGGTGAAGGCCCGCAACCCCGCCTTCGACGTGACCCCGCCCGAACTCATCGACGCGATCATCACCGAGCAGGGCGTCGTGAAGCCCGACGAGGTGGCCGACCTGGTGTAAGTTTCGCTCCCCTCGGGCGATCTAAGATCAGGACGAGAGGGGCTTCCTTGATCCCCAACCCCCGAGGAACAGACGGGCCCGTCAGGGTACACGGACCCGTTCCGCGGGTCGGGTCACGCCTGCGCTCGTGGCTCACCTGAGCCGAGACGCAAGTCGACGAGTATTCACCCCCACATCAGTAACCCTCCCCATACCAGCGGGCATGACACCGACACCATCGCCAGCTCACCCTTGGAGATTTCACGTGGTGGTAAATCCCCTTGTACTTCCCTCCAGTATTCGTTGATTCTCCTTTGCAACACCAGGAGCGGTACGCAGGACACCATCAACGCCACGACTGCGCCGAGCGCGTCCATCCGCGTCTCGGCGTGGAAAATCCCCAAGTTGCCAGCGAAGAAGAACCCGAACCACACCGGGTACAGGACCTTGATCGGGCACGGGTTGAGTCCGGCTTCCTCGAGTAACTCGTTGATCTCCGCGAACTGCTTCCATACCAGGTAGAGGTTGACGAACGGTACGAAAAGCCCGATCGTCCTAAGCACCACGTTAACGTCGCGGTCCAGGTACTCCTTGAAGTCCCTCCAGTTGCGGTAGAACCAGTAGAATTGGTAGTACCCTCCGGACGCGACCACGAACAGCGTGGTCCTTCCCAACGGTCGAACGTAGGAGCGACCGTCCGACAAACCGTGCATCCCCGCCTGCATGCGCCCGTGATGGAGAGACCGCCTGACGTCTAGCCAAATAGTTATAAGCACGCGGGTTCGGAAGGGCGGCGTACGACCCTCAGGAAAGCTACCCGGTTATTACGTACTCGAACATATCACATGATACAACTGATGCGTAGATCGCTACTACAGCTGTTACCAAATACACGATGATGGAGCCCGACTGTATTCTCGGTGAGCAAATGTACTTACGCCTGGAGAACCATATCCCTATCAGCAACGAATTCGTTAGTACTCCTAAGCTTATTGACACGGTTAGGATGTTGTAGTAATACTTGTGAGTCAATAACGTTTCAGTGTTGGTTAAATAAAATATCAGCGTGAACAGCGACACTATCATTCCCCCTACAAACACATTATAAAACCACATCATAAGAGTTACGTTAAAAGCTGAGTACACGCTGACATACTTGTACATATTGCAGATCTTCTTAATAATGCTGCGGTTTACTCTCTGCTTGGACTCGGCTATGAAATTAACACCTTGCCTCTTAAGTCTAAGGTACCACGCTAGCTTACCCAGAATACCCAAGAGACAGGAGTTTACGAATATCCAGGTGAGTAGGCTCGTCGATAAGTTCCGTACCCCAGGACACACTGTAGGGCTCTCCCAACCCTTTCCCAGGGCGACGGCAGAGAGTAGTGCTACGATGGGTAAACTTATCGGCGGGAAGTCGAAAATACCGTAATACCACACCACCTTCGTAGAGGAAAGCCTAACCCCAGTCTCCTTATCCAATCCACCGTAGGGACCTACCGTGCCCGATTCCATGGCTTCGTTCACGATCTTCCGTGCCTTCCTCCACTTAACAACAACTATCACTATCGATACGGGCCACAACACTAGTGATGCAAAGAAAATGTAAGCGAGGGCGAGGGGCATTAGGTAGGCCTGATGGAGAAAGGACAATGGGCGTTTAGCCCCCTGTCAACCACAGGTTCGACGTGGCCGCTAGGATCGAGTTGGTGCTCCAGTTGAACGCGAAGTCGTAGTACCTCGCTATAATCTTGGAGGCAACGGTTTTTCCCGCGTACTCACGTATCTTCGAGATGTACTTGACAGTGGGAAGGCACCGCCTACCGCATGGACGTGGTGCCGATTCGAATGCGGAAGGTGGTAGACCCGCCGGAGGGGCTGCTCAACGACGTAGAGTTCCTGGAGATGGTGCTGGAGCGGGTGGACGAGCTGCTCTAGCTACCGGCCCAGCAGCTCGTTGCCGATGACGAAGAGGGAGACGGTCTGGTTGAGGTGGGCCAGCGCGCCGCTCTCCGTGTTCCCGATCTCCCCGTAGCAGTTGAACCCGATGATGGGCACGTCCTCGCCGATCTCGCTCCGCAGGAGCTTGACGGCCCTATCCGTGCTCACGATCTCGTGCCGGGCCACGCAGTTGAACACGATCACGCCCGCGATCTCCTCGGGGTTACCCGCCGCCTGGATCGCGCTCTTCGCCGCCTCCCGGAACGAGGCCTCCAGGTCGCCCGGCTCCATGATCTCCAGGGTCACCCCCTCCGGGATCTTGTTCAGCGCGACGATCGACCCCTCCGCCGGGTCCGTCTCCACGCTCGTCCGCAGCACGTACTCCCCGTGCGGCGTGGGCAGCTGGATCCCGAACGGGTAGGTGAACAGGGTCTCCGTGGTCACCTCCTCCGGCTCCATCCCCAGCGCGTCCGCGTAGACCTCCAGGGCCGGCTCCCCGTCCAGCTCCAGGATCCGCGTCCCCTCCACCTTCGTCACCCGGAACTGGTGCCCCGTGGGCTCGAACCCGTGGTGGATCGCGTGCCCGCACTTCACCGACGTGAACCACACCCACGTGACCAGCGCGTCCGAGTACACCCGTTTGGCGTCGAACGCGTAGCACCGCTCGAGCCGCATGTCGTCACCCGTCAGCCCGCCGAGGATGACCGGGAGCGGGCCGCCCAGCTCCTGCATCACCCCGCGCAGCATGGCGGCCGTCGCCTCCTGATTCTCCAGGCAGCACAGCCCGTCCGGCATCAGAATCACGTGCGCCGGCGCCGCCCGGGCCAGATCCATGTGATCCTGCGCCCGCACCAGCCCCGAGAGCGCGACCAGCGGGTTCGCCTCCACGCTCCGCACCGCCTCCGTGAGCCCGCTCCGACCCACCCGCTCCGGCTCCTCCGAGAGACCCTCCCGGATCGACAGACCCAGCGCCACGTGCCGGGTCAGCTCCATCGCCATCACGACCACCGAGCCCTCGTGGTACCCCTCCGTGGAGATCTCCCCCGAGGACGAGACCCCGAACATCAGGAACCGCTTCCCCAGGGGCACCCGCGCCCGGATCGCCCGCTTGAGCTCCCGCCGCACCTCGTCCGGATCGTTCGCCGTCGGCGAGAACACGCAGAACACCGCGTCGATCGACTCCAAGCCCCACTCCATCGCCTCCTCCAGCGCCTCCTCCGGGTCCCCGGACTCCGACACGCCCACACCGCAAGTCACGTACGACACCGTTCCTGAACCCCCAAGGGTTGATGGACCGAGCCCGGCTTAAGTAGTCGGAAACGATCCGGCTTAAGCCTTAGTGACGATCCGACGACGGGGGGATGGCCGGATGCGGAACGCGATCCTGGGCGTGCTCCTGCTCCTCACCGCGCCCGGGATCGCACACGCCGACGCGTGGACCCCCGTCACCACCGTGCACCTCACCGAACGCACCGAGCTCCGAGCCCTCGACCCGAACACCGTCCAGGCCCACCTCACGGTCAAGCTGGAAGGGTACGGCCTCCAGGGCCGCACGCAGGCCACCGTCCACGTCCTCCTCCCCGAGGACGCCGAGCTCCTGAGCGCCCGATGGACCCCGGCGAACGGTGCGCCCACCGAGGTCCAGCCCGCGCTCATCCAGACCGTAACCTGGCCGGGCACCGTCGACCAACTCGCGAGGACGTTCGCGGTCCTCCACTCCGGCTCCACCCCGTACCTGGACGCGCTCGACGCCCTGTTCCCGAACCGCCAACCGATCCGCTGGCGGCAGCTGACCTTCCTCCTCCCCGTCGAGGGGCACGGGCGGCACGGCGAGCCCCTGGGTACCCTCGAGCTCACCGCCCACCTACCCACGCACCGAAGCCCCCAGGGACTCCACTGCCTCGCCTGGCCCATCCCGGTGGCGATCAACCCCTTCTACAAGGTGCGCACCGACCGCGTGGGCGTCCTGTTCGCGGCCGTGTACGACCCGGAGGCGAACCGCTGGCGCTGGATCCTCCTCAACCCGGACCGGGGGTCCAGCGAGGTGCTCGCCGACATCGAGGGGATCTCCCTCTACCTCCGGGTCGGGGAGGACGGGGTGGTCGTGGGTGTCCAACCCGCGGGCCAGCCACCCCGGCTCTCGCTCCCGTACGTGCCCGTGCTCCTCGTGCTCGAGGTCCCACCCTTCCCGGCCCCGCTACAGCGGGGCGAGCGCGCGGTCCCGCCCCGCCCACCGAGCGCGGGCACCGAGCCGCATCCGGCCCCGCTGATCCCGATCGTGCCGATCCGTCGACGGAGGTGACGCCGGCGTGGAGCGCGACCCCATCCGCCGCATCCCCATCGACCCCCACCTCGTCCGCCGGGAGCTGGGCGTCGACCTCCCCACCGCCCGCTACCTCATCCGCACCGGCCTCGTGACCACCGAGGGAGCCCGCGTCCTCCGCCGCGGTCCCACCACCGGCACCTGCGCGACCGCCGCCGCCAAGGCCGCCGCCATCCGCCTCCTCGAGGGGCGCGCGGTATCCACCGTCCGCGTCCGCCTCCCCATCGGCGCGATCATCGGCGTTCGAGCGCGCCTGATCGAGGAGGACCCGCCCACCGCCGAGGTCCGCAAGCCCGGGAACGACGACCGCGTGGACGCGACCGCCGGCGCCCGCATCCGCGCCCGCGCGGAACCCCTCGAGGAACCGCGCGTCGAGGTCCGGGCGGGCCCGGGCGTCGGGCGGCTCCCGGACGGGAGGCCGGCGATCTCCGAGGCGGCGCGGGCGCAGATCCGGGAGAACCTGGCCTACCTGATCGAGCGGTACGGGACGGGACTCCGCGTCACGATCAGCGTGGTGGACGGCGAGAGGCTGGCCGAGCGGACGCTGGCCCACCGGCACGGGATCACCGGCGGGATCTCGATCCTGGGGACCAAGGGCCTCGTCGACCCCAACTCGGAGGAGGCGATCGAGGGCACCATCCGCCACGACCTCCGCTACGTCGAGAACGTCCCCTGCCTCGTCACCGGCTACCGCACCCTCCGCGTCGCCACCGAGGAGCTCGGCCTCCCCGAGACCGACGTGGTCAACTGCCAGGGCCGCTACGACCTCGCCCTCCCCCTCCTCAAGGAGGGCGTCCCCACCGACGACGGCACCCGCCGCTTCGACCGCGTCCTCATCCTCGGCATGCCCGGCAAGCTCCTCAAGCTTGCCGCCGGCGTGTACAACACCCACGCCCGCGTCGCCGACGCCCGGTACGAGTCCCTCCTCGCCCGCCTCGTGGAGACCGGCCACCTCAAGGACGCCCAACGCCTCGCCCAACGCGGCCCCGGCACGATGGTCGCCAAGTTCCTCCGCACCCTCGACCCGGACACCCGCCGCGACGTCCTCCAACGCACCTGCGAGCTGATCGAACGCCGCGTCCAAGAGGACCACGACCTCCGGTGCGGGTGCGCCGCCTACCTGAAGACCGACGACGGGATCGAGGTCGTGACCGGCCCCGAATGGCGCCGCCTCGCGCCGTAACCCCACCGCTTCCCCACGCGACGAGGGCGTTTCCAACCCGAACGAAGGGAACGCCCCGCGCCCGAACCCGAGCCCCGAAAACCCGCGGGGACCGGCCCACCCGGCCGGGCCCCGTGCACGACCGACTACCGCCCGAACTGCGCGAACTCCTCAACCGCCTCGAACCGGGCCTCTACACCGCCAGCGCCCGCATCGAGGGACTCCCCGAGCACGACCTCCTCAGCGACGCCCTCCGCGACGCGCTGGGACGCTCCAGCCGCGCCACCTACCGCGACCTCGTGGACCGCTACCTGGAAACCGTCAACGCACCCCTCGTCCTCCAAGCCTCCGACGCCTTCCAACTCAACCAACACGCCCTCCGCGCCCTCCAACGACTCGCCGAACACGTCCCCGTCCTCATCCTCAACCGCGGACACCTCCCCACCGACCACCGCGACCTAACCCGCGAGCTCGCCGAGATCCCCGGCGCCCACGTGGACGCCGTCTTCGACCACGGAGACACCGTCACCCTCGTCCGCGACCCCCAAACCCTCCTCCGCGCCCTCGCCACCGCCGGCCTCGCCCTCATGATCCTCCGCGCGACCACCGACAACACCGCCGACTTCTGGGTCCTCACCACCCTCGGACTCGCCGGCCTCGCCGCCTCCAAACTGGGGTGAACGCATGCGAGCCAGAACCCACATCCTCCTCACCTACCTCCTCACCGCCCCCACCCTCGGCCTCCACCACGCCACCATCACCGCCCTCGCCACCATCCTCCCCGACCTCGACCACCCCCACTCCCTCGCCGCCTCCCTCCTCCACCCACTCGAACTCCTCACCCGCCGAAACCTCCGCCACGCCCTGACCCAACGACTCCGACACCGCGGCCCCCTCCACTGCCCCTGGCCCTGGGCCGCCCTCGCCCACACCCTCTGGACGACCGGCCACCCCCACGCCGCCCTCCTCCCCCTCGGCGCCCTCCTCCACTGCCTCGAAGACGCCCTCACCACCATGGGCGTCCCCATCGCCTGGCACCGAAAAAACGGCGAATGGCGCTCCATCCGCCTCTCCCTCGCCCGCATCCCCTCCAACCACTGGGACACCCTCCTCCCACCCCTCGCCCTCGCCATCACCTGGACCACCCTCCTCCTCAACCCCACCGAACTGTACCAACTCCACCCCAACCCCACCCTCGAACGCACGTACTGGCACGCCCGCGCCACCCTACTCCAACCCTTCCTCCACACACCCGAAAGCCTGAACCAGGAAGCCCTCCGCGTCACCAACCACGACCGCCTACCCCACCTCCGAGCCACCCTCCGCTACGACCACGGAACGCGCGAAGTGACCGGCCTCTGGACCCCCACCGGCTGGATGCACGGCGACGACGGACGCTGGTACCCACCCCCCGACCACGGGCTGCGCGTCCTCGAACTCTCCTACCCAAAAGCCCGCTACCGAGTGACCACCACCCACCGCTGGCCCCCACCCCGAAACGCGCTCACCCTGCGCGCCCTCCTCGCCTACGAGCGCCTAACGCCCGAGGAGCTCGAGCGCACCGCCAGACGCGCCGTCCTCCTCGGACTCACCATCCGCCACGAAGACCACCGCACCGGCCGCCTCCTCCTCGAGGGAAGATGGATCACCGGCGCCGCGCTGTCACGCCTCCCAAGGCCCACGTGGACGAGGCTATCACTCCTCACGATCCGAGCGTGAAACCTCCGCCGGCCGGCTCGGGGTCCCACGACAACCCCCAGCGTCACCACCGGGGGGCCATCCTAGCCACCGTCCCCATGCCCTCAACGGAGTAACCGATGCGGAGAAGCCACCCCGGAGAGCCCGACATCAGGGCGTCCGGATAGCCCGAGCAACCCCGGGCCGGAGAACCGCTCTAACCCCCTAGGGGCCGCCCGTCCGCGACGGCGCAAACGCCCGAAAGGTACGCGAGGCGACCGTAGCCACCACCCCCGCGGCCCCGCCACCGCACCCGCGAGCGTACCACCGCAGTTACGGCCGTGAATGGGGACCGCGGGGCACGTACTCGCGACCTCGTTAGCGACACCTCGAGTGCCCTCCCAGCCGCTCCGGTCACCGAAGGACCACGTCCTGATCCCAGCCACGAGGTCGCGGCCCAGCACGGCAGCCCCTACCCCTGCCGCTGGGACCGCCGTCGAGGCTTCGACGTCGAGGATTTCGGACGGTGGTGACGGGACACGCCCAGCGAGACCGCGGCGTTCCCTAGCGCGCGGTATGCGAGAACGTCCGGCGTCCCGAGCACCCGGCCGGAACGGCCCGGGCGAACGTTACGGTGATCGTAACGGTCCGGGCCGCGGGACCGGGCGGCCTAGACGACCCAACCGGTGCCCGCGCCCATGGCGGATAGCAAGATCTTTCCGACCCAAGGCTCCACCAGGGAGCCCAAGGCGAGGAGAGCAGGCCCGAGCACGCCCGGCCAGTACCGGTAGAACTCCGGCCCGAACTCCTCCACGGCCCGGCACAGCGAGCGCAGGGCCGCGGCGGGGAGAGGCGGCAGCAGGGCGCCCACGACGTTGACCGCGATCCTCAGCGCCACCCTGTCGAGACGGCGCAGCGCGCCGAGCCCGAGCTCCAGCCTGAGCTCGCGGCGATACATCGCCTCCGCCATTCCCCACCCGGCCCCGATCACGATCGTACCGATCGCGCCGGGCCAGAGGGTCGAGGGGCCCCCGAGGAACATCCAGTTGATGAACCTCCTCATCAGCTCCTCCTTGAGCGGCTCCACGACGATCCGATCGGCGAGCTCGACGCCCGTCTGGTAGTACTCCCAGACTCCGAGGGCGCGCAGCGCGGTCTTGACGACCAGGTCGTAGAGCCACGCGTAGGGGTTGAACGAGAGGTACAGCTGGAGCATGAACTGGGCGAGCTGGTAGAGGAAGCAGAGGGTCGCGCCCAGGACCAGCGCACCGGACACGATCCCGGGCACCAGGGCGACCCACTTCAGGGCCCCCGCCTTGGAGAGCCCGACCATCTCGGCCAGTTTCGTGGGCGAGGGGAGGATCCCGGAACTCTCGCGACCCGCCTGAGCGCGGGCCGCCTCGAGGAACGCGAGCGCCGGGACCGCCAGCGTCAAGATCCCCAAGGAGTGAAGGAGGTACGAGCCCAGGACGAGCCACGGGTGCAGGAGGCACCGGACCGCCCTCGCGCTCGCGAGCCCCGACCTCTCGAGGAGATCCCCCAGCCCCTGAGCCCGGGTGGAGAGCTGAAGGCACTCCCACCGGAGAAACGCCCGCTCGCCGCACTCCCGCAGCAGCTCCACGAGCTCGGCCAGCCGGGAATTGCACCGACGGAGGAACCCGGGGGAAGGGTGCGCAACCTCCAGCAGGATCCTACCCTCGGTGGCGTCGTAGACCACCAGCCAGAGGCCCGGCTCATCCCCGAGCCTACCGGACCTCAGCCCGGAGAGCCTGGCGAGATCCTCGCGGGCGAGGTCAAGCAGCCTCCGAGCCTCCCCGGACGGCAGGGACTCGCGCCGGGTGGCGCCCGTGCGCAGGTCGCAGACGACCCGGTACGCGCCCGACCCATCCGAGCTCACCAGGTCGAAGGCGACGGTCTCCCCCCTCCACCCCCACCCGGACGAGCAGGTCCCAATCGCCCGCGAGGTCGACGACCGGGGCGAGCGTGGTCACCCGCCGGGCGAGGTCCCCCAGGGCGGGAGAGGGGAAGTACGTGACGGGCTCGTACAACCGACCCCCGCGGACGAGGAGCACGGGGAGCTCGCGACCCCCACGCACGGGCTCAACGGGCACGGCGCGAAGACCGCGCAAGCGGAGCACCAGGTACACGTGCCCGGGATCGAAGGCCACCCGATGCCGAACGAGCCCGTGCGGCGTCCGGTACTCGACGAGAGCCTCCTCCGGGGTGACCACCGCGCGGAACCCGCCCCCCGGAAACGGCCCGGCAAGGAGAACGAACTCGCACGCACCCGGGGCGAGCACGAACACGCGGTCAACGGGCCCACCCTGAAGCGCGTCCAGCCGCTCAACGACCCCGACCGTGGCCACCGGAACCGCCCTACCCAGCCCCTCCCTCTCCAACTTAACGGCCCGACTCACGACGTCGGGAACGAGCACGGTGACACCGAGGGCCGGAGAGACCACCACGACCGCGACCAGCACCAGGAGCGGGAGCACGGCGCCGGCCGCGCGGCCCCTCATCCCCGGCCCCCATCACTCCGGAGACTCATAACTCCTTAAATATCGATCGACTCCCCCGGCGCCCGGGGACCCGAAGTCTCAATCCCCATGCCTGAGTTTCCACCGTTCGAGCTCCCAGAGCACGTCCCGCACCCACTCACCATCCCGAGTCTTATGCAAGAGGAGTTTCCGAAGCACCCGATCCGCGAACCACGCCGGCCACGGTCCCAGCACGGACCGAGCGAACCCCGGCGCCCGCTCCAGCAATTTCTTGAGCCTGGTCGAGCCCGAGGGTTGAAGCTCGAACGCCAACGAGAGCACCCGAGCCACCCGCTTGTGGCTAACATCCCCACTCGAAGCCTCCTCCACCAGCTTCTCTAAGGCGGCCCGCAGGTGCCGGACCGCGAGTCGGGCCAGCCGCAGCACGAACTCTTCGGATTGCTCCTCCAACCACCGCACGAAGCTCACGCTCTCGTTCTCCTTCCCCAGGTAGAAGACTCGGGGCAGATCAAACCCCTTGCTCCGCACGCGCTTGAGGTAGGCCACGTAGTACGGCCCGTAGGTCCGACCGCCAATCCGCCGGTACGTGGGCTTTAGCTCCGGCTTAACCTCACGACGGTAGACCTCTCGGAGCACGCGCAGGACGCGGATACGCTCGACCGGGTCTTGGGGGATGGGCACGCCCTCCCAGGTCACGGCCCCGGCCCCCTCACGGGCTCGCCCACACCATTGTAATCACCCCGGAGCTTAAAAAAGTTCCGCCTCCCGACGGGCCCCGGACGCGGGGCCGAGCACCGGTCACCTGACCCTCCGCCATCCCGCCCCCACCGACACGCCGCTCCCGGGCACCCGTAACCCCCGGCACCCACCCTCGCGCCACCACCCGACCCTTTCCATTGTAACCACCGGGGAGAAGACCCGAACGACCGCACCACCGCCCGCCCGAGACCACCCAATGACGGCGTGGACGTGGGTGCCTACGGCCCGCGCCCCATCGGCTCCGGACCCTCACACCTCGATAGAGGCACCCGTAGTGACCCGCCCCACGGCATCGCCGCCTTCCCATTGTAATCACCCAAAGAAGGGCCGGCCCATCTCAGGCGCACCCTCTCTCACCGCCCTGCACGCCCACGGTCCCTTGCGATTACAATGGACGGGAGCCGCCCCCGCCGGAGGCCGGGATCCCGCACCCCCGGCTCCCAGCGTGACCACCCGGTCCCGACGCACGGCACCCCGGTCACGACCCTCGACCCCGCGACCGAGTACCCGTACCGCACCGGGGGCCGCGGGACCCTCCTCCTCACCGCGGTCGACCCGTCGACACCCACGAAACGTCCCGCCGGGATGGACCCGACGACGGTCACCGCGACCCGCGCCCACTGGGGTGGGGCTGGAGACCACCCCAACCGGGTCGGCGGCTCGCCCCTGCCGGTGGGCCCGTGGGAGCGGGCACCCTCCGGCCGGCGCGGGTCACCGGGTCGGGCATCCTCCTCCGCCCGCATCCCATTGTAATCACCGTGAAGAAGGCCCCCAAAACGCCGGTGTAGGACCCCACCGGCGCACCCAACCTTCCCGCCCTTCGCGCCCTATCCCTCGTGATTACAATAGGAAGGGTCGGCCCACACCCGGGGCCGGGGTAGGACCCCCACACACGATCCCGCGCCCGCCCGAACCCGCCCCGCCGAGTCGTCGCCCGGCGGGCTCGCCTCGGCGTCGTTGGGCCCTCCCTCCTTCGATTACAATAGAAGGGGGCCGCCCCCACCCGAGGCCGGGGCGCGACCCATTCCCAACACTTAACTCCCGCCGCCTCACCGTTCCCCCGGGGGTCGCGCGCGTGAGGTGGGCGCTCCCCCTGACGCTCGCGATCGTCGTCCTCACCCTCCCCACGACCTCCCACAGCGCCCCGCCCTGGGTGAACCCGGAGGAGCCGGAGCCGGCCCCGCCGACCGACGCGCCCGAGCTGACGCTCACCCCGGACCAGCTGCGGAAGCTCGAGGATCTGGGCGTCCCGGTGATCTACCTCAACGGGCGGCCGGCGGTCAAGATCCGGCTCGCCCGGGTGAACGCGCCGGAGATCTTCCACCCACGGGACGAGCGGGAGCGCGAGCTGGGCCTCCGGGCCAAGCGGTTCGTCGAGGAGCAGGTCCGGCGGGCCGGCGGCTGGGTACGGTGCCGGGCCTACGGGCTCGGTAAGTACCGGCGGATCATCGCGGACGTGTACCCGGACGACGAGGACGTGACGCTCGCGGAGCTCCTCGTCGAGCACGGGCTCGCCGAGTGGCGGCGGTACCCCAAGCCCGACCCGCTGCCCGACTGGTTCCCGCGGGAGTTTCGGGCCCGCGTGGCCCGGGTCGTGGACGGGGACACCCTCTACGTCTACGTCCGGGTCCGCGAGCACCCCGCCGGTCAGCCGGCCGCCGAGACCCACCGCCGGACCGCCGAGTCCACCGAAACCGCCACCGAGACCGGCCGGGAGGTCGTCATCGGCCGGTACCGCACCGGGGTCCCCGCCGCGACCGTCGGCGTCGCCGCCCTCCTCGCGGGGCTGGGACTCGCCCTCCTGACCCTCGCCCGCCGATCCTAAGCCCCGACCCGGGGGCCTCCCACTTGCGGTTCCTCCCCGAGGACGCGGTCGAGCGGCTCCTCGACCCCCGGGAGGTCGTGGAGGTCGTCGAGGAGGCGTTCCGGTGCAAGCCGGAGAGCGTCCTGCCGGCCAAGACCCTCATCGACCTCGGCGACGGCGACTTCCGCACCATGCCCGCCTACTGCCCGGACCTCGGCGCCGCCGGCGTCAAGATCGTCAACTCGCACCCGCGGAACCCCGAGCGCCACGGCCTCCCCGCCGTCATGGCCGTCCTCGTCCTCCTCGACCCCGAGACCGGCCGACCCACCTGCGCCCTGGGCGCCACCACCCTCACCGCCCTCCGCACCGGCGCCGTCTGCGCCGTCGCCACCAAACACCTCGCCGACGACCCCCGCACCCTCGGGATCGTCGGGACCGGCGTCCAGGGCCGCCACCAGACCCTCGTCCACGCCGAGGTCTTCCCCATCGAGCGCGTCCTGGCGTACGACGCCTCGAAAAAGGCCCTCCGAGACTTCCGCCGCTGGGCCGAGCGCGAGCTCGGGCTCGACGTGACCGAGCTCAGCGAACCCACGTTCGACCGCGCCGACGTCATCATCACCTGCACCCCCGGCCGGGAGATCGTCCTCAACCCCGACGACGTCCCCGAACGATGCCTGATCAACGCCGTCGGCGCCGACGCCCCCGAGAAGCGCGAGCTCGACGACCGCCTCCTCCTCAACGCGACCATCGTCGTCGACGACCGCGACCAGTGCGCCGAGGCCGGCGAGGTCAGCGACCTCGTACGGGACGGCCGCCTCGACAAGGACGACCTCATCGAGCTCGCCGAGATCGTCCGCGGAGAGACCGAGGTGAACGACGACCTCGTGATCTTCGACACGACCGGCATCGCCCTCGCGGACGTGGCCGTCGGCGCCCACGTCGCCGAAAAGGCCGAACGACTCGGCGTCGGGATCGAGATCGAACCCTTCGAACTCCCCTGGACCGAACACACCCGAACCCCGGCCCGATGAGGACCTAATCGGCCGACTGACCGATGATGACCCAGGCCGCCACCGAGGGCCCCGAGACGAGTCGGGCCCCACCACCGAGAACGTTATAATCCTCGTAACGATGGGCAGCTCGGATACCGCTAGGATTCCTTACCAAAGGGACAACCCGGCCCGACCGGCTTCCGACCTCTAAAGCCCTCCCTGCGGATCAACGCCGCCCGCCGACCCGCGCAACCAACTTATGCGATGAGCTCGCTGACACGTTCTGGACAGCGTGCGACGAGGCGGCAGGCGCCGCCCCCGCCTCCACCGAATCGTTACGCATCCCACAACGATCACGGGTGGGGCCGCGCCGGGGTCCCAGCCGGCCTCCGCCAGCATCGAGCGCGAGGAGGCGGCCCCCAGCGTCGCTCCCTGAAAAACCTCCTCAGTGACTCATCAGCGGGAGCGTGATCCCGCGACATCGTTCAGGCAGTTGAGCGCACCCACCAGCGCCCCACGGCGAGCCCGCACCCTCACGTACCCGTCCAGGAAGCTTCGCAGCCGTCCCAGAGGCGTGCGCAACCGCCTGTCAGTCCACCGCGAAGACGCGTCGGAGCGCATCCCGGACCGCCCTCAGGCTCTCCCTCTCGGGCCTCGCCCTGTCCAGCACCTCACCGGCCACCGCCGGGGCCAGGGCGCTCGCGTACTCACGGAGCCACCTCACGTCCCTCTCGTAGTCCTCGACCCCGGAGCACCTCGCCAGCTTCACGGCCCGCCTGACCGCCGCGTGCGAGGGGTACCAGGCGCAGATCGACGCCCAGATCAGCGCCATCGCCGCCTCAAAGCACCGCGTCACGTCGACGAGGGCATCACCCTCGAGCCTCCAGGCCACGAACCGGGGCCGGGCTCCCCCTCAACCCCCAGGGATGGCACCTCCAAGACCGCGATCCCGGTTAGGATCCCCAGAATTTCCAGCCCGGCCCCCGAGACGTCCACGCACAGGCACTCAGACTCCCGCGCCGCCCTCACGATCACGTCGGACGCGTCCAACACGGCCTCCGGACCGCTACCCAACTCCACCCTCTTCACCCGCTCCAAGCCCAGATCCCGCAGCGCCCGCAGGACCCCGGTCCCGTGACCCTTCTCCCGGAGGCAGACCACGACCCGTCCCTTTTCGACCTCGGCGAGCTCCTCCAGCACCCCCAAAACACCGCCAATGGCCTCGATCCCCAGCCGCTCAACCTCCACGCTGGCCTCCCTCAACCACTCCTCCAGTCGGGAGGAGGGTGGAAACAGGACGGCGGTCCACAAGCTTGCGTCCCCGGGGATACCGCCCGCTAACTATCCTTATACTTCCTCACAACCACCCCGGCCCACCACCCACCGAACGGCGGTGAGCCGGCCGCGGATGGGTCAGGAACCCGCTCCCCTCCCCCGGCTGAGGGCTCCGGAGCGTGTTCTCAGCCCTCGATAGGGGGCCGGCTACCGCCCGGTACCCCCGAGGTACCTGTGACCGCCCACGCGGTAATCAACAACCCCGGCCCCGCCCGACCCTCAATCGTTATGGATACCGTAACGACCACCGACGAAGCCGGCCTCCCTCCCGGAAGCTCACCCGCGCCACACCTCCCCGGGCCCAGCTCCGACCGCCGCGACGTGGCCGGTCACCACGCTACCCCGTCACCGCCAGACCGACGCGGTCGATACGACCGAGGGTCACCGGGGAAAGCGTGGCTACACGGGACCGACCCGGCGGGTCCCCGGGTGGGAGGCACCTACCTCGCGTGCGACGAGTCGCCGGGCGCTCCGGGGAGGGAGTTGAGGGGAAGCCTCCCGACATCCCAGCGAAGCCCCAACGTCGGCGCGGCCCCCGACCGGCCACATCTCCGATCCATCGTTGGAAAGGGGAGGAGCCCGGTCGCCCACCTCGTGGGAACCGCTCCGTAGGGGGCCTGACCACCAACGGCGCGCGACCCGGCTCCCGACGTCAGGTGGCGACCGACCACAACCACAGGCAGGGGAAAGGATGAACCCTGACCCGACCCG
>Ga0256842_1000336_pt1 | contig 41504 bp, 24 predicted proteins | sample 4559240metaG_FD_185973 | JGI IMG/M metagenome (GOLD analysis project Ga0256842, IMG submission 185973) | Hydrothermal vent microbial communities from Guaymas Basin, Mexico - 4559-240 | ecosystem: Environmental > Aquatic > Marine > Hydrothermal vents | place: Mexico: Guaymas Basin | collected...
GATTCTGCTGTTATCACTGTTTATAATTTACCTAATGTACAAATAACACCTTCCAATCCTGCAATTTGTTATGGCGATTCAGCACACTTAACTGCCAGTGGTGCTATAATGTATTCCTGGTATCCCGGTGCTAGTGTAAGTAGTACAAATACTATTTCTACTTGGGCATCTCCTTTGATGAACACCTCTATTATTGTTAGCGGTACTGATACTCACAATTGTATTAATAGAGATACTGTTAACTTAATAGTTCACCCTGATATTGTTCCAAATGTTACACCTTCATATGACAGTATTTGCTATGGTTTATCTACTAACCTAAGCGCAAGCGGTGGGGTAAATTATCAATGGTCTCCTGCTACAGGATTATCAAATACAAATATGGCTAATGTTATTGCCAGTCCTTTATCTGATCAAACTTATAAGCTTAAAGTTTATGATGCTTTTAATTGTGTCGACAGCATAGATGTTGATATAACTGTTCTTAGCTTACCAAATGTGCAGCTTAATGCAGTATCAGCAATTTGTATTTACGACACAACTTATATGTGGGCTCAAGGTGCTCAAAGTTATGTTTGGAGCCCGAATATTAATCTTAGCAATTTAAATGGTGATACTATTTATTGCAACCCACAATCTACACAGAAATATTTTGTTCAAGGTACTGATAGCTTAGGATGTATTAATACAGATTCTGCTGTTATTATTGTTAATAATTTACCTAATGTACAGGCAAGTATATTGGATACCGCTATTTGTATTGGAGAAAACACCACTCTAAGTGCTTCTGGAGCAATTTTGTATAATTGGTATCCAAATATTGCACTATCTTCTACAACCACAAATCAAGTTATTACAAGTACGACTACAACTATGTGGTACTACCTAATTGGTACCGATGCAAATGCATGTGTAAATAGTGATTCTGTTGAAGTTGTTGTTAGGCCTAGACCTATATTAAATATTACATCAACTGACAGTGTATTATGCTCAGGTTATCATTTAGGATTAACAGGCCATAGTAATATGAATCCAACAACAATGATTTGGAGTACAGGAGATACCTCTACTATTTCTAGCGACAATCCAACCGCAAATACAACTTATCAACTAAAAGGAATAAACATATATAATTGTGCTGATAGTACAACTATTGATATTCAAGTAAATCCATTCCCTGTATTGCATATTCAGAATGACACAATAATTTGCTTTGGAGACAGTATTTCTGCTCAAACATCATGCAATTTAATGAATTTAACATATCTATGGAGCACCGGCGACACAGTCTTATGTATACCATTCCATCCTACTTATGACTCTACATATACTCTTGTAGCAACAGATTCCATAGGCTGCTCTGACACTATAAATACAACAATACGTGTACAATCAAAAGCGGGTTTAAATTTATCCTCTAACTCAAATCCAATTTGCTCAGGATCATTGCTTACTTTAACGGCAAATACTATTTATCCAATGTCTAATTATCAGTGGAATATAGGAAATTCAACAATGTCAAACAATTATTATCCAACAACTAATTCTAGTTTTAATGTAATTGCCACAGACAGTATAGGTTGTACATATCACGATAGTATATACATCCAGGTAAACCCTATTCCTGTTCTACAAGTTAGTTCACAGCCCGGATTTATTTGTATTGGAGATACAGCTCAACTAAGTATAAGTTCCTCTGTAAATCCAATAAATATATTCTGGAGCAATACAGGGCAAACTAGTCAAACCATTAGTGTAAATCCAACACAAACTACAACATATAATATATTAGGTTCAGATAGTATAGGATGTGCAGATACTACTTCAATAACATTAACGGTATATGATTTACCTGTATTGCAGATGAATCCTAACCCAGCAGAAATATGTTTCGGGGATTCTATTTACTTACAAACTATTAGTAATCATACTATAACAAGTTATATTTGGAATGATAATACTCAGCAAGCAAATAATTGGGTAAATCCAACTTCTACAAGTACATTTTCAGTAACAGCAACAGACAATCATGGCTGTATTAATGACACGCAGAAAGTTGTAGTTGTTCATCCAAATCCTGTTATTCAGATTTCTCCTACAACGGATACAATTTGTAGTTATGATAGTACTCAATTGACAATCAGTACTAATATACCCGCTCAAAATATTTTATGGAGTGATGGGAACACACATTATAATCCATATTTCAGTCCAATGACAAGTACTTATTATTCAACAATATTAACTGATACTAATGGATGTTTTGGATATGACACAGCATTTATATATGTAATACAACGACCAACAGCTACATTTACTGCTCAATCACCGATTTGTAGTATTGATAGTTCAAAGATTCGGTATTTAGGAAATGCAAGCTCCAACGCAGCTGTTAATTGGGATTTTGGAACTGCTAACAGTGTTTCCGGTAGCGGTTTGGCAGATCACTATGCAAGATGGAATAAATCAGGAATATATAAAATCACTTTAGATGTAACAGAAAATGGCTGTACCAGTTTTCCAGACACATCTTTTGTTACCGTATTTGATAGCCCTGAAGTTGAAATATCAGCAATAGATACAAGTGTTTGTGATTCTTTTGCAGTTAATTTTACAGGATTACCATCAGGAATGAGTTCGTATTTATGGAATTTTGGTGACCCATTAGCTCTGGGAGCCGATACTTCTAATTTGCAAAATCCAAGCTATACTTATCATTCTGGAGGAAGCTATGGTGTTAGTTTAAACGTTGTTAGTCCGGAAGGATGCCCGGGATACTTATATATAAACTCTATGATTGACGTTCATCCTTTGCCAATTGCGGATTTTATAGTTAGTCCACAAGTTTCATATTCTAATAATCCTATAGTACACTTCTATGATAAATCAAGTAATGATGTTATATATTGGGAATGGGATTTTGGAAATCCACAGAGTGGTATTTATAATTATTCAAATAACGCAAATCCATATCATATATATCAGACCAAAGGAACTTTCTTCACACAATTAGTAGTGAAGAATCAATGGGGCTGCTCTGATACGTCTTATAATCAAGTAATTATAGAAAATGGTCCAACTTTTTATATTCCAGATGCATTTACGCCTAATGGTGACGGTCTTAATGATAATTTTATTCCTATAGGAACTGACTTTATTGAAGATTCTTATGAGATATATATTTTTGACAGGTGGGGCAGTAAAGTATTTGAATCACATGATTACAATCATCAATGGGACGGTAAGCATTATAAAAAAGGGCAAGAATTACCTGATGGCGTATATTCATATATAATTTACGTTACAGATATTCATGATGTCAAAAGAAAATTTGTTGGAAGTATTGTAATGTTTAGATAGATATTTTTTTATTAAGAATGATATTAGTAATAGGAAGAGTTCTTCCCAATTATGTAAATGTTTATAAAGCTCAAAATTCAACTAATTATTATTCAAAAAAGTTTTGCTAAGCCTATTAATGGGAATAATTACAGCAATCATAGAAACACTTAATACAACAGCCAAAACAGCAAGCAAATCCATACCTCTAAGTTCCACAGGAAATGAATCAACAATGAAGGAACCTTGCATAGGGACAAAGTGAAACGTATCTTGCAGAAAAACAAATATTGACCCTAAAACAAGTCCCAACAAAGCACCACTGAGCGTTACAAGAAAACCTTCATAAAGGAATATCCTCTTTATCATCCGGTTTGTTGCTCCCATAAAGCTAAGGTTAAAAATATCATCTTGCTTATCAATAATTAAAACACTCAATGCACCTACTAAGTTGAAGGTGGCAATAAATAATATAAAAGAAAGAATCATAAAGCTACTCCATTTTTCAGACTTCATAATATTATACATAATAGCATTCTGTTGCTTTCTGTTTTTCACAGAGTATTCCTTTCCTAGCAGATCTTGCAATTTTGATTGTAATTTATCAGTAGAGTAATCATTATTTGTTGCAATAACAATTGAAGTATATTTATTGGTAAGCCCCATTAATTTTTGGACAAAATCAAGAGAGCAGATTACTAATTTATCATCCAATTCCTGTTGAATACCAAAAACGCCATAAGGAAGTGCATTTTCAATATTAACAGCATTAAGAGGGTTTAAAATAGGGTCTACATCTATTTTAGGAAAATAAAAATGAATGGGATTATCAAAATCATTTAGGTGAATCTGCAAACGAGAGGCCACGCCATTACCAAGCACAGCATATTGATGATTATTGCTTTTAAGTAAAAATACTCCATCAATAATTTTACTTTCTATTTGCGTTGTTCTCTTATAATTATCATCTACACCTCTAACTAATGCAATAAACTCTCTGGGATTTTCATCTTCCAATGCAGGGAAATATTTCAATAATACATTATCTTCCAGAACTTTGCTTAAATATTTTACTTCTTTATACTCTTTAATAGTTTCAAAAGGAAAACTATCCTGTGTAATATATTTATTATTAATAGGTTTAATTACTAAATCAGAACTAACAGACTGTTCCATAGAACCTACGAGAGTTTCAAGCCCATTGAAAACCGACATAATTATTATCAGCGCCATAGTTCCAACAGCTACAAGTCCCACAGAAATAGCAGTAATAATATTAATGGCATTATGAGATTTCTTAGCAATCAAATACCGCCTTGAAATATAAAACGCAAGATTCATAATTAATAATTTGGCGTAAAAGTAAACAAATAGAAGATATTTACACCTATAAAATATTAACTTTCATAATTCACTTAAAATAATACATAATCATAATTAACCATTTAACTGATTAGTCTTCGATATTTCATACAAATTGATTAATCATTTATAAACGCTTAGGTAATAACCAAAAACTGACTAAAGTGAGCAGTATACTTACAAAGTAACAATAAAAAACATTTGAAATTGTTATAAAAGCAATGAACTGATAAAAACAGATATTATGTTAATATTAAAAAGTAATAATAATTATGTATATTGATATTTTTTTGTACTTTAGCGCTCTGATTTTGGAGAGGTGCTCGAGTGGCTGAAGAGGCACGCCTGGAAAGCGTGTAAACGCGAGAAGTGTTTCGAGGGTTCGAATCCCTCTCTCTCCGCAGGAGTAGAATATTATTAAATATTACATATAATTTTGAATTTTAAACATTTATAATTAAATCAATAACCAAGTCATGAAAAAACTTTTTGCGTTACTGACATTAATGGCATTAGTAAGTGTAAGTCCATTAAATCAAACCTATGCTCAAGAGCAATCAGAAGGAGTACAAGTAGAACAAGCTGCAAATGATGCATCAACAGAAATGGTTGATTCAACAGCTGTAGCTAATGATTCAACAGCAACAGCTGCAGATAGCGTTGCCACAGAAGAAACCATTGCAACTCCTGATGATGCGGAACTATTGAAGAAAGATCAAACTTTTCACCAAGTATTAAAAAGATACTTTATAGAAGGTTCAGCAGGTTTTATGTCAACAGTATTATTAGCTTTAATCTTAGGTCTTGCCTTAGTAATAGAGCGTATTATTTATTTAAATCTTGCAACTACCAACACACGTAAGCTTCTTACAGGAGTTGAAGATGCATTGAAAAACGGTGGTGTTGAAGCAGCAAAAGATATTTGCCGTGATACCAGAGGACCTGTGGCAAGTATTTTCTATCAAGGTCTAATGAAATACGATGAAGGCTTAGATGCAATTGAAAAATCAATTGTTGCCTATGGTAGTGTTCAAATGGGTCGTTTAGAAAAAGGATTATCTTGGATTTCTTTATTTATTGCAATAGCGCCAATGCTTGGTTTTATGGGGACAGTTATAGGTATGATTAAAGCTTTTGATAGGATTCAAGAAGCTGGTGATATTAACCCAACAGTAGTTGCCGGTGGTATTAAAGTAGCACTTTTAACAACCGTATTCGGTTTGATAGTTGCGATTATTCTTCAGATTTTCTATAACTACTTATTATCTAAAATTGATAGTTTAGTAAATGATATGGAAGACTCTTCTATTACCTTTATGGATATATTAGCAGAAAACAATAAATAAGAACAAAAATGGATAAGACAATAGTTAACATAACAAAAGTTTTTACTATCATTGTAATGGCTGCAGGTGCAGTATTTACAGGTATTGTAATGGCCAATCAATCTGATATGAAAACAAATATTGACTTAGCTAATAAAATATTAGACCCATTCTTTGGTTTAACTGAGATAGTACTTGGATTAGGAATATTAATTACATTATTATTTGCTTTAGGTCAGTTATTTATGACTCCTAAAGCTGCCATAAGTGCATTAATAGGTGTTGTGCTTTTAGGTGTATTATATTTAATATCTTACCTAAGTGCATCATCAAGTATTGATGCGCCAGTTTATCAAGAGTTTAATATTACAAGTAGTGAGTCAAAACTAATCGGATCACTAATGTATTTAGTGTATATACTTGGAGGATTGTCAATATTGGCAATTATCTATTCTGCAATTAATTCATTTTTATTAAAGAGATAAATTATGGTTCGTGAAACACCCGAAGTAAGTGCTGGATCCACAGCGGACATTGCTTTCCTACTTCTAATCTTTTTTTTGGTAACTACTACTATGGATGTGGATTCGGGAATAGTACGAAAACTGCCACCACCACTACCTAAAGATGCACCAACACCACCTAAGGTAAAGAAACGTAATGTATATACTGTTCTTATAAACTCTCGTGATATGCTTTTGGTAAATGGGAAAGTTGGAAGTTTGGATTATCTACGTAAGGATGTTAAAGAATTTTTAACTCCTCATGTGCCTGACAATCCACAATATCCTGAGACTGAAGAAACAGAATTAGATTTTATTGGTAAATATAATAAATCTAAGGGTATTGTTTCTATGCAAAACGACCGTGGAACATCTTATAAAACTTACATTGCTGTTCAAAATGAGTTAGCAGCAGCTGTAAGAGAGCTGAGAGATGCTTTGTCTAAACAGTATTTTGGAATGGATTTTAAGACACTTCTTGATACTGATAAAGATAAAGCTAAAGCTATTCAAAAAGCTGTTCCTATGGCTATATCAGAAGCTGAACCCGTAAACTTTGGAGGAAATAAATAATGGCTAAATTTAAAAAAGAAGGTAAAAAGAAACTGCCAGCAGTTTCAACAGCATCATTGCCAGATATTATTTTTATGTTATTGTTCTTCTTTATGGTTTCTACTGTTATGCGTGAGGTAACTTTAGTAGTTAAAATCAAAGCACCGGAAGCTTCAGAAGTTCAAAAATTAGAAGACAAGTCTCTTGTGAGTTTTATTTATATTGGAAAACCTACAAGTGCATTAAGAGCAAAATGGGGTGAGGCAGACAGGATTCAGTTAAATGACGCTTTTGCCGAAGTTAATCAGGTTCGTGATTTTATATCTTTAAAAGTTGAGAAAATACCGGAGTATAAACGTAAAAAACATATTGTTTCAATGAAAGTTGATGAAAACTCAAAAATGGGTATTGTAACTGATGTAAAACAAGAATTACGTAAAGCTAATGCACTAAAAATAAATTATTCTACTCGCAAAATGGCTGTAGAAGAAAAATAGATTTTAGATAGATATTTATAGAAGGCTTCCTAATTGGAGGCCTTTTTTTTTACCATAAATTTATTTATAAAGCAATAATAAATAATTATCTTTAGAAGGAAAGAGTTTATATTATATATTTATTATAAGTATCGGGACTAAAGCATGTAAAACAAAACATAGCATCATTATGGTAGGCTTTTGATTAGCCAACAATATTTCCATTTTAGTTTTGTGTAGATGCTAAGTGTCAAAACATGGCGATATATTCTTATTCTTCAGAGATTTAGCAATGAAGTAAATACAAAGATTAAAGAAAAAGTAAATAGAAAGATAATTTATCATTGATTGGAATTTACTTTTTACCTGTTGCGTTTAATAGGTTTGAAAAGTATATCAATAATAATAATTAATAAGCTGCTTACTAAGGTGTTAAGCAAAACTCTCAACAAAGTGTATCCAAACTCATCAAAACTAAAGGCTTCTACAAAAAAGAAAAACAAATGATGACTAAATATTAAGAAAAAAGTATAAGTGATAAACCAAATATAGCCCAAATCGTTAATTCCCGGCATTATACCAGCCTCATAATTCTTGCTAGAATTTATCAAACGGAATGACACAGGGCGCATATAGGCCATAAAAACTAAAGCAGATGTATGTAAACCAATACTTGCCGTAAAAAGATCAATTATAATTCCCATAATAAAGGCAAGCAATAATGACAAATTTTTATTTGTTTCGAAAGGTAAGAGAAGAATATAAAGAGGATAAACCATTGGATTTAGCCAACCTCCAAGATTAATTTTATTGAAAATAAAAATTTGCGCCAATATTAAGACAATAAAACGAATTAAATTTTGGTATAATATTTTAGAATTCACTTTTAGCCTCCTTTACCTTTTTTAATTCTTCACTAAGAATGTTGTCAACTATATATACATGGCTTAACTTATTATAATCAACGCTAAATTTAAAGCTTATATCATAAAAATTATTTCCTTTTTCAAGGTTAATTTCATCAATATAACCTATTGGAAGCCCAGGTGGGAAAATGGTAGAATTGCCACTAGTAACTAAGGTGTCGCCCTCAACAACAGTGGCGTGAGATGGAATATTTTTTAATTTACAATGAGTATAATCTCCTCCTTGCCAATATGTTGTGCCAGTATAGCCATTAGAAACTATCTTTGCATCAATAGCCGATTTTTTGTGCAATATTGAAATAACTGTGCAAAAATGCTCAGATACACTATTAACGATTCCTACAATACCATTTGACGATATTACTCCCATTTCTGTTCTTATTCCATCAATTTTACCTTTATTTAGAATCAAATAATTATTTCTATTCTGAAAGCTATTGGATATAATTCTAGCTTCCTTGAAGGAATAAAATTGATGTTTAATACTATCCATATAGATATTAAAAGTATCATTCGACCACAAATTAGACTCTTTAAGTTTGGAACGTAATAAGGCATTTTCTTTGGTCAATTTTTTATTTTCACTTTTAAGGTTCAGATAATCAGCAGTGTTGGAAGAGAATGATAGGATACTTGAAGTAATACTATTAGAAGCACTGATGATAGATGAGCGCTGATATGAATTATTGGAGATAATAAGCAGGAAAGCAATAGTTTCCAAAAGTAGAAATAAGAAAAAGAAAGAGTTTTTAATTAAAAAAAGTATCAGATTCTTCATTCTATTTTATTGTGTTAAATGTATTTCAATAATAAAAACCTTACTTAATAAGGAAGGTAAATTTCTCAAAATTCTTTAATGCAATTCCAGTACCTCTAGCAACGGCACGTAATGGGTCTTCTGCAATATGAACTGGTAATTTAGTTCTCAAATGAATACGTTTGTCCAATCCACGTAACAGCGAACCTCCACCGGCTAGATATATACCTGTTCTAAAAATATCAGCTGATAATTCAGGAGGAGTATTTTCAAGAGCATTAAGGACAGCAGCTTCAATTTTTGAAATAGATTTATCAAGAGCACTCGCAATTTCAACATAATTCACTAAAATTTCCTTAGGAATACCTGTAAGCATATCTCTACCATGAACAGCATAATCCTCAGGTGGATTTTCTATGTCAGTCATAGCAGCACCAACTTCTATCTTTATTCTTTCACCAGTACGCTCACCAATATTAATATTATGATGTTTACGCATATATTCTACAATATCTTCAGTAAAATCATCACCGGCAATTCTAATGGAAGTATTATTTACGATACCACCAAGGGCAATAACAGCAATTTCGGAAGTACCACCTCCAATATCCACTATCATATTTCCTGTAGGCTCAAGAACATCTATTCCGATTCCAATTGCTGCTGCCATAGGTTCATGAATTAGACGAACATCTTTTGCTCCTGCTTGCTCTGCAGAATCTCTTACAGCACGTTCTTCTACTTCAGTAATTCCTGAAGGAATACAAACAACCATTTTTAAACTTGGAGGGAAAAGAGTTTTTTTAGGTGATATCATTTTAATCATCTCTCTAATCATATATTCTGCAGCTTGAAAATTCGCAATTACACCATCGCGTAGTGGTCTGATAGTCATTATATTTTGATGAGTTTTACCATGCATCATTAAAGCCTTCTTTCCTACTGCTATTATTTTTTCTGTTTTACGATCTATAGCCACAATAGATGGCTCATCAACAACAACTTTGTCGTTATAAATAACAATAGTGTTGGCTGTTCCCAAATCTATAGCTACCTCTTTATTTAAGAATGAAAATAATCCCATATTATATTGTAAATTAAAATATTAGTGTTTAAAATGACGAACTCCGGTAAATACCATTGCCATACCGTTTTCGTTACAGAAATTGATAGAATCCTGATCTTTCCTAGAACCGCCGGGTTGGATAACGGCATTTATGCCAAAAGAGTGTGCTAGTCTTACATTATCTGCAAAAGGAAAAAAAGCATCGCTTGCTAATACAGCTCCAGCGATAGTTTTATTAAAATTACCGGCTTTCTCTATAGCTTGTTTAAAAGCATCAACACGTGATGTTTCACCAACTCCACTTGCTATTAACTGCTTGTCTCTAACAATTACCATTGCATTGCTTTTAGTATGCTTCACAACTTTATTTGCAAAAATAAGATCGGTATATTCTGATTCTGTTGGAGCTACTTTAGTCATTAATGTCATATCCTCAATACTTTCAACATTATTGTCAAAGTCTTGAACTAAATATCCATTTAATGCCGTGCGAATAGACTTACTTGTAAACTTAGAACTTTTAAGTCTTAACAATATTCTAGTCTTTTTCTTTTTTAACATCTCTAAAGCCTCAATATCAAATTCTGGAGCGATAAGTACTTCATAAAACAATTTATCAATTTCCTTTGCAGTGGTTAAATCAATATTCCTATTACAAATAAGAACTCCTCCAAAAGCTGATACAGGATCTCCGGCTAAAGCTGCCTTCCATGAATCTAAAACAGTATCACGACTTGCTATTCCACATGCATTATTATGCTTCATAACTACAAAAGTAGTTTCATTAAAATCGTGAATTAATCTGATAGCTGCATCAATATCAAGGATATTATTATATGATATTTCCTTACCATTAAGCTGCTCTACTACTTCTTCTAAATTACCGTAAAAATATCCAGTTTGATGAGGATTTTCACCGTAACGTAACACTTTTACAGCATCTTCACTCAATCGAAGATTAGTAGACTCATTATTATTAAAATAATTAAAAATAGCAGTATCATAATTAGAGCTAACGGCAAATGCTTTGGCAGCAAAGTATTTCCTGTCTTCCTTGTTCGTTAATCCTTCTTTATCTTTAAGAAGCTGTAAAAATTCAGGGTATAAATCAGAAGATGGTAAAATAACTACATCATTAAAGTTCTTTGCAGCAGCACGAATAAGAGAAATTCCTCCAATATCTATTTTTTCAATTATTGATTTCTCATCAGATGTATTTGCTACAGTCTCCTCAAAAGGATATAAATCTACTATAACTAAATCAAATTGTGGTATTTCAAAACTATCAAGTTGTTGCAAATCTTCTTGCATCTCTCTCCTTGCCAATATTCCACCAAATATTTTTGGATGCAGTGTTTTTACTCTACCTCCAAGAATAGATGGGTAGGTAGTCAAATCTTCTACTTTATGTGCTTTTATACCCAAACTTTCAATATAATTAAAAGTCCCGCCGGTAGAATATAATTCAACATTATTTTCCACTAACCCTTTAAGGATATCTTCCAATCCTTCTTTGTGGAAAACAGAAACCAAAGCATTCTTTATTTTTCTCATAAATTAATGTATGTAGCTGTATATCAATAATATAAAATGCACACTTAATTATCTTGTTCGATTATGCAAGTTTACTAAAAATTTAAAAATAAGAGTAAACGAAATTTACAAAAAAAGAATTAGTTATTAACTTTTTATTAAGTTTTAAGTAGATGCTTTTAAAGTAATCTCGAAATTATAAACAAAAGCTAATAATTCATAAATACCTAATGCAATTGATAGCTATTTATTAGTTGATAAGATCAATATTTATATACTAAAAATCCTAAGATAAAGAATGCATATCTGTTTTGGAGAAATTTATTATTGTTAAAGACTTTGAAATGAAAGAGAGACCTTAGAATAGTTTAATATACTTTTCGAATATATGCTATAATTTACAAAATATTATTCAATATTGTTTCTACTTTTGCAATTTGCATATTAATTATGATAAAATATATCGCCAATACTCTAAATTTAAATTTGTCTTCGGTAGAAGGTTGTATAAATTTGCTAAATCAAGACGCAAGTATTCCTTTTATAGCAAGATACAGAAAAGAGGTGACTTCCGGATTAGATGAAATAGAAATTAGTGCTATCAGAGATGAATATCACAAATATTTAGAATTAGAAAAACGTAAAAAATTTGTTGTTGAAACCATTGCAAGTCAAGGTTTATTAACAGATAAAATCAGAAAATCTATTTCAGCTGTGTCAGACATCTCTGATGTGGAAGATATTTACTTGCCTTTTAAACCAAAGAGAAAAACTAAGGCTAGCATTGCAAAAGAGCGTGGTCTTGAGCCATTGGCTAAGATGATTATTGTTCAAGATATCCCTGATTTTCATTTTAAAGCAGAGAGATTTACTAAACATCCTGATATTGAAAATGCCGACGATGCAATTAGTGGTGCTTTAGATATTATTGCTGAGTGGATAAGTGAAAGACCATTTGTACGTAAGGGTTTGAGAAATATCTGGAAGACCCGTTCAATAATTACTGCTAAGAAAAAGGCTAAAGCTATTGATGAGAATAATAAATATTCTGCATACTATAAATGGGAAGAGAAAAGCTATAAAGCTCCTAGTCATAGAATTTTAGCACTATTTAGAGGAGAAAAGGAAGGTGTATTAAATTTAAAAATTGCCCCGGAAGATTCTACTGGAATTGAATTTGTAACAAATGCTATTCTCAAGAATAACTCTGTTTGCGAAAACGAAATTCATCAAGCATCCAAAGATTCTTATAAAAGGCTTTTATCAAGTTCTCTGGAAACAGAATATAGGAAAGTTCTTAAAGATAAAGCTGATAATAAGGCGATAAATATTTTTGCCGAGAATTTAAAGCAGCTTTTAATGACTCATCCTCTTGGGCAAAGAGTTACATTGGCATTAGACCCGGGTTTTAAGAGTGGTTGCAAGTTGGTAATACTTGATGCTCAGGGCAAATTGCTTCATAATGAAACCATTTACCCTCATCCGCCACAGAATGAAAAGAGCCTGTCTAAAAAGAAACTCAGCAACCTTGTAAACACTTATAAAGTAGAAGCAATAGCAATAGGAAATGGTACCGCAGGAAGAGAAACAGAGGAGTTGGTAAAATCAACCTATTTTGATAGAGATATTATGGCTTTAATGGTGAATGAAAATGGTGCATCGGTATATTCTGCTAGCAAAATTGCCAGAGAAGAGTTTCCGGAATACGATATCACAGTTAGAGGAGCTGTTTCTATTGGTAGAAGACTTCAAGACCCTCTGGCAGAACTTGTTAAGATTGACCCTAAGGCTATAGGTGTGGGACAATACCAACATGATGTTGATCAGAAAAAATTACAGGAGAAACTTACTGAAGTCGTTAGTAGTGTGGTAAATAAAGTAGGTGTAGAGTTAAATACTTCTAGCGCAGAATTGTTGCAGTATGTTGCTGGTGTGGGGCCTCAACTAGCAAAAAAAATTATTGATTACAGAAATGAAAAGGGAGTCATCAAAAGTAGAAATGAATTGCTTAAAATAAGTGGCTTTGGGAAAAAAGCTTTTGAGCAAGCTGCTGGTTTTATAAGAATTAAAGACTCTGAAAACCCTCTCGATAATACTGCCGTACATCCAGAATCATATTCTGTAGTTGAAGCCATGGCGAAGTCTAAAAACATAAATGTTGAACAGCTGATTAATAATAGTGAAGTTTTAAAATCTATTAATCCTGAAAATTTCACTACTGCAAATATCGGATTATTTACCGTTAAGGATATTATTGACGAACTACAAAAACCTAATAGAGACCCGAGAAAGATGGTCGAAATTTTTGAATTTGATAAGAGGGTAAAGAAACCTGGCGATTTAAAAGAAGGTATGATATTGCCGGGTATAATAACTAATATTACTGCATTCGGAGCATTTGTGGATGTTGGTGTTCATCAGGATGGACTTGTACATATAAGTAAACTTACCAAAGCTTTTGTTAGTGATCCCCACGATGTTGTTAAACTCAATCAAAAAGTGAGTGTAAAAGTTGTAAGTGTTGATTTGGAAAAAAAACGGATTCAGTTTAGTATGGTTTTTTAGATAATTAGGAAGCTGGGTTTTTCTTTGTTATGCCAAGTGATTTGTGTTGTTGCAAAAGATGTAAACATTGAAACAAGATTGCATAAAGGTATGGCTATTTTTACAACATAAAATAAATATATATGCTTTCTTGCTGGCACTGCCTAAGAATGTCTATATGCTTCCTTAATACCGGATATATTTTGTAATAATTGCAAAACACTTTCAAGCTGCTGTGTATCATATACTTTCAAGGTTATTTTACCTTGAAATAATTGCCCGTCACTATTAAAATTTATATTTAAAATATGTATTCCCATTTGCTTGCTAATCAATGTGCTGATTTCACTATAGATACCTGTTTTATCAATTCCTGAAATAAAAACATCAGCTCTAAAGTTTTGTCTTGTTTCTTTTTGCTTCCATCGGCAAGGAATAAATCTATATGGATAGCGCGACTTCATATTCTTTGCATTGGGGCAGTTTTTTCTGTGAATACTTATACCTTTAGAAACAGTAACAAAACCAAATATTTTGTCCCCCGGTATTGGGTTACAACATTTAGCCAGATTATAGTTCACATTATCAAGCTGATCGATAATCAAAACATCTTTATTATCATTATCAACTTCATGGTCGAAATCTTTATCCTCGTAGCTTTCACTAATTTCTGTATTAGTTTTATCAACAACTAACAAGTCTTTGTTTTCTTCGGATAAAACTCTTTTTATTAGAGTAACATCAATATTCTCATTATAAATAGCCTTATATAAGTCAGTGATACTCTTAAAATTAAAATGATTTGTTAATTTCTCCAATATATCTTGATTATAATCTATCTTCCAATTTTTAAGTCTACGTAAAAGCACTTCTTTACCTTGCTCAGCCTCCCGTTGACCCTGCTCATCAAAAGCTTTTTTAATCCTATTTTTGGCACGTATGGAATTTACAATCGATAACCAATCCAAACTAGGCTTCTGCGATTTTGACGTAAGAATTTGAACTTGGTCACCATTCCTAAGTCTGTATTTCATACTCACATTCTTTCCATTTACAATGCCTCCCACACATTTTAAACCCACATCAGAATGAACAGCAAATGCAAAATCTAAGACTGTAGCACCGATATTAAGTTTCTTAAGGTCACCCTTTGGTGTAAAAGCAAATAAGTCATTTGAAAATTTAGCTGTTCTAAAATCGTCATCTGCAACAATTTGATTTTCCGATTCTAATGCTTTGCGGATATTTGCCAGCCAATAATCAACACTATGTTTAGCTTTACCACCTTTATATCGCCAATGAGCAGCCATTCCATTTTCTGCTTCATCGTCCATTCTTTCGGTTCGTATTTGAACTTCTACCCAATGTTTATCAGGAGTTTGAACAGTAATATGCAATGATTCGTATCCATTATCACGAGGAATACTTATCCAATCACGCAATCTTGCAAGACTGGGTGTATAAAGATTTGTTACTACGGAAAAAGCATGCCAACAATCAGCTTTCTCTTCATTTAACTCACTATCTATTATTATTCTTATAGCCCAAAGATCGAAAACTTTTTCAAAAGGGACATTCTGCTTTTTCATTTTTGCATAAATAGACTGAATGCTTTTTGTACGACCTTTAATACGAAATCTCATTCCGCGCTCTTTTAAATCTTTTCTTATGGGCTCAATAAACGCATCAATAATCTTTTGTCGTGAAGTTGAGCTTTCTTTAAGTTTTTGTTTTATAGAATAATATACTTCCGGTTCTTCAAAAGACAATACCAAATCCTCCATGCTTGATTTTATTCTATAAAAACCAAGTCTATGAGCTATAGGAATATAAACGTATTTTGATAAATCTAACACACTCCTCTTTAGATTTTCATCATTTATACTTTTATAAAATCTAAGTAGTAGAATATTCTCCGCCAGACTAATTAGTACCGACCTTAAATCACCTCCAACATTTAAAAGCATACTTCTATAATCATCAGCTTGCTGACTAATATTATTTGTAGGTAATTTTTTTACTGCAAGAAATTCATCAGAAATTAGCTCTATCTCTTTTGATTGCATATCAATTTTATCATCAAAGAAATACTTATAAATACCCAATGATGCTCCAAGGATACTTGAAGAATATGTCTTCAATTCCTTACTTAATATATTTATCACTCTTAAAACATACTGATGACTATTAATACCCGATATAGGAGTATCAATAACTTCTCGTCTGTACCATGCCTGTACTATTCTCTTAACGTATGACTCTTGTCCTTCCGCATTTTCAAGCTTACTTAAAAAATCTAAATAATTAGTTTTCAATCCATTACATATTTATCTATAATCTTACAAAGATACATTTTTTTGCCTTTTATATCTGATAATAAATTACTTTTGGCACTCTAAAATAAGACGTATATCTTGAAAACATTTATAAGGAATTATATACAGTGGATTTTACTTTTTAGCTTAGTAATTATTTGGGGAAGCTCATTTATTTTAATGAAGCGAACTCTTGATTTTTATTCTAATAATGCACTTGGTGCAATGCGAATTGTATTTGCAGGTATGGTGTTATTACCTTTTGTTTTTACCAGATTTCGCAAACTATCAAGAAAACAATGGTTTTGGATTATCATTGTAGGCCTTATTGGAAACACATTTCCTGCCTTTTTGTTTGCAAAAGCACAAACAGGTATTGATAGTTCTCTGGCAGGTATTCTAAACTCAACAACACCTATGTTTACATTAATTGTTGGTTTAGCATTTTATAAACTTAAAGCACACTGGACCAATTATGTGGGTATTCTTGTTGGGTTTATTGGTGCTTTAATGATAATAATTGCTAAAAATGGTGGAATTATTGATTTTAATATTCAATATTCGTTATACGTAGTTTTGGCAACAATATTTTATGCCTTTAATTTGAATGTAATTAAATATAATCTTTCAGATACCGATCCTTACACTATTGCAATAGTTAGCTATAGTGTTGTGGTTATACCTGCAATAATATATTTATTTGGTGGTACTGATTTTTTAATAAGCCTAAAGCAAGAAGGCGCTAAGTTTGCATTGATTTATCCTGCCATTCTTGGTATTTTTGGTTCAGCATTAGCAATTGTTATTTTCAATAATTTAATAAAAATATCAGGTGTATTATTTTCTGCATCTGTAACATACCTTATCCCAATAGTTGCTAGCATTATAGGTTTTATAGATGGAGAAATATTTAAACCTATTTATTTATTTTGGATATTACTAATTCTTTTCGGTGTTTTTTTAGTAAATAAAAAACCAAAGTAATATAATCCTAATCCTTTCTGCTAATCTATATTTACTTTTATCTATTATTTTGACCTAACCCTTATTGTTTTCTATTTTAACCCGGATTATTCACAAATAATTCTGACAATTAAGTAAAACTAATAAATTTAGATATTTTTCAAATACCCAAATTTGAGTTCTTCTAAATCAGTCAGTTCTGAACTTGTTTCGAGAGGGTTTTCTCATATTGCACCCCGCTATTAATTACTTATTCATAAAAAAAGCAAAGCGAATTGTATGAATAATGCGGGTTAAATTAATTCCTTCTTCCTCTGTTTGGTTTTTAATTAATATAATAATTTGTAGATAATTATTTATAAATATCACATTATCAAATTATTTACTATTTTTGGTCAATATTAATAATTGGAATAATATGCACATATTAAAATTAATAATTGTAATAATATTGTTATCTGCAACATTTTGTAATCCGGCTTATTCGCAAGAATTTTTAGATAATCTACCAAAAGACAAAAAAATATCAGAACTTACTCTATACGACTATCGTCAGGCTTTTGACTCGTATTGGCAAGAGTATAATGTTGTAAATGGATATTACATCGATAAAACCGGAAAAAAACAAAAGGCAGCCTATTGGAAGCAGTTCAACAGATGGTATTATGACATGGAAAAAAGAGTAAATATTGAAACAGGAGCTTTTCCAAACACTTCTGCTGCAGAACAATATAGTATATGGCTTAAGAATAATCCTCAAAATAATAGTAATAATCAAGGTTTTACATCTGGCCCATTATATGCATCTTTATGGACCTCCGTTGGCCCAAATAGTAGTGGTGGAGGATATTCCGGAACCGGAAGATTAAATTGTGTTGCTTTCCATCCCGGTGATAATAATATTTTTTGGGTTGGTTCTCCTTCAGGAGGTCTTTGGGTAACAACAAATGGAGGTGCAAATTGGACTCCTCTTACCGATAATAACGCAGTACTTGGCGTTAGTGATATTGGAATACCCTCAGATTATGCTTCAACTTCAACTATATATATTGCTACCGGAGATAGAGATGGCGGTTCTATGTGGTCATTAGGGGGAGGTCAAAGTAATGATAATAATAGTATTGGTGTGTTAAAATCAACTGATGGTGGAAGTACTTGGTCAACTACAGGGCTAACTTATACTGTCTCTCAGAGAAAAATATTATCAAAGATATTAGTACATCCAAGTTCAACATCTACCTTATATGTTGCAGGGACTGATGGAATTCTAAAATCTACTGATGGTGGAACTAATTGGACCAATATTTATAATAGTAAAGCTGTTTTTGATATTGAATTTAAACCCGGTGACCCAACAGTTTTATATGCTTCTACCAATGATTATAGTGGAACTCCTTTAATTCTAAAATCTACTAATAGTGGAAGTACTTGGTCTAGCTCCACAATATCTTTAAGTACAAACGAAAGAAGAATAGAATTAGCTGTTTCTTCTGCTAATAGTTCATACGTTTATGCTGTTGTAACAACTAGGAGTGGTGGATTAAAAGGCATTTATAAATCTACAGATAGTGGTTCTACATTTTCGCAAACATATGATGGTACTGCAACTAACCATAATTTGCTAAGCAATTATACCGATGGTAGTGGAGGAACATCAGGACAAGGAAATTATGATTTATCACTTGCTGTTTCTAATTCCAATATTGATGAAGTTTATGTTGCAGGAATAATTACCCATAAATCAACTGATGGAGGGAGTAGTTGGAATGCTGTAAACTGCTGGACGTCAAGTAGTACATATAATAAAAACTCATCACCGGTAGTTCATGCTGATCATCATATGCTAAAGATTAGAAGCTCCGATGGTAGCCTTTTTGAAGTCAATGATGGTGGAATTTATAAAACTACTAATAGTGGAAGTTCGTGGACTCATTTAACAGGAGATTTAGTTATCAGTCAACTTTATAGACTTTCTGTTGCGCAAACAACTACAAATGAAGTGCTTGCAGGGCTTCAGGATAATGGTACAAAATTATATAGTAGCAGCTCATGGACAGATGTTAAAGGTGGAGATGGAATGGACTGCCAAATAGATCCTAATAATGTAAATACTCAATATGGTGCCTATGTTTATGGGCAAATTACGAGAACAACAAATCATTGGAGTTCAACAACAGATATTGAGCCATCTGCTGCAGGTAATGGATGGTGGATGACGCCATATGTTATTGACCCAAATAATAACAATACTCTTTATGCAGGTTATGCAGATTTATATAAGACTACAGACCAAGGAAATAACTGGAGTAAGATTTCAAGTGTAAATACAACAAATATCTACGGAACAGGAGATATCAGAGCTATTGCTATAGCTCCTTCCAACTCCAATTACATTTATATGTCTGACCCAAATACAATTTGGTCAACAACAAATGGAGGAAGTTCATGGACAGATATAACTGGTTCTTTGCCTGTTTCAACAAATTCTATTACATATATTGCAGTTAAATCCAATGACCCTAACACTGTTTGGGTTACCTTTGGTGGTTACGATTCTGACAGAATATATGAAAGTACAAATGGTGGAACTAGCTGGACAAACATCTCTACAGGTTTACCTAGCCTTCCAGTAATGTGTGTTATAGAGAATACTTTAAACTCAAGCAATACTGAACTTTATGTAGGAACTGATGTAGGAATATATCTTAAAACAGGTAGTAATAACTGGACAGGCTATAATACCGGCTTACCTAATGTTGTGGTGAATGATCTAGACATTTATTATGACAGTTCAACACCGTCAAATTCCAGATTATATGCAGGAACATCAGGTCGTGGCGTATGGATGAGTCCTTTAAATTCAACAGGGTGTACAGCACCAACTACACAAGCTACTAATTTTTCCAGTTCAAATTTAGCAACTACTTCCATGGATATATCATGGACACGCGGTAATGGTAATAAAGTAATTGTATTGGCTCATGAAAATGCGGTTGTTGATTCCGATCCTGTTTCAGGAACTTCTTATACTGCTAACGCTAGTTTTGGCACCGGAGATCAAATTGGAACAGGAAATTATGTTGTTTATGATGGTACAGGAACAAGTGTTTCTATTACTAACCTTACTTCAGGTGCCACTATGAATTATGCTTTATATGAGTATAACACTGTTGACAATTGTTATTTGATACCAGCATTAACTGGAAGTGCAACAACTTTAGGACCACCTACTGTTACAACTACTGCTGCCACATCAATATCATCATCGGGTGCTACAAGTGGAGGAAATGTCACTTCTATAAATGGTTCGAGTTTAACTCATAAGGGTGTTTGTTGGAGTATATCAGCAAATCCCACCATTGCTGATAACAAAACAGATGATATAACCTCAGGCACAGGAACGGGCAGTTATACAAGCTCGATAACAGGATTATCAGCATCAACACAGTATCATGTTAGAGCTTATGCAACAAACTCAAGCGGAACATCTTACGGAAGTGATGAAACATTTACAACTGCTTGTGGTGTTATAACAACATATCCCTATACTCAAGATTTTGACTCATGGACAACTTCTTCACCGGCATACTCATGTACTGCTGATGGCTCGGTTAGTTTAAGCAATTGTTGGTCAAATGTAGCCGGTGACGACATTGATTGGGATATTTATAGTGGAGCTACAGGCTCAAGCGATACAGGTCCAACAACAGGAAATGGCGGCTCAGGTAATTATTTATATACTGAATCGTCTTCTTGTTATAATAGCACTGGATATATTATAACTACAAATTTTGATTTAACAGCTGTTACTAACCCACAATTAAGCTTTTATTATCATATGTATGGTGCAGATATGGGAACTTTATCAGTTCAAATTTCTACTGATGGAGGATCTACATGGTCATCAGATATTTGGATTTTATCAGGAGATCAAGGAAATTCGTGGCAACAAGCTATTATTTCTATTGGTGCATATTCAACATCTACAAATGCTGTAATAAGATTTAAGGCAATTACAGGCACTAATTATACTTCGGATATTGCTATTGATGATTTTAAAATAGAAACTGGACCTACATGTCCAAATCCGAGTTCTCAAACAGAAACAAGTATTACTTTGACTTCAGCTAAGTTGGAGTGGACAGAAAATGGAGGCACTTCTACTTGGGAAATTGAATATGGTCCCACAGGTTTTAGTCAAGGTTCAGGAACAACTATTTCTACCTCGTCAAATCCTTATTCATTAACAGGACTCTCTGGTTCTACAGGTTACGATTGGTATGTTCGGTCAAATTGTGGTGGAGGAGATTATAGTTCGTGGGTAGGACCTTCGTCATTTGTGACTTCTTGTGGGGGAATAATCAGTGTTTTCCCATATTCAGAAAGTTTTGAAAGCAGTACTTGTTGGCAACAAACTGATGTTGCAGATACTGAAGGAGAATGGGGTATTAATACAGGAACTGTTCATCCTTCTGGTACAGCAGCTCAGGATGGAAGCAAATTAGCATACTTCAATAGCTATACTTCAAGTTTAGGTAGTCAAACCAGATTGCTTAGTCCTGATTTCGATATTTCTTCATTAAATAGTCCAATGTTATCATTCTGGCTATATCATGAAACAGGGTATAGCAGTAAGGACGATCGTATTCAGCCTCAAATTTATAGCAGCAGTTCATGGTCGAATGTTGGCTCATCAGTATCAAGATATGATGGCACTACCGGATGGTCAAGATACACTGTTGATATATCGGCATATACCGATACTATTAAAGTTGGTTTTTTAGCAACAAGTGAATATGGTAATGATATTCATATTGATAATACTAAAGTATTTGATGCAGAGAAAAAGACCAATGGTAATATAACAAAATGTTCTCCTTATTTTGTAAGAGATGGAGGAACTGGGAATTTATATTTTTATGATGAATATACATTTTCAGTAGAAATATCAGGAGATTATGATATAACTGCAGACTGGACAACAGGGACTTCTTTTGATGGCTATCTGTATCTCTATAGCCCCAGCTTTGACCCTAATAGCCCTGCAACTAATCTTATAAATTCAAATGATGATTTTGGAACTAGTGATTACTCTAAAATAGCAAGTGAAGCTTTAACAGCTTCAACAAATTATATTGTAGTTGCAACAACAAAATCAGCCAACGATATAGGTAGTGGTTTTAGCATAAGTGTTAAAGGAAATTCTATTATCACAGCAAATTCAACAACAGATTATAATGGTATTCCTGGTGGAGTGGCACATATTGTTCCTAGTACTGACGGAATAATAAGAACATCTGATTATGAGTGTGATGATAATAATGACTGGACACATTATTATGATGATAATGGAACTACTTCAGATTATTCTGATGATAATATTTTACTTTCTGTTAAGAAGAACTCCAATACTTTTGGAATCACAAGTGTTACTTTAGCAGGAAGTTCGGGGGCCTCCGAGATATTAGAATCAGCAGCTCCCTATGTGAGCTCTTTTGGAGGTTGGTTTGTCTTTAATAGATATTGGGAGCTTAGTCCAACTACACAACCTATTACTGATGTTAATGTAAGATATTATTATACTTCAACAGATTTTTCTGATTTGAATACAGCCTTATCAAATGATGGAAGAAGTACAATCTCTAACCAAACTGATTTGTCATTCTTAAAAATTAATGACCTCACATCATCAGGTTACGATCCTAATCCTGTAAATGGACAATTAGGAATTCCTAAAGCCGAAACATATAATGCTGACGGAGCATGGATGTACGGTAATGGAGCAACAGCGGCCACCAATCGTTGGGCTTTGGGAAGCTATAATTCTAGTTATTACGCTGAATTTGTCGTTGCACATTTTAGCGGAGGAGGAGGTGGTGCTGCCGGAAACTCTAATGATGGTAGTTTGCCTGTAGAATTAATAAACTTTGTAGGTTATGCTTATGGTGATGTAAATATATTAGAGTGGAAAACGGCATCAGAATTAAATGCTGACTATTTTATAATAGAAAGAAAAAATACTGATGATGAAACTATTGAAAGTATTGGAAATATTAAAGCTTATGGAAATAGCAACACTATTAATAAATATTCATTAACCGATAGTAGGCCAATAGATGAAGCATATTATAGACTTATAAATATTGATTATGATGGAGCTAAGAAAGTGGGTAATTGGATATTGGTTAAGCGTAATACTGACAAATTAAAACTGCTAAATATATATCCTAATCCAACTACAAATAATTTGAACTTAGAAATTAGTAATCCTTATAATTCTAATATAATAATTGAAATAAGAGATGTAGTTGGTAGGGTAATTAAGACTTTTGATTACAAGGCTGTACAAGGTCTTAATAAAATGGAATTGAAACTTTATGAACTCCAAGCCGGTACATATTATCTGTCGATTGATAATAATACAGAAAGAATAGTACATATTATTTTTAAGGAATAATTCTAACCCTATTTATTCATAAAATTCTACTCGCTTTTATTTGAATAATGCGGGTTATCACTATTAATTTCCTACCTTTGCAGCCATGATTACAACTGTATTAGGTAAAAATATTCACTATCAAATTATTGATAGTAAGCTTATTGGAGAAGGTAAACCCTTATTGGTTTTCCTTCACGAAGGTTTGGGGAGTATTCCACAGTGGAAAGATTTTCCTCGCAAGCTAAGTGATAAATTGCAACTGCCTGCTTTAGTTTATGAACGAATTGGATATGGTCAATCTGACTATTGGCTTGGAAATATTAGTGATAAATTTCTACATTTCGAAGCTTTAATAATGCTACCGGAATTGTTACAAAGCCTGAGAATTGACAACAAAATAATTATTTTTGGCCATAGTGATGGTGGAACCATTGGTCTAATTCAATGTTCTCAACCAATGCCTCAGTTATTGGGAGCTATAATTGAAGCACCACATGTTATCTTTGAACAACATTCCATTAATGGTATAGCAAAAGCTAGAACTATGCTCAATAAAAAAGAGCTAATTCGTGTTATGGACAGATACCATAATGAAAGAGCTGCTAAGCTTATAGATGATTGGACTTCGTACTGGTTGAATGCCGACCCTAAAGTTTGGGAAGTCGGTGATGAGTTAAAGAAAATCAATATACCTTTGTTACTTATCCAGGGTGATAATGATGAATTTGGCACTTATAAGCAAATCGATATTATTGCTAATGAAGTTAATAGTAATATTGTAGAAATAGCAAAATTACTTGATTGTGGTCATATTCCACATCTTCAGCAAATGGATAAAGTACTTGAGTTAACTGATGATTTTATTAAGAATTTATAATTAGTATATGGAATTAATAGATAAATATTTTCCTGATATTTCAAATAAGCAAAAGAAACTTTTTGATAAGCTTCCTTTACTTTATGAAGAATGGAATTCTCAAATAAATGTTATCTCTCGCAAGGATATGGAATTCTTTGTAGAACGTCATTTGCTCCACTCACTTGCAATTGCCAAAGTGATAAACTTTAAGAACGGCACCGAAATATTGGATATTGGTACTGGCGGTGGATTCCCCGGCATCCCATTGGCAATTTTATTTCCTCAATGCGATTTTCATCTTGTTGATAGTATTGGAAAAAAAATTAAAGTTGTAGATGACGTTGCAAAAAGACTAAATCTTAAAAACGTAAATGTTGAGAATATTCGTGCAGAGAAATTAAATAACAGCTACGATTTTATAGTAAGTAGAGCCGTTACTAATCTACCAAAGTTTATTGGTTGGACTAGAAATATGATTAAAAAGAAAAAAGGTTTTAATGATTTACCAAATGGAATTTTATATTTAAAAGGAGGTGATTTCCAGTCTGAACTTGATGAAATTAAAAAGAAACCAAGAATCTTTCCTATTTCTAATTATTATGATGAGGAATTTTTTAATACAAAAGTTGTTGTTCATTTAAAAGGGTAAAATATAATGCCAAAACCATTAGCTGAGTCTCTGCGACCACGAAATTTAGATGATTATTTGGGCCAACAGCATATTGTGGGCAAAGGAGCAATTTTGCGGCTTGCAATAGAGAGTGGGAATATACCTTCTATGATATTATGGGGACCTCCTGGTGTTGGGAAAACTACTTTAGCAAATATTATTGCAGAAAAAATGGATATGAATTTTTTTGCACTAAGTGCAATTAATTCAGGTGTCAAGGAAGTAAGACAGGTTATAAATCAAGCTAAAATGTCTTTAGGACAAGCAATTCTTTTTATTGATGAAATTCATAGATTTAGCAAATCACAACAAGATTCACTTCTTGGTGCTGTGGAACAAGGAACTGTGAGACTGATAGGAGCTACAACGGAAAATCCATCCTTTGAAATTATTTCACCATTACTTTCGCGTTGCCAGGTATATATTTTACATCATTTAGGAGAGAAAGACCTTGAAAAACTAGTAAGCACAGCTGCAAATGCTATGTCAGAGCGTATAGGCAGAAAGGTAATTGTAAAAGAAAGGGAAGCTCTTTTTAGAATTTCCGGCGGTGATGCACGTAAAATAATCAATGCCATTGAATTAGTAAGTAATAACTTAATGACTCAATTTTCCGGTGATATTATTATTAATGATGATAAAGTAAAATCCATAATTCAACAAAACCTTGCAATATATGATAAATCCGGAGACCAGCACTATGATATTATATCTGCCTTTATAAAATCTATAAGAGGCAGCGATCCAAATGCTGCTGTTTATTACCTTGCCAGAATGATAGAAGGAGGTGAAGATCCAAAGTTTATAGCAAGGAGGTTGCTAATCCTATCATCTGAAGATATTGGAATTGCTAATCCTAATGCACTATTGCTTGCTAATACATGCTATGATGCAGTAAGCAAAATTGGCTGGCCGGAATCTAGAATAATACTTTCGCAAACAGTTATCTATCTTGCCAATTCTGTCAAAAGTAATTCGGCTTATATGGCTATTAATAATGCTCAAGAGCTAGTTGCTAAAACAGGAAATCTATCAGTTCCTCTTTCTCTACGTAATGCAAAATCTAAGCTTATGAAGGAATTTGGATATGGTAACAACTACCAATATGCACATTCTTACGAAGGAAGTTTTATTGATACCGAATTTCTACCGGAGGAAATTAGCGGTACAAAACTATATTATCCGGGAAATAACCCCGCTGAGAATAGAATATCCGAGGAGATAAAAGCAAAATGGAGAGATAAGTATGGTTATTAGTATTACTTAATCATCAGGATTATTTGTAATAATCCGGATTAAAATTAAAGACTTTATGTAATGTATAATTTATATATTTACCTTTGTGCTCAACTAATATATTATCATTAAATGGGAAACACAACTAGTAATTTTTTTGAGTTTATAGGTAAACCTCTAATCACCTATGATAATGTTAGTATAAGTATTTTTATAATAGTTAAAATAGCAATTATACTTATTCTCCTAAAACTAGCTCTTATTGGAATAAAAAAGATAATTAAATCCCAAGCCAAAAAGAAAGACCTTCATGAAGGAGATTTAAATGCTGTATATCAAATAATTAAATATTTACTTGTTGCTATTGTAATCATTATGATAATGGCAAGTATCGGGCTAAACACTACCGTATTACTAACAAGTTCTGCAGCTTTATTTGTAGGTATCGGGTTTGGATTACAGAACATTTTCAAGGACTTATTAAGTGGTATAATTATTCTTTTCGACAGAGTAATTAGGGTAGGAGATATTGTACAAGTGGGCGATGTTTTGGGAAGAGTAACTAAAGTCCATTTGCGTACTTCCCATCTTATTACACGTGATGATGTAAATATCGTTATTCCTAATTCTAATTTTATAGAAGAAAACGTAACTAACTGGACTTTAGATTATAATTACGTTAGATTGATTATTAATATTGGTGTCGCTTATGGATCTGATACCGAATTGGTAAAAAATATTTTATTAGAAATTGCCAGTAAAAACGATAAAATATTAAATTCGCCAAGCCCGGACGTCGTATTTAAAGATTTTGGTGATAGCTCACTTGATTTTCAATTATTAGTTTGGACAAATGAGATTTTTAGACAAGAATTTGTAAAAAGTAATCTTAGATATGCTATCGATCAAGCATTTCGAGAAGCAAATATTAATATTCCATTCCCTCAACGTACTGTTTGGCATATGAAATAGGAAAATAAATTTGAAAAATAGTATGTAATACCAATTTGAAAGCAAAAGTGCCGATATAAATTCTAAATATTTTTTTGTTTAACGAATTTAAAAAAAATAAGCATAGCCTCAGTTACGGTATATTTTTTTAAGGAAGTAAAACATAAAAAGATAACGAATTTTGCGGTAGTTTTGTTTTTAATTTGGTATAAATATTATTAATACTGATAATTTTAACAATCTCATTTTAATCCATAAGACTTATCTTTTATCAATTTACTTTTGTAGTTTTATGGTAATTTATATTACGTCTCTAATTTTTTAATGTTAAATTTGCCGATACAACTATTCTAGATAAGAATGTTATTAATATAACAATTATATAAAGTGATTACAATCTGTTAATTATGAATGATAACAAAAACAATAAATCACTATTTAGTGAATTTGCGAAAGTCGAAAAACAGACATGGATTGACAAATTAAAACTCGACTTAAAGTCTGACGATCCAATGTCAAAACTTCGATGGCATACACCTGATGGCATGGACATAGATGCTTTTTATCGTTTGGAAGATTTGCAAGATATTCCTTTTATAAATAATACTCCTGGAGAAGCTCCCTATGTACGTTCGACTAAAACCAATAACGACTGGCAAATAAATAGAATTATTGATACTGCTGATGTTGAGAATGCCAATAAAATTGCTTTAAAATCTATTTCCAGAGGTGCTAATTCTATCGAATTTAACTGTTCGCAAATTAGGAAAGCAGATAACCTGGCAGCATTGCTAAAAGATATTAATCTTGAAGAAATTGCTATTAGATTCGATAAACCAATGAGTTTTAAAATAATATTAAAACACCTTATAAAATACGTTGAGGAAAATCAAATTGACAAAACAAAGGTTAATTTCGCCTTCAACTGGGATGCTATGGCCTATCGTATGATAAGTGGCAAATATTATCAAACTTTTGATGATAATGTAGACGAACTTAAATCTATAATAGAAGAGGCAGATAAGCATTTTCCAAACTTTAAAGCATTAAGTATTAATGCTCAACATTTTCATAATGGAGGTGCAACCACTGTTCAAGAATTAGCATTTACTATTTCTTCTGCTGTAGAATATGTTGTTAGACTTTTGGAAAAAGAGATATCATTAGAAAGTATTCTTAAACACACACAATTTATTATGGCTATTGGTTCATCATATTTTATGGAAATAGCTAAATTACGTGCACTTCGCATAATGTGGTCGAAGGCGATTTCTGCTTTTGATGAAAAAATGGGACCAAAAGCAAAAGCCTATATTCATGCAATGAGTAGTTTGTGGAATAAGTCAATATTCGACCCATATGTAAATATGCTTCGCACAACAACAGAAACTATGTCGGCAGCACTTGGAGGAGCGGATATAATAAGTGTTTTAGCTTTCGATAAGGTATACAAATACGAAAATGATTTTTCGAGTCGTATAGCTCAAAACCAGCAAATTTTAATTAAAGAAGAAGCTCATTTCAACAAAGTTGTTGACCCTGCAGGTGGTTCTTATTATATTGAAAACCTCACAGCATCTCTAATTAAATATTCATGGGAACTATTTAATAAGGTCGAAGATATTGGTGGTTTTGCCAAAGCTGTAGAAAGTGATTTTGTAAAAAATGAGATTACTATTTCAGCTAATAAATTTTATGAAGCAGCCGCAAAACGGAAATTAAATATCCTAGGGACTAACCAATTTCCTAATCAGCAAGAATTTATGGCTGATGAAATAGAAATACAACCAAAAGAAAAAGCTCCCGGTATAGCATTGGGTAGATTGGCGGAGCAATTTGATAAACTTAGATTACAAACAGAATTATATTTTAAGGAAACAAGAAAAAGACCGAAAGTACTAATTCTTAGTTTTGGAAACCTTGCAATGCGTAAAGCTAGAGCTGGATTTATTTCAAACTTCTTTGCTATAGTAGCTTATGAGAATATTGAAATAGAGAATGTTAAGAATATAGAGGAAGCTTTAAATCTAATAAATAATCATAAAGCAGAAATAACAGTATTTTGTAGTTCTGATGATGAGTACTTTAATTTTATTAATGACCTTAATTCCATACAAAATCTAAAGGAAATAAATACAAAATTTATTATTGCCGGCACTCCACAAGATAATAATAATGAGCTGTCAGAGATTGGTGTCAGTAAATACATTAACATAAAAACAAATGTATTAGAAACGCTATTAGATTTTAATAAAGAATTATTAGTTTAAGATTAATTTTTATGAGACCAGATTTTAAAAATATAGATATTAATTCTGTTGAATCATCGACAAATGAATCACAGAACAAAGATACATGGAAGACTCCGGAACATATTGAGGTAAAGGCAATATATACAGCAAAGGATTTAGAAGATATGGAGCACTTAAGCTATGCTGCTGGTTTACCTCCTTTTCTAAGAGGTCCATATTCCTCAATGTATGTTAAACGACCATGGACAATACGACAATATGCAGGTTTCTCAACTGCTGAAGAATCAAACGCCTTCTATAGGCGTAACTTAGCTGCAGGGCAAAAGGGTCTGTCCGTTGCATTCGATTTAGCCACTCATCGCGGTTATGATAGCGACCATAAAAGGGTTACCGGTGATGTAGGGAAAGCCGGTGTTGCCATTGATTCTATCCTTGATATGAAAATATTATTCGATAAGATTCCATTGGATAAAATGTCGGTTTCTATGACCATGAATGGTGCAGTTCTTCCTGTGTTAGCGTTCTATATTGTTGCAGCAGAAGAACAAGGTGTTAACATGAAACAGCTTAGTGGGACAATTCAAAATGATATTTTAAAGGAATTTATGGTAAGAAATACATATATTTACCCTCCTTTGCCATCAATGCGAATTATTGCGGATATTTTTGAGTTTACATCTAAGAATATGCCTAAATTCAACTCTATAAGTATCAGTGGATACCATATGCAAGAAGCCGGTGCTACAAATGATATAGAGCTTGCTTATACTCTAGCTGATGGTATGGAATATCTTCGTGCAGGAATAAATGCAGGCATGGATATAGACACTTTCGCTCCTCGTTTATCATTTTTCTGGGCTTCAGGAATGAACCATTTTATGGAGATTGCAAAAATGAGAGCTGCCAGAATGCTTTGGGCTAAGATTGTAAAACAATTTAATCCCAAGAATCCTAAATCTATGGCTTTGCGAACTCACACTCAGACTTCAGGCTGGAGTTTAACTGAGCAAGATCCATTTAATAATGTTGCCAGAACATGCATTGAGGCAATGTCGGCAACATTAGGCCATACTCAATCTCTACATACCAATGCATTGGACGAAGCTATTGCTTTACCAACAGATTTCTCTGCTCGGATTGCAAGGAATACTCAGCTATATATTCAGCAAGAAACTCAAATTACAAAAGCTGTTGACCCTTGGGCCGGCTCATATTATGTAGAATCTTTAACTCATCAGATTGCCCATCGTGCATGGGAATTAATAGAAGAAGTTGAGAAGCTTGGCGGTATGGCAAAAGCTATAGAAACAGGTATTCCAAAAATGCGTATTGAAGAAGCTGCAGCTCGTAAGCAAGCTCGCATTGATTCCAATAAAGAAACAATTCTTGGTGTTAATAAGTATCGTTTGGAAAAAGAAGATCCTATAGAAACTCTTGAAGTAGATAATACTGCAGTAAGAGATTCTCAAATTAAACGTTTACAAAAACTTAGAAAAGAAAGAAATCAGGAAGAAGTGGATATCGCTTTAGACAAATTGTCAAAGTCGATGGAAACCGGCGAAGGTAATTTGTTGGAATTAGCAGTTGACGCAGCACGTAAGAGAGCTTCGTTGGGAGAGATTTCGTATGCAATAGAAAAAGTTTCAGGAAGATATAAAGCCGTGATAAAATCAATTTCAGGAGTGTATTCAGAAGAGTCGAAAGATGATGAACACTATAAAAAAGCTGTGGAACTTGCAAATGAGTTCTCAGAAATGGAGGGCCGTCGCCCACGAATAATGATAGCTAAAATGGGACAAGATGGTCATGACCGTGGTGCCAAAGTTGTATCTACAGGTTATGCCGATATTGGCTTTGATGTAGATATAGGACCTCTATTTCAAACTCCTGCTGAGGCAGCACGTCAAGCTATTGAGAATGATGTGCATATATTGGGAGTCTCTTCACTTGCTGCCGGACATAAAACTCTTGTGCCAGAGGTTATCAAGGAACTTAAAAAACAAGGTAGAGAAGATATTATTGTAATAGTAGGTGGTGTTATCCCTCCTCAAGATTATCAATTTCTATATGATGCCGGTGCCGCTGCTATTTTTGGCCCCGGTTCTGTTATTGCAGTTGCTGCTATTAAAATGCTGGAGATATTAATTGCAATAAGAAAATAATTTAGTAATTTATCAGTTTTACTTAATCGTCAGGATTATTTGTGAATAATCAGAGTTAGCATTAGGATATATAATACATATAAGCATTTTGCTTCAATATTTTATTGTTTGTAGCAATTATTTTAAGTTCTTTCTATTTGGTTATTTGATTTTTGTGCTTTTTCGTATTATATAATTATATACTGGAGGTATTTGACCTTATGGCAAATTCCAACTTAATCATCAAGAAACTCTATTCTATTTATTCCATTTTTTGCTTTTTGTGTAATACTATTTTGGTATTCGTCATAGTCGAGTTCAAGGCAAAGGCTATACATTTTCATAGCCTTTGAGAGTTGTCCATTATGTTCATAATAATATCCAAGATTTAAAGCTGAATTAGCAGCAAAGTAATAAGGCATATCTCTGCCTTTCTCTATTGTCAATTTATAATAAATTTCTGCTATTTCATCATCTCCCAAAGCATCGTATATTCTTGCTAGCCTGTAAATATACTCTAGTTGGTCGTGCTTAGATTTTATATGTCCATTTTTAAAAGCATTTTGTAATACAAAATTTGCTTTTTGATAATAACCTCCATCAAACAGTAACCTACTTTTAAGAATTTCCACATTTGGTATTATATTCTTTTCAGCAGCTTTCTGAGCTTGCTTATCAGAGTCGAAAAAGCTAACACCTATACTGTTTATTTTACTCATCTCGGCTTTATAAGCATTTATATTGCCATTTAATAAATACATCCAAGACTTTTTATATATAGCTGATTTTAAATAATTTTTGCCAGTATAATTTGAAAGATATCTATCAAAATAAAATATCGATCTGATATCATTTTTATACAATAAACATTCACCAAAAATATAATCAAGATAAAATAATTTGTAAGGATTATTGGTAAATTCGCTTTGTATATCCTCAAGTGCCTTTATGGCCATATTATTGTGTTTTAAGTGTTTAAAATATGACGCTTTAGAAAAAGTGAAAATTTGATTATTACTATAATAGTTTGAGTAATGCTGGTCATTGAAGATTGTAAATAGTAGATTATTAGTATCAACCTTGTTGCCAAAACTATAATGTGTATAAGAAAATAGAACAAGGCTTTCGACAAATAGATAGTTGTATTCTTTTTTTTGAATACAACTTGTTAAAAGATTTTCTAATTGTTGGTTTCCAAGCTTTGTATTCCCTTTGAGCTTCAGTATTGAAAGTGTCCAATTATAATTTTTTGGGATGCTGCCAATTGTAATATTAATTAATCCTAAGGACTTTTTGTTTAATAAAAAATCAGGATATTTTTCTTTATTTTTATAAATGGAATTATAGGCCTTTTTGAATCTAACAATAGCTGTTATATAATTAGATTGCAGAGCATTTATAAATGCAGAATGTAAATACAAATCTGATAAAAGATAAAGCTTGTAGGGGTTGTCAGAGTTTTCTGCTTCTATTTTGTCAATAGCAATTTTATAATTTCTGTAATATTCATCAAGATAAGTTTTAGTATTATAATTAAAATATTTTAGAAAACTGGCAGAGCATTTTATTGCTTCAACTACAGAATTATCAGGGTGTTTGTGTTTCTCAATTTCTAAAATACTATCTGATTTATTAAAATGAAATGATAGAACAAATTCATATGCTTTTTTACAATTATTATTATAATCAATATTTGATTTTATATCCTTTGCATAAAATATACTTAAAGAAAACAAAAGCAATATTGATATGTTTTTATTAAAAAACATCATAACTAAAATTTTTCATTTAGTTTATTGACATTTATTTTTCCATCCACATATTTAGTTAAAAGCCGATATCTTCTTTTATCTTCTTTGCGTAGAATAATCAAAGCTGTATTTATTGCCGAACGTGCAGCTATTGGAATACCACCACCTAATTCAGCCCATTGACCTCCAATAAGAAGATTTTGCACTTCCGTAAAATGCGAAGCCACTTTATTTTGTATATTTACTTTTCCGGGTCTCTGTCCCATCATTGTACCACGATAATTGTAGCTATACCTTTGGTATGTGAAGGGAGTAGCAGCATCATAAAATATAATATGCTCACGCAATTGTGGTGATAACTCATTTTTAACCCTATCAATAATAATCTCAGCAGTGTGCTTTTTAAAATCACGATATGCTTTTCCTCTTTTTCGTTCTCCATCTTCGCTTATCTCGGTATGCCAAAAATCAAATTCTTCAATATCTGCAGCCATATAAATTGTAATAATACCTTTTTTCTCAGGGCAGATAGATTTATCTCTAACAGAAGGAGCAATGATACTTAATTTGCTAATATTAGGGTCAGAACTTTCGTGTTGATTACGTTGAAGATTATTTTTGGATAATGATATTAATTCTTCTCCAAAACCTAATTCTTCGGCAGGGCAATCTAAAGCTATGGAAACTGTAAAACTTGATGTATATTGCTCTGAATTCTCAATTTTAGATTTTATCTTTTCAGAAATAGCATTTATTGGGAGCAATTTGCGATATAAGCTGGGTAAGTCTGAAGCTGCTATAACATACTTAGCATTTATTTTCTCTTCTCCACTTTTATTTTTCACAACTATTCCCTTGGCAATATTGCCATCGAGCAAAACAGATGTTGCTTCTGTATTTAGCATGATTTTATTGCCAAAATGTTCATTTTGTTCGCTAAGCCAATTTACATATTTCACACTGCCACCAGGAGGCGTTTTATAATAGTCTTTGATTTGTGCCCATGCCAAAGGGAACAAACATGATAGTAAATCTTTCTCTGAATTAAAAACATCTTTAATTTCGTCACCTTTAAAATATTTTGCTAAACCCAATTTTATTCCTTTATCATCAGAATATTTTAAATGTTTAAAAATAGGATAAATAAAGAGTAGCATTTTGGTGTAATATATAGCCTTCTCAAAGATACCCATAGATTCATGATTTCTAACAAAATCGTTCATTCTCAAACTAACTTTTGATAGTTCTAAAGCATGCTTAAAAAACAAATTAATCCCTTTTTCCTCATCTGGAAATTGATTTATAAAATCAGTTTTTACCTTTTCTATATCGCTTTGTAAAAGTATATCGTAATTCTTTGATTTGTAACGATGTATCTTATCCAATAAAATGGGTTTAGGATAATCCGTATCAATAGCATTAAACAGCTTATGAGCTATTCCTGATGAGTCAAACTGATTTAACCAATGAATGGCTGTATCGAAATGAAAATCTTTTCGGCTATAACCCGCAATATAACCTCCTGCATGATATTCTTTTTCTACAATACAACAATTATAGCCGGCTTTACCTAGCAAAGCGCCTAAGCCTAACCCGCTAATTCCTGCGCCTATTATTACAATATCATACTTCATTAGCAAATTTGTTAATTTTTCGTTCATTAAAGGTGCTAAAATAGTAATTACTATTATTGGTTACAAATGTTTATTTGGTCATTTCTTCATTATCATTATATTTGATATTAGCCGGCATTATAAAATTTTATAATAAGCAGTATAAAATAGCAATTGTTATATATAATAGCACTTTCAATCTAAAAAAAACATAAAACAATAAATGAGCTTCTAACTCGGATTATTTACAAATAATACTGACGATTAAGTAAAATTAATAAATTTGGGACTAATAAATAATGGTTATAAAACTAAAGAAATCACAAAAATGGTTTTTTATTAGTCAATATTTATGTAAAAGTAACCGTGAAAACTTAATAAAACTATAATTAAACTTTTTTCAAAACTATTCTAAAAGTAGCTCCTTGATTTGGAGCCGAATTTTTAACAAATATTTTTCCTTTGTGGTATTCTTCGATTATTCTTTTTGAGAGAGAAAGTCCAAGTCCCCATCCACGAGTTTTGGTGGAATATCCGGGATTAAAAATATCTTTCTGTAAGCTTTTTGGTATTCCCTTCCCCGAATCAATAATGTCGATAATAATATTATAATCATTGCTCTCAACATATATTTCTATCTTCCCACTATTTGAACCAATAGCATCAACTGCGTTTCTAATAAGATTTTCAAACACCCAAATTATTAATTGTGAGTTGAGTTTGGTAACTATAGTTTCGTTTTTATCATTTTGTAATATTATCTTAATTTTTTGTGGTGCACGACGTTGCATATAATCTATTACTCCACTAATTATTTCAATAATATTATCGTCTTTCAATACAGGTACAGAGCCTATTTTAGAAAATCGTTCAGACACTAATCTTAGCCTGTCAATATCTTTATTCATTTCAACAAAAGCCGGCTCATCAGGATAGTTCATTTTCATTACTTCTATCCATCCCATTAATGACGAAATTGGAGTTCCTAGTTGATGAGCTGTTTCTTTTGCCATTCCTGCCCAAACTTTACTTTGTTCAGACTTTCTTGAATATGAAAACAATATGTATGATATTATCAGAAACAGGCCAATTACAGACATAAATACAACGGGGAAATAACGCATCCTTGTTAGAGTAGGGGATTCGTCATAAAAAATATAGTTAGTACCTTTATTTGGTAGATTAACAACAATAGGTTGTTTGCTCTGTTCCATTTTTTTAATCGTATTCTGCAATTTTATTTTGTCATTAACAATTGTTGAATCAATATATCCACTATATGCTATAACATGAGTTCGGCTACTATCCATAACTATTACCGGTGACGACAAATTATTATTTACAATCTCGTCTAAAAACGATTTTGTTAAATCTTCTAGTGTTTGCTTTAATTGGTAATAGGTATTAGAATTTCGGTAATAAATATAATTTAATTGGTCCTTGAAATAAGGCACGATAATAGGAGGATAATTTGTAAATACGTCTTGATTTGAAGGTGTCAGTTTTTTAATAGATTTATATTTTGGATCAAGATTATTGCTTGCAGTAATATTACCATCTTCATCTGTTACGATAACGGGGATATCTTTATTACCGGAGATTACTCCTGTATAAAAATCTATATCTTCATTATTTCCGGCATATATTAATTTTTTTGTAGCCTCACTCCAAAGATAAACATAACTTTTTTCCTTCATCCTGAGGTTATCGAATAGACCTTCAGTATATTTAACGAGATTAGCTTTTCTACTAATAGCATTTGCCCATAACTCTACCTGAATCTTCTCATTTTTAGCAAGTTTGCTAATAAATCCATTAGTATACCATAATGAAATAACAACAATAACAGAAGCTAAGCTAAGCAGAAAAACTTTCCAACTACGTTTTTTGGAATAAATGTTCATCATTAATAATTATATCCAACGTCTTTTTCTAAAGTAGAATAATAACGCAAAAATTATTAATATCATGCCCAGTACCAGAATAATAAATGCATTATGGTTATGTTGCATTGGCAATTCTACATTCATACCAAACAGGCCGGTAATAAAAGTAAGGGGGAGGAGAACTGTTGAAAATACGGTAAGTACTTTCATAATCTCATTAGTTTTATTTGCCTGAAGTGAATCAAAAGTAAGAGAGAGTCCCTGTATTAATTCCTGATAATCTTCTATTGAATCCCATATTTTCTGATAAGAGTCGAGAATATTACCCCAATAATCTTCTAATCCGGGAGTGAAACCACGAATAATACCAGACTCAAATTTTTGAAATAGCCTTAGTTGAGGTTTAAATGCCGTATTTAGTAGTATCAGATTTTTTCTTGTAATACTAATTCTTTCGATAGTTTTTTCGGCTTTCTTATCAAACATGTCAGTACTAATGTGTTCTAAGCTGTCTTCTATCAATTTAAATAGTTTTTGACTTTCTTTTATCAAAGATTCAAGAATAGAATAAATTAAGACATCAGAAGTATTAGGCAGTTCGTCTACATCAATATCTGCTTCTTCTTTAGTCTTAGCAAATAAGGTACGAATTACCCAATGTGTTCCTAAAGTAATAACATAGTCCGGTCCCCAAAATATCTTAACTTCTTTGGTTTTAACAAATTTAATTGCTTTATCGAAATAAGGAAAATGAAGAATTAGAAAACGGTAATTGTCATAAATGTCAATTTTAGGCCTTTGTGTTTTAGCTTCACAATCATCAATATCTAAGGGGTGGAAATCAAAATTTTCCCTTAAAAAATTCATATTCGACTCATTTGCAATTGGGATGTGGATCCATCTCAATTTTCCGATTACAAGCTGATTAATCATAAGTAAAACTATTAAATAACAATGAAACAAGTACCATTTGACATATAACTTATAGGCTAAAATTGCCTCAGTGGCAAAACTAACAATAATTTATTATTAAAACCTAATATAAAAGTATTTGTTGGAGCAATATTATTTTGGAAAAAAATTAGAACAAGAATTTCAGGTTAAATTTTTCTATAATCTTATTTTTCATTACCCAAAATTAAAAAAAACTACCATTTTAGACTCGACTCAGATATAATATTATTAAATCACATTATCAAAATTTTATAATTATCTGTTTATCTGTACTTTTGCTTTATTGATTTCATTTTCAAATTAACGATAAATTTAAAATATATGATTATTAGATTGCATAACAAGATAAGCCCCTATTATTTATGTGATTTACAATTAATTACAAATAATAAAATAATTACTAAAACTTTATAATTATTAAAATAAAATAACTACTTTTGCAGCCCCTTTTTATTAAGGGATAGATAATTAACCCTATTGTTAAACCAGACTGTATTTCAGGCAGTCACATTGATTAAATTATGGCAGACGAAAATGTCAAAAATGAAGAAGTAACCGAGGAAGCTCCAAAAGCAGAGGTTGAAACTCACCAAGAAGAAGTACAAGAAGAAGTACAAGAAGAGGTAAAAGAAGAGGTAAAAGAAGAAGAAACTCCTGTAAAAGAAGAAGAAACTCCTGTAAAAGAAGAAGAAACTCCTGTAAAAGAAGCAGCAGCTGCTGAAGAAGCAGCAGTTGAAGAAATAAAAGAGGAAGCTCCTGTTGCTGAAAATTCAAATGAAATTGCAAATTTTGATGAAGAACCACCAGAAATGGATTGGGACAACATTGATAATAAAGTTAAGATTGTTTCTGAAGACCACGATAAATATGCAGATATTTATAATAAAACTTTAAAGCAAGTTAATGAGCAACAAGTTGTTGAAGGTACTATTATGGCAAAAAACTCTCGTGAGGTTGTTGTTAATATTGGCTTTAAATCAGATGGAGTACTATCGGTAAACGAATTGCGATATATGAAAGATATAAAAGTTGGTGATGTTATCGACGTTTATATTGAAAGTCAAGAGGACGTAAATGGTCAACTTATTCTTTCTCATAAAAAAGCTCGCATTCTTAAATCTTGGGATAGAGTAAACGAAGCTCTTGAAAAAGATGAGATTATAAACGGTTTTGTAAAATGCCGTACTAAAGGAGGTCTTATAGTTGATGTATTTGGTATTGAAGCATTCTTGCCAGGATCTCAAATCGATGTTAAACCTATACGCGACTATGATATTTATGTTGGTAACACTATGGAATTTAAAGTAGTGAAGATCAATAATGAGTTTAAAAATGTTGTTGTTTCGCATAAAGCACTAATTCAAGATGAATTAGAAAAGCAGAAAGCTGAAATAATGAGCAAGCTTGAAAAAGGTCAAGTTCTTGAAGGAACTGTTAAGAATATAACCTCTTATGGTGTATTTATTGACTTGGGTGGTGTTGATGGACTTATTCATATTACTGACCTTTCATGGGGACGCATTAATCATCCTGAAGAAGTGGTAGAATTGGATCAAAAAATCAATGTTGTTATTCTTGATTTCGATGAAAACAAGAAGCGTATTGCTCTTGGATTAAAACAATTGACACCTCACCCATGGGATTCTCTAGATGCAAACCTTAAAGTTGGTGATAAAATTAAAGGAAAAGTTGTTGTTATAGCCGATTATGGTGCATTTATAGAGATTGCTCCAGGCGTTGAAGGTCTTATCCATGTTAGTGAAATGTCATGGTCACAACACCTTCGTACAGCTCAAGATTTCTTGAAAGTTGGTGACGAAGTAGAGGCTGTAGTTCTAACTTTAGACCGCGAAGAGCGTAAAATGTCATTAGGAATTAAACAACTTATTCCGGATCCATGGGCTAAGATTGATGAGAAATATCCTAAAAACTCTAAACATACTGCAACAGTTCGTAACTTTACTAATTTTGGTATTTTTGTTGAATTAGAAGAAGGTGTTGACGGTTTAGTACACATTTCTGACCTTAGCTGGTCTAAGAAAATTAAGCATCCTGCTGAATTCACTAAAGTAGGTGATAAAATGGAGGTAGTTGTACTTGATGTAGATATTAACAACCGTAGATTAAGTTTAGGACATAAACAATTAGAAGAAAATCCTTGGGATGTATTTGAAACAGTCTTTACTGTAGACAGTAAGCACAAAGGAACTATAACTTCTATTAACGATAAAGGAGCTATTGTTGCCCTTCCTTATGGTGTTGAAGGATTTACTCCTAAACGTCACCTAAGCAAAGAAGACGGTTCTCTTCCTAAAGTTGATGAAACGTTAGAATTTATGGTTATAGAATTTTCTAAAGACAATAAGAAAATTATTCTTTCTCATAGTCGCATTTTCCAAGCTGAGCACGCTTCAGAAAAAGCTAAAGCTAAAGCTGCTAGTAATGCAAAATCAAAAGCAACAAAAGCTGCTATTTCAAAAATGAAGAGTAATGCAGAGAAAACTACTCTTGGTGACTTAAGTGTTCTTAGTAATCTTAAAGCTGAAATGCAAGAAAGTGAAAAAGCTAAAGCTAAAGAGCTCTTGAAGAAGATTGAAGCTAAAGAGGAAGCTAAAACTAAAAAAGAAAATACTAAAGATGATGCAACAACTACAGCAGAATAATTAGTATAATATCTTTATAATATTTCATAAGCCCAATCTCTTGATAGTGATTGGGCTTTGTTTTTTGTATAAATTATTTATAACTGTTATTATGTATAAAACCATAAAGGAAAATAAATACATAATCAGATAACTACGATGGATTATCGTAGAGATATTGCGTTGGTTTAGGTATTGTTCTTTGGTTCATATTATTCTTTGCTTTTATAAAATAAGCTATCTAAATCTTTACCATTCTAACTAACGTAAAAATTAGTTATTGATTATTTTCAATTATTTCAAATTTACACCTTTTCTTCTTTTGTCGACTTACCTTTAAATGTTATTGAAAATATTTTATCGAAGGGGGATTATACCCTGCAGCAGTCATCTAATAACCTACTCAAAACCTTACCTCACTATCTTCGTCAATTGCCATTTCCATCATT
>Ga0256842_1000337_pt1 | contig 41493 bp, 41 predicted proteins | sample 4559240metaG_FD_185973 | JGI IMG/M metagenome (GOLD analysis project Ga0256842, IMG submission 185973) | Hydrothermal vent microbial communities from Guaymas Basin, Mexico - 4559-240 | ecosystem: Environmental > Aquatic > Marine > Hydrothermal vents | place: Mexico: Guaymas Basin | collected...
TTTCGGCAAGTCTACGGCGGGCAATCTGGAGGTTATCCGCCGTCTCGGTGAGTTCCGCAGTCTTGGATTGCCGATTTTGCTGGGGGCGTCGCGCAAAAGTATGATCGGCAATGTTCTCGACCAGCCGGACGCGGCACAGCGGTTGTACGGTTCACTGGCAACTGCGGCTGTTGCCATCGCCAACGGTGCCGCTATTGTCCGGGTACACGACGTGGCTGAAACTAGGCAGGTGGTTGATATGGCGTGGGCGATTGTAAACGGGTGTGAATCAGTGACTTGAAACCAGCAGCAGCCGGGATGCGGGCATGGATGTATTCAATGAAATGATAAAGAATTTCCGCTGGGCGCTCGATGCTCTCGATATCGCTCTGGTGGCTTTTATCATCTATCGCATAATCCTGCTTATCAAGGGTACGCGGGCGGTGCAGATGCTTCTCGGCCTGGCGGTAATCATGGCGGTGTATGTCGGCTCGCAAGTTACCGAGTTATACACGCTGCAATGGATTCTCGACAACTTTCTCTCCTCCATCGTACTGGTTATAGTAGTTATCTTTCAGAGTGATATCCGTCGTGCCCTGATGCATGTGGGGCGCAACCCGTTTTTTGCCGACGCTGCTTATCGTGAAGAGACCCGTATCATCGATGAGCTGGTGGCGGCGGCGGTAAATCTGGCCAGTAAACGGGTTGGCGCTCTGATAGTGATCGAGCGCGAGACCGGTCTTAAGTCATTCATGGAAGTTGGGGTGGAGATCGACGCCAAGATTTCCGCCGATCTGATTTCCGCCATCTTTATGCCGGCATCACCGATTCATGACGGTGCCCTGGTATTGCAGCGTGGCCGCCTGATGAAGGCCGGTTGTTTTCTCCCTCTGACCGAAAATCCCGACATCAGCAAAAATCTCGGTACCCGCCATCGCGCCGCCATAGGTCTTACCGAAGCGGTGGATGCTGTTGCCATAGTGGTTTCGGAAGAGACCGGCAAAATTTCCGTGGTGGTGGGCGGGCGCATAACCCGCGATCTTGATTCCAAGTCGTTGCGGCGGATTCTTACCCGTTTGCTCGATAGTAGTCATAAGGGATAGGGGGCGCCATGTTGCAGGTTGTTACCAATAACTGGCATTTGAAGTTGTTGTCGCTGGTGTTTGCCGTATTGCTGTGGATGTTTGTCACTGGCGAGCAGCGCGCCGAGGTTGGCTATACAGTGCCGCTGGAGTTGAAAAATCTCCCTGCCGGACTGATTGTTGCCAACGAGGTGCCCAGCCTGGTGGATCTGCGTATCAGCGGGCCGCGTACGGTGTTGAGCAAGTTGCGTCCGTCGTCGTTGAGTATGTCGGTGGATCTGAAGGGATTGCAGCCGGGGCTGACGACCTTCAAGCGCCTGGATGAACATCTGAACATTCCTTCGGTATTGCGGGTGTCGCGGTTGTCGCCTTCGTATGTTGAGGTTAAGCTGGAGCGCATACGCCAGAAGACAGTGCCGGTGCGGGTGTTGATTCGTGGCGAGGTAGCGCCGGGCAGTGAGTTGCGTGCGGTACGGGTCAAACCGCGCCAGGTGGTAATCGAGGGGGCGGAGAGTGAGGTAAAGAATGTCGAGCAGGTGGAGACCAGCGTAGTCGATTTAAGCGGGGTGAAGAAGAGTTTTGCCTTAACGGTACCCATCAATTATCGTGGCACCTATACGGCGTTGAAAGATCAGAAGACCGTAGAGGTGGAGGTGGAAATCTACCGCAAAACACAAACGTCCGATCCGGCGTTGCGTCTTGAAGAGCGGGCGGGATCCGCAGTTAACGGAGCTGTTGAGGCGGTGGATGTGGGCAATCTGTAACGATTTGGAGATATGGCGGTATGATGCCGCCCGATTACACACATAAAAAAGAGGCTTATGGCAAAGAAATTTTTTGGTACAGACGGAGTGCGCGGAGTCGCCAATATCCACCCCATGACCACCGAGGTGGCCATGCAGTTGGGGCGGGCGGTGGCGTATCTGTTCAAAGGTAGCGACAAGCGGCGGCGGATCATCATCGGCAAGGACACCCGTTTGTCGTGTTACATGATTGAAAACGCGCTGGCGGCGGGAATCTGCTCCATGGGGGTAGATGTGCAACTGGTGGGACCGTTGCCGACCCCCGGCATCGCCTTTATCACCAGTTCCATGCGCGCCGACGCCGGGGTGGTAATTTCAGCCTCGCACAATCCTTATCAGGATAACGGCATCAAGTTTTTTTCCAATAACGGCTTTAAGCTGCCTGACGAGATGGAGCTGAAGCTGGAAGAGCTGATGTTTTCCGAAGAGCTGGATCTGCTGCGACCCACGGCGGACGAGGTGGGGCGGGCGTTTCGCATTGACGACGCCACTGGTCGTTACATCGTTTTTCTGAAAAATTCCTTTCCGCGTGATCTCGACCTGCGCGGTTTGCGTATTGTTCTCGATTGCAGCAACGGCGCCGCCTACAAAGCGGCTCCGGCGGCATTGGAAGAACTGGGTGCGGAAGTTATCGCACTGGGGGTTAGCCCCAACGGTACCAATATCAATGCCGGTTGTGGTTCCCTCTATCCGCAGGTGATGGCGCAGAAAGTACGCGAGTATCGTGCCGATGTCGGTATCGCCCTCGACGGTGACGCCGACCGCGTTATATTTGTCGACGAACATGGCAGCGCGGTGGACGGTGATCATATCATGGCCATCTGTGCCGCGGATATGCTGGAAAAAGGTACGTTGGCGCACAACACCCTGGTGGCCACGGTAATGAGCAATATGGGCCTAGATATCGCTTTGCGTCGCCTTGGTGGTCAGGTGGTTAAAACTTCCGTTGGTGATCGCTATGTAACCGAGGAGATGCTGCGCGGCAAATATAACCTAGGTGGCGAGCAGTCGGGGCACCTGATATTTTTTGATCACAATACCACCGGTGATGGCACCCTGGCGGCGCTGCAACTGCTGGCCATCATGCAGCGCAGCGGCAGACGGTTATCGGAACTGGCCGGGGTGATGACGGCGTTGCCCCAGGTGCTGTGCAATGTGCGTGTCAAGGAAAAGACCGAGCTGGAGCAGGTGGAGCCGGTGCAGAGTGTTATCGAGCATTGCCGGGCGCAATTGGGCGACAAGGGGCGGGTGTTTATCCGCTATTCCGGCACCGAGCCGCTGCTGCGTATCATGCTGGAGGGGGAAGATGAACGCGAGATCAAACAGTTGGCCGGTGAAATCGCCACGGCGGTGGAACAGCATCTTGGCGGCGTTATCGAAGGGGGGTTGTGATGATCCGTCTTGGGATTAACGTCGATCATGTGGCTACGGTACGCCAGGCGCGTGCTACCACCGCGCCCGATCCGGTGACGGCGGCGGCGTTGGCGGAACTGGGTGGAGCCGATGGCATTACTGTCCATCTGCGCGAAGATCGGCGCCACATCCAGGATCGCGATGTACACCTGCTGCGCCAGACGGTGCAGAGCCGTTTGAACCTTGAGATGGCCGCCACCTATGAGATGGTGGCCATTGCCTGTGATGTCGGCCCCGATTGCGTGACGCTGGTGCCGGAGAAACGCCAGGAGCTGACCACCGAAGGCGGTCTGGATGTGGTATCTGCCCGCGATTGGTTGCTGCCGCGTATAGATACGCTGCGCGCTGCCGGTATTGTTGTCAGCCTGTTTGTCGATCCCGACCCGGCGCAAATTGATGCGGCGGTGCAGGTTAACGCCGATTGCGTTGAAATCCATACCGGCGCCTATTGCGATGCGCCATCCGCCGGGGCGCAAATGGCGCAGTTGCATAAAATAGAACAGGCCATTGCCACCGCTCAGCGCGCGGGACTTACCGTGCATGCCGGGCACGGTCTCGATTATTTCAATATCCGCCCGGTGGTGGCCTTGCAGGGGATTGTGGAGTTTAATATCGGCCACAGCATTATCGCCCGCGCCATCATGGTGGGGATGCAGCAGGCAGTGGCGGAGATGAAAGCACTGCTGGTGAGGTGAACCGGTGGCGGTGGCTGGAACAGGAATAGATATAGTGGCGGTGGAACGCTTCGCCGAGTTTATCCGGCGCGACGATCAGCCATTGCTTGAGCGGCTGTTTACTGCCGCCGAGTTGGAGTATGCCCTGCCGCGCCGCCGTGCCGCCGAGCATCTAGCCGCCCGTTTTGCCGCCAAGGAGGCGTTTGTCAAGGCGCTGGGCTGTGGTCTGCGCGACGGTTTGAGCTGGACCGATATCGAGGTGGTAAACGATGAACTGGGCGCGCCGCGGTTGCGCCTGGGCGGCTGTGCCGCCGCGCTGTTGCGCCAGCGTAATCTGGCGGCGCCTCATCTCAGTTGCAGCCATGAACGCGAATGTGCCGTGGCCGTGGTAATTCTGGAGACGTTATGAAATTGCTAAGTGCTCAGCAGATGCAGGATATGGATCGGTGTGCCATCGGTGAATATGGTATGCCGGGCATTGTTCTAATGGAAAACGCTGGTCGTGGTGCCGCTGCAATAATTGCCGACCGTTATAGCGCTCTGCGGCCTGGTCCGGTGTTGATTGTCGTTGGTAAAGGCAATAATGGCGGCGATGGTTTTGTCATTGCGCGTCATCTGACTAATCGTGGTTGGAATGTGCGGCTGCTGGTGTTGGCGCAGCGCGAGCAGATCGGTGGTGATGCCGCAGCTAATCTGTGTATCCTTGAGCACAACGGTGATGATATCGCCTACGCGCCCGACAGTGCCAGCTTCAAGCATCTGTGGCCCGGGTACAACAATAGCGTTCTGGTTGTCGATGCCATCTTTGGTAACGGGCTCAACAGCGAGATTCGCGGTCATTATCGTGACGCGGTGCTGGCGATCAATGCATTGGGGGTGCCGGTGGCAGCGGTGGATATGCCATCGGGTATTGACGCCACCAGCGGCGCCGTGCTGGGCGCCGCAGTCCAGGCTGATTGCAGTATTTCGTTTGCCTGCGCCAAGGTTGGCCAGGTCAGTTATCCCGCCTGTGATTTTGGTGGTGAGTTGTTTGTGGTTGATATAGGGATGCCGGCGCGTTTACAGGCACAAGTTGGTGAACGCTATATGCTGGTGGATGAGGAGCAGGCGCGTGTATTGCTGCCGCCGCGTCCTGCCAGTGGTCACAAAGGCACCTTCGGTCACACGCTGGTGGTAGCCGGTTCCAGCGGTAAAAGCGGTGCTGCCCGTTTGTGCGCTACGGCAGCGTTGCGCAGTGGTTGCGGTCTGGTAACGCTGGCGCTGCCGCAATCACAGCAGCAGGTGGCCGCAGTTGGCACGGCAGAGGTGATGACCATTGCCTGCGTCGACGAAAACGGCGCTTTTGGCGCCGATTGTGTCAACCAGATTGAGCAGGCCTGGCGGGATAAAAACGTCCTTGCCCTGGGACCGGGGCTTGGTCAGGAGAGTGGCGCGCGCCGACTGGTGGAGTTTGTTGTCGCCGCTTGTCCGGTGCCGCTGGTGCTGGATGCCGATGCTCTCAACTGTATCAGCGCTAACGCCACTATATTGGCCGGGCGCGCCAGTGGCACGGTTATCACGCCCCATCCGGGGGAAATGGCGCGCATAACCGGCTTGACAACGGAAGAAATTCAACGCAACCGCGTGGCGGTAGCAGCGCAGTGGGCGGAAAAACTTAACAGTGTTGTGCTGCTTAAAGGAGCACGCACTGTCATTGCCGCGCCTGATGATCGGGTGTGGATCAACAGCAGTGGCGCCAGCGGTATGGCTAGTGCCGGGATGGGCGATGTTCTCACCGGTGTTATCGCTGCGTTGGTGGCCCAGGGCATGGAGCCGTTTGCGGCGGCGGCACTGGGCGCTTATCTGCATGGTCGCGCCGCTGAATTGTGCGCACAAGAGTTCGGCAGCGTCGGCTATCTGGCTGGCGATGTGATGGAACGGCTGGGACAGGCACGGCAGCAGTTGATCGATGGTGGTATCTAGGTGGCCGGGGTAGTTATCGAAACCGCCACCGTTGCTGCAACCGAGGCGCTGGGGCGGCTGCTGGGCGAAACCGTGTCCGCCGGGGCGCTGCTGCTGCTGTATGGCGAGCTGGGTGCCGGGAAAACCTGCTTGGTGCGCGGTGTAGCCGCCGGGCTGGGGGTGGATAAAGCCGTGCCGATTACCAGCCCCACCTATACACTTATGAACAGTTATAGCGGTCGCTTGCCGCTGTATCACTTTGATTTGTACCGTCTTGGCGATGCTGATGAATTGGCGGAACTGGGTTTTGAGGAGTACTTTTATGGCGATGGTGTGGCCGTGGTGGAGTGGCCGCAGCGTGGTGGAGATTTCGCTGCGGCGGTGCTGGAAGTGCTGATCACCGTTGTCGATGAAAAGCGGCGGCGCATAGAAATCAGGACGACGGCGTCGGGGTATGCCACTGTCATGGCGGCGCTGCGTCGTTTTGGCGGCGGCGTATCATGATTACTGCGCTGATGCGGCCTCAGGCTGTGGCGGTAAAAAGCAAGCAGTGGCGGCGAAAAAGTTTTGCTTTTAATGCGTATACACTGTAAAAAACGCTATGCGCTGTTGCGTGTACTCTGGTGGCGGGATTTTAACGGATATTGGCCGGCCTGTTGCCGGTTGTTGTCGTGTGAGATAAACTGCCGTGTGGCAGATAAAGGAGGAACACCCTAATGGCTTTGGTAGTACAAAAATACGGTGGCACTTCTGTAGGAACCATCGAAAAAATTCGCAATGTGGCGCGCCGGGTGGCGCGTACCTACGATGAGGGTAACGATGTGGTGGTGATTGTCTCCGCCATGTCGGGCGAAACCAACAAGTTGGTGGCCCTGGCCGAGGAGATGTGTGAATTTCCCAGCGAGCGCGAGTACGATGTGCTGGTTTCCACCGGCGAGCAGGTTACCATTGCTTTGCTGTCCATGTGTCTGCAGGATATGGGCTACAAGGCCAAGAGTTATCTCGGCCACCAGATTCCCATTATTACTGATAGCGCCTCGTCGCGGGCGCGGATCCTTGAAATCGGTGAAGAGAATATCCGCGAAGACCTGAAGAACGGCACCATTGTGGTGGTGGCCGGTTTCCAGGGCGTGGACGCTCAGGGTAATATCACCACCCTGGGGCGCGGCGGCTCCGATACTTCGGCGGTGGCTGTTGCCGCCGGACTCAAGGCCGACGTGTGCGAAATCTACACCGATGTGGATGGCATTTACACCACCGATCCGCGGATTGTTCCCAACGCCAGCAAGCTGGAGAAAATCTCCTACGAGGAGATGCTGGAGATGGCTTCTCTGGGCGCCAAGGTGTTGCAGATCCGTTCGGTGGAATTTGCCGACAAATACAATGTGGTAATTCATGTACGTTCCAGTTTTAACGATAATCCCGGAACTCTGGTTATGAAGGAGGATGCAGATATGGAGACCGTGCTGGTTTCAGGTGTAACTTGCAACAAGGATGAGGCTAAAATTTCGGTGCGGGGCATTCCAGACAAGCCGGGTATCGCGGCGGGTATTTTTGTGCCCTTGTCCGAGGCCAATATTACCGTGGATATGATTATCCAGAATGTGTCTCTCGATGGATTTACCGACATCACCTTTACCGTACCCAAAGGCGATTTGAAAAAAGCGATGAAGATTGTCGAAGGGGTGTTGGAGGATATCGGCGCCAAAGGGGTGGAATGTGACGACAAGGTGGCCAAAATCTCCATCATCGGTGTCGGTATGCGCTCCCATTCCGGTGTTGCCAGCAAAATGTTCACCACCCTGTCACAGGAAGGAATCAATATCCAGATGATCTCCACCAGTGAGATCAAGGTCTCCTGCATTATTGAAGATAAATACACTGAATTGGCGGTGCGGGTGTTGCACGATGCATTTGAATTGGGCAGCGACGACTAAGGGTGCGCTGGAGGAGGAACGGTTATGAGTCAGATACTGTTGTATGATACTACCCTGCGCGATGGGACACAGGCGGAGGATATTTCGTTTCTGGTGTCCGACAAGGTGCGCATTGCCCAGCGTCTGGACGAGTTGGGTATCCATTATATCGAAGGGGGTTGGCCGGGTTCCAATCCCAAGGATATCGCCTTTTTTGAGGAGATAAAAAATGTAACCCTGCACCAGGCGAAGATTGCCGCCTTTGGTTCCACCCGCCGCGCCCGGGTAACCCCGGAGCAGGACAACAATATCCAGACTCTGATCAAGGCTGATCCCGATACAGTAACTATTTTCGGTAAAACCTGGGATTTCCATGTGCGTGAGGCGCTGCGTATTTCGCTGGAGGAAAACCTGGAGCTGATCAACGACTCTCTCGCCTACCTCAAGCAGCATATCGGTGAGGTGATCTACGATGCCGAGCACTTTTTCGACGGCTACAAGGCTAATCCCGATTACGCCATCAAAACCCTCAAGGCGGCCCAGGATGCCGGTGTCGACTGTATCGTTTTGTGCGACACCAACGGTGGCACCCTGCCCAACGAGTACCCGGAAATCATGGCGGCGGTCAAGGAGGCCGTCTCCACGCCTCTGGGGATTCACGCCCACAACGACGGCGAGTGTGCTGTGGCCAACTCGCTGATGGCGGTGGCTCTGGGGGCGGTGCATGTTCAGGGTACGATAAACGGCTTCGGCGAGCGCTGTGGCAACGCTAATCTGTGCTCCATCATTCCGGCACTCAAATTGAAATTGGGTAAGGAGTGTGTCAGTGATGAGCAGATGAAGACTTTGCGCAGCGTATCGCGTTATGTCTACGAGCTGGCCAATCTTATTCCCAACAAGCATCAGCCTTATGTGGGTAACTCAGCCTTTGCTCACAAAGGCGGGGTGCACGTTTCCGCCATTCAGCGACATCCGGAAACCTACGAGCACATGCGACCGGAAAAGGTCGGCAACACCACGCGGGTGCTGGTTTCCGATTTGTCCGGGCGCGCCAATATCCTTGCCAAGGCCGAGCAGTTCAACATCGACCTCGACAGCAAGGATCCGGTAACCCTGGAGATTCTGGAAAATATCAAGGAGATGGAGAACAAAGGCTACCAGTTTGAGGGCGCCGAAGCGTCGTTTGAGCTGCTGATGCGTAAGGCGCTGGGCAATCTGCGCCACTATTTTTCGGTGGTGGGTTTCCGAGTTATCGACACCAAGCAGAGCGAGAACGACAAGCCCATGTCCGAGGCCACTGTCAAAGTGAAGGTTGGCGGTCGCATTGAGCACACCGCCGCCGAAGGCGACGGGCCGGTAAACGCGCTGGATAACGCATTGCGCAAGGCACTGGAGCATTTTTATCCGCAACTGGCCGATATGCGCCTGCTCGACTACAAGGTGCGCGTGCTGCCCAGCGGCCAGGGTACCGCCTCGGTAACCCGGGTGCTCATCGAATCCGGCGATGCCGATTCGCGCTGGGGTACCGTCGGTGTCAGTGACAACATCATCGACGCCTCCTACCATGCGTTGATCGATGCGTTGCAGTACAAACTGGTGAAGGATGCCGGTTAGGGCGATGATGCCATTTTAGTGTAGCAGCTGCTTGCAATTTCAAAGGGAGAATCCGCGAACGGTTCTCCCTTTTTTGTCTGGCCGCTTGAATAAAGGTAAAGAAAATTTTAACTGCTGGTGTAACACGGGTGAATTTGCTACTATTGCCGTCGGTTTACTGTGATGTCTGTGCTTTATGTGAGGGTGCCTGATGGCGGATGTTTTTATTGGCCGACAACCAATTTTTGATCGCAAGATGCGCGTGTACGCCTACGAGCTGCTCTATCGCCATGGCTATGTTAATCACGCCGAAATCACCGATATCAATGCGGCCAGCAGCGAGGTAGTGGTCGATTCCCTGGTGGAATTGGGGTTGCACCGTCTGGTTGGTGATTGCAAGGCATTTTGTAATTTTACCCGCGATTTTCTCCTTGCCGGGGCCAATATTCCCTTTAATACCAGTCAGCTGGTTGTGGAGGTTCTGGAAACGGTAACGCCGGAAGTGAAAGTTCTGGAGGCGATTCGCAGTCTGTCCAGCCGCGGGCATCTAATCGCTCTGGACGATTTTGTCTTTACTGATGATTTGCTGCCGCTGGTGGAGCTGGCCGATATTGTCAAGATCGATGTGCTGGCCTTGACTCGCGCCCAGGTGGCTATGCAGGTGCGCAAACTGCGCCGGGTGAAAAAACTGCAGTTGCTGGCGGAAAAGGTGGAGAATAACGACGACTACGCTTTTTGCAAGGCGTTGGGTTTTGACCTGTTTCAGGGTTATTTTTTCAGCAAACCGCAGGTGGTGTCGGGACGTAAAATTTCTCCCAGCCGAATGGCGGTTTTACGCCTGATGGCAGAATTGCAGCGACCCGATATCGACCTGGCCAAGCTGGAGGAGATTATCCAGACCGATGTCAACCTCAGTGTCAAGCTGCTGCGTCAGATCAATTCCAGTTTTTACAGCCTGCTTTCCGAGGTAAAATCGATCCGTCAGGCGATAATTTATCTTGGCCTGCAGCATATCCGCAGTTGGGCATGTATTGTCGCCATGGGTGCGGTGAGTGAAAAACCGCAGGAAGTGATGGCCATGGCGCTGGCGCGCGCCAAGATGTGTGAGATAATGTCCAGAAGTGACGATAATGAAGTGAAGGGGATCTACTTTACCGTAGGTTTGTTTTCGTTGCTGGACGGCATTCTTGATTCGCCCATGGAGGAGATTCTTGCAAGTTTGCCACTTTCCGATGAAGTGAATGCCGCTTTGCTGGAACGCAAGGGGGAGTTGGGGCGTACTCTGATGTGCGTGGAGGCCTACGAGCTGGCCAACTGGGACGATGTGGTTGCCTGTGGTTTTGAACAGAATCTGGTACGCGATGCCTATTTGCAGGCCATTGAGTGGTCGTCGCAAGCATTGGAAAGCCTGCTGTGATAGCGCAGCGTGTATTTGCTCCGGCCAAGGTTAATTTGTGTCTGCATGTATTGGCGCGGCGCGGCGATGGTTATCATCGGGTGCAGATGCTGATGCAGCAGGTGGCTCTGTATGACGAAATTGACATTGCGGTAACTGACAGCGGTCGCGTTGATCTGATGTGTAGTTGTGCCGAGGCCGGGGCTGGTGCTGACAACCTCGTTGCCCGCGCTGCCCAAGTTGTGCTGAATCGAGATAGCGCAGGCCGCGGCCTGGCCATCACTCTTAACAAGAATATCCCCGTCGCTGCCGGCCTGGGCGGTGGCTCTTCTGATGCCGCTGTGACGTTGCAGGCGGTTAACAACTTGCTGCAGTTGGGCCTGGAGTATGAAGATTTGCATGCCGAGGCGGTGCGCCTGGGAGCAGATGTGCCGTTTTTTCTCCAGCGCTGCGCGGCGTGGGCGTGTGGTATCGGTGAGAAACTCAGCCCGGTGGTTATCAGGCCTGAATTTTACCTGTTGCTGGTTAATCCAGGTCAGGCCGTGTCTACCGCCGCAGTGTACGGGGCATTGCAGCCGTCCATGTATTCTGAGCGTGTCGAGTTGCCAGGGTGTATTGATAGCCGTGATATGTTGCTGGAGTTGTTGCATAACGATCTCGAAGCTCCCGCATTGGCGCTATGTCCGGTTATCGCCGATATAAAAAACCTGCTGCGTAGTTCTGGTGCCGATGGTGTGCTGATGTCGGGCAGTGGTGCCACAGTGTTCGGGCTGTTTTTTTCACGCAGTGCTGCGCAAAATGCTCTGACAACGATAAGCGAAAGTGGTGTTCACTGGGTGCGATTGGTGAAGCCGCTGCGGGGCAGTTAAAATTGATGCGAAAACCGGGACGCGGCAAATTTTTTTATTTACACGTACAGGCGATTGTTGTATAACCCCTGCACGAAACGGATGACTGTCGCCGTTATGGTACATTCCGGCAGGAAAACCTGAGAACGGTTCAGGTGATTCGTAAGTTCTACGATGGGGCGTCGCCAAGCGGTAAGGCACCGGATTTTGATTCCGGCATTCCCAGGTTCGATCCCTGGCGCCCCAGCCACTTTATCTCATAAACCTCTTGCGATGGCAGTTTGATCGGGAATCGGTCATGCGTTGAGAGGTTTTTTTTGTTTGTGCCCTAGTCAGGATACGTTGTGAATAAAATCAAACTCTTTGCTGGCAATGCCAACCCGTTGCTGGCGCGGCAGATTTGTGAACATCTCGCCGTGCCGCTGGGCAGTGCCAAAGTCAAAACCTTCTCCGACGGTGAAATAATGGTAGAGGTGGGAGAGAACGTACGCGGCTGTGATGTGTATGTTATCCAGTCTACCAGTGCGCCCACCAACAACAATCTGATGGAATTGCTGATAATGGTTGATGCCCTTAAACGGGCCTCGGCGCACAGCATAACAGCGGTAATGCCGTATTTCGGTTATGCTCGTCAGGATCGCAAGGTGGCACCGCGCACGCCGATTACCAGTAAGCTGGTGGCAGATCTTATCGCTGTATCAGGTGTTGATCGCCTTCTCACCATGGATTTGCACGCCGGTCAGATTCAGGGATTTTTCGATATTCCTGTCGATCACCTCTATGCGGCGCCGGTGCTGCTCGAAGATATCCAGAAGCAATTTGACAAGCGGATAGTGATCGTTTCCCCTGACGCTGGCGGCACTGAACGGGCGCGGGCGTTTGCCAAGCGTCTTGATGCCGGGCTGGCCATTATCGACAAGCGGCGCAGCGGTCCCAACGTATCTGAGGTGATGCACATTATCGGCGATGTGAAGGATCAGCTGTGTGTGATCGTCGACGATATGATCGATACCGCCGGTACCCTGTGTCATGCTGCCACTGCATTGCAGGATGAGGGCGCCAGTGCGGTGTTTGCTTACGCTACTCATGCCGTGCTGTCTGGCGCAGCGCTGGAGCGGATTGATAACAGCTGCCTGGATGAAGTGGTGGTCTCCGATACCATTGTTTGTTCGCACAAAGCCGAACAATGTGGAAAATTGCGGATTCTGCCGGTGGCCGGCCTGCTGGCGGAGGCTATCAAGCGGATTCATGCCAACGAATCGGTAAGCTCACTGTTTGTATGATAAAAAACCAAGTAGGCGGTATCAGGTGGTATCGTCGTTGCTTTATCTGGAGGTAATAAAACCATGGCACAAGCTGAATTGAATGTAGCCCTGCGCAAGCGGGTTGGTAAAGGTGGCGCCCGCAGCGCGCGGCGTGCCGGGCTGGTTCCCGGAGTGGTATACGGTCCCAAGATTGAGTCCTGCGCGGTTAGCGTTGAACCTAAGGCGCTTAAGGATGCCATTGCCGGTGAAGCTGGCTGGAACACCATGCTTACCCTGGTTGGTGACGGCCCGTTCAACGGCGTGCTGGCGGTGGTGAAAGATATGCAGGTAGATGCCATCACGCGTGTGCCTACCCACGTTGATTTCCATGCCATCAATGCCGACGAAGCGGCATCGTTCATGGTGCCGGTAAACCCGGTGGGGAAATCGAAGGGCGAGAAGGAAGGTGGCAACCTGCAGGTGATCCGCAAAGAGCTGGAAGTTGTCTGCCTGCCCAATGCTGTTCCCGCTGCCATTGATATTAATGTTGAAGAACTTGCCATCGGCGATGTTGTTCACGTTGCAGATATCGAAGCGCCTGCCGGGGTTGAAATCCCCCATGATGTAAACTTCACTGTAATCACAGTTGTTGGCTTCAAGGCCAGTGAGGATGAGGAAGGTGAAGAAAGTGAAGACGTTGCAGAGGAAACTGTAGAGGAAGAGTAGAACGGTGCGCCTGATTGCTGGTCTCGGTAATCCCGGCGAGCGCTATGCCTTTACCCGTCACAATATCGGGTTCATGGCGGTGGATGCTCTGGCGCGGCGCTGCGGCGTTGCCGTCAGCAAAAAAGGGCATCAGGCGCTATACGGTATGGGGCGTTGCGCTGGTGAGCAGGTGATGCTGCTGTGTCCGCAGACTTTTATGAACCTCAGCGGTGCCAGTGTGGCATCGGCGTACAAATCCCTCGGTATAGCGCCGGGGGATTTGATCGTGATACACGATGAAATAGATCTTCCCTATGGTGAAGTGCGTATCAAGTCCGGTGGCGGTCACGGCGGCCATAACGGTTTGCGCCATATTCATCAGGTATTGGGGGATGACGGGTATGTTCGGGTGCGTATCGGTGTCGGTCGTCCCACAGGTGGCGATGTAGCTGATTATGTTCTCAGGCGGTTTGGTGCCAGTGAAAAAAAGGATTTGGCTAAGGTGCTCGATTATGTTGCCGACATGGTTGAGGTGCTGTTGACCGATGGGGTGCAGCAGGCCATGTGTGCATGTAACGGGCGCAATATTTTACATTCATCGGATTGAACAACAGGAGGAACGTAGACGATGGCATATTTTGCCGTAATTCTCGGGATAGTCGGTTTTGCTGCCGCTATCATGCTGTACAAAAAGGTTAAGGAACAGCCGGTAGGTAACGAATTGATGGCTGAAATTGCTGATGCCATTCACAACGGTGCCATGGCGTTTTTGCGCCGCGAGTATCAGGTGTTGGCGATCTTTGTCGGCGTGGTGTTTGTGTTGATTATGACGGGGATGGGGATTCAGACCGCCCTGGCATTTCTCGGCGGTGCTGCCTGCTCCATGACCTGCGGTTTTATCGGTATGCAGGCGGCGACTCACGCCAACGTGCGTACTACTGAGGCCGCGCGCCTCAAAGGTCAGGCCAGCGCGCTGGAAGTTTCCTACAACGGCGGTGCCGTTATGGGGCTGTCGGTTGCTTCCCTCGGTCTGGTCGGTGTTGGTATTGCTTATATCTTCTTTGGCGGCGATCATGAAACTGCCCGCTACATCAACGGCTTTGCCATGGGTGCATCTTCCATCGCTCTGTTTGCCCGTGTCGGCGGCGGCATTTACACCAAGGCCGCTGATGTCGGTGCCGACCTGGTCGGTAAGGTTGAAGCCGGTATTCCTGAGGATGATCCGCGTAACCCCGGCGTAATTGCCGACAATGTTGGCGACTGTGTTGGCGATACCGCCGGAATGGGTGCTGATATCTTTGAATCCTATGTCGGTTCCATTATTGCTACCATAGCTATTGCCGCTGCGGCCTCTCCAGAGCTGTTGGCCAAACTTGGTTCTGGTGAAGGAGTGCAGGCTGCTGCCATGGCGCTGCCGCTGCTTCTGGCTACTTTTGGACTGGTGTTCTCCGCTGCCGGTATCTACTCCATGAAGCGTTTTCAGGATAAGGATCCCGCTTCAGCTCTGCGTCTGACCACCTTTGTCGCCGCTGGCGGCTTTCTGGTGGCATCCATGTTCATTGTTCTGATTATGGGGCTGAAATTCGGCATCTTTCTGGCGCTGGTAGGCGGTACCTTTGCTGGTATCGCCATCGGTCTGGTTACTGAATATTACACTGCGGCGGCGCCGGTACAACGGATCGCCCAAGCGAGTAAAACCGGCCCGGCCACCAATATCATCAGCGGTCTCGCTGTCGGCCTGGAAAGTACCGCTGCGCCGATTCTGATTATCTGCGTCGGTATTCTGGTAGCTAACTACTTTGCCGGTCTGTACGGTATCGGCATTGCTGCTGTGGGTATGCTGGCCACTGTTGGTGTTACCATGACCGTTGACGCTTATGGTCCCATTGCCGACAACGCTGGCGGTATCTCCGAAATGGCCGGTCTCGGTCCCGAAGTGCGGGAGATTACCGACGGCCTGGACGCCATCGGTAACACCACTGCTGCCGTCGGTAAAGGTTTTGCCATCGGCAGTGCCGCTCTTACCGCCCTGGCGCTGTTCTCTGCTTACGCTACCACCGTTGGCCTGAAAGCCATCGACCTCGTTGAGCCGCGTGTTGTTGTAGGTTTATTCATTGGCGGTGTGTTGCCGTTCTTTATCGGTGCTCTCACCATGACCAGCGTCGGCAAAGCTGCCGGTGAAATGGTTGATGAGATTCGTCGTCAGTTCCGCGAAATTCCCGGCCTGCTTGAAGGTAAGGAAGGAGTCAAGCCGGAGCCGGAGAAGTGCATCGACATTGCCGCCAAATCGGCCCTTAAAGAGATGCTGCTGCCCGGTATTGTCGCTGTTGTGGCACCGGTGCTTGTTGGCTTTGTCCTCGGCAAAGAGTCTCTGGGCGGCATGCTCGCCGGTGCCACCCTCACCGGCGTACTGCTGGCGTTGATGATGTCCAACGGCGGCGGTGCCTGGGACAATGCTAAAAAATTCATCGAGACCGGCAAGGTTGAAGGTGAGAAGAAGGGTACCGAAGCTCACAGTGCCGCTGTTATCGGCGATACTGTAGGCGACCCGTTCAAGGATACCTCCGGCCCGGCCATGAACATCCTCATCAAACTGATGAGTGTTGTATCTCTGGTAATTGCGCCGCTGTTGGTCTAAACCCGGCAGATGCCGGATATCTGTTGCTGAACGCGATAGCCGGGACTGTGAGTCCCGGCTATCGTCGTATGGAGAAAGTGACGTTTATGGGTTTCAAGTGTGGCATTGTCGGTCTGCCCAACGTGGGCAAGTCGACCATATTTAATGCGATAACTTCCGCAGGTGCAGAGTCGGCCAATTACCCTTTTTGTACCATCGAACCGAATGTCGGCATCGTATCGGTACCGGATGAGCGCCTTGATGTGCTGGCAGAGATCGCCTCCTCGGAAAAAGTGATGCCGACGGTGATGGAGTTTGTCGATATTGCCGGTTTGGTGCAGGGAGCCAGCAAGGGTGAAGGGCTCGGCAACCAGTTTCTTGGTCATATCCGCCAGGTGGACGCCATTGCCAATGTGGTGCGCTGCTTTGACGATGAAAACGTGGTGCATGTCGATGGCAGTGTCGACCCGCTGCGTGATATCGACGTAATCCAGACCGAACTGAATCTGGCTGATCTGGAGGTGGTGGAGCGGCGTATGACGCGCATCGCCAAGCAGGCCAAAAGCGGTGATAAAGCGGTGCAGGCGGAGCTAGAGGTGCTGGAAAAAATTGCTGCGGTTCTCAACCAGGGGCTGCCAGCGCGCCGGGTAGAACTGAGCGACGACGAGCGCTACCTTGTGCGCGAGACACAGCTTATCACTATCAAGCCGGTACTGTATGTGGCTAATGTGGCTGAAGATGATCTGGCCGGAGAACACGATTACGTGACTGTAGTGCGTGAGTATGCCGCTGAACACGGGGCGGAGGTGGTGACTATCTGCGGCAAGATAGAAGCGGAACTGGCACAGCTGGACGCTGAAGACAAGCAGGAGTTTCTCGCTGAACTCGGTCTGGAACAGGCCGGTCTGGACAGGATGATCCACGCTGGCTACAGCTTGTTGGATCTGATCACCTTTTTTACCGCCGGGCCTAAGGAGTCACGCGCCTGGACCGTGCCTAACGGCGCTCTGGCACCGCAGGCGGCTGGAGTGATCCACAGCGATTTTGAAAAAGGCTTTATCCGCGCCGAGGTGATTAGTTACGCCGACTATGTGGCGGCACGCGGTGAGGCTGGAGCGCGTGAGCAGGGTACTCTGCGCGTCGAGGGCAAGGATTATCAGGTTCAGGATGGTGATGTGATGCATTTCCGTTTTAATGTTTAGCCTGAATCCGGGGTCATCTTCAGGTTTAACATAGACAATGTTGCGCTAATATGCTAATTAGCTCAATTCTGCAAGTCGGGTGTCAACGGGTGGCACTCGCTCCTTGTTCCGGGGAAGACCGGGGCTTATTATCCATGAGGAGGTTTACGCATGCGTACCTATGAAACAATTTTTATTGTTAATCCTCAGATTGTTGGCGATGAATACACCGCTGTGATCGAAAAGTTCAAAGGTGTATTGAGCAACCAGCAAGCTGAAATTCTCAAGTTGGACGAGTGGGGCACCAAACGCCTGGCTTATCCGGTGAAGAAGCACGAGCAGGGCACCTATGTGCTGGTAAATTATTCCGCTGGTAACACGGTGGTAAAGGAGTTTGAACGGCGGATGCGTCTTGACGATGCCATCATCAAGTTCCAGACAGTTCTGCTCGATGGTCCGGTTGAAGTGGCTGAAGAAGTTGCCGCCGAGTCCGACGTTCCTGCTGAGGAACCGGCTGCTGACGGTGAAGAGGTGGATGCCGACAAGCCTGCTGAAGATAATTCAGACAGTGCTGAAGATGACGCTGAATAACCAAACCACAATCTGGAAGGATTAAAACAATATGGCTTTCGTAAAAAAGGGTAACGCTCGCCGTCGTTTCAGTCGGCGTAAGGGATGTCGTTTTTGTGCCGATAACACCTTGAAAATTGATTATAAAGAGGTGCGCACACTGCGTTATTTTATTTCTGAGCGTGGCAAGATTGTGCCGCGGCGTATTTCGGGTAACTGTGCCATCCATCAGCGTAAGGTGACCGAGGCGATCAAGCGGGCGCGCAATATTGCGCTGCTGTCGTTTACCTCCAACAAGATGGTTGACTGATTGGCAGCACCTGTTGCCATGGGAAGTGGAGCCGAGGTGAAAACCAGGATTGTGCTGGTATCGGTGGCAGTGCTGGTGACCATGGGGCTGCTGCTGGTTGCACAGTACTTGGGACCGGCGGGCTCGTTTGTTAACTTGTTGCTGGCGGTACCGGTGGCGTATGTGGCCATGCGTGCTGGCATGTTGGCAGCATTGCTTGGCTTGGGTATTTGCGCTGTCCTGCAGTATTTTGATGGTCAGCCGTGGTCGGCGTTGATCTATGTGTTGCAGTATACAATTCCGTCGCTAGTGTTGCCGCTGCTGCTGAAGCGAGGTTACTCATTGCTGCGCAGCTGGTTTATCTGTCTGCTGCTGGCTAGCAGCGGTGCGATGGCAAGTGCGCTTCTGTTTGCTACCCGTTCCGGTAGTTCGCTGTCACAACTTGTGGCCAGTTATGTTACTGCTGAGGTAGCCAAAGCTCGCCAGGTGTACGAACAGGCCGATGTCAGCAAGGAACAGCTGCAACAGTTGTACGAAGTGCTGGATAAAACGGCGCTGTTTCTGCAACAGGCCTATGTTGGTCTGGCGGTGTTGTCTTTTGCCGCGATAATTGCCGTTACCATAGTCTTTTTGCGTTTGCTGGCATCAGAGCGGTACTATGTGCCGGCCATCTATTTTCACGAGCTGCGCGTACCCGATATGGTGATATGGCTGTTGATTGCAGCCGGGTTTGGCATGCTGGTCGACAGTCCGGCGCCGGTGCAGACGGTGTCGTTGAATGTGCTTACAGTGCTGCTGCCGCTGTATTTTTTGCAGGGAGTGGCGATTTTAACATTCTTTTTTCGTAAAAAGGGGTTCCCGGTTGTTACCCGGGTGCTCGGTTATATCCTTATACTGATTATCAATCCGCTGCCTCTACTGGTTACCGCAGTGGGGGTGTTCGATTTGTGGTTTGATTTCCGCAAACCGCGGGTGAAAACAACGTAGATCCTTTGTGGAGGAGAACGATGGAAATTATTTTGACAGAGAGTGTGGATGGTCTCGGTGAAATCGGCGAGATCGTGAATGTAAAGCCGGGCTATGCACGCAATTATCTGCTGCCTAAGAAGCTGGCCGTACGGGCTGATAAAAGTAATGTGAAGCAGCTTGAACATCAGAAGCGCCAACTGGAGCGCAAGGCACTCAAAGTGGCCAAAACTGCCGAGGCGCTTAAAACCAGACTTGAGGCGCTGAAGTGTCAGTTTGAGCTGCGTGCCGGTGAGGAAGGCAAACTGTTCGGTTCGGTTACCAGTGCCGATATTTTTGCCAAAATAAGTGAAGCGGAAATCGAGATTGATCGTAAAAAGATTCAGCTTGATGAGCCGATCAAAACCTTGGGCGAGCACAAGGTCAGCATTAAGCTGCCAGCGTCCGTGGTTGCTGAGCTTAGTGTCGAAGTTGTCGCCGCTGAATAGATTAGCGTTGTGCGGTTCCGTGCTGACTGCCGTCACGGCGGTGGTGCGGAACCGCATGCTCAACTACTCATGACCGAACAATCATCCCACCGTCTGCCACCGCAGAATATTGAGGCTGAGATGTCGGTTCTCGGCGGTATTCTGCTGGAGAACGATGCCCTCAACAAGGCGCTGGAAATTCTTGCGCCCGCCGATTTCTATCGCGAAAGCCACCGGCAGATATTCACTGCCCTTATCGCCCTGTCTCAGCGCAATGAACCAGCCGATCTGGTTACCCTTACCGCCCAACTCAAACAGCAGGATCAGCTTGATGCCGTTGGTGGCAGCAATTATCTGGCTACCCTGGTGGATTATGTGCCTACGGCGGCTAACATTGTCTACTACGCCCGTCTGGTAAAGGAAAAAGCGGTGGCGCGCCATATGATAAGTGTGGCAACTGAGATTGCCGCGCGTGGTTACGCTGGGCACGAGATGGAACAGACCCTGGATTGGGCCGAGAAGTCGATCTTCGAAATCAGCAACATGAAGATTCGCCCGTCCTATTTTTCTACCAGGGATATTTTGCAGGATACCTTTCGCGCCATTGAGCAGCTGTATGAGCGCAAGGAATTGATTACCGGTGTCGCCAGCGGATATGATGACCTGGACAAGATGACCGCCGGTTTCCAACGTGGCGATCTGATTATCATTGCTGGGCGGCCATCTATGGGTAAAACCGCCTTCAGTCTCAACATTGTTGAACATGCGGCCATGCACGCTGACAAACCGGTGTCGGCACTGATATTTTCCCTGGAGATGAGCAAGGAGCAATTGGTACAGCGGATGCTGTGTTCGGTGTCGCGGGTGGACGCCAGTCGCTTGCGTACCGGGCATCTGGGTGATTCCGACTGGCCCAAACTGACCAATGGTGCCGGATTGCTTTCGGACGCCAATATTTTTATCGATGATACACCGGCGATATCGGTGCTGGAACTGCGTGCCAAGGCGCGGCGGTTGAAGGCGGAACACGATCTTGGTTTGATTGTGGTCGATTACCTGCAACTGATGCAGGGCAATAATCCTGAGAGCCGCCAGCAGGAGATTTCCGAGATATCCCGTTCGCTCAAGGCGCTGGCCAAAGAGCTGAACGTGCCGGTGGTGGCGTTGTCGCAGCTCAATCGTTCACTGGAAAGCCGCACCGACAAGCGCCCCATGATGGCCGATTTGCGTGAATCGGGCGCCATTGAGCAGGATGCCGATGTGATAATCTTCGTTTACCGTGAGGCGGTGTACTGCGAAGCCTGCCGTCGGCGTGATAACAGTTGCGACCGCGGCCATGAGAACGATGCCGAAATCATCATCGGCAAACAGCGTAACGGCCCTATCGGAACCGTTCATCTAACCTTTCTGGGCAAATTCACCCGTTTCGAAAATCAGGCCCAGCGCAGCGACGACTATACGCCGTAGTCAGGAATGTGTGGCGCGCTCAGTTGCTGCCACGGCTGATTTTGATGCCGAGGACGGCGATCTTTTTTCTCAGGGTGTTGCGGTTGATGCCGAGTATGGCGGCAGCTTTTACCTGGTTGCCGCGGGTTCTTTCCAGGATAATGCGGATCAGTGGTCGTTCCATCTGATGCAGCACCATCTCGTACAGATCATTTACTTCGATAATATCTTTTTGCGCCAGGGATTTACGCAGCTTGTTTTCTATAAGTGTTTCGAGGGAATCATCATCCCCGGTCTGGTTGTTGTCTTGCTGTAACTGGGGGAAATCGTCCGGTTGCAGCATCTGCCCCTGGCTGAGCAGGCAGGCGCGCAGAATGGTGTTTTCCAGCTCGCGGATGTTGCCGGGCCAGTGATGGTGCTGTAACAGGCGCATGGCATCGTTGCTGCAATGGGTTATTCGCGACGAAAACTCGCTGTTGGCACGACCGATAAAATATTCCACCAGTGGCGGGATGTCGTCGCGCCGTTCGCGCAGGGGCGGCAGCGCCAGCGGCAGGACGTTGAGGCGGTAGTACAAATCTTCGCGAAAGGTGTTGTCGGCAACGCATTGCTCCAGATTGCGGTTGGTAGCGGCGATAATGCGTACATCGACGGGGATTGACTGATTGCCGCCGGTGCGGGTGATCTCTTTTTCCTGCAATACCCGTAAAATCTTGGTCTGCAGATCTAGTGACATATCGCCGATCTCGTCGAGAAAAATGGTGCCATGGTCGGCTTGTTCAAATTTGCCGGTTTTACGTTCTGTCGCGCCGGTGAAGGCACCCTTTTCAAAGCCGAACAGCTCGCTTTCGAGCAGATCGCGGGGGATGGCGGCGCAGTTGAAGGCCACAAACGGTTGTTGCGCCCGCTTGCTGTTGTTGTGAATGGCGCGGGCGATAAGCTCCTTGCCGGTGCCGGATTCGCCGGTGATCAGGACCGTAATATCCGATGTGGCCACCCGACCCAGCAGCTTGTACACCCGTTGCATGGGCGGGCTGTTGCCGATGATAGCTTTATCGCGGATGGGCTTGTTGTCGTCTGGAAGCTGCTGTTGTGCTACTTTCTTGTTGCTGAGCTCAATCTTGTCGACAATGTCGTTGAGTGCTTCTATGTCGAAGGGCTTGGTGATGTAGTCGAAAGCGCCACGTTTCATCGCTTCCACGGCATTTTCCATGGATGATTCAGCGGTCATCATGATAACCGGCAATTCTGGGTGCTCGCTGCGTATTTCGTCCAGCAGATCCAGTCCGCAGATATCGTCCATCTTTATGTCCACTATGGCCAGATCGTAATGATGGCGTTTCAACATGACGCGGGCGCTGCCGCCGTCGGCGGCTAGATCGCTTTTGATGCTCCGGCGTTTGAAGGCCCTGGATAGTACCCAGCGGATACTTTCTTCATCGTCTACAATTAGCGCGCGTTTTATTTTCATGTGGTTTGTCCTTTTTTGCTCCAGCTGGGGCGGATGTGATTCAGCGTTTCAGGGGCAGGTAGATGTAGCAACTGGTACCGGCGCCTGGTGTACTCTCGATGTTTAACAAGCCGTCGTGCTGATTGACGATCTTCTGGCAGATGGCCATCCCCAGGCCGCTGCCGCCGGACTTGGTGGTGAAAAACGGGGTAAATATTTTTTTCATGGTATCGGCATCGATTCCGCTGCCGCTATCATTGACGCTGATTACCACAAACGGCACCGGCTGGCGTCCGGGGATGCTCAAATGGTGTTCGGTGTTGATGCGGGTGGTGATGGTAACGCTGCCAGCGTCGGTGATGGCCTCGGCGGCATTTTTGATTATGTTGAGCAGCAGGCGGGTGATCAGTACCTCGTCGGCACTGATGGGGGGGATGCTGGGGTCGAGGTGCAGATGGAACGCGATGCGCCTGAACTGGGGTACCTGCTGCTGCAGCAGGACGATGTCCTGAATTATGCGGCTGATATTTACCTTGTCGAAGGTTCGTGGGCGCTCTCTGGTCAGATCCATCAATTCGTTGATAATGCCGTTGATGCGGTCGGTTTCCCGCACTATCACCTGGGTATATTCGGCCAGATCCGGGCGTTCTTCCATCTCTAGTGATAACAGTTGCGCCGCGCCACGGATGCCGCCGAGCGGATTTTTAATCTCATGCGCCAGACCGGCAGCAAGGGTGCCGAGCATGGCCAGGCGGTCGACCCGCTGGAGATCCTGTTGCAATTGATGCAGGTTGGCGGCGTTGTGCATGGTGAGAATAATGCCGCTCTGGTTACCGGCGTCGTTGTACAGCGGCGAAGCACTGGCACTGATCGGCAGCGGGGCGGAGTAAGCGCGGTGCAGAACGATGGTTTCATGGTCGGAGATGGAACGCGCCTCTTCCATAGCCACCCGGGCGAGGTAGAGAAGCTTATCCTCAGCGGCAAACAGTTGTGACAACGGCTGGTGCAGTGCCATGCGTGCTGAAAGGCCGGTGAGGTTTTGCGCTGCCGGGTTGATGAAAATAACGCTGTAGGTGTGGTCGGTAGCAATTATGGCTTCCGTAACACTGTTGAGAATGTTCAGCTCCAGTTGGTTGACCTGGCTGGGAGCCGGGGGGGGTACGGCAGTGCTCATGCTGGTTCCTCGTCGGCAGAGGGCGAAGTAGGCTGGGCGGTGGCCGGGCGGGCAGTCATAAAAAAAGTGCGTGCCAGTTCCGTGAGCTGGTGCGTGGTGGTGCAGCGGTTGACCCGGGCGCGAAATTCGCTGGCTCCACCGAGTCCGCGAGCGTACCAGCATAGATGTTTTCTCATTTCCAGCACGGTTTTTTTCTCACCGGCAGCGGCGCGATGTAGCTCAAGATGGCGCAGGGCTGTTTTTAGCCGTTGCTGCGGCGTTACCGCTGGTGGCGAGTGTCCCTGTTGGCGCAGCAGGATATCGCGGATAAGCCACGGGTTGCCGTAGCCACCGCGGCCAATCATGACGGCGTCGCAGCCGGTTTGTTGCAGCATGGCAATGGCGTCGGCCGCGCAGAAGATGTCGCCGCTGCCGATAACCGGAATGCTGATGCGTTGCTTCAAGGCGGCAATGTGTTGCCAGTTGGCGTGACCGGCAAAGCCCTGGCTGCGCGGTCGGGGGTGTAAAATGACTGCGTCGACCCCTTCATCGGCTGCCATGGCACCGATGGCGAGGAAGTTTTCGCTGTCATGATCCCAGCCGGAGCGGATTTTGACGGTAAATGGCCGGTCGGTGGCACGGCGGATAGCCCGGATGGCGTTTCTGGCTGTGGTTATATCCTGCAGCAAGGCGCTGCCGGCACCGCTGCGTACCACCTTTTTTACCGGGCAGCCCATATTGAGATCGATCATCTCGCCATAATCAGAGGCGATGCGCGCCGCTGTTGCCAGCACCTCTGCCTCAGCACCGAACAGCTGCACTGCAAATGGTTTTTCCACTGTGGAGCGTTCGAGCAGTTGCCGGGTGCGGGCGCCAGCGCGGATGAGACCATTGGCGCTGACCATTTCTGAGTAAACCAGCGCTGCGCCGGCGGCAATATTGATCTGGCGGTAGGCCGAATTGCTGATTCCCGCCATGGGGGCGAGAATAACATTGTTTTTCAGGAGTAATTTGCCGATGTAAAGATTGTCTCTGCTCATAATTTGGGCACTCTAGCATGTGGCGGCGGAAGTTGTGAACGCAAAATTGCCGCTATCGGCAAGGTTTCCCGTCCTGTTACCGCAATAATTATACTGTATACAAAAATAGCTTGACGCTACTGGTTGAGTTTGCTAAAACTTCGTGTGGAAAAAGTGTTGGAATAAACACTGTTTCATCGCAGGTTCCGCTTTGCTTGGGGCTCGTCTAGGGGGATAAGCCGCAAGTGAGGTATTTATGTAGTTGGCTGGCAGCGTGAGTTGCCCGGTTTTCATTCCATTTAGAAGGAGAGAAAAATGTCCACATTGAAGGAAGTGTTGAGAAAGAAGATTGAAGAGCATCGTCCCCGGACTATCAAACTGGTAAAAGAGTTTGGTGATGTTTCTCTGGGTGAGGTTACCATCGCTCAGGCTATCGGTGGTGCTCGTGGCATCAAGTGCCTGGTTACCGATATCTCCTACCTCGACCCCATGGAAGGCATCCGTTTCCGTGGCATGACCATTCCTGAGACTTTTGCGGCGCTGCCCAAGGTTCCCGGCAGTGACTATCCTTATGTTGAGGGTTTCTGGTATCTGCTGCTCACCGGCGATGTTCCTACCATGGAGCAGACTCTGGAAGTTGTTGAAGACTGGAAGAGCAAGTCTCAGCTGCCTCAGTATGTAATCGATGTAGTTCGCGCCCTGCCGCGTGATTCTCATCCCATGGTAATGTTCTCCGCCGGTATCCTCGCCATGCAGCGCGATTCCATCTTTGCCAAAAACTACGCTGCCGGCAAGTTCAACAAGATGACCTGCTGGGAAGATATGTATGAAGATTGTAACAACCTGATGGCCAAACTGGGTCCTCTGGCTGCTTACATCTATCGCATGAAGTACAAGGCAGATACCCACATTCCTGCTGATCCTAACCTGGATATGGGTGGTAACTTCGCTCACATGATCGGCCAGTGTGAAGAGTACAAGGATGTTGCCCGTATGTACTTCATCCTCCACTCCGACCACGAGTCCGGCAACGTTTCTGCGCATACCACTCACCTGGTTGCTTCCGCTCTGTCCGACTGCTACTATGCATACTCTGCTGGTATCAACGGTCTGGCCGGCCCGCTGCACGGCTTGGCAAATCAGGAAGTTCTCGGTTGGACTCAGAACTTCATGCAGAAACTCGGTGGCGAAGTACCTACCAAAGAGCAACTCGAAGAAGCTCTGTGGGACACCCTCAACAGCGGTCAGGTTATCCCCGGTTACGGCCACGCCGTACTGCGCAAGACCGACCCGCGTTACACCTCGCAGCGTGAGTTCTGCCTCAACACCCCGGGCCTCAAAGATTATCCGCTGTTCCAACTGGTCAGCATGATCTACGAAGTAGCTCCCAAGGTACTTGAGAAGCACGGTAAAGCCAAGAACCCCTGGCCGAACGTTGACGCTCAGTCCGGTGTTATCCAGTGGTACTATGGCCTGACCGAGTATGACTTCTACACTGTACTGTTCGGTGTGGGTCGTGCGCTGGGTTGCCTGGCCAACATCACCTGGGACCGCGCTCTCGGTTACGCTATCGAGCGTCCCAAGTCTGTTACCACAGCAATGCTCGAAGAAGCCGCTGGTATCAAGTAAAACAAGCGCTTTTTATATGTTCAGTATCAGAAGGGGTGTCCGTACGGGCACCCCTTCTGTTGTTTGTGCGCCATGGCAAGTGGACCTGTTGACACGCGCACATGCGACGTATAGTATCTTGCCAATTTTATAAAACGTTGCCGGGGCAAATTAAATAACATGAAAAAAATAGTTATCTCACTGTCATTACTGCTGGCGCTGCTGTGTTGTGTCGGCGTGGCTGGTGCAAATGTGGAGCTGGCGCTCAAAGGTAAAAAAGCCCAGCTGATCAGTGAGGTTTATCAATATGATGGCGTGGTCTATCTGGCGATTGACGATGTGTTGCCAGCTCTGGGCTTGCGTGGTTACTGGGATAGCGTTGCCCATTGCTATAAAATCCGAACGCCCATGGGGCGGGCCACCTTTTTCCCGGGAGGCCGTTATTTACGCATTGGTGACCGGTTTTTGCCCATACGTCATCCGTGCCGTTTTATTGATGGAAAGCTGCGGGTGTCGCAGGATTTTGTCGAAGAAACGCTGTCACGCCTGGTTGTCGGCAGCATCTATTTTCGTAATCTTGATCCGGCGCGAGCCATAGCGGTAGCAAACGATAACAGCGATGATATATATGGCGCATACTCATTTCTGGTGCGCAGTGATCGTGAGCGCCGCAGTACCCGTTTGCGCGCGGTAGCCATAGATCCGGCTCATGGTGGTGATGACAGCGGAACGGTGGGGATTGACAATCTCAAGGAAAAAACTGTGGTGCTGGCGGTGGCGCGTAAGCTGGAAAAGCGGCTGAAAATGCGGCTGGGCATTCCGGTTTATTTAAGTCGTAACGACGATTATTCTCTCGATCTGCGTCAGCATCTGGCTTGCGCTGATCATGACGATGTTGATGCTCTGGTGCAGTTGCACGCCCAGGCTTCGCTGAGCGGTGATGTTCACGGTGTGCATCTGTACGTAAGGTCGAGTTCCGGCACTCTTTCTGGCCGGGGTCGAACCGATCCCAGCCTTATTCTGGCTCTCAGTGTGAGTGAGGCGTTGCGCGACGCCGGTTTTGACGTGGTGGAAGTCGCCCCCGCGCATCTTGTTACCACCGGCAAAGGAAATCTCCCCACTGTCGTTATAGAGATGGGCTATCTCACCAACAGTGACGATGCGGCGGTTTTGGGGAGCGATAATGGTCAGCAACGTATGGCAAACGCCATCTTCAGTGGTCTTGAGGCGTTTGCCAAGGCCAGCAGAAAAACAGGAGAAACTAATTGACTGTAACAACACGTAGTTATAACCGTAGCGCCGACCAGTTACGCCCGTTGTCCATGGAGCGAGGTTTTACCCGTTACGCCGAAGGTTCGGTATTGATCAGTTGCGGCGATACCAAAGTGCTGTGTAATGCCAGCGTCGAAGATGGAGTACCGCCATTTATGCGCGGCCAGGGGCGTGGCTGGGTAACAGCTGAATATTCCATGCTGCCGCGTGCCACCGTTAGCCGCAACAGTCGCGAATCCACCAGGGGTAAGGTAGCTGGGCGCACCCACGAAATTCAACGTCTTATCGGGCGTTCCCTGCGCGCGGTGGTCGATTTTGAGCTGCTCGGCGAGCGTACCATCCGCATTGATTGCGATGTGCTCCAGGCTGACGGCGGAACGCGTACTGCCTCTATTACCGGCGCCTATATAGCCCTGGCCGATGCGGTAAATACGTTGCTGGCATCTGGCAGCATAGCCGACAATCCTCTTGCCGATAGTGTATGTGCCATCAGTGTCGGTATGGTTAACGGCCAGCCGTTACTTGATTTGGACTACAGTGAAGATAGCAGTGCTGATGTGGATATGAATATCGTTATGACCGGTTCCGGCAAGTTCGTCGAAATACAGGGAACGGCTGAGGCGGTTCCTTTCAGCTGCGATCAGTTTGACCAGATGCGCAAACTGGCCATGAACGGCTGCCGTGAAATTACCAGTTTGCAGCGGCAGATAATGGCGGGGTAGAGAGATGGTAAAACTGATACTTGCCACCCGGAATGAAGGGAAATTACGGGAGATGCGCCAGATGCTGGCCGATTGTCCAATTGAGGTCGTTGGACTGGATGCCTATCCCGATGTTGTCCCCGCCGAAGAAGATGGCACAACTTTTGCTGAAAATGCCAGAAAAAAAGCCCTTGCCGTAGCATCTCAAACCGGCGAGTTGGCTTTGGCGGATGATTCCGGCCTATGCGTTGCCGCACTGAATGATCGGCCAGGCGTTTATTCAGCTCGTTATGCCGGTGAAAATGCCAGCGATGCCGCTAATAACGCTCTGCTGCTGCGTGAAATGGCTGCCGTGGCGGATGGACAGCGCCAAGCTGCCTATTTTTGCGTCATGGCGTTGTGCACACCGCAGGGAGAGTGCCAGCTGTTTGAAGGTCGCTTAGACGGCGAGATTCTGCGCCATGAAGTTGGCAGTGGCGGTTTTGGCTACGATCCGTTGTTTCGCGTCTGTGGTGATGAACGCAGCGTGGCCCAGATCAGTTTGGAGGAAAAAAACCGTTTCAGCCACCGAGCCAGGGCGTTGCGGCAAGTTATTGAGGTTCTCAAAGGTAAATTTGTGGCGTAAGTCGTTGTTATGTGCTAAAAGAAAGACTTCATGAACGGTATGGGTGTTTATTAGCCGTGCCATTAATGTGGAGTGCGCGTTCAAGGCAGTTTTATAAATTGTGTTTCAGGGGTAATTAATGATTCTGAATTCAGATTGCTACAAGCAGATGTTGGATAACCTGTCGGAGGCGGTGTACTGCACCGATACCGAGCGGCGGATTATGTATTGGAATAAAGCCGCCGAACAACTAACCGGCTACAGTGCCGAAGATGTGATTGGCAAAATGTGTGAGGATGGTCCCCTCAAACACGTGGATATGGAAAACGAGCCACTGTGCGAGGAATATTGCCCCCTGGCACAATGTATAAAAACCGGTCAGTCCCAGGAAAAGATGGTCTTTTTCGCCCACAAAGACGGCCGTCGCGTTCCGGTGATAGTTAAAACCAGCGCCGTCTACGACGAGAATGACACCATCGTCGGCTCGGTGGAGATGTTTTCCGACGCTTCGGAGTTGTTGGAAATAAAAGAAATGAATACCGAGCTGCGCCGCCAGACTCATCTCGACCGTCTCACCGGCGTACCTAACCGCCAGGCATTTCTCGACGCTCTCGACCGCGAATGGTACCGCTTCAAACGCTATCAGACGCCGTTTTCCATCGTTGCCCTCGATATCGATTACTTCAAACAGTTCAACGAGGCCTATGGCCGTTCCAAGGGCGACAAGGTGCTGCAGTGGCTGGTTACCCGCCTTAAATCATCCCTGCGTCGCGCCGATATCCTGGGCCGCATCGACGGTGATAAATTTATGGTGTTGCTGTCGTTCTCCAACCGCAAATCGACCATGAAAGTTGCCAACATGATTCTCGATATCGTGCGCAACGAGCAGTGTCTCGATCTGCCCATCGCCATGACCGTCAGTATTGGAGCGGTGACTATTGAGGAGAACGAATCCCTCGACAGTGTATTATCGCGGGTGGAAAAGGCGCTGGCCCGCTCCAAGGAGATGGGGCGCAACCAGGTTACCTTCTGGGGCTGAGCGGCGGATTTGCTTGACATTTTTTCGTGCCAGTGTTAGAAGCCGTCGATTGCTTTTAACGCCAACGCCAGCCCGTGCGCCATGTGGGTGCGGGCGCTATTGTGGAGGAACAACACACCATGGAGAGAACATTCGCCATCATCAAGCCCGATGCCTTTGCCGCCGGCAACGCCGGTGAGATCATCGCCCGTATTTACGCCGAAGGTTTCAAAATTGTCGGCCTTAAAAAACTGTATCTGAGCAAGGTGGAAGCCGAAGGTTTTTACTATGTGCACAAAGAACGGCCCTTTTTCGGCGAATTGACCGACTTCATGAGCAGTGGCCCGTGTGTGGTAATGGTGCTCGAAGCGGAAGATGCCATCCGCAAGTGGCGTGACCTCATGGGCGCCACCAACCCCGCCGAGGCGGCGGAAGGTACCCTGCGCCGTCAATTTGGCAGCAACATTGGTGAGAACGCCACCCACGGTTCCGACGCCCCGGAAACCGCCGCGTTTGAGATCTCCTACTTCTTCTCCGGTTTGGAGCTGCTGTAGGCTGATTAAGGTTAATGCCTGCTTGAGAAAACGAGGCCCTTCGGATACAATCCGAAGGGCTTTTTTTAATGGTGGATAACAACATGAACAGGTGGCGGGAGCAGATGAACGCGCAGCAGGAAAAACAGGATCTTAAAGAGTTCACCCCGGATGAGCTGCTGGCGTTTCTCGCTGGTATGGGCAAGGAGCGTTTTCGCTGCGAGCAGCTGCTGCGCTGGATCTACAAGCGTGACGTCACCGATCTCGATGCCATGAGCGATCTATCCAAGGTGTTGCGTGCCGAGCTGCGCCAGCGGGTATACATCTCCGACTGGCACGCCGCCGCAGTAGAGACCAGCCGCGACGGCACGCGCAAATATCTCTACCGCCTCGCCGACGGCGCCAGTGTCGAAAGTGTGCGCATCCCCATGGATAACGAGCGCTGGACGCTGTGCATCTCCACCCAGGTGGGCTGCGCCATGGGGTGCGCCTTCTGCATGACCGGCAGCTTCGGGTTGACACGCAATCTCAGCGCCGCCGAAATTGTCAACCAGGTGTGCGCGGCGCGAAAGGACGGCCCGGTACACAACATTGTACTCATGGGCATGGGCGAGCCGCTGCACAATCTCGATAACGTGGTTCGCGCCCTGCAGATACTCTACGCCCCCGCCGGTCTCGACTACGGTACCCGCAAGGTCACCCTGTCCACCTGCGGGCTGGTGCCGCAGATGGCGGAACTGGGGCGGCGCATAACTGTCAACTTGGCCGTGTCCCTCAACGCCACCACCGACGCGGTGCGCGACCAGCTGATGCCGGTGAACCGCCGCTATCCCCTTAACGAACTGATGGCCGCCTGTCGCAGCTATCCGTTGCCATCGCACCGGCGTATTACCTTTGAATACATTATGCTCAAAGGAATTAACGCCTCTTTGGCCGATGCCAGACGGCTGGTAAAATTACTGCACGGCATTCGCGCCAAGGTAAATCTCATCCCCTTCAACGAACACGAGGCCAGCAGCTACCGCTGCCCGGACGAAGATGATATGATCGCCTTCCAGACTTATCTGCTCGATCACGGCGTGGTCGCCATCCGCCGCGCCAGCAAAGGGCAGGATATCGCCGCCGCTTGCGGCCAGTTGAAAGGAAAACTGGCGACCGCTTCTGCGGAGCAGCCGCCATGATTCGTTGGGTTTCGCTACGCTCTACCCAACCTACGGTGCTGCGCATAACCACGATATTAAGGTAGGTTGGGTAGAATGCAATGAAACCCAACAGGTTTGTAATCGGCAGCGCCATCACCCGTTGGGTTTCGCTACGCTCTACCCAACCTACAGTGCTGCGCATAACCACGGCATTAAGGTAGGTTGGGTAGAATGAAATGAAACCCAACAGGTTCGTAATCGGCAGCGCCATCACCCGTTGGGTTTCGCTACGCTCTACCCAACCTACGGTGCTGCGCATAACCACGATATTAAGGTAGGTTGGGTAGAATGAAATGAAACCCAACAGGTTCGTAACCAGCAGCGCCATGATTCGTTGGGTTTCGCTACGCTCTACCCAACCTACGGTGCTACGCATTGTTACGGCATTAGGGTAGGTTGGGTAGAATGAAATGAAACCCAACAGGTTCGTAACCGACGGTTGCTAATTGGGGGGGAGGAATGCGATATCGGCGTTCGCGGTTGGCTGGTGGGTGTTTCTTTTTTACTTTGGTAACCTACCACCGGCGGCCGATTTTTGCTGATCATGCGCATGTTGATTTGTTGCGTTTGGCGATACGGAATGTGATGTTGCGTCATCCGTTTATAATTGATGCCATTGTTGTATTGCCCGATCATTTGCATTGTGTCTGGACGTTGCCGGATGGCGATGCCGATTTTTCCACCCGGTGGCGGTTGATCAAAGGTAATTTTTCGCGTGGCTGTCAGGTGGGTAAAAACGATAGCATTAACGCCAGCCGTGTTGCCAAAAAGGAACGGACAATTTGGCAACGCAGGTTTTGGGAACATGAGATTCGTGATGAGCGGGATTTTCGACACCATGTTGATTACATCCATTTTAATCCGGTAAAGCATGGTTTGGTATCTGCGGTGCAAGATTGGCAATATTCGAGTTTTAATTATTATTGTCAGCGTGGTATTTATCCGCAAAACTGGTGTGCCACTGGGATGGAACAACCGCCGGGTTGGGTAGAATGAAATGAAACCCAACAGGTTTGTAATCGGCAGCGCCATGATTCGTTGGGTTTCGCTACGCTCTACCCAACCTACGGTGCTACGCATAGCCACGATATTAGGGTAGGTTGGGTAGAATGAAATGAAACCCAACAGGTTTGTAATCGGCAGCGCCATGATTCGTTGGGTTTCGCTGCGCTCTACCCAACCTACGGTGCTACGCATTGCCACGGCATTAGGGTAGGTTGGGTAGAATGAAATGAAACCCAACAGGTTCGTAAGCGGCAGCGCCATGATTTGTTGGGTTTCGCTACGCTCTACCCAACCTACGGTGCTACGCGTTGCCACGGCATTAAGGTCCGCGCTGTTGTCGAGACTCGTCTCGATGATTTTCGCTCCTTTGGCGCTGCGGTGCTATGTGGCGGGAACCAGTGCGAACACAACAGAGAGGATCATTAAATTATGGCTCAAACAGTTATCGGAGTAATCGGCGGCAGTGGTCTGTATGCCATGGAGGAGTTGCGCGATGTGGAGCAGGTGCGTTTGCAGACGCCGTTTGGCGAGCCGTCGGATGCTTATGTTGTCGGTTATCTGGGTGATGTGAAGATGGTTTTTCTGCCGCGCCACGGGCGCGGTCACAGATTGTTGCCGTCGGAGGTGCCCTATCGTGCTAACATCTACGGCATGAAGATGCTCGGCGTGGAGCGGATTATCTCTGTTTCCGCCGTGGGCAGCATGAAGGAGGAGATCGCTCCCGGCGATATCGTCATCCCACACCAGTTTTTCGATCGTACCAGCGGCAAACGCGCCGGTACCTTTTTTGGCAACGGCATTTGCGCTCATGTGCAGTTTGCCGATCCGGTGTGCCTAGATATGGCGCGGATTATCGCTGACGCTGCTCGCAGTGCCGGTGCCAATGTGCACGAAGGCGGCACCTATATCTGCATCGAGGGGCCGATGTTTTCCACTCGCGCTGAATCGCGGATATTCCGCAGCTGGGGGGTGGATGTGATCGGCATGACCAACCTGCCCGAGGCGCGTCTGGCGCGCGAGGCGCAGTTGTGCTACACCACTGTGGCTCTGGCCACCGATTACGACTGCTGGTACGAGGAGCACGGTGATGTGTCGGTGGAGGCGGTGCTGGAAGTGGTGCGCAAAAATGTCGCTATGGCGCAGAAGATTATCGCCACTGCGGCGGCGCAGCTGGTGGGTGAGCGCCGCTGTGATTGTCCAAAGGCGCTGCGCTACGCGGTAATGACGGATGACAGCTGTATCCCCGCCGCTAGCAGAGAAAGTCTGGCGCTGCTGATCGGGGATGCCTGATGGCGACGCAAAAAGTCCGCCCACCTGTGTTGCAGGCGGGTGTTTAAGACTTTGACATACACCATGTATGCCATCACCCTTGAACAGCCACTTTTGCCTTGTTTGCTTAGCCATCGTGTTGGTTTTGGAGACCATCATGCTTTACGGGAGAAATTGAGTTTATGAGTATTCTGGTAGTTGGTTCAGTGGCGTTTGACAGTGTGTCGACCCCCTTTGGTACCGCTGAGGAGGTTCTCGGCGGCAGCGGCACCTATTTTTCCACTTCGGCCAGTTTTTTTACCGCAGTCAACCTGGTGGCGGTGGTGGGGGAGGATTTTCCCGCCGGGCACCTGGAGTTTCTGCGCCAGCGCAATATCAATCTTGATGGCGTTAGCACCATGGCTGGACGCACTTTTCGCTGGCGCGGCGAGTACGGCTACGATCTTAACGAGGCCAAAACCCTCGATACCCAGTTGAATGTCTTTGCCCAGTTCAAGCCGCAGTTGCCAGAGCATTATCGCGACGCCGAATATGTGTTTCTCGGCAATATCGATCCTGAATTGCAACTGGAGGTGCTCAAGCAGGTGGTGCGCCCAAAACTGGTGGCCTGTGATACCATGAATTTCTGGATCGACGGCAAGCGTGACGCATTGCTGAAAACCCTGAAGCATGTGGATATCCTTCTTATCAACGATGCCGAGGTGCGGCAACTGGCGCAGGAGGCGAATATTGTCAAGGCGGCCAAGGCGGTGCTGGCCATGGGGCCGAAGACGCTGGTGGTCAAACGCGGTGAGTATGGTGCCTTGCTGTTCAGCGCCCACGGTGTGTTTGCCGCGCCGGCGTATCCGCTCGATGAGGTCTATGATCCCACCGGCGCTGGTGATACCTTTGCCGGTGGTTTTATCGGTTATCTCGCCAGTGTGCGCGATGACAGTGACGCCGCCATGCGCCGGGCCATCATCTTCGGCAGTGTCATGGCGTCGTTCAATGTGGAAGCGTTCAGTCTGGAGCGGTTGCGCACTCTGGAGTTTGATGAAATCAGTGCGCGTTATCGTAAATTTCAGCTGTTAACTCAGTTTGACGGTCTCGAAGGGTAAACACTGGCTGGAGGGAGAACCATGCACAAATATCTGTTAAGGCTGGCCGTGGTTACCGTGGTTTTCGGTTTGTTACTTGGTGGCTGTGGCCCCACCAAACGGCCTGTCGACATGGGGGAATCCCATTACAAGATGGCTCAGGCTTCCATATCTACCAAGGATTACACTACCGCTCTTAAGCATATGCTGGAGGCGGTGCGCCTTAAACCCAACAATCCCGATTACCACCGGACGCTGGGCGAAGTGTATATGTACAAAAAAGCGTGGGAACAGGCGGAGCAGCACTTGCAAAAAGCGTTGGAATTGCGCCCTGGCGATCCTGAAGTGCAGCATACCCTGGGCGCACTGTATTTTTCCATGCAGCGCTGGGATGAGTCTGCCGCCATGTTTCGCAAAGCTGCCGACAACCTGCTCTTCCACTATCCGGTGTTATCGTTGCTGGGAATGGGCAAGGCCTATGTAAAAGGGGGGCACAACACCAAGGCGGTGCTGGCTTTTCAGGAGGCGCTGGAGCGCGACCCCGGCAACCTGCGCGCCCTGTGGGATTTGGGCGATTTGTACTACATCATGCATAAATATGCGCTGGCGGAAAAATGTCTGAGCAAGTTTTTGCAGATTGCCCCGGAAAACTGTAATGTGCGCCTGCGGCTGGGCGAAACCTATATGCACCTGGAACAGAACGATAAGGCGGCCAGGGAGTTTCGTGAGGTTGCCAATAAAGAGGATCAGAGCGATCTGGGTCTTAAGGCGCGGGCTTATCTCGACCTGCTGCAATAGCCCGTGCTTGCCGATGCTATCATTTAACAGGAACGGAGGCGGCGATGCATGATTTCAAAAAAGTGCTGTTGGCAACCGATTTCTCCCGCTGTGCTGAGATTGCCTTTGAATACGCGTATGCCATGGCTAAACGCTGCCAGGCGGAGTTGATCTTGGTGCATGTAATGTGCGAGCCGGTGGATCTGCGCGGCTTTTATGTGCCGCATATCTCCTTTGATGTGCTGGAAAGCGAGATCGAGGCGGGGGCGCGCGCCATGATGACTGAATTTTGCCGGGGGCGCTTAAGCGATGACGATAACTACTCAACGGTGATCGCCAGCGGTGTGCCCAACGAGGCGATTCTGGAGCAGGCCCGCCAGCTCGGTGCCGATGTAATTGTTGTAGGAACCCATGGCCGCAGCGGTTTTGATCATCTGCTCTTTGGCAGCACCGCCGAGAGGGTGGTGCGCAAGTCGCCGATTCCGGTGCTCACGGTTCGGTGTGCCGAACAAACGGAACAGGATTGCGCTGAATGAGCCGTGCCCGGCGCTGGTGGCGCCTGAGTGAAATAACCCTGAGGCCGCAGGACGATGAAGCACTGCTGCCGCAGCGGATTGCCACAGCGCTGGGGTGTTCGCGCCGGGCCATTTGTGAATGGCGGGTGGTGCGCAAAGGGTTGGATGCCCGGCGCAAGGGGCGGCCGCTGTGGGTGTATAGTGTCGATGTTGCCGTAGCCGCTGACAACGAGGTGGTTGCTGCGCCGCCACGGTTGCGTGAAGTCGCCGCCCCGCCGCAGCGCCTGGAGTTGCCCGCCGCGTGGCGAGCTGGTCGGGCTGCGGCAAAGACGCGGCTGCCGGTGGTAGTGATCGGCATGGGCCCGGCCGGGTTGTTTGCCGCCCTGTGGCTGGCGCGCGCCGGTGCCCGGGTGGTGATGCTGGAGCGCGGGCGGGCGGTGGCGCAGCGCCAGCGCGATATTGCTGATTTCTGGGCGGGCGGCCCGTTGCTGGCTAACAGCAATGTGCAGTTTGGCGAGGGCGGTGCCGGAACGTTTTCTGACGGCAAGTTGACGGCACGCCGCAGACATCCGCTTAGTGCTTATGTGTTGCAGACGTTGGCCGACTTCGGCGCGCCGAACTCTATAACTACGGCGGCCAAGCCGCATATCGGCAGCGATCGTTTACGCGTGGTGGTGGCGGGCTTTCGCCGCGAGTTGCAGCGGATGGGGGTGGATATCCGCTTTGACAGTACCCTTACGGCTCTAAACTGGCAGGGGCAGCGCCTGGGCGCGGTGGTGGTAAACGACAGTGATGAGATCGCCTGCAGCGCCGCCGTTCTGGCCATCGGTCACAGTGCCCGCGATACCTACGCCATGCTGGAGCGCAGCGCCTTTGTTCTGCAGCCCAAGCCCTTTGCCGTGGGGGTGCGTATTGAACATCCGGCGGCGCTGATCGACCGTATTCAGTATGGTGAGGGCAGTTATGACGGGTTGCCTGCCGCCGATTACCGCCTGGCCTGGAATGATGATAGCAGCGGACGCGGGGTGTACTCGTTCTGCATGTGTCCTGGCGGGGTGGTGGTTAACAGCAGCAGCGAGGCTGGCGGCCTGTGTGTCAACGGCATGAGCGATTACGCCCGCGCTGGCGAGTTGTCTAACAGCGCCCTGGTGGTGAGTGTGCGACCCGATGATTTTTCCGCTGCCACGCCGCTGGCCGGGGTGCACTGGCAGCGGCACTGGGAGCGGCGCGCTTTTGCCGCTGGTGGCGGCGATTACACTGCTCCGGCCCAGAACGTGCTGGCTTTTTTGCATGGTAAAGGGGAGGCGCTGCGCGGCAGTTGCCGCCCCGGTATCAGGGCGGCGGAGCTGGACGAAGTGCTGCCCCCTTTTGTGGCGCAGGGGTTGCGCCAGGCGTTGCCCTGCTTTGACCGCAAGATGCGCGGCTTTATCAGTGCCGAGGCGACGTTGACCGCCATTGAGGCGCGTACTTCTGCGCCATTGCGGATTGTACGCGATGAGCACGGCATGGCCGTGGGCAAGGCCGGAGTGTTTCCGGCCGGTGAGGGCGCCGGTTACGCCGGTGGAATAATGAGTTCAGCCATTGATGGCATAACTGCGGCACGGGCCTTGTGGCGCACGCTTACTGGAGAGTAGTTTGAAAAAGATTTTTGTGGCGGATATAAAAGAGCGCGATGTGGTGGACAGTCTATTTCTGGTGCGCGATAAAGTGATGGCCATGGCCAAAAACGGCAAGCCCTACATGACGCTGAAATTGATGGATCGCAGCGGAGAAGTAGAAGGGCGGGTGTGGGACCGGGTGGACGAGTTTGATCGCCTGTTTGCCAAAGACGACTTTATCCGCGTGCGCGCCAAGGCCAGCGTCTACATGGGCAAGATGCAGCTGGTGGTGCAGAATATCGAGCGCATCGACGAAAACAGCGTTGACCTGGGCGATTTTCTCCCTGTCAGCGCCAACGATAGCGGCCAGATGCTGGCCGAGGTGCGCCAACTGGTGGCTGCCATGGGTGATGAACACTACCGTGCCCTGATGGAAGCGTTTCTCGCCGACGAGGAGTTTGTCGCCGCCTACAGCAAGGCCCCGGCGGCCAAGTCCATGCACCATGTCTACCTGGGCGGCCTGCTGGAGCATTCCCTGTCTATCGCCCGTCTAGTGGGTGATGTATGCAAGCGCTATCCGCGCCTCGACGCCGATCTGCTGCTGTGCGGTGCCCTGTTGCACGATATCGGCAAGGTGGCTGAGCTTAGCTACGCACGCAGCTTCGGCTATACCGACGCTGGCAAGCTGCTGGGACATATCGTTATCGGCGTGGAGATGATTGCACAGAAGATTACGGCGCTGCCCGCTTTTCCGGTACACAAGGCGCTTCTCATCAAGCATCTTATTCTTTCCCACCACGGCCAGTATGACTACGGCTCGCCCAAACGCCCCAAAACCCTGGAAGCGGTGGTACTCAACTTTCTTGACGATATGGACTCCAAAATCAACGGGGTTCAGGCGCATATCGACAAGGAGGTTCACGGCGACAGTGCCTGGACCAGTTATCATCGCCTGTACGATCGTTATTTTTTCATGGGCGAGTCCACTGCGGCAGCGGCGCCTGCTGGCGAGGAGTCGCCCGCTGCCGCCCCGGCGTCAGCAGTGGCTAGCGCCACTGGCAAGGAGACGGTGTCCAGAGCGGTGCAACGTGGTGGCGGCAATCACAAAAAAAAGCTGGCCACCAATCTGGGTGAGCAGATGGCTGGCCTCAGTCTGGATCTGTTCGATAATCAGGAGGAGCAATGACAATGATGGATATCTGCACCTTAAGTGTCGGCCCGTTGCAGGTTAACTGTTACATAGCGGCTTGCCGTGCCAGCAACAAGGCGATGGTTATCGATCCCGGTGACGAAGGCGAGCGGATTCTGGCAGCGGTGGAGCAGCGCGGCTGGCAGGTGGAACTGATTGTAAACACCCACGGCCACTTTGATCATGTGGGGGCCAATGATTATCTGGTGCAGCATACGCAGGCGCAATTGTGTATGCACCGCGACGATCTGCCCCTGCTGCAGGTGGCGGCCAAATACGCCGAGAGTTACGGTTTGCCGGCGGTGGAATCGCCGCCGCCGCAAAAGTTGCTGGTCGATGGCGATACTCTGGAAGTGGGTGAGCTGACGTTTAAGGTTATTCACACTCCCGGCCATTCGCCTGGCGGTATCTGCCTGTACTGTGGCGGCCACCTGTTTTCCGGCGACACCCTGTTTGCCGCCTCCATCGGGCGCACCGATCTGCCCGGCGGCAACCTGCAGCAGCTGTTGAGCAGTATCCGCGCGCAACTGATGGTGCTGCCGGATGCCACCGTTGTTCATCCCGGTCATGGCCCGGAATCGACCATCGGCAGTGAGAAACACGGCAATCCCTTTATCAATGGTGATTTTTAGCTGAGAGTGCAGAAAACAAGAGTCTTAATGGCCAAACTAAAAAGAGTGTCTAATGTTTTCCTGAAAAATTTTGTTTCTATCTCATCGCTGAAGAAAAAGATGAACTGGTCGCAAATTGCGACTTGAATTCAGGCAGAGATCTAAAATGAGCCAAGAAATTAGCATTATCGAGAGTAATATTATTCAAAGCAGAATTTTCACCATCCGTGGTTTACAGGTGATGCTGGATAGAGACTTGGCTGAATTTTATGGCGTGAAACCCATTCGCTTAAGAGAGCAAGTTAAAAGAAATATCGGGCGATTTCCTGATGATTTTATGTTTTAGCTTACGCCTGAAGAGGTAGATTTTATGGTATCGCAAAATGCGATACCTTCAAAACAACATCTAGGAGTTTGTCGGACTTGTCGAAAAGGAGCGGTAATATGCACCGGCCAGACGGTTTTGCAGCCGATGCATGGAAAGCCCGACAGTCTCCTAGGCGTATCTGCTTGGACGGGGAGCGCGACGTTATTGATGCTGCAGGTCGTACAGCAAAACTATTTGGGGAAACGCCTTTGTAAATGTCCCTGCAAACGCCCATGTAAACAGTAAACGTGATAATTCAGCAGAAAGTAAATAGATGCTCAACAACAAAAAAATCGTTCTCGGTGTGTGCGGCGGTATCGCAGTTTACAAGGCGGTGGAGTTGCTGCGCCTGCTGGTGAAGGCCGGTGCCGACGTTACCGTGGTAATGACGCGCAATGCCCAGGAGTTTGTTGCGCCGCTTACGTTTCAAAGTTTATCGGGCAATCCGGTACACAGTGAGCTGTTTAACCTGTATCAGGAAAAAACCATCGGTCATATCTCTCTTGCCGACGGCGCCGATTTGTTCATTGTTGCACCGGCCACGGCCAACATCATCGGCAAGGTCAATGCCGGTATCGCCGACGATTTGCTTACTACCGCCATTATGGCCACCACGGCGCCGGTGTTGTTTGCTCCGGCCATGAACGTCAATATGTATCAGAACCCGGTTTATCAGCGTAACGAGGCGGCGTTGGCGCAACTGGGTTATCACTTTGTCGCTCCAGCCGAGGGAGAGCTGGCCTGCGGTTACAGCGGCAAAGGCAAACTGGCGGCGGTGGAGGATATTGTCGCCGCTGCCAGGGCCGCGTTGTCGCCGCAGGATCTGGCCGGTAAAACGGTGTTGGTAAGCGCCGGGCCAACGCGGGAAAACATCGATCCGGTGCGCTATGTCAGCAACTATTCTTCCGGCAAGATGGGCTATGCCGCGGCGGCGGCGGCGCGACGGCGCGGCGCCCGGGTGGTACTGGTGTCGGGCCCGGTGGCGCTGAGGGCGCCGTGGGATGTGGAACTGGTGCCGGTTGTCAGTGCCGCCCAGATGTACGACGCGGTGATGCAGGCGCTGCCGCAGGCTGATGTGGTGATCAAGGCTGCCGCTGTGGCCGACTACCGCCCGGCGCAGGCGGCAGAACAGAAGATTAAAAAGAACAGCGACCAGATGAGCCTGGAACTGGAGCGCAACGCTGACATTCTGGCTGCGGTGGGTCAGAACAAAGGGGAGCGTGTGGTGGTGGGGTTTGCCGCCGAGAGCGAAAAACTGCTTGAGCACGCCGCCGACAAGTTGCGGCGCAAAAACCTGGATATGATTGTCGCCAACGATATCACCGCCAGCGGCGCCGGTTTTGATGTCGATACCAACATTGTCAATTTTATCTACGCCGACGGGCGGGTGGAAAAA
>Ga0256842_1000338_pt1 | contig 41460 bp, 44 predicted proteins | sample 4559240metaG_FD_185973 | JGI IMG/M metagenome (GOLD analysis project Ga0256842, IMG submission 185973) | Hydrothermal vent microbial communities from Guaymas Basin, Mexico - 4559-240 | ecosystem: Environmental > Aquatic > Marine > Hydrothermal vents | place: Mexico: Guaymas Basin | collected...
GAAGATTTGTACAAAGTTTTTAAAACTTTAATAGAAGAATGGAATAAATAGTGAAATATATATTTGGTGTACTGTTTCTGGCAACAGCTCTTATGGCAACAGAACTAAATTGGTATAATGATTACGATGCAGCTTTAAAAGAGGCAAAAAGAGAACATAAGCTTATTTATATTTTCATTTCATCTTCACAATGTGGATGGTGTCATAAGTTTGAAAAAACCGTATTGCAAGATGAAACAATAAAAAAACATCTTGCAAAAGAGTTTGTAACTGTGCAATTTGTCCGTGATTTTGACGAAATACCAAAACAGTTTAAAACTTCACCGGTTCCAAGACACTATTTTATAGATGAAAATGGTAAAATATTATATGACACTTTGGGTTATAGAGAAGTAAATACTTTCGAAGCATTTATGGGATATGCTGAGGAACAGTCAAACACAAATATATATAAATAAAAAGGAAAAAAATGGAATTTATTCAAACAAAAAAAGCTCCGTCGGCAATAGGGCCTTACTCTCAAGCAGTAGTTATTAATGATATGGTATATACTTCAGGGCAGATAGCACTGACACCAGAAGGCTCAGATGAACTTTTAAAAGAAAATATAGATGTGCAAACTATAGCAGTTTTACAAAATTTAAAAGCTGTACTTGAAGAAGCCGGTAGTTCTTTAAATGATGTAGTGAAAACCACAATATTTTTAGCTGATATGGATTCGTTTGCAGCAGTAAATAAAATTTATGATAAGGCGTTTGGTGAACATAAGCCGGCACGCTCAACTGTGGCGGTAAAAACTTTGCCAAAAAATGCCCTTGTTGAGATTGATGCTGTAGCTACGGTCTCAAATTATTCATTTTAACAGTTAGGTTTGTAATTTTTATAAGAATAATTAATTCTAATATTAATATTAACTTATTTTTAAACTATATGATAGTAAAATTTCAAATATGAAATAATACTAAGGGATAGGAATGAAAAAAATAATCGTACTCTCAACCATAGCTGTTTTTGCTACTGCAATATATGCTGATGATAACATGCAGGCTCAGATTGATGCTTTAAAGGCTCAAATTGAGCAGTTGCAAAAAATGCAAAATAAAAAAATTGCAAAATTAGAGAAAAAAACAAAGAGAAATACAAAAAAAATTAGTGCTGTTAATAAATTGGCAAATAATGATAACTTAAAATTTGGCATTGATTTTAGAACTGCATATGACTATATAGATTACAAAAGGGCAGATGGTTCAAGAGATACTAATGATGTGTTCACTAACAGACTTTGGATGAAGATGGCTTATGCTCCAACAAATAATATCTCATTTTTTGGAACGCTTTCATATTATAAAGTTTATGGACAAGAAGCGCAACCACATCCTGGCATGGATCAAATGGACTGGGTTGTAAATAGTACAGCAGGTTCTACTAATGATTTAAGAGTAAAAGAAGCATTCTTTTTATATAAAAATGATACATTCTTAGGTATGGATATTCCATGGACAGCAAGTGTTGGTCGTCGTCCTTCAACTGATGGATTGCTCGTTAATTATAGAGATGACCAAAAGGCAAAATCTGCAATTGGTCATAATATAAATATGGAATTTGACGGAGCAAGTATTTATTATCTACTTGAAAATGTTACAGATGTACCCGGCATGTCTCTTAAATTTTGTTTTGGTCGTGGTATGAGCGATGTTAACAGCAGATACAGTGGAATAGATAAAAATTCTGACGGAACTTACAGTATGAATCCTAATAATAACTATGGCGATACTCCAGGTTTTTCAAATACTGACCTAGTAGGAATTTTATTTAACCCTTATGATGATGGACAATATTCTTTACATACGGTATGGTTTGATGCTTTTAATCTTCCTGGTATGTATGCAACAGGAACAACTAACAAATATGATTTTAAACAACATGGTGATGTTCAGGGTGGAGCAGTAAGTTTTATAGCTGATGGTATCGGTGATGGTATAACTGATATGCTGGATGACACTATATTCTTTGCATCTGTTGCATACAGTAAAACGAATCCTGATAATGGTAAAACTATGTTAGGATCATCCAAGAATGAAACAGGAACTTCTTACTATGTGGGTGCAAACTGGCCATGTCAACTTATAGATGATGCAAGAGTAGGTGTTGAGTATAATCATGGAAGTAAATATTGGAGAAGTTTTACTTATGGTGAAGATACTTTAGCCGGCAGTAAATTAGCTGTTCGTGGTGATGCTTATGAGGTTTGGTTTAATAAAGATCTTATAGGTAAAATATTAACTGCACAAGTGCGTTATACATATATAGATTATAAATATACAGGAAGTAATGCTTTCTTCGGAGATGGTGGTACTCCAATGACAATGAGTGATGCTATTGATGCTGGACAAAACCCTATTGACAGTTCACAAGATGTCAGAGTATATTTACGATATAGATATTAATAAACAATTTATAATATTTCTTTTTCAATACGCATAGTTTTCCTATGCGTATTCTTTCTTTTTATTACTATTATTAGCATTCTTTATGTTTATCTAAAAGATAAGACGAATAAAAGTTTATTATAAGCATGATTTTATTAGAATATAAGCATCTAAAATTATTTATATAAGTTTATCTTAAATTTATAGTTCATTTAGAAAATCTAAAAGAGGAAATGCTTATGAGTGTAGAAGTTTCGAGAAGAAAGTTTCTTCAAGGAAGTGTGGCGTTAAGTGTTGCTGGTGCATCAGCTATAAGTGCTACAAATCTTTTTTCTAGCGAGCATGCTAGTGAACATCAATCAACAAATAGCCGAATACCAAGTACAATAACAACAAAAACAGGGACGAGTGAAGCTGTGGAGATTGCAACATTGTGCGAAATGTGTGTAAATAAATGTGCAGCTACAGCACGTGTTGAAAATGGAATAATTACAAAATTAAATCCTAACCCAATGTTTCCAAAATCAAAGAATATGTTATGTCCAAGAGGGAACGCAGGTATTCAAGCTGCTTACGACCCTGACAGATTAAAATATCCGATGATTCGTATAGGTGAAAAAGGGGAAGGAAAGTTTAAACGTGTTACTTGGGATGAAGCATATGCTGCTATCTTAAATGGTACAGATAAATTTCCAGGACTTGCAAAAATTTTGGAAGAAGAAAAAGACAATCGTTCTTCAATGTTATTTTGTGCAGGTGAAGGGATGGCAGAACATACTTTTAAACAATTTTATCAAGCATTTGGTTCTTCAAACTGGTTAAATCATGCTTCATTATGTCTTCAAACTGTAGTTTCCGGTTATGGTGTGACGCTAGGTTCATATCCTCAATCTGATTTAGATAATGCAGAGTACATTATTATGGCAGGCGCAAACAGAGCAGAGGCTATAGTAACACCAGATACTATGGATTGTTTTAAAAGAACAAAAGGTCGTGGTGCAAAACTTGTATGTGTAGATCCAAGATTTACAAATACTGCAGCAAAAGCTGATAAATGGCTGGCAATTAAACCAGGTACAGATTTAGCATTTGTATTGGCACTTACTTATGTTGTTTTAACAGAAGAGTTGTTTAATAAAGAATATGTTGCAAATAATTTTAATGGTTTTGAAGAGTATAAAAACAGTGTTATTACCAATAAATACACTCCTGAATGGGCTGAAAAAATTACTGGTATTAGAGCAAAAGATATTTATAAAACAGCAAGAGAATTTATGGCTCATGCTCCAAAAGCCATTTATTATCCGGGTAGAAGGTCGACATTTGCTACAAATGACTTCCAACTTCGTAGAGCACAAGCAATTTTTCAAGCGCTTGGTGGCGGTATAGATACTAAAGGTGGACTTATCTTTGGTAAAAAACTTAAACTTGGAAAGCATGAAGGTTTAGAACCGTTGTATGCAAGAGCAGAAGCAAGAGCAGTCAGTAAAAAGGATCATCCGGCAGAAGGTGAATCAGGATATGCCGATTGTGCTATCGTCAGTGGCGGGGGTTCTTGGATTGCATGGAGAAACAGATACTTAGAGGATAAAATGCCATATAAAGTTAGAGGAATGTTTTGTTATAAACATAATCCAATGATGAATATGCCAAACACTGCTAAAACTGCTCAAATGTTGAAAAAAATGGATCTTGTTGTTACAATCGATACAATGCCTAGTGATACAGTTATGTATGCAGATGTTGTGTTACCTGAGTGTACTTATCTTGAAAGAACAGATCCTGTTAAAACATTTGCTGGTGTAGAACCTTCAATTGCTGTAAGAAATAAGGTCATTGATCCTCTTTTTGAGACAAAGCCTGTAAGAGATATTTTACGTGGATTAACTGAAAAAATTTCAAAACCGTTATTTGAAATAACAAAAAAATATGATGAAGATGTTCAAGAAGAGTTGGAAGATTCTACTCCTGAAGAAGTATATGAAGAGTTTGACTTAACACTTCCGTTTAAAGGAACACAAGAAGAAGTAAATCATCATATGGTTGCTTCAGTATATGGTGAAGAAGCAGCACATGCACTTGTTAAAGACGGTGTTTATTATCCAAATATGGATAAATTCTATAAAGAATTAAGCGTAAATGAACATCAATATTATCCTGAAAAGGAAAAAGCATACAGTGTAAGAGGCGGAAAAGCAAAAACTCCAAGTGGAAAAGTTGAATGTAATATCAAAAATCTTGCTTCAAAGGGTGTTGATCCTATGCCTGTATGGAGAGATGAATATGATTATAAAATAGAAGAAGGCAAGTTTAGACTATTAACTGGTCGTCATGCACAATTTACTCAAAGTGGTACTTCAAATAATGCTGTACTTCATGATCTTATTATGACTAATTATATATGGATTAATCAACGAGTGGCAGATAAAAAAGATATTAAATTTGGTGATATGATAGAAGTTTCAAGTAAAACAGGAAGTACTCGTTTAAGAGCATATCCTACTGAAAAAATAGGACCTGACATGCTATTTTTTATTCATGGATTTGGTGAAGAAAGTAAAGAATTAACTTGGGCTTATAAAAATGGTGGAAATGATAACTCTGTCATAGAAGATGTTATTGAACCTGTTTATGGTGCTGCAGCAATGCATGAAACTAATGTCGAAATAAGAAAGGTGTAACTTATGGCTAGATATGGAATGGCGCTTGATTACAAAAATTGTATCAACTGTAAAGCATGTGAAGTAGCATGTAAAGAAGAAAACGGTGTAGAACTGGGTGCAGAAAAACACAGAATTTGGGTTGGTGGAAATAATCCTGATGGGCAATGGCCACTTTTAGATATAGCTTCTGCTGCATTTTTACCAAGTCAATGTCAACATTGTGATGATGCTCCGTGTGAAGAGGTTTGCCCAACACATGCAACATATTATGATGAAAATGGTGTTGTACGAGTAAATGCTGATAAATGTATTTTATGTTCATACTGTATGAATGCTTGTCCTTACGATGCAAGATATGTAGATGATAGAACAATGACAGTTGATAAATGTACTTTCTGTTCAGATACTAGACTTGCTCGTGGTGAAACAACAACAGCTTGTCAAAATACTTGTCCTACAAAAGTAAGAACATTTGGTGATCTTGATGATCCAGAGAGTGAAATTAGTGAATTATTACGTACAAGAGAGCATTTTAGTTTAAAATCTCACCTTGGAACAAATCCAAAATTGTTTTATCTAACATAAGGAGGATATGATGAATTTTATTAAAAAAATAATACCGATGAAAGATTTCACATTGAAATCTCTAATGACATTTGAAAAGACTCCTTTGAATATGTTTATGTTTATTGTGACAATAGCACTGTTGGCTGCTTTTGGGTGGGGAGTTGTTGAGTATCTTATGCATTCTCATCATGCATATAATGTAACAAGAGAACATCCATGGGGACTTCTTATTGCAATGTATATCTTCTTTGTTGTTAGTTCAACAGGACTTTGTATTGTTGGTTCTTTAGGTGATGTATTTGGTTTCAAAGACTATATGGCGATGAGTAAGAGAGCTATTTTAGGTTCTATCGTTACAATCTTAGCAGGTTTCGCTGTAATTGCGTTTGAGATTGGACATCCAGTTACAATGCTTATTTACAATGTATTAAGTCCAGGTTTAACATCAGCTATTTGGTGGATGGGTACACTTTATGGTCTTTATTTAACATTTATGATTATTGAATTTGTTTTCTTAATGCGTAATGATATGAAAAATGCTAGAATTTTTGGTCTTACCGGTCTTTTAGTAGGTCTTGCAGCGCACTCTAATCTTGGTGGTGTGTTTGGATTTTTAAATGCTAGAATAATTTCAAATGGTGTATTTTATCCAACATATTTTATTTTGACAGCGTTTATTACAGGTATTTATTTAACATATTTAATGTATGGATTTAGATATAAAATGCAAATTCCTGATGACATTAAAAAAGGTCTTTTAGGTCTTGCTAAAATTCAAGCATTGCTTCTTGCAATATTGATGTTTTTTGAAACTTGGAAATTTTTAACTGCTATTTATGGTGGAATGCCAGGTCGTGCAGATACTGCGGAGCATATTTTACACAGTGGTGCTTTCCTTTATGGTGAAGTTCTTTGTGGTATGGTGATTCCTTTTGTTATTATGTTGGCTACAAAATGGCAGTCAATTAAACTTTATGTATTTACATCACTTATTGGTATGGTTGGTATCTTTTTTATGCGTTATGATTTAGTGCATGATACACAACTGAAACCACTTCAAATGATGAAAACAAATGAGTATCAATTACCACCTTCATGGATTGAGTACTTTCCAAGCGCAGCAGAAATTGCTATTGGTTTTGGTGCTATTGGTATCTTCTTTATGCTCTACTATTTTGGTCAAAAAATGTTTGACTTAGAAGGTGGAGATCACTAATATTTTTAATATATATTGTAGCTAACTGTGCTACAATATATCTATGAAAATCATAGAAACTTCTAGACGAAAATTTTTACAAGGTAGCGTATCACTTTGTGTATATGCTACTTCATCTCTTGCAAATCCATTCATCACTACAAAAACAACCCTTAAACGCAATGTAAAAAACATACCTTATCTTTGCAATATGTGTAGAAATAAATGTGCTGGCTTTGCCAGAGTTGAAAATAGTACGATTACAAAACTCAATCCAAACCAATACTTTCCAAAATCAAGAAATATGCTCTGTCCAAAAGGTAATGCCGGCATACAAGCTGTATATGACAAAGATAGACTTAAGTATCCTCTTATCAGATTAGGCAAAAGGGGTTCTGGGAATTATAAAAGAGTGACGTGGGATGAGGCAAATGAATATATAAAAGAAAAATTAGTAAAAATAATAGATGAGCAAAAAGACAATCGCTCAACGATTGCCTACTGCAATGGTGAGGGATTTAATAAAGATGAGTATATCAAATTTTTTGGTGGAAAAATAGGAAGTGCAAATTTTTTAGATGAGGGTTCTATTTGTTTAAATACCAAGCTCGGTGCTACGCAGCTTACTATTGGTGATATCGGAGAAATGGATGTGGCCGGGAGTGATTATCTTATAATCAGTGGAGCAAATAGATACGAATCTCTGATAACACCTGATAGTGTCGATATGTTGCATACAAAGCAAAAACTTGTTGTTTTAGATCCAAGATGCACAATGACTGCTATAAAAGCAGATGAATTTTTACCTATAAATCCTGGAACTGATTTGGCATTTTGTTTAAGTATGATTTATATTGCCATAAAAGACAAGCTTTATAATGTGGAATATGTAAAAGAAAAGTTTGACGATTTTGATAAACTTAAAGAACATATTTTGCTTCATAAATATAGCGCAAAATGGGCAGAGAGTAAAACCCATATTCCAGCAGAAAAAATAGAGCAGGTGACAAGAGAATTTTTTGCTGCTTCAAATCCACTCTATTATCTTGGCAGAAGAAGTGTTTGGTCTCAAAATGATTTTCAATTCCGCAGAGCAATGGTTCTGATAAATGCACTTGCCGGAAGTATAAACCGTAAAGGCGGCATTATTTTTGGTAAGCCAATAAAATTAAATCAAGAAGAGATAATAGAGCCTTTGTATAATGCAGCAGAGGGAAGATTTGATTTGGACGGTATTATTTATGGCTCCAGTAATGGGGGCAGTTGGCTAAACTTTAGAGATAAAGTCATCTCCAAGAGTGCTCCATATCCGATAAAAGCAATGTTCATTCGTAAACATAATTTAATGCAAAATATGCCAAATATTGCAAAAACAAAGAAAATGCTTGAAATGATGGATTTAGTTGTTGTGCTTGATACAATGCCAAGTGATACAGCAATGATGGCAGATGTAATACTACCGGAGTGTACTTACCTGGAGCGTGAAGATATGGTTGTGAGTTTTAGCAGACTTGAACCATCATTGGCTTTAAGAAATGAAGTGATAAAACCGCTTTATGAGAGTAAAACTATGCAAGATATTTTAAAAGGCTTAGGCAAAAAACTCTCAGTTCCTCTTTTTGAAGTGAGTGCAAAATATGATGAAGATTTACAGGATAGTATAACAGAATTAGGGAAAGTAAAAGCTTTTGAAGAAGGTGGGTATGATTTAGCCGAGTTATACAGGAATAATGTAAGTGAAAGAAATAAAAACCTTATTACAAAGCAATTTGGATATAAAGTTTATAGCTCTCTAAAAACAAAAGGAGTATGGCATCCCTTTATAGAGAAACAAAAAAATTTAGGCAATAATCTTTATGAATATTATCCGGAAGAAAAACGTTACTACAGTGTAGATAAAAAATATAGAGTAAAATGCTACATAGAAAAACTTGCAAAAAATGGCAGTGATGCATTGCCAACCTGGCATGATAGTTATGATTTTAAAGTCAAAGAAAACAGTTTTAGAATGATAACAGGCCGCTATGTAACTTCTACACAGACAGCTTCAACAAACAATGTAATGCTTAGAGATTTAGAAGCAACAAATCACATCTGGATAAATGACAGTGTTGCAAAGAAACTAGATATAGAAGAAGGCGATAATATTGCTGTGTCTAGTTCTATAGCAAAAGTAGTTATAAAAGCCTATCCTACAAATAAAATAGCACCGAATGTTGTTTGGTTCGCACATGGATTTGGCATGCACAGTGATGAATTGACAAATGCTTTTGGAAATGGAGCTTGCGATAATCAGATAATAGAAGACAGTTTTGAGAAAGTCTATGGATGTGCAACAATGCATCATACAGATGTACAGATAAGGAAACTCTAATGGCAAATTATGCAATGGCATTTGATTATAAACTTTGTATAAACTGTCACGCATGTGAGGTGGCTTGTAAAGAAGAAAACGGCATAGATTTAGGGGCTAAGAATCACAGACTTTGGATTCAGGAAGAGGGTGAAACAAAAGGAGACTTTTGGAATCTTGAAGTATCGGAAGTGAAGTTTATGCAAATGCAGTGTCAGGAGTGTCAGGATGCACCATGTATGAAAGCTTGCCCGAATGATGCAATATACAGAGACGCAAATGGTATTGTGCGACTTTACAAAGAGAAGTGTGATTTGACGATGGCTTGCATGAAAGCCTGCCCTTATGATGCAAGATATATTGATGAAAAAAACAGAGTAACTGATAAGTGTATATTTTGTGCAGATACAAGACTTGCCCGGGGAGAGACTACAACAGCATGTCAGATTACTTGTCCTGCAAAATTAAGATATTTTGGTGATTTGGATGATGAAAACAGTGAAATTAATAAAGTTTTAAAGACGAGAAAGCATTTTACTCTAAAATCAGAGCTTGGCACAAAGCCAAAACTCTTTTATCTTGAATAGACTAAAAAATAGTAGGTTGTATCTCTTCATTATTGACACCGCCATCTTCATTGACCTTGAGTAGATAGTTCCATAATTTTGTAGATATATCTTGATAGCGTTTAGATGTTTCGCAATTTGGTGCGATAATTGTGATTGGTTGTCCACTGTCTCCACCTTCACGAATAGCAGGTTCTATAGGAATTTCTCCTAAAACGGTTGTTTCATATGCATCCGCTAAAGGTTGCGTTGTTCCTTTTCCAAAGATGTCAAACTCTTCACCTGTACTTGGACAGATAAAACCACTCATATTCTCAACTAAACCAGCTATTGGGATATGAAGATTTTTAAACATATCCATACTTCGTATTGTGTCATCTAGGGCTACTTTTTGTGGTGTTGTTACGCAAACTCCAGCAGTTACCGGCAGATTTTGTGCAAGCGCAAGCTGTGCATCTCCAGTTCCAGGAGGCATATCAAAAAGAAGTACATCTAATTCTCCCCATTCTATATCTTCAAGCATCTGCTCTATTGCCTGAGTAACCATAGCACCTTTCCATATAAGTGAAGCACCTCTTTCAACAAGTGAACCTATAGACATGACTTTTATATCATGCGCAGGAATAGGTTTGATGGTTTTACCTAAAAAAACAGGCTGAATATCTGCAATACCCATCATGCGGGGAATATTTGGACCATAAATATCCGCATCTAAAAGTCCAACACGTTTGCCTTGTTGTGCAAGCGCAATTGCAAGGTTAACGGTTGTAGTTGATTTGCCTACACCGCCTTTACCGCTGCTGACCATAACAAAGTTTTGAATCTTCGGGAGTATATTTTTTCCATTTGAACTTGTTTCACGTGGCATAACAGGTTTTTTTATTTTAATAGTAACAGGAGTAGTATATTTACTGAGTCTGTTTTTAATTTCAGTTGTAAGTTGTTCTTCTACTTCGGGAGCAGCAGAAGGAATATCTAAAGTAATAAAGATATTGTTTTGTTCGATTTTAATCTCTTTAACAAAATTAAAATCGATAATACTTTTATTGAATCCGGGATAGATAACATTATTTAAGATGGATATTATTTTTTCTTCATTCATTATGACGACCTTGTAATATATGTAATTCTTGACGATATTATAACAAAATGTTACACTATAATATTAATTATATAAATTACTTTTATAATAAATATTATTTTTATATTTATAATTATATAATAAACGAAATTTTAAGGAGAAAAAATGAATAAAATCGTGAAAATTGCACTTGGTGCAGCTGTTATTTTAAGTTTAGGTGCTACTGTAGCAAGCGCAGATGCTGCGAAAGGTCAAAAACTTTACTCTAAAAAGCTTAAAAAAGCATGTGGATTTACTGGTGCAAAATTTGCAGCAAAACATACACAAGATGAGTGGGATGAAATCGGCGTAGATGGTATGGCAAAAGAGATTAAAAAACTTTGTCCGAAAGTAAAAGACAAAGCTTTAAAATCTAAATATTTAAAAGATTATTTTGATTTTGCTCATGACTTTGCTAGTGATAGTGGAAACGTTCCTTCTTGTTAATTTTGAACTAAGCATCTCTTTTGAGAAGCTTAGTAACAAATACTCTTTAGAAAATCTTCTAAATTCTCATAAATTAAACATAACTTAAAACTTAGTTAGATATAATTCTGCACTTTTTGTAGAAATACAACCTAAAAATATTAAGGACCATAAATGTACGCAATTATTAAAAATGGTGGTAAACAGTATAAAGTTCAAGAGGGTGATATTCTTTCATTAGATAAATTATCTTTAGAACCTGAAGCTACTATCGAAATCAAAGAAGTTCTAGCAGTTAATGCTGGCGAACTTAAAATGGGAGCTCCGTATGTTGACGGTGCTGTCGTAACTGCTGAAGTTATCAGCGAAGGACGTGACAAGAAAGTTGTAATTTTCAAAAAACGTCGTCGTAAAGATAGTAAAGTAAAACGTGGTTTCAGAAGAGACCATACTCGTGTTCGTATTACGAAAATAGCTGCATAAGCTAAATTAAAAATACTAAAGCGACTAGTCGCGTGAGGTTTCCGCTGACACTCACTAAAGTGAGAGGACAAGTGAAACACTAAATGTTTCATCGGCGAGAAACAAAGCGTTAGCGTAATAAAAGGGACTTTGTTCCTTTTATGTAATAAATACTAAAAAAGGTTCCTTCAATTTAGGAACTAAATTTAAGGAGTAAAAGATGGCACATAAGAAAGGTCAGGGTAGTACACAGAATAATCGTGATTCGGCTGGTAGAAGACTTGGTGTGAAGAAATTTGGTGGAGAGGCTGTAATCGCCGGAAACATCATTATTCGTCAACGTGGAACTAAAGTTCATCCAGGTAGAAATGTAGGTATGGGTAAAGATCATACTATATTTGCTTTAGTTGACGGTGTTGTTGCATTTGAGAGAAAAGACAAAAAACGTCAACAAGTTTCAATTATACCTGCTGCATAATTCTACAGTATAAAACCCCTTGTTCCCATCCTCTTGAGATGGGAATATATTCCACAAAGAAAATTTCAAAATATTTAATAATTTACTTTATAATTAATAGTTTTTTCTTAAGTATTTAAAATGACACAGAGTCATAAAAAAAGGATTGCACAATGTTTACAGATAGTGTTGAATTAACAGTTAGTTCTGGAAAAGGCGGACAAGGATGTGTAGCATTCCGTCGTGAAAAGTTTGTACTTAATGGTGGTCCAAACGGTGGTGACGGCGGAAAAGGCGGTGATGTTTGGTTCAAATGTGATAACAATACGCATACCCTTTCGCATTTTCAAAGACGAATGCATATAAAAGCAGAAAACGGTAAACCTGGAGAAGGTTCAAATTGTACCGGAAAATCAGGTGCCAAAAAAGTAATTATAGTGCCGCCTGGAACACAGATTATTGACCAGGAGAGCGGTGAAATTCTTTTTGATATGGTAAAAGACGGACAAGAGGAAAAATTTCTTCAAGGCGGAAAAGGCGGGCTTGGTAATACACACTTTAAGTCTCCGACGAATCAAAGACCGACTTATGCACAACCGGGTGAAAAAGGGCAGACTAGAGCCATAAAACTTGACTTAAAACTTATTGCAGATATAGGTTTGGTCGGTTTTCCAAATGTTGGAAAATCTACACTTATTTCTACTGTTTCAAATGCGAGACCAGAGATTGCAAATTATGAGTTTACAACATTGACACCGAAGCTAGGTCAGGTAAATATTGGAGATTATGAATCATTTGTTATGGCGGATATTCCTGGAATTATCGGTGGAGCACATGAAGGAAAAGGTCTTGGAATTGAATTTCTTCGTCATATTGAGCGAACAAAAACACTTCTATTTATGATAGATTTAGCTTCATATAGAGATTTAAAAGAGCAGATTGAAACATTGAAAAATGAAGTTGCTTCTTTCTCAGATAAACTGGGAACTTCAAGATATGCCATAGCGCTTACGCGAACAGATATTGTTCCCCAAGAAGAGATTAATGAAAAGGTTACTGAGTTTATAAAAATGCTTGAACTTGAGCCAAGTAAGGGGAATGAATTTGACTTTGATAATGAGTTGCCATATTTTATTCAAGAAAGCGCAGATGAGACACTTGGTTATGAGCTTGAAAAACCATATTTTATAGTTCCTATATCTTCAGCAATCAATAAAAACATAGAGCCATTAAAATATGCACTCTTTAATTTAGTACATCAAACGAGACAGTAGAATGCGTGTTGTAGTTAAAGTTGGCAGTGCTGTTTTAACGCAAGATGGGACAATAGCACTCAAACGTATGCGTGCACTTGTAGATTTTTTGGTTGAACTTAAAAAAGAGCATGAAGTTCTATTGGTGTCTTCTGGTGCTGTTGCAGGCGGCTATACAAAACTAAAACTTGATAGAGCAAGCATAGCCAACAAACAAGCCTTAGCAGCAATCGGTCAGCCGGTGCTTATGAATAAATATGCAAGAAAGTTTGCAAAATATGATACTCTAACGGCACAAGTTTTAGTAACTGCTGCAAATTTAAATTCTGCTGATGACATAAAACGTGTGCGGGCAACCATAGAGACACTTTTAAACAATAATGTTATTCCTATTGTCAACGAAAATGATGCAACCGCCACAGATGAACTTGAACTTGGTGATAATGATCAACTTTCTGCGTATATTACAAAAGATATGGGTGCAGAGATGCTCATAATACTTTCTGATATTGATGCGTATTATGACAATGATCCAAGAAAAAACCCGGATGCAAAAGCATTTAAAATTGTCAACAAAATTGATGAAAAAGAGTTGAACAAAGAAGTAGCTCCGAACAATATTTTTGCAACAGGCGGTATTGTAACAAAACTCAAAGCAGCAGATTATTTACTTAAAGAAAATATAGACACATTTCTTGCAAGTGGATTTGATTTGAGTGATGTAAGAAGCTTTATGCTTGAAGGTTCCCACAAGGGCGGTACACTCTTTACATGTAAAGGCTAAAAATGAAAAACGTTATATTTATGGGTACACCTGAGTATGCTCAAAAAATTCTTCAAAGATTGATAGACTCTAATAATATAAATGTTGTGGCTGTTTATACACAGCCGGATAAGCCTGTAGGGCGTAAAAAAGTACTTACGTCTCCTCCTGTAAAAATCACTGCCAAAGAACATAATATACCTGTATATCAGCCAAAGAGACTACGTGATGAAGCAACTATTGATGAATTGTTACATATAGAGTGCGATTATATAGTTGTAGCTGCTTATGGACAAATATTACCGCGCGAAATTTTAGACCATGCCCCATGTATAAATTTGCATGCTTCTATACTGCCGCAATACCGTGGAGCAAGTCCGATTCAGCAAACTCTTCTTAATGGAGATAAACAAACTGGTGTTACTGCTATGCTTATGGATGAAGGTCTTGATACGGGAGATATTTTAAAAATTGAGATGATTCCTGTTAAAGAGAATACAATGGTTGAAGATTTATTTGAGCAACTTACAGATGTCGCAGCAGATTTAACAGTAGATGTATTGCATGATTTTAATTCTTTTACACCACAAAAACAAAATGAATCCCAGGCAACACACTGTAAAAAAATTACAAAAGTAGACGGCGAAGTTCATTTTGATGATGCACGGAAACTTTATAATAAATATCGGGCATTTACACCATGGCCCGGTGTTTATCTATCAAGCGGATTGAAATTAAAAAAGATAGAACTTGAAAGCACAGATGATACACATCAAGAAGCAGGCAAAATCATTACAATTGATAAAGAGAGTATAGTTGTTACATGTAAACAGGGTACGCTTCGTATATATAAAGTACAACCTCGGTCAAAAAAAGAGATGGATGTGCTTTCATATATTAACGGAAAAAGACTTTCAGTTGAAGATACTTTATTTTAGTTCACTGCCATCTACTCAGATTTATTTAAAAGAACAGCTTCAATCTAAAAAGCTGACACCTCCCGTAGCTGTTGTAGCAGATGTACAAACAAATGGTATAGGGAGTAGAGAAAACGGCTGGATTTATAAGGAAGGTAATCTTTTTTTATCTTTTGCTCTTGATGTAAATGAATTACCACATGATTTAAAATTAGAATCTACATCTATATATTTTTCTTATTTATTAAAAGAGACTTTAAATGAATTCGGTTCAAAAGTCTTTTTAAAATGGCCTAATGATTTGTATTTAGAAAATAAAAAAATTGGTGGAATGATTACAAATATAACTAATAATAAACTTATTTGTGGGGTTGGCATTAATCTTGTGAATGCTCCAAAAGGGTTTCAATCACTAGATATAAGAATTAGTCGTGAAATTCTTATAGAAACATATTTTAAAAATATAGAAAAAAAAGTTTTATGGAAGCAAGTTTTTAGCATATATAAGTTAGAATTTGAAAATAATAAGGAATTTTTTACACATAGTGATGGTAAAAAAATATCACTTGAATCTTCAGTGCTTCAAGATGACGGCAGTTTATGCATAAATGGTGAGAGGATATATAGCAGGCGATGAGTGAAATAATAGTAATTGCAAATCAAAAGGGTGGAGTAGGAAAAACTACTACTGCCGTAAACTTGGCAGCTTCACTGGCTGTTGCAGAAAAAAAAGTGCTTTTGATTGACTCTGATCCGCAGGCGAATGCCACAACATCGCTGGGTTTTCATAGAAATGATTATGAATTTAATATTTATCATGTACTCATTGGTACAAAAAAACTAAAAGATATAATTTTAAAATCTGACCTGCCAACATTGCATATTGCTCCGTCAAATATCGGACTTGTAGGAATAGAAAAAGAGTATTATGATGCTGAGAAAACGAAAGGCCGTGAGCTTGTTTTAAAAAAGGCAATTGCTAATATACAAAAAGATTATGATTACATAATTATAGATTCTCCTCCGGCACTTGGTCCGATGACTATTAATGCGCTTTCAGCTGCAAATTCTGTCATAATTCCAATTCAGTGTGAATTTTTTGCGCTTGAAGGTTTGGCACAGCTTTTAAATACTGTAAAATTGGTGAGAAAATCAATTAATCCAAAATTAGCAGTGAAAGGTTTTTTACCGACAATGTTCTCTTCTCAAAATAATCTTTCAAAACAGGTTTTTGCAGATTTACGTCAGCATTTCAAAGGGAAGCTTTTTAAAGATGAATCAGACAAATATATAGTGGTTCCACGCAATGTAAAACTTGCAGAATCTCCGTCATTCGGAAAACCTGCAATTTTATATGATGTAAAATCAAGTGGTTCTATTGCATATCAAAATTTAGCACAGGCGATAATAAAGTAATGAAGTCACAAAAATTAGGTAGAGGATTAGATGCGCTTTTTGGAGAAATGGAAGAAGCATATGAAAATGAAGGTTCTCAAAATGATGCTGTCTTAGATATACCGTTAAAAGATATTCGTCCTAATCCGTTTCAGCCGAGAAAATCATTTAATGAAGAGGCACTTTTAGAACTTTCAGAATCTATTAAAAATGATGGATTGATTCAGCCAATTGTCGTAACTGAAGATATTGATGGGTATATATTAATAGCAGGCGAAAGAAGATTTCGCGCTTCAAAACTTGCAAAACTTAAAGAAATTCGTGCAGTAGTATTAAATTCTGATGAACAAAAAATGAGACAGTTTGCTCTTATTGAAAATATTCAAAGAGAAGATCTCAATGCTGTTGAATTGGCTGAGGCATATACAGAACTTATTAAACTACATGAGGTCACACATGATGAACTTTCAAATATTATTCATAAAAGTAGAGCCCATATAACCAATACACTGCGATTACTGCAACTTTCTCCAAAGATTAAAAAGGCATTGATTGAAAAAAAGATTTCTGCAGGTCACGCAAAAGTAATGGTTGGTTTGGATGAAAAAAATCAACAATTAATTTTAAATTCTATCATCGGTCAGAAACTCAGTGTACGTGAAGTTGAGACTATGATTAAGACTATGAAAAACACGCCTATTGTTACAAATGCAGCTGTACAGAATGATTCTCCCAGTTATGATTTTTCAAATGTGAAACAAAAACTAAACGAATTAGGATTAGATGTAAAAGCTTCTAAAAATAAAATAACTATTAATTTTGACTCCCAAGATGAAATTGACGAGTTTTTGTCACATTTTAGAAATTAATTAAAAAAATACCAAATTTGTATCTTCATTTAACTATCGTTTCAATTTTATAATAGTATAATCACGCAACTTTTAGGAGGTGCTATGTTAGATATAAATCCAATACTACTCTTGGCTACATTTGTTGTATTTGTTTCCCTTATAGCCGTTTTAAATAGTTGGCTTTATAATCCATTACTATCTTTTATGCAAAAGCGTGATGATGACATTAAAAAAGATCTTTCAAAAGTAGGATCTAATGACGATGAAATCAATGAGCTAAATGCAAAAGCAGAGTCAATAATTATGAATGCTAAACTAGAAGCTGCGGCCCTAAGAGAAAAAGTTATCGCGGATGCTAAGGAATTAGCTGACAGTAAGTTAGAATCAAAACGTGCTGAACTCGCGGCAGAATATTTAGAGTTTGAGCAATCACTTGCAAAATCTAAAGATGAGTTGACTTCTGACTTAATGTCACAAGTTCCGGTATTTAAAGAAGCTGTAAAAGCTAAATTTAGTCAGATATAAGGGTGTAATGTGAGTAGAATTTTAGTATTAATGCTAATGATATCAACTTATGCATTAGCATCTGAGCACGAGCATGCAAGTACAGATATAGTTCAAAGAACTGTAAACTTCTTGTTATTTGCCGGGCTGGTATGGTATCTAGTTGGGGAATCTGTAAAGAATTTCTTTGCATCAAGAAGTCAGGCAATAGCTGATGAATTGAAAAAGGTTCAGGAAAAACTGAATGAATCAATCAATCTTAAAAAAGAGGCATTGGCAAAAATTTCTGAAGCTGAAAAGTTTGCAGAAGAGTTGGCTGTTATCTCTAAAAAAGAGAACAAAATTTTAAATGACACAATCATTGCACAAGCAGAGAGTGACATTGAAGCTATGATAAACAAATATACTTCTAAAAAAGAGTTTGAAGAGAAAAAGATGATTCGTGGTGTGGTTGAAGATGTTATTAAAGAGACATTAGAACAAAGCAGTGATAGTTTTGATCGTGAAACTATGGCTAATATCATTTTGAAAAAGGTTGCTTAAATGGAAGAACTAATTGCAAAAAGATACATTAAAGCTTTAAATGAAGGTTCTGACTTAGCATCTATGCAAAATATTACTACAGTGTTTTCTGCCTTGGCAGAGTCATTTGAAAATGATAAATTTGTTAGTATAATTGCTAACCCGAGTGTAAAAGCCGAAGATAAATCAAACATTTTATTAGATGCGGTGAAAACTGCTGATTCTAGTAAAATAAATAATCTAATTAAATTGTTAGTAGAAAATAGACGTATCAATATCATTCCTGCAATTGCGCAAGAATTGAAAAATGATTTGGCAAAGGCTACTAAAACTTATGAAGGTATTATATGCAGCGATACTGATATTGATGCAAAAGTAATAAAAGAATTAAGTGCCGGTTTAAGTAAAAAATATGATGCAACTATTTCGTTGGCATTTATAAAGAATGACTTTAACGGTATAAAAGTAGAAGTAGAAGGTCTTGGAATAGAAATTAATTTTTCTAAAGATAGAATAGATAGTCAAATTATAGAACATATAATAAAAGCAATTTAACTTTCAATGAGAGGAGAACAATAGTGGTAGCAAAAATTCAAGCTGATGAAATCAGCTCAATAATTAAAGAGCGTATTGATAACTTTGAACTAAGTGTTGATATCAATGAAACAGGTAAAATTGTTTCTTATGCTGATGGTGTTGCACAGGTTTACGGACTTAGCAATGTTATGGCAGGAGAAATGGTAGAGTTCGAGGATGGCACAAGAGGTTTGGTAATGAACCTTGAAGAAAGCAGTGTAGGTGTTGTTATTCTTGGCGGCGGTGTTGAACTCCGTGAAGGTATGAGTGTTAAGCGTTTGGGAACACTTCTTAAGGTTCCTGTTGGGGATGCACTCCTTGGACGTGTAGTAAATGCACTTGGTGAACCGATTGACGGTAAAGGTCCGATTGAAACTACAGAAACACGTTTCGTAGAAGAAAAAGCACCTGGAATTATGGAGAGAAAATCTGTCCATGAACCGTTAGCAACAGGTATTAAAGCGATTGATGCATTGGTTCCTATTGGACGTGGACAACGTGAGCTTATCATTGGTGACCGTCAAACAGGAAAAACAACAGTTGCACTGGATGCAATCATTAACCAAAAGGGGAATGGTGTTGTATGTATTTATGTGGCAATTGGTCAAAAAGAGTCAACTGTTGCACAAATCGTTCGTCGTTTAGAAGATCATGGAGCAATGGAATATACGATTATCGTATCTGCTACTGCTGCTGAAGCTGCTGCACTCCAATTCTTGGCACCATATACAGGTGTTACAATGGGTGAGTACTTCCGTGATAATGCAAGACATGGTTTAATTGTTTATGATGATTTATCTAAGCATGCGGTGGCGTATCGTGAAATGTCACTTATCCTTCGTCGTCCTCCGGGTCGTGAAGCATATCCAGGTGATGTTTTTTATGTTCACTCTCGTTTATTAGAGCGTGCAGCAAAACTTTCTGATGAAGAAGGCGCTGGTTCATTAACTGCACTTCCTATTATTGAAACACAGGCGGGTGATGTTGCGGCATACATTCCAACAAATGTTATTTCAATTACAGATGGTCAAATTTTCTTAGAAACTGACCTTTTCAACTCGGGTGTTCGTCCTGCGATTAACGTAGGTCTTTCAGTTTCTCGTGTTGGTGGTGCTGCACAAATTAAAGCTACGAAGCAAGTTGCTGGTACTTTAAGACTTGATCTGGCACAATATCGTGAATTGCAAGCATTTGCTCAATTCGCATCTGACCTTGATGAAGTTTCTCGTAACCAACTAGAACGTGGACAAAGAATGGTTGAAGTTTTAAAACAAGGACCGTTCTCACCACTTCCTGCTGAAAAGCAAGTTGTAATTATTTTTGCTGGTAATGAAGGTTTCTTGGATGATTTTGATGCATCAAATGTTGTTCGTTTTGAAGCTGAGTTATATCCGTTTATTGAAGCATCTTATCCTCAAATTTTTGAGAACATAAGAAGTTCTAAGAAAGTAGATGATGAAACCAAAGCATTGTTAATGAAAGCACTAGAAGAATTCAAAGCTAGCTTTGTAGCTAACTAAGGAATAATTTATGGCAAACTTGAAAGATATTCAAAGACAGATTAAGAGTGTTTCAAACACTCAAAAGACGACTCGTGCGATGAAACTTGTCTCGACTGCAAAGCTTCGCCGCGCAGAAGAGCTTGCAAAACGCTCTCGTCTTTATGCTCAAAAAATGAATCAGGTAATTGCCGAAATAGCTGGACGCATCGACTGTAACAAAATTGGAGGATTAGAAAATCGCTGTTTTACAGAGATTGAAAATCCAAAAATGGTTGATATTATTTTTGTAACTGCAGATAAAGGTTTATGTGGAGGTTTTAATATTCAAACAATTAAAGCCGTTAACAAACTTTTAAAAGAGTACAAAGAGAAAAACGTAAAAGTGCGTTTACGTGGAATCGGTAAAAAAGGTATAGAATACTTTAAATATAATGAAGTGGAAATGTTTGACACCGTTACAAATTTAAGTTCTAAACCGGATAAGACGAGATCTGATGATTTTATTGTAACATCTATCCAAGACTATAAAGAGGGAAAAACTGACGCTATTCATATTATATATAATGGCTATAAAAACATGATAACACAAGAGTTACATGTAAACAAGGTTTTACCTGTTGATGTCAGTGATTTTGACTGTGAAAAAATACAATCAAAATCTATGATGGAAGTTGAAGCAGAAGATGAAGAGAAAATGCTTGATTCTTTGGTTGAAAAGTATGTGAACTATAATATGTACTACTCTTTAATTGATTCGGTTGCTGCAGAACATTCTGCACGTATGCAGGCTATGGATACAGCAACGAATAATGCAAAAGAGATGGTAAAAAGTTTAAATGTACAATACAATAAAGCGCGTCAAGCCGCTATTACTACAGAACTGATAGAAATTATCAGTGGTGTGGAGTCTATGAAATAATGGAGAAAAATATGATTGGAAAAATTAGCCAGGTAATGGGTCCTGTTGTTGATGTTGATTTTGATGGTTATCTTCCAGTAATTAACGAAGCAATTGAAGTGAATGTTAATTTAGAAGGTAGTGAACATCGTTTGGTATTAGAAGTTGCAGCACACTTAGGTGATGGTCGTGTAAGAACGATTGCAATGGATATGAGTGAAGGTTTAGTTCGTGGTATGGACGCAAAAGCTACAGGTGCACCGATAAGTGTTCCTGTTGGTGAAAAAGTACTGGGTCGTATCTTTAATGTTATTGGTGAAACTATTGACGGTGGTGAGCAGATTAGTGATGCTCCTACTTGGTCAATCCACCGTGAACCACCTGCTTTGGTTGATCAATCAACTACTACAGAAATGTTTGAAACAGGTATCAAAGTTGTTGACTTACTTGCTCCTTATGCTAAGGGTGGTAAAGTTGGACTATTTGGTGGTGCCGGTGTTGGTAAAACAGTCATTATTATGGAACTTATTCACAATGTCGCACATGGTCATGAAGGTTTATCAGTATTTGCAGGTGTTGGTGAAAGAACACGTGAAGGAAATGACCTTTATTATGAAATGAAAGAATCGAACGTCTTGGACAAAGTTGCACTGTGCTATGGTCAGATGAGTGAGCCTCCAGGAGCACGTAACCGTATTGCGCTTACAGGTCTTACAATGGCTGAGTATTTCCGTGATGAACAGAAACTTGATGTATTGATGTTTATTGATAATATCTTCCGTTTTGCACAGTCTGGTTCAGAGATGTCTGCACTTCTTGGACGTATCCCTTCAGCTGTTGGTTATCAACCGACTTTGGCTCGTGAAATGGGTGCATTACAAGATCGTATTACATCAACTAAAGATGGTTCAATTACTTCTGTTCAAGCGGTATATGTACCTGCGGATGACTTGACTGACCCGGCTCCGGCATCTGTTTTTGCTCACTTAGATGCAACGACGGTTCTTAATCGTAAAATTGCGGAAAAAGGTATTTATCCTGCCGTTGATCCATTGGATTCAACTTCAAGATTACTTGACCCGCAAATTTTAGGTGAGGAACACTATAGCGTGGCTCGTGGTGTCCAACAAACACTTCAAAAATATAAAGACCTTCAAGATATCATTGCGATTCTTGGTATGGATGAACTTTCTGAAGATGATAAAAACGTTGTTGAACGTGCTCGTAAAATTGAGAAATTTCTTTCTCAGCCATTCTTCGTTGCAGAAGTGTTTACCGGAGCTCCGGGAAAATATGTAAAACTTGAAGATACGATTGCAGGTTTCAAAGGTATCTTAAATGGTGACTATGACCACATGTCTGAAAATTCATTTTATATGGTTGGAAACATGGATGAAGCTATCGCTAAACACGAGAAAAACAAATAAGCATACTGCTTAGTAAAGGACTGTAATGGATACATTTAAACTTGAAATCCTAACTCCTAACGGTGAGATCTATAATGGTAATGCCGTTAGTGTTGTTCTCCCCGGTAAAGAGGGAGAGTTCGGTGTTCTAGCAGGTCATGCATCTTTAACTACATTGTTAGAAGCTGGCGTGGTAGATATCGAAAGAGAGGATAAATCAGTCGAGTCTATTGTTGTTAATTGGGGTGTTGTGCAAGTGGATGAAGAGAAAGTTGTTATTTTAGTTGAAGGTGCTGCTGCTATTCGCGGTGAAACTGAATCTGAAATCGCTAAGGCTCTTGAAGAAGCAAAACAACTTATCAATGAAATTGCAGACTCAAGTCCTGCAATTGCATCTGTATCGGCAAAAATTGAATCAGCTGCACAAAGATTAATATAAAATTTATGATTAATAATTTAATAGATTTTTACCTTAAAAGCCACCCGGTCACGATTGGTGTATTACTGCTTTTGTCTGTATACTTCATAGTGCTGAACTGGGTGTTTTTTTACCGCTATTTTTCTCTTAATAACTGGCTTGCTCGTGAAAGTGCTTCTCTCGAATCACTTTTACTTGGAGCAACTACTGTCAATGAAAACTCTTTTTTAAATAATTTTATAAAGACTAGTAATATTGTTTCAAAAGAAGTTTTAGGGCTTGGCATGCTTGCCGCAACTAAAGAAGCTACAAAAGGACTTTCAGTCCTTTCTGTTTTTGCCTCAACTTCTCCTTTTATAGGACTGTTTGGTACTGTCGTTTCTATATTGGATACATTTTCACATATTGGACAAAACAGTGGAGGCATGTCTCTTATTGCAAGTGGTGTTTCAGATGCATTGGTTGCAACAGCATCAGGTATATTTGTAGCTATATTCGCATATACATACCATCAGATTTTGAAAAGAAACTCTTTTGAAATAATTAGTTATATTCAAATGCAAAGTGATGCGATTTTAGCGCGCAAGGCGTAAAATGTTGTATGATTGGGATGAAAAACCAGAACTCAATATTACTCCGTTAGTGGATGTAATGCTTGTTCTTTTGGTTGTTTTGATGGTAATCGCTCCAAATATTGTTTATGAAGAAAATATAAAACTGCCGCAAGGTTCTACAAGCCAGCAGCTATCAAAAATACCTCCTGTTCATATAACAATAGATGAAGAAAAAAATATAAAAGTAAACAAAGATATATATCTCTTAAATGCTTTTATGGATAATTTTTCTTTATATGCGACGAAGTTGAATAAAAAAGCAACTGTGCTTATCAGTGCAGATAAACGTTTGGATTATGGTGTAGTTATGTCAGTGTTAGCTGCGGTAAAACAGGCCGGCTTTACTGAGGTATCTTTAGCTACAAATGGATAATAGCAGCCGTTATTTTTATATAAGTGGTTTACTGTCACTCTCTCTTTTTGCGTTATTTTTATTTTCATTCATATACATGATGTTCAATGTATCAAAAACAAAAACGTATGGGTATAAAAAAGAAAATTATATTTCAGTTTCAATTAAAATGACAAAAAGCAAACATTCTGCAAAGAAAATGGCGTCTAAAGCTCCCCCTTCAAGTAAAAAAACCGTAAAAAATGTAGATATAAATAATCTTTTCAGTGATGTATGGACAAAAAAAATAAACAACAGTGTGAAAAAACCGCCTAATACTCATGAAATTAGACGAATCGAGCAAATACAAAAAAAGATTAGTACAACAAAACAAAACAATGTAGAGTCAGTAGCTAAAAAACTTGAGAGTCTGCAAAATATTCATTCTCAAACACAAGAAGAAGCGGCATCCGCAGCTAGTGAAGTTAATGAATATTTAGCTAAAATTCAAGATATTGTTTATCAACATTTTAATGTGCCTCAAAACAGTGAAGGTAATAGTGTAAAAACTGTGATAGAACTTGATCCGTTTGGTAAACTCATAGATTTTAGAATACTGAGTTATTCTAATAACGAAGCACTGAACCAAGAGGCAGATATGCTGAAAGAACGATTGAAAAATATTGTATTTCCCGTGAATCCAAAAAACAGATCGAGTAAAACGATTGTAATATTAATATCTAAGGAGTAGATTTTGAAAATATTTTTTTCATTATTCATGTTAGTAGGCCTTTTATTTGCAGGTGATGCAACTATAGAAGTAGTAAAAAAAGCAGATTCTTTGCCTTCTTTAGCAGTTGAAGATGCATCTATTAGTTATGATGATACGTTTAAATTACGTTTTTTTAAATCTCTGGTAGCTGACTTGAATGTTATATCTTTGTTTAATGTAGACAGACATCACAGACTTGTAAACTATGATAATGCAAATGTTTTAGTTGAAAATAAAGATATGAACTATGTTCTGCGATATAAAATGTTTGAAGATGACAACAGAGCTTTAAATATTGAGATGAAATTATTTAACACAAATGAAGAAGTGTTTTCGAAACGCTACAGAGTAAATAAAAAAAATATTTATATGTTTATATCTCATGCAATGGCGTATGATATCAATGAGTTTATGGGTGAACCCTCAGTTGCATGGATGAAAAGGAAAGTTATTTTTGCCCGCATCGTCGCTCCAAAAAAAAGTGAAATTATAATTGCTGATTATACATTGTCTTATCAGCATGTTATTATAAAAGGCGGTCTTGATATCTTTCCAAAATGGGCAAACAAAGCGCAGAATGCATTTTATTATACATCATTGGATCCGTTGAAACCTACTTTAAAATATGTAGATATAAAAAAGGCAAAAGTAAAAAATATTATATCATCTGATGGAATGATGGTGTGTTCTGATGTAAGTGAAGATGGAAAAAAACTTCTATTAACTATGGCAAGAGATGGACAACCGGATATTTATTTATACAATACAATGACAAAAAAGTATAAAAGAATTACTACATATAGTGGAATAGATGTAAATGGTCAATTTATGGGAGATAATAAAATTATATTTATATCCTCTCGTCTGGGGTATCCAAATGTTTTTTCAAAAAGATTGGATACAGGAGTAGTTGAACAGATGGTCTACTATGGAAAAAGTAATTCTTCATGTAGTGCACAGGGACATTACATAGTATATGAAGCACGTGAAAGTTCTAATGCTTTTAGTGCAAATACATTTAATTTGCACCTTATTTCAACAAAAACAGATTTTATCAGAAGGTTGACTGCTACGGGTATAAATGAATTTCCAAGATTTTCAAAAGATGGTGATGCTATTGTATTTATTAAAAATTATAAATCACAGAGTGCTATTGGAATAATACGATTAATGCACAATAAAAATTATCTTTTTCCTTTAAAATCAGGAAAAATACAATCTATGGACTGGTAAACATTAAGTGTTATTCACTTATTACATTTTTTTGGTATAATATATCAATTTTAAAATTGAGGAAATAAATAATGAAAAGTATAGTACTTTCTAGTGTTGTGACAGCACTTTTAGTTTTTAGTGGATGTAGCACAAAAGAGCCAGCAGTTGATAATAAAACTGAACAAGTGGCATCTCCGGTAGCACAAGAGGTAGAAGCGGTTACGACAGAAACAGTTGCAAGTGAAAATAGCACTATTAGCTCTTCGACTGATGAATTAAGCATGAACGCAATAGAATCTAAACTTCCAACGATTTACTTTGATTTTGATAAATATAACATCAAGCCTGAGATGCAAGAAAAAATTGATGCAGCGGCTGAACTTGGTAAAACAAAAGCAAAATCATTTAGTATAAAACTTGAAGGTAACTGTGATGAGTGGGGAAGTGATGAGTATAACTTTGCCCTTGGACTTAAACGTGCAAATGCTGTGAAAAAAGCTTTAGTGACTGATGGTATTGATGCTTCTCGTATTTCCATGGTGAGTTATGGAGAAAGTAATCCTGTGTGTACTGAACATACAAAAGAATGTTGGGCGAAAAACCGTCGTGTGAACTTTAAACTTTTACCATAAGTTTTTACATGAAAAGCACTGCAAAAGCTTTAGTAGTCGTTGTTTTTGTCTCTTCACTGTCATTTGCTGCCGAACCATCTGCGTTTGGAGCAGGTGATTTGAGTGCAGCGAATCCATATGGACTCACTCCAAATGAAAAAGTTATATTACAAACAAAAGATACTTTAAAAAAAGTTGCTATCAATACTAAATCCCAAGCCAATGAACTTGATTCTTTGCGTGAGAGAATCGACGGTATACAGAGTATTGTGGAGAATTTAAGTATAAAGTCTCATAATAATAAAATCAACTTACAAAAACTCAAAGAAGAAAATCAAGTAAATATTAATAATATTCATGAGTTTCAAAGCCGGTTAGGTGAAGAAATACATGCAAATACACAAGAAATAGAAAAACTTAAGGCTATGATTCTAGAACTTTCTGAAGTTGTAGATAAAATAAATGCTGCATATGTAACAAAAGATGAATTTAATACTTTGGTAAAAGATGTAAATAGTTTTAAAACATTAGTTGCAAAAGAGATGAAATCAAAAAGAAATAGTGTAAAATCTTCAAAAATCAGCAGTGCTGCATTATATAATCAGGCAAAAGCATATTTTGATAAAAAGTATTATACAAAAGCGATACAAGACTACAAAGAACTCATTAAAAGAAAATATAAACCGGCTTATGCCCATTATATGATTGGCGAAATGAATTTTAAAAGAAAAAATTATGCTGAGGCGATATCATATTTTAAGAAAAGTGCTTCTTTGTATGATAAAGCTTCATATATGCCTAAGTTGATGCTCCATACTGCAATAGCGATGGATAAAACAGGTGATAAAAAACATGCAAAAGCATTTTACAATGCGTTAGTCGCAAAATATCCTCAATCAAAAGAGGCAAAAGAGGCTAAAAAATATTTAGGATTAAGCTAGATAAATAGTTAGATAAATATTGATTTTTCAGCAATAATATATATTATTATGATAAAATCTCAAAAATAAATAAAGGTAAAATAATGGCAATTCAAGACAATCAAATAGTATCAATAGAGTATGAAGTACGCGACGGCGATCAAGTAGTAGACAGCAATATGGGCGGTGCTCCATTAGTATTTATGTATGGAAAAGGACAAATAATTCCAGGATTAGAGAATGGAATTAAAGATATGAATATCGGCGATAAGGCAGATGTTTTAGTAAAAGCTGCAGATGCATATGGTGAGTATAATGCAGAAGCGACACAAGAAGTTCCAAAAGAACAATTTGCCGGTATTGAATTGACAGAGGGTATGACTCTTTACGGTCAAGGCGAAGATGGCGGAACTGTACAAGTTACTGTTAAAGAAATTAAAGACGACAGTGTTGTTATTGATTTTAATCACCCTCTTGCCGGGAAAGATTTAATGTTTACAGTTGTCATTAACAATATAAGAGATGCTTCTGCTGAAGAGGCTATGACAGGTGTTCCAGAAGAAAATAAACCTTCTGATGATGAACATAGTTGTGGAACAGGCAGCGGCAGCAGCTGTGGATGCAACTAAGTTTATAACTGCTTGTGAAGCTTCTTTGCAAGCTAAAAAGACAGCTACTCTTTTAAAAACACTACATGTAAACACTCTTATTACGGGTGAAATTGGTGTTGGAAAAAAGAGTTTAGCCTCTTTTATACTTCCGGATGCATTCTTTATTGATGCATCCAATTTTGATGAGTTACTCCTTGCACTAGAAAATTCAGAAAATATCATAATCACTAACCTTGAAAAATCACCAAATTTTGAACATTTAATGCAGGTTATTAAAGAAAATAATGTAAGAGTAGTGGCCACTGCGAAAGAGTCATTTTCACATAAAATTTCTGATGATTTTTTTAGTGTAAAATTTAATATTCCTTCATTGAGAGAAAGGATGGAAGATGTTGAAGAACTTCTGAAGCAGTTTATTTCAGATGCGATGGTCCTCTTTGGTAGTAATAATGATTTTGATGTAAGTAATTTTAAACCTGATTTATCACAAAATGCGCTTTCTTTGAAAAGACAGGTTATGATGAATTATTTACTTCAAGATGTCAAAGATACGGAACTGATGGATATTATAGAACAATATTTATATGATAAACTCGGTTCTAACAGTGATTATAGAACTCTTTTGTATTTATATGAAGTACCTTTAATAAAAGCAGGACTTCATAAATTTAAATCACAGGTCCAGTTAGCGGATAAATTGGGATTAAATAGAAATACTTTAAGAAAAAAAATAGCGGAACATAAAAAATATATAGGAAATAAGATATGAAAAAAATAGCGATGATATTTGCAGGACAAGGCTCTCAGGCAGTTGGTATGGGAAAAGATTTTTATGAAAATTCTAAGCTTGCACGTGAAATGTTTGAAAAAGCAGGTGATAGAATAGGTGTTGATTTCAAAGAGATAATATTTGAAGAAAATGACAAACTAGGGCAAACTGCTTATACACAGCCTGCAATTCTTTTGGTGCAGATGATAGCATATAAACTTTTTAAAGCTCAATGCCCTGATGTAAAAGCTGAACTGTTTTTAGGACATTCTTTGGGTGAATTTTCAGCTTTATGTGCAGCAGGTGCTATTGATTATGTGGATGCTGTTGAGCTTGTGCATAAACGTGGAGCTTTAATGCAAGAAGCTTGCGAGGGAAAAGATGCAGGCATGATGGCAATAGTCGGCCTTGATGATGCAAGTGTTGAAAAAATTTGTGCTGATGCGCAGAGCGCAGGTAAACAAGTATGGCCGGCAAATTACAATCAAGATGGACAGCTTGTTGTAGCAGGAAATAAAGCAGATTTAGCTTCAATGGAGCAGACTTTTAAAGATGCTGGTGCAAAAAGAGCATTGCTTTTAAATATGTCTGTGGCGTCACACTGTGATATTTTAACTCCTGCACAAGAACCGCTTGCCGAACTTATGGAAAAATATATACAAGATAATTTTGAGGCGCCTGTTATTTCAAACGTAACCACAAAACCTTACAGCACAAAAACTGAGGCCGTAAAACTTTTAAAAGATCAATTGGTAAAACCGGTAAAATATAAACAGTCTATACAGGCAGTAGCCCCTGAGGTTGATATGGCCATAGAGTTTGGAAACGGGGTAGTACTAAAAGGTCTCAACAGAAGAATTGCAAAAGATTTAAAAACACTCAATGTTTCTGATATGGCATCTTTAGAAAAAGTAAAAGAAGAAGTTTGCTTATAAAATGAGAGTTACGCTTGCACAAACTTCACCGAAGCTAAACCGCTCAAATCTTAATGATGCGGTTGCGATTATTAATGCACAAAAACATAGTTCGGACTTAATAATATTTCCTGAACTTGCTTTAAGCGGATATCTGTTGCAAGATAAGCTTTTTGAAGATGCTTGGTTACTTGAAGAATTGAAGGTTTTTGAAGATTTAAGTAGAGATATTGATATTGTCATCGGTGTTGCATTAAAAGATGGAGAAGTCTTTAGAAATGTAGGAATTTACTATGCAAACGGTAAGTTTATATCTAAGCATATAAAAGTGCATCTGCCCAATTATGGAATGTTTGAAGAAGCAAGATATTTTGAGGGTGGCAATAAATTTGAAGCATTCAAGGTTCACAACAAAACGGTAACAATGCTTGTGTGTGAAGATTTATGGCATAAAAGTGTTCATAAAGAGTTGATGGTGCTCAATCCTGATGTAATTATAGTTTTGGTGGCATCTCCAGCTCGTGGATTTACTGATAGTGGACTTGAGATACAGGAGAAATGGTACAACATTATTACAAAAGTAGCAAAAGAGTGCAATGCACAACTTCTTTTTGTGAATCGTGTAGGTTTTGAAGATGGGCTTGGCTTCTGGGGCGGAAGTTGCATTGTCAATACTCGTGGAGAAATTATTCATCAACTGCCATTATTTAAAAAAGAAATACAAACATTTAGAATTGAGGAAATAATATGAAAATAGCAATTATGGGTGCAATGCCTGAAGAAATTGCACCGATTTTAGAAAAAGTTGGTGAATATAAAACAACAGAATATGCAGGGAACATCTATTATGAAGCAAGTTATCAAGGTGCTGATTTAGTCATTGCCTACTCAAAAATAGGGAAAGTATTCTCAACATTAACGGCTACTACAATGTGCGAGCATTTTGGCGCACAAAAGCTTCTTTTTTCAGGAGTAGCCGGAGCAATATCGCCAAAACTAAAAGTAGGGGATCTGATTGTAGCGACAAAACTTGCTCAACATGATTTAGATATTACCGCTTTTGGTCATCCGTTTGGATATGTGCCTGAGGGTGCAGTATATGTTGAGGCTGATAAAGAATTAATTGCGCTCTCAAAAGAAGTAGCTACAGAAATGGGTAAAAGTGTGCAAGAAGGTATTATTGCAACAGGTGACCAGTTTGTAGCAGACGAGCAGCGAAAGAAATGGATTGGTGAAACATTTCATGCTGATGCACTAGAAATGGAGGGTGCAAGTGTAGCTGTTGTTTGTGATGCTTTACATGTACCGTTTTTTATACTTCGTGCTATCAGCGATGCGGCAGATATGGATGCAAGTTTTTCTTTTGATGAATTTTTAGAGACAAGTGCGGTCGAATCTGCTGAATTTGTTATGAATATGGTAGATAAAATTGTCCGTTAAACTCTCTAAAAAAATTATGTCAAAACTTGGTAAAACAAATGCCGAGTTTAAATTGATAGAAGAGGGTGATAAAATTCTTGTCGGACTCAGCGGAGGAAAAGATTCTTTAACGATGATTCATGCTATGAAAGAGCAGCAACGCCGTGCTCCTTTTAAGTTTGACTTTGTAGCCGTTACAGTAGGATACGGAATGGGTGAGAACTTTGATAAACTCGCACGACACTGCAAAGAGCATGATATAGAACATATTATCAAAGATACCCAAACATATGAGCTTGCTAAAGAGAAAATTCGTAAAAATTCTTCATTTTGCAGTTTTTTTTCACGTATGAGACGTGGTTATTTGTATAGTGTTGCAAAAGAACTTGGCTGCAATAAAGTCGCACTCGGGCATCATATGGACGATGCGGCAGAGAGTTTTTTTATGAACTTTATTTATAACGGACAGATGCGAAGCCTTGCTCCTAAATATACGGCGCAAAACGGGCTTGTAGTAATTCGTCCTCTTATTCAAATGCGTGAGCGTCAACTTCGTGCTTTTGTAGAAGATAACGGTATCGAAGCCATAGGTGATGAAGCTTGTCCTGCTATGCGTTTTGATGTGAAAATGCCTTATGCAAGAGCACAAATGAAAGAGATGCTTGCAAAAATGGAAAAAGAGCATCCGCAACTCTTTACTTCACTCAATGCCGCTTTTAAAAATATAAGTGTTGATAGCTTTTTTATGACTGAGGAGTAGCATCTTCATCGTAAATAACAGCGGTTCCTGCAATTAAATCGTGTAGTCCTCTTTTGTCTTTTCTGAAGGCAACCATCAAAAAACCTATACCGAACAACAGTAGTGAAGGAATATAAGCTAGAGAACGGGTAAGCGCCTGTTTATTTGTGATGTCTTTCCCTGTGTGTGTATCAACTATTTTTACATGTAAAAATTTTTTCCCTGGAGTGGCTCCTTGCCATTTATCCCAAAATATGACTGTTAAGATTAAAACTGAAAGCTCAAAAATAAGTTCCCATGTAAAAGAAGTTTTAGGCTGGTTGTCCAGTGCATGCGTATTTCCGCTCATCGCCATTTGTATATTTTGCTGGTATTGGGCAAAGTCAAACCAGTTTCCATCACTTATAAAATAGATAAGAATGCCAACTGGTAGAGCAATAAAGAGAGTATCTAAAAATGAAGCAACAAAACGAATCCAAAATCCAGCAGGTTTAACTTCATTCATAGATTAATTACACATGGTAGTTCGGTGCTTCTTGTGTGATAATAACATCATGGACATGAGACTCTTTAAGTCCAGCTGATGTGATTTCGACAAATTCTGCTTTGTCCCAGAATGCTTCTATGCTTTCACTGCCGCAGTAACCCATAGATGAACGTAATCCACCCATCATTTGATGCACGATGCCTGCGATGGAACCACGAAAAGGAACGCGCCCTTCAATACCTTCGGGAACAAGTTTATCAGAAGCTGTTCCTTCTTGGAAATATCTATCAGTTGAACCTTTTTGCATAGCTCCTATTGAACCCATTCCTCGGTATGATTTATATTGACGGCCTTGAAACATTATAGTCTCTCCCGGAGACTCTTCTGTACCGGCTAAAAGACTTCCTGCCATTACACAGCTTGCACCTACTGCAAGAGCTTTTGCAATATCCCCAGAGTATTTAATTCCTCCATCGGCTATAACAGGAACACCATGAGGACGTGCTACCTCTGCACACTCATCAATAGCCGAAATTTGTGGTACACCGACACCCGCAACTATACGAGTTGTACAGATTGAACCAGGCCCGATTCCAACTTTAACAGCATCGGCACCGGCTTCTATTAAAGAAAGCACTGCCTCTTTTGTTGCGATATTACCGGCGATTATATCTACTTCCAAAGATTCCTTTATTGCTTTAACCGTGTCTAAAATACCTTTTGAATGGCCATGTGCCGAATCAAGTACAAGTACATCGGCACCGGCATCTACAAGTGCCTTTGCTCTGTCCATTTGTCCGACACCGATTGCTGCACCAACGATGAGACGTCCAAATGCATCTTTATTTGAGTTTGGATACTCAATGCGTTTTTTAATATCTTTAATAGTTACAAGACCTTTTAAAAAGCCTTCATCATCAATGATAGGGAGTTTTTCTATCTTATTTTGGTGCATAATATCAGCAGCCTCATCAAGAGAGATACCTTGTTTAGCAGTAATTAATGGCATTTTTGTCATAACTTCTTGAGCACTTTTACGCATATCTTTCTCAAATCTCATATCACGGTTTGTGAGAATACCGAGAAGTTTATTATGTCCGTCTACAACAGGAACACCGGAGATTTTAAATTCTTTCATCAGTGCTTCTGCATCGGCTAAAGTAGCATCAGGGTGAACATAAATCGGATCAATAATAATGCCACTTTCAGATTTTTTCACTTTTTTAACCTGTTTGCATTGTGTTGCAATATCCATATTTTTATGAATTATTCCAATACCTCCAAGTCTTGCCATTGCAATAGCAGCTCGATATTCGGTTACAGTATCCATAGCAGCTGAAACCATAGGAATTTTAAGGCTGATGTTACGAGTGAGTTTTGTTTCAAGAGAGACCTCTTTTGGAAGTACTTCAGAATATTGTGGTACTAAAAGTACATCTTCAAATGTCAGGGCGCGTTTACGAATTCTCATGGGTATCCTTTTGTAGGGTATAGAAGTTAAAATTCTTGCATTATACCTCTTTTGTTGTTAAAAAGAGGTAAAATCTAAAAACATAAATTGGGAAAGAAAGATGATAATAACCACAAGTATAAATGGGAAAATATGACTTTTAAATACCCAAGGCTGAATACCAAAAAAGACTTGAGTGACTCCACGAAAACCAAGCCAAAGACCTAAAAATGCTTTAATTGAAAGTGCTATTTGAAAAGTTGAAAATCCTTCCGGAGATATTTTTCCAAATACCTGTGTAAAAAGGTACATCCCTGAAATAACCGCGACAATAAGTGCTTTAGGTACAACTTTTCTTACATGCATCATAATGGCTTCGCGGGCTTTTGCATGTTCATCCTCATTAAGAGATTGTTTCATCTTGGCTATAAAAAGATTATCTGTAAAGAGAAAACCACCATAAATAAATACAGCGAAAATATGAATAGTATGAATTAAAGTATATAGCATTATTTATCCTTTTTTGGTGCTTTTCTAAAGAGGTGATAGTTTTCAGCTTCAAGCATATCTTCTATATAACCATTGATACATTTAGTACAGTTTGTCCAAACACCTGAAGGGAGTCTGACTTCAAGTTTTTTCTTTTCACGCAATTTAATGATTTTTTTAGGAGATAAAACTTTTGTTACAGGTGTAAAGTCGATATCTGTTAAATCAATATCATCTTTGTAGAAAATAGTCTGTTTCTTAAAATTTCCCCATCCAGGAATACCGTCTTCAGTATAAGGAACTTCGTGACCATTTTTAAATTTTACCATCATTTTATAATGAGAATTTTCAAAAACCTGAGAAACTTTTCCTTTACCAAATACTAAACCGTAGAGTTTATCTTTTAATTTTACATTGTCAAAATATGCCATTTGTACTCCTTTTTTTAAATAATAATGAAGAATTATCTAGTATTACATTATTTATAAGCTATCTCTTTTTCAAGACTTAAGGAACCATCAAAGAGGGTCTGCTCATCATAAGCGTTTGCTATGAGCTGTAGCCCGACAGGCATGTCGTCTTTATTTTTCATAACAGGCAGTGAAAGAGCAGGCAGACCGGCAAGGTTCACACTGATTGTATAAATATCACTTAGATACATTTCCATCGGGTTTGCAAGCTCTCCGAATTTTGGTGCAACACTCGGTGCAACCGGAGAGAGAATTAAGTCAACCTCCTTAAATATTTTTGCATACTCATCTTTAATAAGATGACGTGTTTTTTGTGCTTTTACATAGTAGGCTTCATAATAACCGCTGCTTAAAACAAAGTTACCAAGTAAGATACGGCGTTTTACTTCATCGCCAAAACCTTCGCTTCTTGTTTTGTAGTATGTTTCTTCAAGGTTTGCCCCTTCAACACGATTTCCGTAGCGAATACCGTCATATCGGCCAAGGTTTGTTGTTGCTTCTGCCGTTGCCGTGATGTAGTAAGCCGAAATGTCATATTTCGCATCCATCATCTCTTTTTCAACTATAGTATGACCCTGAGCCTTGAGTGCTTCAATCGCTTTTGCATACGCCTCTTTTATGTCTTCACTTGCATTTTCAATATATTTTGGCAATACAGCAATAGTAAGTTTTCTCTCTGCATTGAGTTTGTCACTTACTTTATCATCCATCATGGCATTTGTAGAGTCTTTTTCATCGCTTCCGCTGATGATGTCATACAAAATAGCCGCATCTTCAACATTTTGTGTCATTGGTCCGATTTGATCCAAGCTTGACGCATATGCACCAAGACCGTAACGGCTGACACGTCCGTAAGTCGGTTTCATGCCTACAATGCCGCAATATGCGGCAGGCTGGCGAATACTTCCACCCGTATCAGACCCAAGTGCGGCAATAGCCAGACCGGCACCGACGGCAGCAGCAGAACCGCCGGAACTTCCACCCGGAACGCAGTCTGAATTGACAGGATTAAGTGTTTTACCGTAATAACTCGTCTCTGTTGTAGAACCCATAGCAAATTCATCCATATTGGTACGTCCAAACGGGCTTAAACCTGCATCTAAAAGTTTATTTATAACTGTTGCATTATAGGGTGCGATGTAGCCTTGAAGAATCTTTGAAGCTGATGTTACTGACCACTCTTTGACCTGAATATTGTCTTTAATGGCAATAGGAATACCTTCACCGAAATCGTTTACATCAATGTATGCATTCAAATCTTTGTTTGCTTCTATTTTTGTTTGTAATTCTTTTTTAAATTTGTTTAATTCATCTTTGCTCAGAGAAAGAGCTTCTTTTAATGTAATCACTAACTTTCCTTTTTAAATTTTTGAACAGCGAAAATACCTATGCCGATAATAACAAATATAAGAAATATCGTTGTTGTGATAACAGCAGGCGTAACAGGTTGGCTAAAATTAACCATTTACTACGCTTTGACATCTGGTGCAGAGGCAATCTTCTTCCTCAGCTTGATATTTCCAACATCTAGGACATTTAAATTTACTTGCTTTTGCAATTGAGAATGTGTTCTCATCTACTTTAAAACTACCGATAATCTCTTCTTCAGGTTTATCTTCAAAAATTCCTGAAACCACAAACCAGTCTTCTGCATCCACTCTGTCCATTTCTAACGTTGCTTTAGACTCTGTATAAATGATGAGTTCAAGCGTATTTTTGATGATTTTTTCTTTTTTGAGCTTATCTACTTCTGTACCGAAACCTTCACGTGCTTTTACCATATATTTAGCATCAAACGGCACTGTAACAGATTGTAGTTTTTCATAACTCATATCAAATATATCTTCAGCATTGCCTTTAATGATTGCCGGTGCATTTTCTACTATTTCATCAGCCGTATAAGTAATAATAGGAGCCATAATTAAAAGCAGTGTTTTTGTAATCATTGCCATTGCACTTTGACTTGATCTTCTTCTTTGGCTCTCTTTCGCATTACAGTAAAGATTGTCTTTTGTCATATCTATATACATACCGCTGAGCTCATTGACAATGAAGTTATTAAGTGTGCTCATACCATTGACAAAGTTATACTCTTGGAACTGAGTGTGGACTTCATCAAGTGTATTTTGTGCAACATTTAAAATCCACTTATCTAAGTCACCCATATTTTCCAATGGTGTTAACTCCTCTAAGTCATTAATATTTGCAAGCATAATTCTAAATGTATTTCTCAGTTTTCTGTAATTCTCGGAAGTCTGTTTTAAAATACCTTGAGAAATTTTCAAATCACCCTGATAATCAGAAGAAGCAACCCATAAACGAAGGATTTCACTCCCGTACTCTTTTAAAACTTTCTCCGGTGCGATAACATTGCCTTTAGATTTAGACATTTTTTCGCCTTTTTCATCTACCGTAAAGCCGTGAGTAAGAACTCCTTTATAAGGTGCTTTATGCTCAACCGCAGAAGACAGAAACAGAGATGACTGGAACCAGCCGCGATGCTGGTCAGAACCCTCTACATATAAGTCAGCCGGATACTCTCCTGCGTCATAATTACGAGATTTTAGTACCGAGTTCCATGTTGAGCCCGAGTCAAACCAAACATCAAGAATATCATTGACCTTTTCAAGTTCTTCAGGTTTGTAACCGCTTCCCGGGTAAAGAAGCTGTGCAATATCCATAGAATACCACGCATCGCTTCCCTGCATTTCAAATATCATTGCCGTAAAGTTAAGTACTTTTTCATCTAAAAGAACTTCACCTGTAGCTTTTACTCTAAAAAATGCAATAGGCACACCCCAGTCACGCTGACGAGAAATACACCAGTCAGGACGGTTTGCTACCATAGAAGTTAAACGGTTTTTTCCTGTCTGTGGGACAAAAAGAGTCTTCTCTATCTCATCAAGAGCAATATTTCTTAGTGTTTTGTCCTCGCCTTGCGGTTTTTCGTCAACTGAAATAAACCACTGCTTTGTAGCACGGTAAATAAGTGGTGTATGACTTCTCCAACAGTGTGGATATGAGTGCATAAATTTGCTTACATGTAACACGCTCTCACCCATCATCTCTACGATATCTTCATTTGATTTGAAAATATGACGACCTACAAAATCCTCTGCATTGGGAATCAAAGCATCGCGAACAACAGTTGCATCATAACATCCCGTTTCATCAACAGGCATAACAACTTCAAGGTCATATTTTAAACCGACACGATAATCATCTTCCCCGTGACCAGGAGCAGTATGTACACAACCTGTACCGTTGTCGACTAAAACATGTTCACCCAAAACGATATGAGAAGGTCTATTGTTCAGAGGATTAATGGCAGTAAGGTTCTCAAGCTCTTTTGCACTGAAAGTTTTTGCGATTGTTCCGCTTAAAATTCCGCTTTCTACTAAAGAGTTGAGAAGTTCTTTTGCTACGATAAATCCGTCAGTTGTTAATACATACTCTTCTTCAGGATTTAAAGAGATTCCCGTATTTGCAGGAATTGTCCACGGAGTAGTCGTCCAGATAACCGGTGCTGCTTTTTCATCTTTTGCAAGTCCGAGCTTCTCTTTCGCTTCATCACTTAGTTCAAAAGCTACAAAGATAGAGTAATCTTCTTTGTCCTCATATTCAACTTCGGCTTCAGCAAGTGCAGTTCTCTCTGCCCAAGACCAAAATACGGGTTTGCTACGTTCAATTAAAAGCCCTTTTTTAGCAACACTGCAAAGTGTTCTAAAAATGTTTGCTTCAAATTTATAGTCCATCGTTACATAAGGTTTTTCCCAGTCGGCAATGATACCAAGCTGCTTAAATTCACCTCTTTGGATGTCTACAAATTTTGCGGCATGTTCACGGCAAAGCTTTCTGATTTCGGCAGTCTCTAGCTGCTCTTTTTTCTGCTTTCCGCCGAGTTTTTTCTCGACCTGCTGTTCAATCGGTAGTCCGTGACAATCCCAGCCCGGAGTAAAACGGACAGATTTACCGTTGAAGTAATTATTTTTAATGATAATATCTTTGAGCACTTTGTTCAGTGCATGTCCTATATGAATATGCCCGTTTGCATACGGAGGACCGTCATGAAGTGTAAAGTGCTCAGCGCCGGCACGTTTTGCCTTCATTTTATGATAAACTTTTTTCTCATCCCAAGCAGCATAACGCTTCGGTTCGTTGTTTATTAAATTGCCTCGCATGGCAAACGTAGTTGTCGGTAAAAGTAGTGTGTCTTTGTAGTCCATCTGTACCCCAAATTGTTTTTAAAAAGTTTTGCATTATACCCTTTATGTGTTTAAAAGCTGATAAAGTGTTATAATAAGCCAAATAAAATTCTTCAAACAAGGCATCATGCAGTTATGAAAACACATCTTATAATAATAGGCAATAAATTTGTTTATAACACATCATTACAAGAGTATATTTTACGAGATATTGAAAAAAACAGCGGCTTTATAGATAATATAACCTATTTTAAAGATAGCGATAATTCTTTTTTTCTTTATTTGGAAGAAGAGCTCAATGCCTCTAACAGACTCATCATTGTTACATGTAAACAAAACTTTTCAACTGTAGGAAAGGTTATATGCACGGCAACAAGTGATAATCAGATTTTAAAAGAGGGGATGTTAATACCGCAAAAAGCTTCTTTGTTTGAAGAACGTTCATATCTTTTAGAATATCAAAATGCATTTATAAATGTTGTGCAGATAGATGAAGGGCAGAAGATGCCCGAACTGCTGCTAAAAAATGAAGAGATACGGGCAACTATACATGTATTTGAAGAAGAAAAATCTACGATCATAACTATATTAACTCCCATCGCACAAACGTATGAAGTCAGTTTTGATGTGACTCAGGAAGTAGAAGGGTGGCAGAGAATTGATGTCATAAGTAATAAGTATGGTGATATTGCGAAGTTTATTCATGCTTCAAAAAATCTGCTGCCTAAAAAATTGATAGCCTCTTCGAATATTATTGAGTATGTTATAGAAAGACTGTCACATTTCGGTAAAAAAATAACATTTGCCGAGAGTTGTACAGGTGGACTGCTGAGTTATTACTTTACAAAGCACAATGGTGCATCAAAGATTTTAGAGGGCAGTTTAGTAACATACTCTAACACATTAAAAGAAAATTGGCTGGCAGTAGAACATAGTGTGCTTGAAGAAAACGGCGCGGTAAGTGCTGAGGTTGTCCAAGAGATGAGCGAGGGCGCATTAAATGTGAGTGGAGCTGATTATGCACTCGCAGTAAGCGGAATAGCCGGTGATAGCGGAGGAACAGCGCTCAAGCCTGTAGGCACTGTTTATATAAGTGCAAGAAGTAAAACACATCATGTAGAAAAACATCTTCATTTTCACGGAGACAGAAACTATGTACAAGACCAGAGTGCTCTTATGGCTATAAAAATGTTGCTTTTACTTGATAAAGAGACTTTTTTCTAAATTTAGGACAAAATATCTTGACAATTAAAATCTATTTGTCTATAATTTCGACCTCTTAACAATAAGAGGCAAACGTCTTGTTAGCTCAGCTGGTAGAGCACGTCACTTTTAATGATGTGGCCGATGGTTCGAATCCATCACAGGACACCATAAAACACTAAAATTCTTATTTATTTAAGATTTTGGGCGCTTAGCTCAGTTGGTAGAGCGCTACCCTTACAAGGTAGATGTCACTGGTTCGAGTCCAGTAGTGCCCACCATTTTTTGATTATTTGCATCAAAAGATTTCAGCTCATGTACGAGAGTACACTTCGCTAAAATTTTTGACACAACTAATGCAAAAACAAGTTTTTCTTACTTTAAAAAAGAAAATGTGACAATTTTTTAGATTAATTTTTTCTTAATCAAGGAAAAGATTAACGAAGCATACTTGTAGTATGTGAGTTCTTCTTTGACACAGAGTAAGGAATAATACGCGGTGGTAGTTCAGTTGGTTAGAATACCTGCCTGTCACGCAGGGGGTCGTGGGTTCGAGCCCCATCCACCGCGCCATTTTTTGATTATTTGCACTTCAGTTTTTGACTCACGTACTTTATGTACGCTTCGACAAAAACTTCAGCACAACTAATTCAAAAAAAACTTTAAAAATTCTTGATTTTTGTTTTAATCAAGGCAGGTTTTTTACGGAATGAGGAACATAGTAATTCTATGTGACGAATGGAGTAAAAGTTCTAACGCCGAGTAAAGCAAAAAGCATAATTTTAGGGCGTTTAGCTCAGTTGGTAGAGCGCTACCCTTACAAGGTAGATGTCACAAGTTCGAGTCTTGTAATGCCCACCATTTTATTTACAAACCTTTTGTTAATGAAAGAAAGTGACCCTTTCGTCTAGTGGCCAAGGACACTATCACTTCATGGTAGTAACAGAGGTTCAAATCCTTTAGGGGTCGCCACTTATTTGGTGTTGTAGATTACTTTT
>Ga0256842_1000339_pt1 | contig 41368 bp, 56 predicted proteins | sample 4559240metaG_FD_185973 | JGI IMG/M metagenome (GOLD analysis project Ga0256842, IMG submission 185973) | Hydrothermal vent microbial communities from Guaymas Basin, Mexico - 4559-240 | ecosystem: Environmental > Aquatic > Marine > Hydrothermal vents | place: Mexico: Guaymas Basin | collected...
TAAAACTAATTATGCACCAAAGTCACTTGTTTCTATTAATGAAACTTCAAGATATGCAATTATTAAGTATACTTCTAAAGTTCATGCTAACCCAGAATTATTTGATAAACTAACAAAAGAAGCAAGAGGATTAGTTTATGATAAATGGACTGGACAATTTATAGTGAAGGCATTTAAAAAGTTTTTTAATGATACTGAAGATATAGATAATTTATTACAAAGATTAGAAAATAGAGTTCCTTTTGATATTCGTGTTAAACACAATGGGTTCTTATTTAATATTACTAAACTTGATGATGGAACTTTATTTTATTCTTGTAATGGTTCATTTGGTGATGAAGCACCATTTGTTCAACTTGGTAAAGATATAATTGATTCAAATAATTATGATTTTTCTAATCTTAAAGTTAATGTAACATATATGTTTGAAGCAATACATCCTGATGATAAACATCATGTTGATTATAATGGTGCTAAAAAATTAATTCTTCTTGCTAAAAGAAAAAACAATAAAATTATTCATAATATAGAAAAAGATGCAACACAAATTGGTTGTGAATATTCAAAAAAAGTACATCTTTATGAATTTCTTCAAATTATAAGAGAGGATTTTAATGTTTATAAAGATGAACCTTTTAATCTTGAAGGGTTTGTGCTGTATTTTGCTGACGGGTATATGACAAAGGTTAAACTCCTTTCTTATTTAAATAAAAAATTTGAAAATGTAGATACAAAAAGAATTATAAATTTAAGGAAAAAATATATTAAAGTAATTCTTGATAATTATGAATAATTAATATGGCGGAGTTAATCTCCGCCTTTCATTTTTAGAGGTATATATGAATAAAATTGTTGAAATAATAATTAGTTCTAATACAAAGGAGCATTTTATTACTAATCTTGAACAATTTGATAATAAAGAATACCAAACTATTTGTTATAACAAGTTACTTGAAGAAGCAAAAAGAAAATTTTGTATTAATGTACTTGATATTAAACAGCAAAGTATTGTCGGATTAAAAACTGCTTTTAAAAATTTTGGTGTTGATTTGATTTCTCTTGTTGGTAGAGGTGTATATACCAATATTCTTTTTAATAATATTCCTGATGGATATACGATTATTAAATTTTATGCTAATATTAAAAATAGAGTAAGATTAATACTTGATGAAATGTATAAAATGAAAAAAGAAGTCATTGATAAAGAATTTTATGAATATAGAACATTTACTGAAAATATATATGATACTATCAAAAATGCGCATATAGATAATTATTATGAATCTGGTATTTATGTAAAATTGCTTTGTTCATGGTTAAATATAGATGATAAAATCAATATTAGTGGATTTAGATATTTTCATGATGCTATTAAACCAATATTACCTGTTGGATATAAATATATTCATAAATCTAATATATATGAATATGCATTAGTAAAAGGATTTTCAGATAAAAAAATTGTTAAAGTTTTTAGAGTAATCACAACTGATATGTTTACATTTTTAAGAGATGCATTTACACCAGTTGTTTGTAAAAGATATATAGATTTATTGTCTAAATATATTCCTAATATTTCATATAATTATAATTTTAATTTAAATGAATTATATCAAATTGGTTGTATAAATTTTGAACAAATGTTAATGTGGAATTTAGGTAAAGATTATTTTATTAAATTAATTAAACTTGTTTATCCGCATATTGATAATTATATTATGGCAACAACGAATTATGATTTATTTTTTTATGATTTAAATAATACAATTAAGCAACAAAAATCAGCATGTGAAAAGATAAAAAGTGAATGGCTAAGTAATTATAATTGTTTTAAGAATGTATGTAATCCTATCTATCAATCATTAAGTAATCTTGATGGTAAATCAGGACATATTATATTCCTTTTGGAGGATTAAATGCTTTATATATTTATTATTTTTGCTTTTTTTATTTTTATAATTATTCCTGCATATTATTTGGCAAAAAATTATAAATTGAAAGAAAATACTATTGGAGAAACAATAATAATATCAAATACTAATAAACCTGATAATAAATTAGTTATAGAAATTTCTGATGCACAAGATTTTATTGATAAGTTTATAAGATTATTTAATGGATATGATTTTACACAAAAAATAATTGATACAATAGATGAAAAGTTATCAAAATATATATGTATTGATAAATTAAAAATTGATAAAAAAAATTTAAAAAATTATTTTGAAACAATTCATGCAAATGGAATTGATATTTATAAACTATTTGATGAAGAAAAAATAATAGAAATTTTTGCTATCAATATGCCTGAAAGATTTTCAATACTTAAGTTCAAAAATATTGCGAAAATAAAACTTTCTTTTTTTATGTCATATCTTGCTAACAAATATAATTTATATAATTATTACAATAAAACTAAAAATGACATTAATAAATGTAGTGATGACATTGTTAAATTTTTTGTTTTATTAAATGAATTACTTGCGTATGATGAAAGTGAATTCCACAAAAGAATGTCGCAAATTGATTATTTTGCAAATTTTATAAATTATAATAAACATAAAGATAAGGTCACATATGTTCTTGTTGAAAATAGTGATTTAAGTAATTTATGTGAAGTTGTAGATGTAGTTGAAGAAAATAGTATGTTAAATACAATTCTAATTAAAAATAGTAATGATGTTAAAGAAATATTTATTGATATGTTAAAACCTTATGTATGTGATGAATTATTAAATTCATCTACTGATTTATCATCTTTTGAATTGAAAGAAAAACTTGAAAGAAATGGAATTGACGTAGAGAAACTCTTAAAGATGAATATTGATGACTATTATAAAAGATTTATTCCTGCCGCTTTGCAAAATACAAAAATTATATCAACTGAATTTCCTTTTTATTCTGTGTTTATTGATAAAAAGGAATTAAAAGAATATAAATTACAAGTTGGCAGATACACAAATACAATTTTAGGATATAGAGTATATTTAACCAAATTGTTTGTAGAATTTTTAGAAAGTAATTATATTGTTAATAATAATCCCGTTAAATTTTTTGTAAAGGAGATTATATGAATTTAATATTATTAATTATATTGATAAGTATATGTATTGCAATATTTATATATTTGTCAATTAAAGATATTTCAGAAGAAATTAATGAGACGAAATTAGAAATAGAAAATGATTTTCTTGGGATATATAATTTATATGGATTTCCAAAAACACTTGTGTTATGTCCTAATTGTAAAGAAACAAATGTCCATTATGGACCGTTTTATGTTACAAAAAAAGGATATTTTGAAAAAGAAATATATTATTATTATTGTTCTTCTTGTGGACATTTTACTAATAACCCGATTGTAATTGTAGCAAGATATGAAAATGAAACAGGTAAAACTTATTTATTATATATAAACAAATATAAATTATTAAAAGAAACTGTTGTAGAAGATTTTGATGATTTAATAAACAAAATTATGGACTTCTTATCTAATGGAGAAGTCATAGAATAATTTATTGGAGGAAATATGTTTAACACAAAACTTAATGAAGCAACATTAAAATTATTTAAAGCATTTACAGTTGAAGAAGAAAAAATGAATGATTTTATAATACTTAAATCATTCATTATTACTGATGCAATTTTAAGTAGATATGAAACATCAGTAATAAACACATATAAAAAGGTATTTAATATTGATAAATTAAATAATACCTTTTTTACATTAAAACAGTCACTTGAAATTGATGAATATGAAAGAATTTTGCATCAAATATATCACTATTTAACAACATATGGAGCAGAATTTCTTGAAATTGATATGGAGACTTATATTCCTAACAAATACTATGGGAAAATAAATGTTCAAGAACTTGTTTCACCTGTATATATTCCAGTTATAACATATCAAGAACTTAAAGATAAGGTTCTTGAATATGTTGATTCTGAAGTTGGTTTATCTCAAATGACTATTGATAATATTATGATTATTCTTGATGTTCTTGTTAAAGAAGGTTATATTTCAAAAAAAACTTTTACAGAAAAAAATTTTAAAAACAGAGACCTTATTAATAAGATTTATGAATATTTTAATTGGTTACCTGAAAATGTTGAAGATGTTATTAGAATTATATTGTCTAAAAATAATAAAATAAAAATAAAAAATAGACAAACATTTCAATACTTAAGGCAAGATGATTCAAATTTATTTGAACAATGGTTATTTCAGACTGAAAATGCCATTGAACAAATGGCTCAAACTTGGAGAAGAAATAGATTTTATTATCTTGCTTTAAAACATATGCTTTCGCTTGAAGGGAAAGCATTAGTTAATAGGGCAAGAAAATTATCTAATAAACTTTATAAACCAGTTCATATTAAAAATATACTTGATATGTCAATAAAAAAATTTGAAGGACAAGTTAAACAAGAAAGATGGTATACACTTGTTAAATGGTATAATTATCTTATTGGATTATTAATGCCTGTTAGAATTGTTTATATAAGAAATGGCAAAATAAGATATATAGATAATTCTAATAATAAATATTCATCTACTTCATTAAACAAATATCTCACTATTGTTCTTGAAGAATTAAAATTAAGATTTATATCTTATTTTTCTGATAAACTTGTTTATATTCCTACAAATCATCAGATTGTTTTACCTACATCAGATAAAAAAATACTCAATGGTATTCCAGAGATGTCTGCTTATGAATTTGATGTTTCTAAAAAATGGAAATATGTAGGAATTCATTGGTTTAATCATAAAAATAGAGTAGACCTTGATTTATCTACTACAACACTTGATTATTCTCATATTTCCTGGAATTCAGAGTGGTTACATGAAAATAATATTGTATTTTCAGGAGATATGACCGATGCGCCAAAGCCAAATGGTGCAACTGAAATAATTGCTTTTAAAGATAATGTTCCTAAAATATTCAGAGTTAATGATTTTACAACTAACTTTTCTGGATATGATTATACATTACTTTTAGGCGCAACTGATGAACTTGAAGACAAAGTAAAAGTTAATAGTTTATTGTATACAATTCCAATAAAATTTCCTGATAATTATGAACATTTTATAGGAATTGCTACTGATGAAAAATTTATCTTTATTAATAGACAACTTGTTAATAGCAGAGTTGCTTCTCAATCAAATGTTGATGTTAGTACTGTTATAAAATCTATTCTTTCATATCAAAATAGTATTCTTCGTATAGATGATTTGTTATTAAAGAGCCAAATAATTTCATCTATTGAAGATATTGAAGATAAAGATAATATTATTGATTTATCGTTTGATAAATTAACAACTGATTTTTGGATTCAATTATTTAAAGATTTATATTAACACTTGTAAAAATTATATCAATTGATATAATTTAATTGCCGTCATATGGTTGTTCCTTATTAATTATATGGTAAATAATAATACAACTGGACGGTAATGTAAATCGTGTGGGGCATACGTCAATTCCTTATGTGCCCGTGAGGGCGCCAATCTTTTACATTGGAGTTATATTGACGGCCCCTTTTTTGTATGTCGATATAGCCATATTTGCCGGTTCCTTATATATTTGGTGATTTACCGGCGGGCTAATTTTTGTCACGATATTATTAATTATATTTGTGTTTCCTATTGTTTAATGATATATTATTTATTGTCACGAAATTACTTGTTTTTATATTCGTGACAAAGGGGTATAATATGAAAAATTTTGAAAGATTTATTTATGCTTATACTTCTGAATTAAAAAAACATGGTCATATTATACGTAAAGGACAAATAGCGTTTAACACTTTAGATAAATTATTTCCAGATTTAGCAAAAAAAATAGTGGGTACAAAATATGACCCATTTTATGATGACAGTAAACTTAATAGTTTTTTTAAATATATTTTTGAATTGTTAAATGTAAAGGAGGAATAATGATTTTAAATTTAAGAGGTGATACTACACATTATCTTATTGATACGAAGGATATAACATATATAAAATTACAATCAGATACCAATTCGGTTTCTATTTATACTAAATATGTTAATTTAGTTTTGAAATTTAATTCATTTGATGATGCATTTGATGCTATGAATTTTTTAAGAAAATGTATTATTGGTATGGATGGATATGAAAGAGAAAGAATGTTAAATGAAATTATTGAATCTATAAATGAAATAAAATAAGGAGGATATTATGTTTCCATCTATTCAAGGTATTGATTTCTCATGGATGTTATCCAAACATGACCCTTTTTGGTATAAACAATATGCTTTTCGTAAAAGAAAGAAGTTGAAAGGATGGCAAAAAAACCACAATAAACACACCATTAAGAGGAGAAAACGATAATGAAAAAGAAAGTTTCTTATACGTTAGATACAACTACTTTGGACAAATTAAATCTTATGGCTACTAATTGGAATAAAAAGAAAAGTCATATTATTGAAGAAGCAATAGATTATTATTATTCTATTTTTTCTGATACTGAAGATAATATGAATAAGGAGAAATAATTATGAAATTTATTAATAATTCACTTTTTAAATTTATTGTTTTACTTTTATTTAGTTTTTCAATGTCATTAATAATAACAACCCCTAAAGAGTTATATGTTTTTTCATGGACATTGTTGATTATTCCCCTATTGTTTGCAATTTTTAATTACAAATATGATTTTTCAGAATTATTTATAGCAACATTTATTGTATTTACAACATCTCTTGATGCTTTTGTGTTCAATGTTAATTATTTTAAATTGTTCTCATTTAGATGGTTTATTGAGTGCATAAGTATATATATATTAATTAGTTATATATATTTCTTTTTTAATAGTGTAATTAATAATATATTAAAAATTGAAAAAATTTCAATTGAAATTGTTAAGGAAGGTGCCAATGACATCAAAAATGAATAAAACATTTACTGACAAAAAAACTCTTAATGAATTTCTTAAAGAATACGAAGATGAACAATATTATAAATTTCTTGATGAATATAAAAAATATGGATTAGATTATAAAAAATATACAAATCCATTTCATAAAGCAACAATACTTCTTTTTAATTTAAAAAAGGAAGTTCCAATACCAATTGTGTTTAATATTAATTTTACTGGATTTGTTCGATTTTGTTTGACTTTGTTTGATTTACATAAAAAAATAACCATACAAGAGCCTGATATTATTATATTGGAGGATAACAATGCATGAAAATATAAAAATAATTAAGTTTGGATATGATATTGCTGCACCAACATTTATTGGTGAAATGGTATATGATAATGAACTTGATAAAGAGGTAATGATTAATCCATTTCAACTTATTCCAAGAGTTGGTGGTGGATTTTCATTAATGCAATTAAATGAACCATTTGGTAAACCTAATAATAATGTTGTTATTATACCAAATGATAATTGTATTTATTTTGAACCAAAAGAACTTATTTTAAAAGAATATATACAAATGAAAACTAACATAGTTATTGCTAATAAAATTCCAGAAGATAAAAAAATAATTCTTGATAATTAATATGATAAAATATTGTTGGAGGATATAAATGTTAATGTTACCTTCTATTGTTAAAAAAAGTTCAGAAGGATATATGATAACTACTGATATTGCATCTGAACTTTTTGAAGCAAATGTTATTACAATATGTGACCCTATTGGACCTGATGTTTCTCAAATTGTAATTCAACAATTACATTTGTTGAAACACAAATATAAGAAAATTAAAGATAAAAAAAAGAAAGAACAATTTTATGTTACAATGCTTATTAATTCTCCTGGCGGTTCTGTTCAGGATGGATTTGGTATAGTTGACACTATGAGATTAATGCCCTATGAAATTGTAACTGTCGGTGTTGGCACAGTTGCATCGATGGCAGCAACTATATATCTTGCAGGAGATACGAGATTATCTTATCCAAATACTCAATATCTGTTACACCAACCACTTGGTGGAACAGAAGGAAGAGCAACAGATATTGAAATATATGCAGATAATATTAAGTATATTAAGACTAAACTTAATTCTTTCATTGCGGAAAGAATAGGTAAGTCTATTGAAGAAATAGAAAAGGCAACAAGTACAGGTGATTTTATTTTATATGCACCTGAGGCAAAAGAGTATGGAATTGTTCATGCAATTTATGAACCACCAAAAGAAAAAGAAACTAAATATGCAAAAAAGAAATTATTCGGAATCGAATGATTTTTACAGTTATTACAATTTATTTACCAAAATATTTCTAAAACATTATAATAATCAAAAAAGACCAACTTTTGTTATAAAAAATAAGAACATTAATATTAAAGTATATGTGCGTTCTGGTAGTAAATCTATTAGAAATCTTCATAAAAAATATATTTATAAATTACTTGCAAAAATTATATCAAATGAAAATTATGATTTATCTGATATTAGATATATCATAAGTAAATATCTTAATAAGATTAGAAGATTCCCGCTTGTCCTTGTTAATGAATATATTGTTTTACCGGAAAATTTCATTATTAAAAATTTATTAAGAAATCATAATAATTTATATGAAGTTAATTTTATAATAAGAGAATTTATAAATTGTATTATTATAAGAGATTATATTAAACCTAATGAATTATTTCATATAATGTTCAAGGACAAGTGGGATTTATATTATGTTTATAAAAATAAAAATATTTATGATACTGTTCCTTATGAATTTAAAGATGTAAAATATATATTATCTAAGGTTGAAGTTTTATATTTTAGGGAACAAAATTTTAGAAATTTAAATTATAAATTAAAAAATAATGGTGCAATATTTAAAGGTACACAAAATCATTATATTAATAAAAAATTTGATATTAATGAAAGTTATTTTTATAAGTGATTCACTTATGGAGTTGTTTATTCAAATGGGGTTATGGGGACCGAGGAAGAAACCGAGGTCCCATATTTTTGTGAGTTAAAGTGATTCACTTTAAGAAAATTAAAAGTCATGTGCTGGTATTAAAGGACTGAAGAAAATCAGTCCTTTAAATTTTATTTCATCGAGCAAGATGATTAGGTGTTTCACTTAATGAAAGTATAAATCACACGCTATTGTGGGAAGCAAACAAATGTTTCCCATAATAATTTTTATGTTATAATTAATTTGTTTGGAGTTTTAAATGAATATTAAGAAATTTGTCAATGATATAAATAATCAACCATATGTTATGTTGGAAGGTGAAATAGTATATGATTATCGTAGTACTTTAAAAGTATATAATTTTCTTAAAAATTTTAATTCTGATTTTGATAAATTTGTTGATTATACTTCTCTTAAAGAGAAGATGGAAATTGCATATTTCTTAAGAAATGGTAAATATAAAAAAATAATTAAAAATTATATTACAGAACTTGATAAGGTTATTAATATTGGTGGACTCCACGAACATCTTGTTTCTATGATTCTATCTGATTATGTTGGTGTTGATGTTAGAGGACTTATAACAATAAGTCCATTCGTTGGTGCTATGCATAAACAAATTGATATACTTAAATTAGAAAAAAGACTTATTGATGATTTTAAAGCATTATTATTTAATGATAACTGTTTTGATTTAAAACAGTCTCAAATGTTTAGAAAATTGTTTTTCGGAGGTAAATAAAATGAAATTAGTTTTATATGTTGCAAAATTTAATGAACAATGTGACATGGCTATTAATTATATTGAATCGAGTGAAGTATTTAATAAATTAAATGTTGAAATTACTCAAGAAATACCAGAAGATTTAAATCTTACATTATTGCCATCATTAGTTTTGTATGATTCTGAAGGTAATATTCTTAATATCATATCAGGTTTTAATCCCGATATGTATGCTGTAATTGTTGATAAATATATTAGATATAAACAGAATATATCTACACTTGTATCAAAACATTTAGATAAAAATACTGTCCTTAACTGGCTTGTAAAACAAAATAAAGATGTTTTAAGTGAACTTTATATGTATATAAATAGTTTACTTTATGAACATGAGTTTAAAACTAAAAAGCAATTACTTGAGGATTTATATAAAGATAAGAACATTTCATATTATGAAGATGTTGAAAATGGTATTGTTCATATTTATGACAATGATATTAATGAAATTATTACATTTTATGACGGATTTATGGCTGAAGTTTTTCTTGAATTTGCAAGAGAAAATAATATTGAAAGAAGGGAAAAAATATGAAATATGTAATTTATCACCATAAGGATGCAGATGGTTATGTTTCTGGATATCTTATTCTAAAATATCTTACTGAAATAAAAAATGTTAATAGAGAAAATATTAAAATTATTCCTATCAATTATAATACAACATATAAAATTGTTAAGGGCGATATTATATATATAGTTGATTTCTTTGATAAATTACTTATTGACCTTCTTATTAAAGAAGGGAATAATCCGCAAAATATTTATGTGTATGACCATCATGATAGTACTCCTGAAGAATATAAATCAATTAATATATCTCTTGAAAAGAATTCAAGAATTAGTGCTTGTTTACATATATATTTTAAATTAATTCAAGGAACAAAAATTGATACAGAAAAAATTAATCTTTTAGCAAATGCTGTTTCTGTATGGGATACTTGGAACAAGGACCATCCTAATATCTCTTTTTATGAGTATGCTTATCCATTAAGATTATATATAGAGAGAATGGTTCCTACTGCTGATTTGCCTGATACATTATTAGATGATTTTGAAAAGCATAAACATATTATTTTATACTTTGAAAAAGGACTTATTCATAAAATTGCAAAAAATTTTATGAAGGTGAAACTCATTCATAAAAATAAAGTATATAAAGCAATTGCTTGTAATACTCATGAAAGAAGTACACTGATATATGAACTTGCAGTAAAGGATGGTGCAATTAAACCTACAAATCCACAAATAATTATTCTTTTTAATAGAATTAATAAAACAGATATGGCTGTATCATTATATTCTCTTGACTCATCTATTAATGTAATGAAAATAGCAAAGAATTATTATGGTGGTGGCCATAAAATGGCAGCAGGATTTACTTGTAATGATGTTACTATTGACGGAGATTATATATTTTTTACATAGGGAGTAACTATGTGTAATATAACAAATATAACTAATATAGATTTTGAAAATATAGAACAATACTATGATGTATTTGAAATTAAAACAAATGGTAAAAAAAGAATAATTGCAGCACCAAAACCTGAATTGAAAGAACTACAAAGAGAAGTTCTATCTATTCTTGAAAAGTATTATAATCCAAAATCATATATTCATGGATTTGTTAAAGGCAAATCTATCAGAACTTGTCTTATGCCGCATATTAAAAATGATTATGTTATGTCAGTTGATTTTAAGTCTTTTTTTCCGTCGTGGGTCAAACAGATAATTATTCATAAATTAAGATATTTTATTCCTGAATTTTCTGAAAATGAAATTTATATTATATCAAAACTTTGTACTTATAATGGGAAAATGGTTCTTGGTTCTCCTATAAGTCCAATATTAACAAATATATTTATGCAAGATTTTGATGAATTGTTTTATCATTGGTGTAAAGAACATGACATAGTCTATACAAGATATGCAGATGATATTATTTTGTCAAGAAATGCTAACAAATTCAACAAATATGTTATTATTGATACAATTAATTATTTTTTAATTCAAACTGATAATAAACATATTAAAATTAATAATAAGAAAGTTAGATATGGTAAAACTGCTTTGCTTGGTCTTAATATTAATGGCGATGTATCTGTATCTAAAAGAAAAATTCGTTCCAAATTAAGAGCAATTTTATTTAGTTGGGGAACTAAAGGACTTGAATTATCAGAACTTGATGAATATCACAAAGGGTTATTAGCATATATTAAAGGTGTTAATAATAAACAATATAAAGCATTAATTGATAATTATAATAAAGGATACAAATTTTATTTGGAGAGGTACCAAAATGACAAACGAGAACAATAGAAAATTAATAACTAATCTTAATGCAAGTACTTATGAACAATTAATTCATCTTGATATGGACAATGCTGAAATAAAAAAAATTAATAATTATGCGGTTGAAATTAAAGCACTTAACAAACAAACTCTTATGACAGTTGTACTTGAATTAGAATTTCCTTATAAAATTGAAGTTGAAAATAATAAGATATATTATGTAGAAGAATTTGAAGAAATTGATTTATCTAATTTTGTTTTATAATATAATTTGAAAGGAGATTTTTTATGGCAAAACAACCAGTAGTAAAATTTAAAAAACTTCATGAAGATGCAATTACACCAACTTATGCACACAAAACGGATGCATGTGCTGATTTGTATTCAGTAGAAAAAGTTGTAATTCCTGCAAAAGGAAGAAAAGTAGTTAACACAGGAATTGCAATTGAATTACCACATGGTTATGAAGCGCAAGTTAGACCAAGAAGTGGACTTGCTGCAAAAAAAGGTATCACGATATTAAATTCACCGGGAACAATTGATGAAGGATATCGTGGTGAAGTTAAAGTAATTCTATATAATACATCTAATAATATTGTTGTTCTTGAAAAAGGCACAAGAATTGCACAAATTTGTTTTCAAAAAGTGTCAAAAGTTAAATTTGAAGAAACAAAAAATTTATCTGATAGTGATAGAGGAGAAGGTGGATTAGGTTCTACCGGTGAATAAAACTATGGGGCTTATGCCCCTTTTCTTTTAATTTTTTATGTTAAGGAGAAAAATTATGACACAAAATGAATTCAAAAAAAAATATGAAAATAAAATTGATAATGATATGATAAACAGTATTATGAATGATATTTCTACCATTGTTGCTGATTCTGTTGTGGCGATTTTAACTGATATTTTTTTGTTATCTATATCTTCAAATAAAATTAGAAGTTTAATTAAATTTAACATTGTAGTTTCATTTTTATTATTAATTGGTATAAGTATTGTTTATATAAATAATATGTTTGATTTTTATATTATTACTGCATTATTTATTAGTTATATAGTTGCACAACTTACAATTTTATACAAGATGTTCGAACGTACAAGTAAAATATATGACTATATTGTATCAACTTATATTATAACAACGGAGGACAAAAAATGAAAAATAAACTAAACTGGGTATATCTTATGTTAGTTATTGTATTAATAGCGTTTCTTATACTTTTTATTAAGTATTTATATATTTTTAAATTAAATGAAAAATTAACATTAAAGAATAAAGAATTATTGCAACAGATGTCTTTATATAAACAACAACAAAATAATTTTGATTCTATTTATAAAAAAATTTATGAACAAACTAAAGATAAAGATAAATCACTATATCTTGCTGTTTGTATCAATAAGGTGTTAAATGAAATTGATTCTAAATTTGAATTTATTAATGAAAATTTAGTTATATCTATTATTAAAGTAGAAAGCAATTATGATAGAACAGCACAGTCTTCAGTTGGTGCAATGGGATATATGCAAATAAAACAATCGACTGCAGATTGGTTGTATAAGAAGTATAAACTTAAAATAAAACCAGACTTATATAAAACATATAATAATATCTATTATGGAGTTTTCTATTTAAATTATATAGCGAATAAGTTAAAAGATAAATATCCAAAATCAATTTTATCTGCGTTGGTTCTTCTTGCTTATAATGAAGGACCGAATAGTGAAAAAGTTAAACGTATGAGTTATAATGGACATAAATATATTAATAAAGTATTAAATATATATATGAAATTATAATATGCCTTTAGTTTCTAAAGGTGGAATAGAAGATAATTAATTCATAACTATCTTCACAGAGGGTGCGCAAATGCTCTTCAACTTTCAAAGAAAGTTGAAGATAAGGAAAAGGGGTGATAAGCATAGATAACCAATCCGTTGTCAACGGAGTTAAAATGGTTATCTCCCGTTATCAATTTTTTGATAACGGGAACCAGTGCTTATCAAATGTTATTTATTGCCTGTTCAATTTGAGGCAACAAATAATTGTAATCTTGAGGATTTGAATTGTTAATTTTTAATAGAGTATCACATACAAGACAGAATATAATTGTATATTCTTGTCCGTCGATTGTGATGATTCTTCTTTTTCTTACTACATGCTGACACATACATTTATATATTATATGTAATAAACTTGATTAAAATGTAAAAATTTGATAAAATTATATCAACTGGAAATCCCTGTTTGATACAGGGAAATTGAAAAATTTTAGGAGGATTGTGATGAAAATTACAAACATCAAGCCACTAAATTTAACAAGTGGCAGAGCAAAAACCTTGGCAGTAATAAGTCTTGAATTAGAAGACGGTGCTGCTGTTGTGAGAGATGTCTTTGTTAAAGAATCGAATGGAAAATATTTTCTTTCGATGCCATCTAAAAAGTATACTAATAAAGATGGTGAAACAAAGTATTATGAAATTGTAAGACTTAACAAAGTTGCTGCAAACAAAGTCGTTGAAATTGTTCTTGAAAAATTAAGAGAAGCAGAAGCAGAAATTCCGAAGATTAATAAAATTGAAGAAAATACTGATTTTGACCCAACTGTTGAAATTTAATTAGGAGGAAATTTATGGGAGATTATGGAAAACAATGGGCATTTTATGGTAAAACATCTGTGTTTAATATTATTATTAAGCAAGATAAAAACAAAGAAGATAAACTTGTTGCAAATATTACTGCTAACAAAATTGAGAATAATAAAATTCAACAAGATATATATGTATCTATGAAACTTAATTCAGAAGATATATATAAAATCAGAAGATTTGTTTTAGGAAGAAACGAAGATGTTCGCATTACTCATACACCTAATGGTGACCCTAAAAGCAAAGACTCTGCAAGACTTAATATTAATTGGGCTGATAATACAAAAACATCTTGTTTTGTAAATATATCAAGAACCAAGAATGGAGAGACTACAAAAATTTCAAGAAAATTTTCGAGGGAAGAACTTGAATTAATTCATGCAGTTTTATGGAATTTTTTAGTAAATAATTGATATATGCCCCCAATGTTGGGGCTTTTTGTTTTTAAGAGGTTAATATGTTTAATATTCTTGATAATCATTTACATAATTATATTGTTTTTCAAAACAGTTATTTTAGAACAATCAAATTTGCTATTAATAATCATCAGTTTGAAATTGATTTGCAACGAAATAGCAATTATATTGATATGACTACGCAATATGTGTCTGCACAGTCATATAGACAAATAGATGTATCAATGCAGAAAAAGTTATTTAAGAAAGAATTTGGCAATTTAATAGAATTATACAAATGGCTTGTAAATAAAAAGATTAATTTTTTACCAATTATTAAAGTTTATTATGACCCTTTAGATTATTTTAAAACACATATAGGAGTATTGTGTAAAGTAAATGAATCACTTGAAATATTGTATTTACCATATGAAAATAGATATAGTTTTTTATTAAAAAATTTTGATTTATCTACTTTGGAATACAATGCCATAACAACAAAAGCAATACATAACTTTATTCCTGAAAATTATGAATATTCACATTGTGATTTCAAGCATATAACTTATTTAATTGATATGTATATTGATTTATCACTTTTATTAATGAAAAAATATTTTCAGAATGGTGAAATATTTAATAAATTACATTCATTTAATTATATGCTTAAAACATATAAGCAAGAATATAATTTATCTAATAAATATTATGAAATTTTAAAATTGATACTTTACGAAAGAAAGGGAACAGTAAGTTTATTCAAATATTATAAGGATTTTTATAAAACTACCAATCCTTCAAATGTTGGAATAGATATGATTGATGAGGTATGTAATGTTCGGCTTTATAATCTTATGTTCTATGGTTTAAGTAATATGATATATAATAAAGATTTTTAAATATATTAAATGGAGGAATATAATGCATTCTGCTTTACAAATGATTACAAACAATATGTTCTATAATAACAGTTCAAGTAAACCTGTTAATATTATTAATAAAAAAGAATTTACCATTAATGATATCAATATTACAGGAAATGGAATATTGGTATTTTCTCAAATTAATACTTTATATTTTCCAGGTTTTAATGGAATTAACAGAATAGATTTTATTAAAAAACTTATGGAATCATATGGTGTAGATAGAATTGTATTCAATGTTGAATTTATTCCTGAACCTAATAATAAATATGATAAATATGCATTAAAAATAGTTGGAAAAGATTCTTTAAGTGATTCAGATATTAAGGTTGACCTTGGATATGTACCTGTTGACCCACAGATTATAATAAACAAAAATAGTACATATAATTTTAATCAATATATTCAAAAAATGATTGAATATGAAAATATAGTAAATCCCATAACATATGTAGAGCAAAAAGAAGATAATTTTACTATATTGACTATCTGTCCATTTTCGGAGGAAATAGCCGATGAAATTATTATCCCATCTTTCTTATGATGCAACAATGAATAAAATTTATTTATTGTTTAAAAGAAAACAAATTGTTGAAGAACATATAATAAGTAGTATTAAAGATGCATACTTTGATGTATATCCACTTTTTTATAATTTTAAGTGGATTAAGTTTGATAAGAAATTTGTTAGAAACATTGTTGCTACTAATAATGTAGGAAACAAAGATGAAATATATAAATTAGAAAATTTTCATTTATTAAATTTTCAATTTATACAAAAGAGAAGATTTTATGAACTTACAATAGATGGCAACAGATTAATAGGTGTTAATACGATGTTTAAAATACCAATTAATTTAAACATTTATGATTTGTATTTTGTTGAAACATATCATGATATGGTATTAGCATTGTATTTAAAAGAAAATGAGGAGAATAATAATGAGTAAAAAACATATACTTATTATATCTAAAGGATTTAGAAATGATGAACAAAAACAAATTCAATTGAAAAAATATATTACACAATTATTATCTAAATATAAAGGATTAAAATTTTATAAAAAATTTCCAGCAGCAGATTATGTATATGATACATTTGATGCTGAACTTGATAAAGGTGATATTAATTCTTATATTAACAATATTGTCAATTATGTTGATGAATATTTGATTTTATCAACAGATAAACTTGACATAGAACATGAATATATTCTTATTAATGAAGATAACTTTATGAATATAATTGATAAATTTATGTTTAGTGATGCTTCTGAAACTAAATATGAAGTTAATGATGTTATTAAAACACTTGGTGCCAATATAAATAAATTACAAATAGATATAAATGAATTTATAAATAAAATGGATAATAATGGGCTTATTATTCAAAATGAAAATTTAAAGATAATTGTTATTCCTGATAAAAAAGATATTAAGGAATATTTAACAGATGACCCAAATGTTGTTGTTCTTAAAATGAAAGATGCAATAAGACTTGCATTATTGTCTATTTTAACAGAAAGTAGTATTATTAAAATTATTAATAATGGAGGAATTAATGAAAATGAAAATGAAAAAAAGTGAACAGTATGAATTATTAAGTAAAAAAGTATTATCATATAGAAGTATTGATTTTGTTAAGGAATTTTATCCAGAACTTATTGATGCATTTGAGACACATGATAAAATTGTAAATATTATTACTGATGAACCTTTTTTTATCATCAAAACCATAGAGCAATTACACAAACATATTCCGATATGTTCTAATAAAATAATAGGAACCAGACTTGGATTATATTATGATAACTTAAATGCTTTTTGTAATTTTAAAATTGAATCAATTTCATTAAAATCTTCTAAAATAGAAGCAAAACAGAAACCTGTTGTTAATGATGATAGTATCATAGGACAATCGTTAATAAGTAATTTTGATATATTTATTTCAAATCCAATAATTCCTAAAAAAAATGAAGCAATTGAAATGGATGTTTTTGAATCGAGATTGCATTCTGTTGATAATAAAACAAATTTAAATGCAATATATATGTCATATAGAGACTTTTTAACAAAAGTTATGAATGTTTTGTTATCAAAAAGAACAGGAAAAAGTTATAATAAAATTATTTTAGAACCAATTTTTGTTATTAATACAATAGATATGAATCCAAAAGGATTAACAGAAGCGCTTAAATTAATTAAAAATGATATTGAATTAATGTATAATATTTTCAAATCCAGAGATAGAACAAATACTATAATTGAACTTAATCAAAAAATTATTTTGATATCTGATGCGCCATTATCAGAAGAATTATATATTAAAAACTATAATGTATCTGTGACAACTCATAAACGTATGAGTAAAGTTTATGAATTCTTGATAGATAGTTTTGAATATATCAAATTCAGTTTAAATCAATTAAGTATGGATGTTGGTAATGATTTAACAGCAATGTCCAATGCAAATAAGATAGTTGAACTTGAAACAAGTTTAAGGGACATTGCACCACACTATAAATTTACTGCTTATACTAAAGATGATATTCAATTACTTGCAAAAGCATCTGCTGGATTATCTATTAATGAAGTTATTAGTATAATTGTTAAAGCAAATAAAGAAAAAAGAAAATTAGATATTAAAGAATTGATTAATAGAAGATATGAAAAATACAAAGATAATGATGTTGTTCAATTTCTTAATCCTGTGCCAATAGAAAATATTGGAGGAATGGATGGCATAAAAGAATTTTTAAAAATGGTTAAAGCAACTTATTCTCAAGAGTTTATACAACAATATCCAAAAGCGAAGAAACCATCTGCAATATTGTTAGTTGGAATGGGTGGTACAGGGAAAACCTTAATTGCAAAAGCAATTGCAAGTGTATTAGATAAACCTCTTATCCAATTACAAATAGAAGCACTTAAAAATAAATGGGTAGGTGAAAGTGAAAAAAATGTTTATAAAGCATTTTCTATCATAGAAACAATAGGTGATTGCGTTGTTTTTACTGATGAAATTGAAAAATCTTTAAGTGGACTTGAATCAAGTTCATTTACAAATGGTGGGACAACTGCAAGTATTTACTCTATCGTTTTGCAAAAGATGCAAGAATTTATGGATAAAAGATTAAATATATTTTTTGTTGCAAGTTCAAATAACATTAAGCAGTTATCAACACCATTGTTAAGAAGATATCAAAGTATCTTTTTTGTTGATTTACCAACAGAAAAGGAAAGAAAAGCAATATTTGAAATTCAGTTCAAACTTAATGGAATTGACTCTAATAATTTTGATATTGAAAAACTTGCTGAAGTATCAGATGGACTTACTGGTTATGATATTGATAGACTTGTATCAGAATTTATTTCATATTGCTTTATGAATAAAACAGATTTGACAACGGATAATATGATTTATTATATGCAAAATCATTTTTATTCTGTTGCAAATGAAAGGAAAGAAGAAATTGAAGAATATAGACAAATGTGTATTGAAAAAGGATGGAAAATAGCAAATTCATCTGATACAATAATTGCTGAGGATACTAATTTAGACTTTATAACTTTTTAATAGGAGGTAATAATGAGTCATATAACAAAAGCAAAATCCACAATAGGACATATCCATTATATCAGAAAAGCGTTAGAAGATAACGATTTTGATTTTATTATGGTTGATAGAACGGATGTATTTCATGGTCGTTGGCAAAATGTAACTGATGTTGATATTTATATTAGAGGATATGTAGATAAAAATGGCAAAAGAATTTCAACACACTTTGGATTACAAGTTGATGAAACAACTAAATCACTTGAAATTCTTGGAGATTTTTATGAATCAGGATTTGAAAATGCTGAAGAATTTAGAAAGTTTCTTTTAAAAGAAGTTTGGAAAAAAGTTCTTGAAGAGAAATTTCCTGACGCTGATATTACAATTAATGAAGACCCTGATGATATTGAAATTGATGAAATCAATGACGATATCATCGAATTTGAACTTGTTTTAAATTAAGGAGGAAAGTATGAAAATTGTTAAAATTAAATTAAATTTGAATACAGAAACAGCAGTTATTAAAACAGAAAACTTTGAAGGCGAATCATGTATGGATATAGACGCCGCACTTGATGAAATGCTTGATAACATAGTAACAGAAAAAACTGATGAATATTTTATAGATAGTGGTGGTGGACAATTACAAAAAGGTTAATTAATTGTTGCAAGGTATATAAATTGATGATATAATATTATCGTTATGATAATATAAATAAATACTTGGAGGTATATTAATGTTTGAAAAATTTTATGAAAATTTAAAAAAGAACTATGGTGAAATTTCTAAAACAAAAGCAAAATTAATTTATGACACATTTGTTGAAACAATGCGCAATGAGATTCAAAACAATGATGAATTTTCTTTAAGACTTATTGGTAAATTTAAGAAAGTTTCTTATGAAATGAGTAAGTCTGCTATTTCAGACAAGTCTGGACCTATACAGGTTACAACTGTAAGGTTTAAGCCATCAAAGACTTTGTTTAAAAAGTAGAATTGATTAATTTTATTATAGTTATATAAACTAATATTTGGGGAGAAAATTCTCCCCTACTTTTTTATGTTTTAATCGGAGTAGATTATGAAATTAAGACAAGTTATATTAAACGCAACAGTTGGATGTGTTTTTAATTGTCCAGGATGTTATATTAATGATGGAAATCATGTTGAAATAGCATATAAAGCATTTGAAACATATTATAAAATGTTAGAATACTACAAAATTCTTGAAACAAATATACTTATTAATGTTGGATTAACAAAAAGCAAAATGGAAGTATTATTTAATGAAATTAATAAATTAGTTAAAGTGTCTGATTCGAAAATTGATTTATTATTTCCGATATCTTTATATTTTACTGAATTAAAAGATTTAATATATGAATCTCAAATACCGTTTTGGGTGTCAACTGATGTATATAAACACAGTGATTTATTTGATACACAACTTTTTGATGCATTAAATGAGAATGAATTATTTCTTGGATACAACATATATATATGGGATAAAATATCATTTCAGTATTTTCTTAATTTTGTTGATATGTATAAGAATAAAAATTATAAACATACAATTTCAGTTGTATTTAGAAAAGATAAACATTGTATTACTGAACAATATTTTAAATATGCAAAATATATAGAAGATAATTTTAACAATATTGATATTCATCTTGATTGTTATTCCACTGGATGTGTTGCAGGTAATTGGATTTCTATATTATCAGATGGAAGATTATCTTTATGTCCAATAATTACAGATTATGCATTTGATTTTAATAAATTAGATAATGAGTTATCCAATTTAAAAAGGAATAAGTATTCAAGTATATGTATTAATAAATAGGAGTTATTAGTATGAAATTTACTCATTTGCATTTACATACAATATATTCAACAAGAGATTCAATGGTAAAGCCGAAAGAATTATTTAAAAAACTTAAAAGTTTAGGGTTTGAATCTGTCGCCATCACTGAACATGGGAACATGAATTCTCATTATGAAGTATATAAGTTAAGTAAAGATTATAATATTAAAGTTATCTATGGAATAGAAGCGTATTTGGCTTATGGTAATAGACAAGATAATAATCCTATTCCGGAATCAGAAACAGGCAAGCAATTTAATTATCATATATTGTTGCTTGCCAAGAGTAAACAAGGTTATGAGAATTTAAAAATGTTATCTTATTTATCATATAAAGATGGTATGTATTATAAACCAAGAATAGATTTGAAAATCCTTAATAAATACAAAGAAGGTATTATTTGTACACAGGCTTGCATAGCAGGATATATAGCAAGACCTGCTTTGTTAGATGAAGATGATATTGCCATTGAAAGAATAGAACAAATGAAACAAATATTTGGTGATGATTATTATCTTGAATATTCTTATCATGGACTTGAAGAACAAGAAAAAGTTCGTGATAAATTTATTGAATATGGTGATTTTACTAATACTAAAATAATTATATCAAATGACGTTCACTATCTTGAAAAAGATGATGCTAAATATCATTCTGTTTTAATGGCTAAACAATTTAATATGACAGTTTCAAAACTTTATGAAGATAGAAAGCATAACTCTGAGGAATATCTTAAAACAATTGATGAAATGTTAATGGTTGCAACAGATAAATCTCATGTTGAATTGACACAAGAAATTGTTGATAAATGTTTTGTTTTTGATATTCTGTATCAACCAAGAAAAAGATTCTTTTTCCCAGAATATAAGGAGTAATTATGAAAACAGATGATTGTATATATGCTTTTTTGTTAATGTATTGCTTAAATCATAAAAATGTATACTTATATAATATTGATAGTATTTACTATATTTTATTTTATTCTGAAGTAATGAATTATTTATTAAGTAATCCAATTGAAAAAATTATAAATCTTTTATACTTTAAATCATTTTATGATTCTGAAATTGAATTTGAAGAAATAAAGGTTAGATGTGTAGATAAACCTGCTGATTTGTTTTATAAACTATATAATAGTACAATAAATAATAATGCTTTATCTCAATCTGGTAATTATAGAATGGAAATAAAGAATCCTAAAGAGTTGTATAAGTCAGCATCATTACAGAAAGAAATTACTTTAGTCTTTGATGGATTTAAAACATTATCACCATTTTTCCCATTGATATATTATTTAAAGACTAATCGTTTTAATGAAAATGCATTTCTACTTCAATATGGATTTAAAACTGATGATGCATTGCCTTTTTTTAGTGATAGAACATTACCACTTATAATACATCTTTTAAAACCTATTAAAAAGAAATTAAATTTATCTAATATGACTGATATATATCGTTTTGTTCTTGAACATAATAAAGATTTTAGAGAAATAAAAAATCTTTATATAACAAATATATTTGATACGCCGAAGTCAGTTATTTATCTTAATATGTTGTTTTTATTTGACATATTTTATAAATATCTTGAACATAAATATCACATTCAGATCAATGATGCATATGATAAATTTAAACAAATTATATTTAAGAAAATTAGACATGAAATTGAATATATATATCCTGTTAATATCAATAATATTAAAGATATTAGCATAAGTGATAAATTACAAAATAATGTTGATAGTGATTTTTTATATCTTTTTACAAATTATATTGAGTCGGGTAATTATGATGTTGGACCATTTTTTGGAATTAAACTTAAAGATTTTAAAATTAATAGATATTTAATTGTTAATCAATTAGAAATGCAAAATCAATATATAAGAAATTTTAACATAAATGATTCTAACAAAACAATTGATGAAATATTAATTAATGCATATAATTATTCAATAGAATTATATGAAGGGCCTAAACAAAGTTTAAATTATACATATGCTTATGATAAACCATTTTATTTAGTTGAAGAAGATATAGTTCCAAAAATGAATTTAAATGGGAATATAACTATAACAAAATATGATATTCGTAAAAAAAATAAAATTAAGTATCCACTTAAGGTCGACATTGAATTATTAAATAATAAAACAATTGATATGGTATTTAAATATACATTTGCAAAATATTTTAATAAAGGAGTTTTGCATGGAAGATTTTAAAGTAAAAATAGCAAATATTATTTCAAAGTATAAATCAGTTGATATTAGTCAAGTTGACCAGACTGTAATAGCAGGTAAAACAATAAAACAATGGAAAAAAGAAGTTTATGATGCTTGTAATGTAGATGGCGATACAAATAATTATCAATATATTAAGGGTAAATATATTGAAATTTTAAATCTTATGACAAAAATATCTACAATACTTGTATCTTTAAGAACTAAATATAATATTGCAAATTATATGTATGAAAAAAATAGAGCACTTGCTATTGCAAAACAAAAGGAACAAAATTCAAGGATAGCGTCAAATATTCTTGAAAAAATGGTTGATTCTGATGAAAAAGTAGATGATTATAAAATGTCAAGACTTGCAGTTGCATTAATATATGATACATTTGAAACATTTTATGCACATATGTATAAAACAGTTTATGGTCTTAATGTTATATTTAATATTGAATCTATTGTTGATAAATCTTTTAATAATCAAATACCACAATAAGGAGATTATTTATGGAAGACAAAAAATTTACAATTAAAATTCCACAAGGTGTTCTTAAAATACCAAAGGAAAGTGTTATTAGAAATAGTTTAACAATAAGTGTATTATACGAATTTATTGAAGATTCTGAAAAACAATACAATGCACTTATGGAAAAAATTAAAAAGGAATATGATATTGACCCGTTATCTAAAACAATTTTTGAAGATATTGAAAAAAATAAAGATAAACTTACAAAAGACTTTTTTAATGATTTTTTTGCACTAAATTATTTAATGGGAACAATTATAACAATTTCAACATTAAATGACAGTATAAATAGCCTTGATGTAAGCAATCTTGATTTGGAGGTAATTGATGGCAAAGAAAAAGAAACAAAATGATTTCAATATAGATAGTCCAGAACTTTTTATTGAAGCAATAAAATCAATTGATGAAAAAATAAAAGTTAATGTATATAATCCTATTGAATTTATTTCAACTGGCAGTATGATTATTGATGAAATTTGTGGTGGTGGAATACCAAGAGGAAAAATTACTGAACTTACAGGTGATAATAGTTCTGGTAAAACTTCTGTATCAGTAACTACTGCTACACAATGTCAAAAAGCAGGTGGAAAAGTATTATGGCTTGATGCAGAAAATTCATTTCATAAGGATTATTTTGTAAAACTTGGATTAGATTTATCACCTGAAAAATTTACCAAGATTGCTGGTCCATTAACTGGTGAAAAGTATTTTAATATTGCAGCACAAGCAATTAAATCAGGTTATTATGATTTAGTTGTATTAGATAGTATTACTGCATTAATTCCAGGAGCAGCAATTGGAGATATTGAAGAAACAAGTCAAATGGGACTTCATGCACGTATGGTAAGTAAGGGTATTAATAGTCTTAATAATGCACTTGCTGAAAATGATAAAACTGCTGTAATATTAATTAATCAGCAGAGACTTAAACTTAGTACATATATATCATCAAATGCGCCAACCGGTGGTAATGCTATGAAATTTTTCCCTGCAATTAAATTAAAGTTCAGAGCAAAGGAACTAATTGCAAAAGATTCCGAATTTATTGCATTGAAAATGGAAATTAAGACTTTAAAAAATAAAGTATCCTCACCAAAAGTTGAAGGTGAAGCAATTTTATATTTTGATAGAGGATTTGATAGAATAAGTGAACTTGCTGCATTAGCAATAGCAAAAGGAATTGTATTGCAATCTGGTGCCTGGATTACATATGGAGAAGATAGAATTCAAGGTTATGTTAAATTTGTTGAATATATTAAACAAAATAAACTTGAAGATGAATTAGAGGAGAAAATAAAAACGACTAAATTTTAGAGGTTGCTATGAAAGATAAACAATTTTATCAGAAACTAATTGATAAATATTCTTATGATATTAAAAGTAATGTCAGATATTTAGCAATAAAAATTTATCTATTGTTAATGGATAATCGTAACATTACTAAAGAAGAATTAATTGATAAATTATTGACATGTGATTTTTCATTACGCCTGCTTGACGCAGGCGTTTTTTATTATCTTGTAAACAGAATGTATACTGATTTTAGAAAATTACCTAAATCTATTACTCCAGATAATATTCCTGATTTCTTTTTATATTATGCGCATACTGCACCACTTAGTGCTTTTGCAAATCTTTTTAATCATTCTAATACTGTACGTCATGATGAATACATAAATACTCATAATATATATAAACTTATGTTTTCTGATAGTTATATAGTTGATGGGATTATTATGAATACATCAAGATATACACAAAACAGTCTTGATTCTAAATGTTTATTTGCTTTAGGTAATTTGCTATCAATAACAATTGAATTAGACTCTGATGAAGAAGATATAATCACTGCTTTAAAAACAATGTTAGATGATATTAAGAGTGTCAATAAATCTTATATAGATTTTCCATATACAACGAATATTTTAGACTATGTATACAATAAAGTAATTAATACTACCAAAGTTAAGCAATTATTTGTATTATTTATTAAAACTGCATATAATGTTAAAATTAGTTATAATAACACATTTGAATATATTCATCCATTTAATGTGTATAATTTTTTTAAAAAAATACTTGATTTATTAATTGAAATGAAAACTATAAATATTACTTTTAATTTTTCTGAAAATGATGAAATATTATTTGGTATTAGAAAAATATTTACTTATGATGCGAGAAAATATTTTCCAGTTGTTATTTTTCATCATAAAAAATTAGACAGTACGCAAGATAGACTTTTTGTTGAAGTTAATCCAAAAGATATTGTATGTAATTATTCATTAAATATTGATAATTTTGAATTAAAAAAAGATATTGAAGTTTATGAATTTACTAAATATAATCGTTTAAAATCACCATTATTGAAATATATATATAAATTTTCTTATGATGATTTAAAAAGTGATTTTACAACTGGAATTCTTATTACTACACCCACTAATTTGGATACTTATAAGCATTTTAAAAAGGAATATAAGAAACTTTTTAAAAAATATATTAATAATAATGCATTGTTTTCATATCAATATAGAGATATACATTACTTGTTATCAAGAGATAGAGCAATGTATTTTGCCGATACAGGTATTGGCAAAACAAGAGTTGCATTAACAACATTATTATTATTAGCAAAAAAGTATAATAAACCAACATTTTATATTCTTCCTACTGGACAGGATACAAGTTTGGCTGAAGATATAGAAGCGCTTGATATTGGTAATCATGTAAAATTTTTATATAAATCTAATTATAAATATAATAGAAAATACTATAAATACAAATATACTTATGATGAATATTTACTTAATTTAGAACCAGGAATTGTATACATAGTTAAAGATAAAGACCTTGTTAAAACTTCTTATAGAAAAATAGACTATGATATAGTTTTTGTTGATGAGTATGATAAATATAAAAATACAAATGGACAAATAGCAAATATAATAAATGATATACTTATGAATGCTTCTATATTCTATACGATGAGCGGAACATTGCATCCATCTAAATTATCTAATACTTCTAAATATTATCATCCATTTCTATTTGAATATTTTATTGGACATGGCACAAGTTTTGTTTCATCACATATAAAACTTTATGGGAATGGAGAACAATTTAAATCTACTATTGATAAATTTTATACTGATAAGTTTGCTTCTGGCCCTGTTTTTAATTTTCTTATGAGGAATAAATTGCATCCTGCTATGAAAACAACCATTATGACACATATAGTTAGAACTTCAAAAGATGACCCTTATGTAAATACTGAATATAGATATAAACAATTAAATTTTCACTATTATAATTTATATATGACACCTGATGAATTTAATGTATATCGTACAAACATTAATAATTTACAAAGAAATCATAGTAATGTTAATGTGTTGCAAACATATACTGCATTACAAAAATTAAGTAAATATATTACACTTGGTTTTTCTAATGATTTTGTTCGTAATAAAAAATTATGGACATTGAAAATGTTACTTAATAATATTCATGCTAAAGGTGAAAAAGCCATTGTACTATTTGAAAATAACGATATGCTTGAATTATTTAAAAAGCAATTTTCAAAAATATATGATGAAGATAAAATATTAATTTTTTCAAGCAAATATAATATGAAAAAACGTATGGATTTATTATTAAAATTTAGAGAATCTAAAGATATAATTGCAATGTTTGCTACAATAAAAACAATTGCAAGAAGTTATAATTTACCTGAAGCAAATCATGTAATATTTGTTGAAGCAGATATAATATCTGTTAAAAATGTACAGGCATTTAACAGAGTTTGTAGACCACAACAAGAAAAAGAAGATGTAAACGTTTATTTCATTAATTTTAAATCTACACTTGATGAATATAAGTTTAATAAAATTGCTGACCTTATTAAAAATAATGCCTCGTTCGATTTTTCTAATGCTAATTATATCAATCGAATATCTGATGTTAGTTCAATATCTGTTTTGTTAAGACATCTTGAAGATAAACTTGATGAATATGAAACAAATTATGATAATTATGAATTGAAAACCATATCATTTGGTTAGGAGTTAAAATGAAATATTGGCAAGTTATCACTAATAAAAAAGATAAGAGATATATACTAACACCTATTTATAATTTATTAGTTTATGATATTGATGCAATTAATGCTATGAGGGAATTTTATAATTTTGCTTTAAATAAATATAATAATTCTGATGATATATTATTTGTAACCAATGTTAAAGAAAATCCGTTTTGCATTATTGCAAATAACGGTAATTGCCACGCTTGTTTATGGCAACAATATTATAGAAAATATAAATCTGAATTTTATACTTATATTGTAATGGTTTGTATAAGATGGAAATTATATCATAAATATCAATTTCCTATTGCAACAATTAAGTTAAATAACGAAGGCATTAATCTTGCCAAACAATGTTTACAAATGTTAGATAAAATGGAAAACCTCTGTAATTGTAAATTATCATGCAATAAAAATATTTAGGAGTTAAAAATGAATTTAGGTTGTATATTTTTAATTATTATTGTTTTTTGGCTTGGTTATAATATATGGCAGGAAGTAAAAAAAGAAAAAAAATCAATGAAATTGTTAATAAAATAAAAGAGTATTTAGAATTTTTTTAATACGAGAGGTGAATTATGAATTTAATTTTATTATCCATTGTTTTATATATAATTTTTATATTTATTTGTTTACCTTATATAGCGTATCATTTGTTGTGGCATAAAGATATTTTTTATGATTATCTTGTTAGAATTTATGGTGATGTAGATAAATCACCATTAGATAAAATATTGTTTTCCTGGGCCATACCACTTTACCATCGCATATCTCATGTTGTATTTAAAACTAAAATGTTATTACAAATTATTACCAAGGGTTATTCAGACGAACAAGTGTGGAATTTAGATGAACACGCTGCAGAATGGATATTAAAACGATTAAAAGTTTATAGAAGTTGGGATAAAACAGGTGTTCCATATCCGATTGCAAAGAAATACCAACATGCAGAAATCGATAAAGCAGCAGAAGAATGGAATCATATCCTTGATGATATAATTTATGCACTTCAGAAAATCGCAGAAGGTGAATATGACCCAACAGATGAAAGATGTCTGTTGGGATATAAATATTTTGGTGAATATTTTATTTATTTCAGCGATTGAATTATAGGTAATTTTATAGGAGCATATATGTGTTATGTAATTGGTTTTGTAATTGGTTTTGTATCAGCATTTTTAGTTTCATTTATTGTTCTTAAATTTATTAATAACAATTATGATTATAATTTTGATGGATATCAACCAGAAGATATTCAATTAGATGAAACTAAACCACCAAAAGGTGGTTCTGGATTTATTAAATAACTTTTGGAGGTATATATGAATGGATTAGTATATCAAGAATTAGAAAGAACAGCATATTATGATTATCCATTAGAAGATGGTAGATATTTAAGATGTTCTATCTTTTATAGTCTTGGCGGTTATAATTATTTTAATGGTAATTATAATAGACGTGGATACTATTTAAATTTTAAACCAATTGAGAAAGCAGATGGTTTTATTTCATTTTCAATGCTTGGTGATAATAATGATAAAATAAAATCATATAAAATTCTTATTAAGCCTGTAAATAGATTTTCAAAAAAAGTATTTGACAAATTGATATCTAATTATGATTTTGAACAACTTTGTAAAGAATGGATAGAAAATTATAGAGCATGTGCAGATAAATATATGTTTAAAGCAAATTAATCATATGATAAAATATATTTTGGAGGTTTTATGTTTAACGATATTTCGGAAATGTCTGATTATCAGAAATTAAAATTTTTATTAAACACTATTAAGGAAATTATTAATAATTCAAAAGAAGAAGATTTGGTTCTTAAATTAGTTCTTTATTTCCAAGATTACAAAGATGGATATGTTACAATAAATGAAAAAGAATATTTTCTTAATTTTACAACGGAAAAATTCAAACTTGAAGATGTATATAAATATATTTTATTAAGAGCAACTGTTCTTGATATAGTATCAAATTATTTAATGATTGTTAATAAAAATAAACCAGATGTAACAATTGTAGATATTTCTAAACTTTTTAATGATATGTTTAAAATATATCCCAAGGCAATTAGTGAATTAATAATTGCAATTAGAGATAAAAATCAAGATTATATAGATAAAGTTAAAGAAGAAATTTCATATTTGGAGGTAGAATGAAACGAACCGTAATGTCAATTCAAAAACGAACCGGCATGTCTGAAGTTGAAATTATTAACAAAGTAAAAGAATTAATTCAAACTAAACAGGTTAAATCAGTAAAACAAGCATTTATAAAACTTGGCATTCCTCCATCAACAGGAAGAGACATGGTTAAAAGACATGGATATAACGGTAGCAAAGAATTATATAGAGAAGCAATAACAGGATTTTCAAAATCAGTTATTAAAAATAGTTCTACTGATAACAATACTGCAAGAACTGCAAATGTTCAATATGATGAAATTGAAATAATTGAAAAACTTAAAGAATTAATTGAAAATAAAGAAGTTACATCTTTAACGGAAGCAGCATCTAAATTAGGAATGTCTACGTATATTTTAAAAGACATTATTAATCGAAACAATTTCGATGCTTCATTGTTATTTTCTAAATCATATCAGGAAGAAGTAAAAAGAGATAGACGACTTAAACGTCTTGAATTTGAAGCAAAACAATATAAAAAGAAATATGAAGAATTGTTAAGACAAACAACACCGATTGAAAATATAATTGAAGAATTAAAAGAAAATATTGTTAAATATGAAGATGTTAATATTGAATATTTACAAGAAAAAAATAAATACAATAATAAACTTGAAGAAGAACTTGTGTTGTTGTTATCTGATACACATATAGGTGAGAGAGTAAATTTAGAAAATATTATTCATGATTCGCAATATGTATTAAATACTTATGATTTAGAAGTATTTAAAGAAAGAATGCAAAAACTTTATGATGGTGTTCTTTCAATTAAACGTAGATATGAAAGTGATGAATTTCATTATAAAACTCTTAACATTTTTATGTTAGGAGATATGATTAGTGGAATTATTCATGATGAACTTCTAAAAAACGGAGGTCTTCCTGTTGCCGACCAAGTTATTGAAGGAGCACTTGTTATATCTGAATTTATATATAAACTTGCACATCATTTTGAAAATATTAATGTTGTATCAGTTGTCGGTAATCACGGAAGAATGGATAAAAAGGTATCATTTAAAAATAAATATAATAATTTTGATTACTTTTTATATAAATTTGTTGAAGTAAAATTATCTAATGTATCTAATATCAATTTTGTCGTGCCAAAATCACCATTTTATATTGTTCAAATTTATGATTACAACTTTCTTTTAAGACATGGTGATGGCAAATCACAATCATTTGCAGGAATCCCAATGTATGGTATTATGAGAACAAGTGCAAAAGCAACACAAATGTTTGCTTCTATTAATGAAATAGAAAATTTATATATTCACTATGAGGTTCTTGGACATTATCATACACCTATGTCGTTACCAAAGCCTGGCGGTAAAATTATTGTAAATGGTTCACTAAAAGGAACTGATGAATTTTCTTTAAATAATTTTTTATCATCGGCACCTTCACAAAAAATTCTTGTTGTTAATAAAAAGAGAGGTGTTTTTGCAAATGTTGATATATTCTGTGATTGACATATAAAATTAATTTGTATATATTATATATGTCCATGCTTTATTGGGTGGACAAATAAATCGCTTTAGGAGGATTTAATTATGGTTAATTACACTTTTAAACCCTTTAAGGATGTTACAAGGAAAATTGTTGAATATGATTTTGATGTAAATGCAATTAGCAATGCAGTTAATGACTATTATTCTACACCAAGTATATCTATAACAACTGATAATACATCTAATAATACTCAATGGTTAGTAACTCAATTTCAAGAATTAACTTTTAATTATGAACAAGATTGTGCCGCTTCTATTAGTAATCCAATTGAGGTAAAAACAGAAAGTTCTTCGTTTCCTAAAATGGATATTTATAAGGAAGACAACACGGTTTATATTGTATTAGCAGTTGCTGGATATTCTAAAAAAGAAATTTTAATGAAAGCAACAGATGATATGTTGTTTATCGCAGGTGTAAAAGAAAAAGAAAAAGAAAAACCCGATAGAGAATATATCCAACATCAACTTGCTTATAGAAAATGGAAGAAAATTATTAAACTTGGTTCAATTGTTGATGTTGATAATATTAAAGCCAAGTTTGAAAACGGGTTATTAATTATTCAATTGCCATTAAAAGAAGAACATAAAAGTAAAATTATTGAAATTGAATAAAATTTTGGTATAATGATATGATAAATTTTACTTATTATTAACTTTGAAACAAGGTTGTTAGTAACATGCATGGGGGCATAAGCCCCCTATTTTTTTATGTATTAATATTTATTTGGAGGTTTTATGTCTAAAGGCATGAAATTTGATAGTGAAAAACCAATGTTTGATTTGCTCGTGCCTGAGTTCATAGAAGGAGTAGCAAAAGTTATGACACTTGGTGCACAAAAATATGCACCAAATAATTGGAAATATGTAGAGAATGCTGAAAGTAGATATCTTGCTGCTTTATATAGGCATCTTAATGCTTATCATAAAGGAGAAAAAATTGACTCTGAATCTGGATTGTCTCACCTTGCACATATAGCATGTAATGCTATGTTTTTATTTTGGTTTGATATTCAAAAGAAAAAAGAATAATTATGAAATTACAAACTTGTTAGAAAAATGTTGAAATTAAAAATGTTTCTAAAATTAAGGAGTAATCATGGGTTGGAAATTATATACAGACAATTTTATGGTTGAAGCAACAAGAATATGCAATTTGTCTTGTCAACATTGTTTGCGTGGAGACTATAAACCAATTCAATTAAGCATTAAAACTTTAAAAGATTTTTTTAATATTATAAATTATAAATTAGATATTAGTTCATTAATTTATACTGGCGGTGAACCTGGAGTTGATGTTAAACACCTTTATAGACTACATGATATAGTAGTTAAATATTCTTCTTATGCAAATATATTTATATCTACGAATGGTTATAATTTTCATGACCTTGTTTTATTTTTTATTAGTGCGTTTAAAGATACAACAGAAGGCGAATATTCAATGTTACGTTTATCTGATTCTCAATTTCATCAAATGTCAAGAGGTGATACTGTAAGAGATTTATATGAAAAATATTCACATTTATTTAAATATATTGAATATCAAGATTATCTTGATGAAAGATATCTTATAAATAGTGGATATGCAAAAGACCAATATGATAATCTCGAAAGGGAACCATTTAATTATTGTGATGTAACTGTATACAATGGTAGTATAAATTTTGATATGATATACTTAACAGCAAAAGGTCGTATAACTTTTGGATGTAATATGTCATATGAAATGGAAGATAGATTATCTATTTCTTTTACAAAATTTGCAATGTTTCTTGATGCATTATATAACTTGTATTCTTCGTTTCAACTTGAAGTTGATGAAAAATTTATATTAGCGTTAAAGAAAGTAAAAACTGATATAAGTTTATCTAAACTAATAAAAAAACATGCAGTTTTTGATTGAGGAGTGTTATGTCTAATTATAAGTTATTAGAACAAAAATGTTATAAAGCATTAAATAATAAAAATATTAATACTGAAAAATATATTAAAAGACTTCAGTATGAACTTTTTGTTATTAAAACGCTTGGCTTTGTTGATTATTTTTTAATACTTGCTGATATATTAAATTGGGCACAAAAGAATAATATTCTTACAGGTCTTGCAAGAGGTAGTGCAGGTGGTTCTTTAATATCTTATTTATTAGGCATAACTAACATAGACCCAATAAAATGGGGGTTACCATTTGAAAGGTTTCTTAATCCCGGTAGAGCAGGAACAATAGAATATGATTTTGAATTACCTCAAATTAAAATAATTAATGAAGAATTTAATTTTATAGAATGGTATAATAGAAATAAATTATATAATGAAAATTTTAATTCACTTGAAGAAGAACTTGGTAGGATAGAATTATCTCAACATTTGAAATACCAAATTAGATATATGTTTGATAATAATATTAAAGTACAATCTAACTATTCAGGTGTGTTATATAATCTTGGGCTGAACACAATTAAACCAACAAAAGATTTGGTAATTAAAGGTGGTTCTGCACCTGATATTGATAGTGATGTCCCACGTGCAGATAGACACCGTATAATTGATTATATTAAAGAAAAATATGGTGAAGATAAAGTTGCATTAGTATCTGCATTTAGTCTTGCTAAATCAAGACAATGTATTAGAGATGCAGGAAGAGCATTAAATAAAGAATATTTAGAATATGACAAGTTAAGTAAAAAAATTCCACTTGGTAAAACAATTATGGATATGGTTGAAGAAAATGATGAATTTAAAAAACTTTATGAAAAAAGAGATGAATTATTAATGACAGCAATCGGAATTGAAAACACATTGAATGCAGTATCAACACATGCTGCAGGGGTTATCATTTCAAAGGAACCATTAATAGAACATCTTCCACTTATTGTTGTTCATGATAAAAAACATAAACATAGTTACAATCTTACAGCATGGGATAAGGACCAGTGTGAGGAAATCGGGCTTCTTAAATTAGATTTACTGGGACTTAAAACATTAGACATACTTGCAATGGCATATAAATTTATTCAAAAGAAAAATAATAATAAGAGATATAATGTAAATGATTTATATAATATACCACTCGATGATAAAGATACATTTGAATATATAAATAAAGGAAATACAACAGGTGTTTTCCAGTTATCATCAAATGGTATGACTGAATTATTATTAAACCTTAAACCAAAAAATATTGATGACCTTGCTTTACTTGTTGCATTGTATCGTCCAGGTCCGCTTGAATCTGGGATGGTTGATGATTTACTTGATGCAAGAAATGGTGTAAAACCAAGAGTACATATACATCCTGATATTGATTATATATTTGATAATACATATGGTATTATGGTTTATCAAGAACAATTAATGGAAATGTTGCAAGTGCTTGCGGGTTATTCATTGGCAGAAGCGGACAAAGCCAGGAAAGGCTTTGCAAAAAAAAATCAAGAATTATTTAATAAAGTTCTTAAAGATGTTCTTGAAAGAATGGATACACGTGGTTATTCTGATTTGAAAGACAAAATAGCCGATATGCTTAAAGGTGTTGCAAGATATTTATTTAATAAATCACATTCATATGCTTATGGAATTCTTGCATATTATACAGCATATTATAAAACACATTATACATTAGAATACAGTGCTTCATTGTTAGAAATAACTGATACACCTGATGAATTTCAAGAACTTATTATGAGATTAAACTCTGAAGGAATTAAAATCCTTCCACCGAGTATTAGATATTCTCAAAAAGATAACACACCTGATTATAAAAACAATGCAATTAGACTTGGATTTAAAATTGTTAAAGGCGTGTCACGAAAAGCATCTGCAAGTTTAGAAAAAGCAAAGAAGAAAAAAATAGATAAATTTGAAGATTTTGTTTCTTTTGCTATACATAATGATATTAATGCAAAAGATTTAAAGGCACTTATTATGCTTGGCATTTTTGATGATATCATTATTAACAGAAGATATGCGGTTGAAACATTGCCAGATTTAATTAAACACTTAAAACAAATAGACACTGCAAAATTAAAACTTGAAGAATGGAAAATTAAATTAGCAAAACAGTATGAACTTAAGACACAACCATGGGAAATACATTATAAAAACAATAAAAAGAAATATTTAAATAAAGATATTTCTAAAGAAGAAATTAAATATGAAAAAAAGCGTTTAAAATTTTTACAAGAATTTCCAACAGTTGATGATTTTATTAACAATAATAAAAATTATATCAATTGGAAATCTAAATTAAATTCAGAATTTAAAATTGACCAAAAGATTGAAGATTATACTGATATTGAAAAATTTAAAATGGAAAAAGAGTTGCTTGGAATTTATTTGCAAAGAACACCTCTTGATAAATATTATGCCAAATTTAAACATATGACTATTACAAAAGATGATTTTGAAGAACTTAATAATAAAGAAGAAGTATATGTATTGGCGTATATTGAAGATATTAAAACTCTTAAGACTAAAAAGAATAAAGAATTTTATGTTCTTAATGCTTATATTCCAGGTGGATTTATTGAAATAACTGTTTGGGAGAAAGAGTTAATAGACAAAATAATTGAATTTAATTATACTGTTATGATTAAAGGAAATATTAATGTTTATAACGGTAACAAAAAAATTGTTTTAAGAGATGTATTAAATCTTGATGATATAAAAATAGATAAATCATATTCTTATGCTATTATTGATATATTAAAAGAACCAATTGTTACAAAATTATCCAATGGAATAAGATTATTGTATAAATATAAAATTGGTAATTACTTAGTTTATTTCGATAGTAAAAAATATATATCATATCAAGAAGCAAAAAAATTAAATGCAGAATTAGTTTAAGGAGTTGTTATGAAAACAATTATTATACCGAGTTTTGTATATGAATCTTTCTTAAATGTATTAAGTTCATATTCATCCAATGAAGGAATAATGAAATCATTTTATTTTGATATTGATGAAAAAGAAGGCATGCTTGTTTCATTAATCAAAGAAGATAAAAAACATTATATTAAATTATTTATAGGAAATATGACCAGTAGTCAAGATGAATTCATTGTTAAAAAACAGTATGATTTAGATATTAATGTATTTGAATATTATTTTGATGACATAACTGTTGTTATTAAACAATTTAATGAAAATAATATTATGAAAGTGATTCATGATAAGTTATATTATGAAGGAACTGAAGAAGAAAGAGTTGATATATCTATTCATGATTTAGTAATAAGTGTTACATATAACACATTAATTAATGATAAAGTTAATGTTAATGTTATTAAAAATGGAACTTTATTGCATGTATATCAAATTGATTTTAAAGAAATGAGGAGATTATATGCCACACTTAACGAAGGAGCAGAAGAAAGTAATTGAAACTTGGAAAAATAATTTAAGCATTATAGCGGGTGCAGGCACTGGCAAAACATTTACATTAGTTGAAAAAATTAAATATGGATTAGAAAATAATATAATAAATGAACATAATGTTTTGGTTCTTACATTTACAAGAAATGCAGTCGAAGAACTGAAAGAAAGAATTGGTAATCCTAATGTTACTGTTCATACATTCCATAGTCTTATGTATGAAATGTATAGAAAAGCAATACAAAAAAATATTCCCATTATTCTTGACAGTAACAAAAATATAATTATTAAAAAAATAGTTAATAAACTAAAAAAAAATCAGCCAAAACTTGTATCTATTGATTTACCTATAAAAAAAATTATAGAAAGAATTGATATTATTATTAACGATTATAATGATATTGAAAATGATATAATTGTATCAGAATATATTAATGAACTTGAAAATCTTGGTGTAACAGATTTTTCAACAGTTCAGTATTTTGCTATTAAGTATTTTGAAAATGTAAAACATTTATATGATAGATTTACAGATATATTTGTTGATGAATTTCAAGATACAAGTATGATTCAATTAGAATTATTAAAAAAATTTAAAATGACAAAGGATAGATATTTTTATTTTATAGGTGACCCTCGTCAATCGATTTATCAATGGCGAGGGGCTTACCCGTTTATATTTGATGATGTGGTAAAATATTTTAATACAAAAATTTTAAATTTGTCTTACAGTTTTAGGAATCCAAATAATGTTTTACAGATTGCAAATTTAGTTCATAATGGTTATAAACCATTAAAATCTGCAAAAAATTATGATGGAGAAATTTTATTATTTAGGTCACATAATGCATCAATAGAGGCATATACAATTATTAATCATATTGCTAATTTGCTTGGAGAAGGATATAATTATGAAGATATTGCTATTCTTTATCGTAAAAATTTTATTGGGAAATATTTGGAATCGTATTTAATACAACATGAAATTCCATATAAAATATATAATGGTGTTAGTTTTTTTAATAGAATGGAAATAAAATCATTTATTAATTTTCTATATTTATTAATGTCACCAACTGACTATTCCGCATTTTTATATATAAAAGATTTATACGGCATTAAAGGTATAGGAGTAAAATCACTTGAAAATAAAAATGTAATTGATTATCTTAAAAACAAAAAGAAGACAACTCAAGAAATTATTAACTTTATTAATTATTATGAAAAAGCATTATCATATTATAATAATGAAAATCTTGAAGGTGTTTATGATGTTTTTCTTTCTTCGATAGACTTTATGAATCAATTTAAGGAAGAAGAAGAAAGAATACAAAATTTAATGTTATTAAAGACATTTATATCTAAAAATAATTCTATTGATAAATTTATGGAATTTATATTAGCATCAAATGCCATGGCAGAAAAAACTGATGGTAATCATATTAAATTGATGAGTATTCATGCAGCAAAAGGTCTTGAATTTCCTATTGTTTTTTTAGTCGGACTTGAGGATACTATTCTGCCTGACAATTATAATGATAATGAAAATGAAGAAGATAATCTGTTTTATGTTGCAATTACAAGAACAAAAGAAAAACTATATATGTTTTATTCTGCACAAAGATATAATTATGAAGTTATAACATTATATCCAAGTAAATATGTAACTTTTTTAAGGAAGAATAATATACAATCGTTTAATTAATGGAGGTTTATATGTTAAATAATATTGTATTTGATAATGAGAACGAAAGTACAACATATAAGCCTCGTAGATTATTAACCTTGTCAAATGCTTTTATTGAACATGTGTTTGAAGCAATTAGTAGAATTGAAGAGTTTTTTAGAATCGAAATTGATAATTATGATTTTGTAGATTCATTAACAACTTCTGCCTTGGAAGGAGCGTTGTTATTAAATCCAGATAGATATCTTATTGATGAATTAACTGAATTTGAAAATGAATTTAATTCAGTTGATGATAAAAAAAAGTATATTGATGAATTAATTAAAGAACGTAAAGCATATGAATTATTATATTGTTATGCATTATATAAAACATATAATAATTATAATGAAATAGATATATTATTATTAATTCCAGATTAAGGAGTCTTATATGTTACTTAATGTACGTGAAACGATAGACAATGTACTTTCACATAAGGAAAATCTTCAACGTGAATTAGTTGAAAATAGTAAAAAATTGGAAAATTTACATTTAAAATTAATGGTATACGAAGATGTACTTAATCAATTAGATAAAAAACATGATTTTATAGAAAAAATAGATGTATCTTTATTAGAAAATAAAAATAAAATAACTACTGAAATTAATGATGTAAAAAATGAAATACAAAAGATTAAAGATAATATTTCATTCATAGATATATTTTTAGAAAAAACTGATATTTTTCATTCCGAAGCAGTGATGTTTCTTAATTACACAGAAATACTTTTGGATATTAAATTAAAATATACATTATTTCACCATGAAAATAATAAATGTTTTTTTCTAATTATTAACTATTATAACCCTGCAAAAGACGAATTATTGTTATTTTATCCACAACCCCCTGGATTATCAATAGATATTATGAGTAATATAATATACAAAAATTATAATATTAAAAGTATTTTACGAGAAAACTTTTATAGAACAATGCGACGAATTTATCATAGACATGATATGTCAATGCAAATATATGATGTTAACGAATTACCTGAAAGAATAGAAAATTTAAAAAAAGCAAAAAGAGATGCATTAAAAATTAATATTGATAACAATATTAATGATGAAGCAAATTCTAATAATAATATTGATAATAATACAAATATAATCAATCCGAAAGATATAGTTCTATAAGGAGAAATTATGAATATTAAACAATGTGTAATTCTTACAGATGCAGATGTAATAGAAATAATGGATACAAAACATAATCTTAATTTAGAAGATTTAAGTGATTATCTTGATATAAATGGATTGTATGAATGTGCGATATTTCTTACACCATTAATTATTGAAGAATTAGAAGAATGGAGAATTAATGATAATTTAAACAAAACACTTTTATATACATTATCACAATATGTTTTTGATAAAATTGGTAAGGATAAATATGTTAAACTCGACCATATAGTAATAGAATTTTATTAAGGAGCATTTATGTATTGGAAAGCATTATATGTTTATGCAGATGATTTTGAAGATGGTATTAAAATTTTTTATAGTAATAATGATATATGTATTAATGATTTAAAAAAAGATAGATTATTAGATAACGATATGTTAATTATAGATATTGATACTTTTAATAGTCAAGAATATAAACAATTATCTATCACTCGTGATGTTGTTGGGCCTGAATTACTATCAAAAGTTCTTATTGCAACTGATAGAATTGAAGACCTTGTTGCATTTTTTATATATAATTATTATGGAGATATTGAAGAATTTGAAATAGAAAAGATAATAATACATCTTTAAATCAGGAAATTTTTTAGAAGTTTATAAACGAATAAGAGATATTAATCTAAAAATTTATAGGTTAAAAATAGAAAATTTTTACAAGATATAGAGATAAAATCTCAACAAGTATATAATTTACTTGAAGCAAAATATTATAAATGATACCATTATAAATACCACTTGATATGTCATAGGACATATCTTAAATCTTAAAACTCACATATTAAAGGAGATGTTAATTATGCAGATAATGCCCAAGTTGTCTAAAGAAATATGGGAAACTAATTATAAAGCGCCGGGTGAAAATTCATATGAGGATACAAAAAGAAGAGTTGCCAAGGCTATTGCATCTGTTGAGCAAAATCAACAATATTGGACAAAACAATTTGAAGATTTGTTAAATTATTTTATGCCAGGTGGAAGAATTATTTCCAACGCTGGTAGAAATGATGTATCTGCAACATTGTTAAATTGTTTTGTAACACCTAAAGTTAAAGATGTCCCGTGGGATTCAATGAAAGGTATTATGAAACTTACAAGTAATGTAACTTTAACATTGGCTTCTGAAGGCGGAGTTGGTTTTAATATTTCTTTTATAAGACC